>FWWL01001293.1_pt1 | contig 60851 bp, 60 predicted proteins | sample 2228331 | NCBI WGS metagenome assembly FWWL01 (sample SAMEA103939775, study PRJEB20133) | metagenome
CGGCGTGGTGTACCGCGATCTCCATGCGAAGATCGAGCCTTGGTCGAAGAGGGGCGATCTGATCGGCGCCTGGTGACGCGCCAGGCGCGGGAAGAAGCCCCGAGCGCGTAGGTAATCTGGCGCCATGGCAAAGAGCGCGCTGATCGTTTGGGGCGGCTGGGACGGCCACGAGCCGGACAAGGTCGCCGACCTGTTCCGAGAGATTCTCGTCGGCGAGGGGTTCGAGGTCGAGGTGGCGGACACCCTGGATGCGTTCCGGGACGCCGAGAAGCTGGCCGGCCTGAGCCTGATCATCCCCGTGTGGACCATGGGGAGCATCCAGCCCGAGCAGGAGCAGCCGGTGCTGCGGGCCGTGGCGGAGCACGGCGTGGGGATCGCAGGTTGCCACGGAGGCATGTGCGACGCGTTCCGCCTGAACACCGAGTGGCAGTTCATGACGGGCGGCCAGTGGGTCGCGCACCCGGGCAACGACGGCGTCCGGTACACCGTGAACATCAACCGCGCGAACCCGCACCCGATCACGGACGGTCTGCCCGACTTCGAGGTGGTCAGCGAGCAGTACTACCTGCACGTGGACCCGGCCGTGAACGTTCTGGCCACCACCGACTTCCCGACGCCCGGCGTGGACGGTCCGCACGTGGAGAACCCGTGCAAGATGCCGCAGGTCTGGACGAAGCACTACGGGGAGGGCCGGGTGTTCTACACCGCGCTGGGCCACCACCGCGACGTGTTGGAGCCGGAAACCCCTCGCGAGATCTGTCGGCGCGGGTTCCTGTGGGCGGCCAAGGGCGTCGGTCTCTGACGCCTACACGCGGGGCTGGAGCCGTTCCCGCAGCCAGGCGTACCAATGCTCCAGCCCCGAGCCGGTCTTGGCGCTGACCTCGAGCACCTCGGCCTGCGGTGCCACCCCGTACACGGCGGCGAGAGCCTCCTCCCGGCGGAACTCCACGGCCTCCGCGAGGTCGATCTTGCTGACCAGCACCAGGTCGGCGGTCTTGAAGAGCGTGGGGTACTTCAGCGGCTTGTCCTCGCCCTCGGTGACGCTGAACAGCACCACGCGCGCGTGCTCGCCCAGGTCGTGGCTGGCCGGGCAGACCAGGTTGCCGACGTTTTCGACGATCAGCAACCGGAGACCATCCAGGCCGAGGGCGTCCAAGCCGGCCCGAACCATGTTCGCCTCCAGGTGGCAGTAGCCGTCGGTGGTGACCTGCACCACCCGCGCGCCCTTGCCCCGCAGGCGGGCGGCGTCGTGGTCCGTCGCAAGATCGCCCACCAGCACGCCGGTCGGGATTTGCCCTGCGAGATCGGCGAGCGTGCGCTCGAGCAGGGCCGTCTTGCCCGCGCCTGGCGAAGAGAGCACGTTGACGCAGAACAGGCCTCTCCGGTCGAACTCGGCGCGGAGCGCGGCGGCCATGCGGTCGTTCTCGGCCAGCACGGCCTGCGCGAAGTCGACGATCAGGCGATCCTCCATGGTCACTCCAGCTCGATCTGGGCCAGCTCCAGCTCGCGCCCGCTGACGATTCTGGCCGACGGAACGCCGCACGAGGGGCACGCGTACACCGCACCCTGTGGGCTGAACTCCTTCCCGCAAGGCTCGCACAGGCAGCGCACGGGAACGTGCTCCAGCTCCAGCCGCGAGCCCTCCGCGAGCGTGCCCCTGCAGACGACCGGGTAGGCGAAGTCCAAGGCCTCGGGCACGACGCCCGCCAGCGCCCCGATCCGGAGCCTCAGGACCGCGATGCGCCTGCCGCCCATCTCCTCGGCCTTGGCCACGGCGGCCCGAACCGCCGCCGCGCAGATCGACACCTCGTGCACGGCCCATTGTAGTCCAGGCCCACGGGCGGGCGGGATGAGGGCCATAATGCGCCATGGTTCGCATCCGAGCTTTCGCCGCTGCGGCGCTCGCGGCCCTCACCGTAGCCGCGGCCTCCGCGCAATCGCTGGCCCCCGGCGACCCCGCGCCCCCCATCCAGGTGGCCTCATGGGTCAAGGGCACCCCGGTCGCCTCCTTGGAGCCGGGCAAGATCTACGTCATCGAGTTCTGGGCGACCTGGTGCGGCCCCTGCCGCCAGAGCATCCCGCACCTGACCGAGCTGGCCCGGAAGTACGCCGGAAAGGTCACGTTCGTGGGGGTCGACGCCTACGAGCGCGGCGAGGACATCGAGGCCATCCGAGCGAACGTGAAGAAGTTCGTGGAGGAGATGGGCGACAAGATGGACTACAACGTCGCGATGGACCAGTCGAGCGGCAAGATGGCGGAGACGTACATGACCGCCGCGGGCCAGAACGGCATCCCCACGGCGTTCGTGGTCGCCGACCAGAAGGTGGTTTGGATAGGCCATCCGATGTCGATGGACGAGCCGCTGGCCAAGATCGTGGAGGGCTCGTTCGACGTCGCCAAGTTCCGTGCGGCGTTCTTGGAGCAGGCCGCCGCCGAGAAGAGGCAGATGGAGGCGCGGCAGAAGCTCGCCGCCGCCCGCGCCCAGTACGCCAAGGGCGAGAAGGCCGAGGCGCTGAAGGCCCTCGACGAGCTGGCCAAAGATCCCGCCTTGGCGAACATGGCCAAGGTGACGAAGCTCCAGCTCATCGCTCCCGACGACCCCAAGGCCGCCGAGAAGATGATCGACGAGCTGGGCAAGGCCAAGGGCGAGGACGCGTCGGCGCCGCTGATCACGTTCATGCTGTCCCAGCCCCCGAAGGACGAGTCGAAGAAGGCCGCCTTCGAGAAGCTGGTGGACCGCGCGATCGCCAAGGCCAAGGCCATCGAGAAGGACAGCGGCCCGGTGTTCTACTACTACGAGGCCCTGGTGTACCAGCGGCGGAACGACCGGAAGAACGGACTGGCGGCCGTCCAGAAGGCGGAGAGTCTGCTGGGCAAGATGCCCGCCGAGGAAGCGGAGCAGTTCAAACCCTATTTGGAGCGGCTGAAGAAGTTCTTCAGCGAGCAGTGAGGCTGGCCCGTTAGGCCGTCCACGGGGCCGCGGTCTCTGCGACCGCGGCCCCGAAGCGTTGCCGAGCGGGTCGCTGCGGCGGCCGGCGACTCATTGGACCCGGACCGTCAGCGAAACCATCAGCTGGTTCTGGCCGAGGTTCCTGCCGGCGGTTCCGCCGTTCGACAGGTGCAGGTAGTCGACGCCGATCCGGAACTCGGTTCCGCAACGGAAAATCATCCCGAAGCCCAGCACGGGCGAGGAGTTGAGCACGCTGTCCAGGTCGTTGCTGGGCTTGTTCTGCAGCTGCAGTCCCCAGCCGACCCGCAGATAGGTGCCGACCTCCTTGGTCCACATGTCCTCGTAGGAGGCCAGCGCCAAAACCCCGACGGCGTCGGTGGCCACGTTGGGGATCGACTCGCGGGCGGTCGACCAAGACTTTTCGTAGTAGAGGTACAGATCAAGGTTGCCCGGGCGGGTTCCCGCCCTCATTTTGGGGTCCGGACGGCTGTATCCAACTCCGAACGCGAACGCTTCCCGCTTGTCCTCGCTGCCCAAGGTGAGCTGGGATCGGCCGGTGTGGGCGCTCAGGAACCACTTGCCTTCCGCCGCCAGGGATCCTGTCGCTCCTGCGGCGAGCAGCGCTGCGGCGAGAAGGCACCTCATGGACGCGGTATACCTTGCCGATCGGACGGTCGTGCCAACGGCGGCGTGCACGGTGTAAAGTTGCGGGGAGCGATGCACCGCTTGGCGAGGTGGCTCGGTGTGTACCGCCGCGGTGGGGCGGCGCTCGTTGCGGTGCTCGTCGGGACCGTTTGCGCGGTCGGTTGCGCCGCCACTCTGGCGACTTGGTGGAGGGTTCGCAGCCTCGAGTCGGAGCGGTACGAGGAGCGGTTGGCCAGACTGGCCGACGCCCGCATCCGAGCCGCTTTGTCGGAGTTGGACTTCGGCCCGGCGTTGCGCCAGATCGCGCTCTTCTTCCGCAACAGCGACGAGGTGACGCCGGACGAGTTCGAGAACTTTGCTACAGCCTACCGCAACCGGCCGAACCTCGTGGAGCTCTCCTGGCGCGACCAAGAGCTTCGTCCGATTCTGCGCCGGAGCTTCACGAACGCGCGATCCATGCCGGCACGCATTCGACTGGGAGACTTGCCCTCACCCTTGCCCGAGAGACCGTTCGCCGTCCGCGCGTCGCACCTCGGCTCCGATCGGCTGGCCGCCGTTTGCCGAGTGGCCCAGACCGGGCAGGGGCAACGCGGGATTCTGGTCGCCGTGGTGGACTTGGGCAGCTGGGTCGAGCGCCATGGATCGGGCGGGGACTCGGATTTCAATGTGGTCCTGGAGTTGCGCCTTCCCGATGCCACCGTGCAGTACGGGGCTGCCAGCGGGGTCCTGTACCGTGCGATGCCCCTCCGGTTGTCCGGCCTCGAGGGCACGCTGCAGCTGTGGGCCTCCGAATCGTTCCTCCAAACCGAGAGGAACGGTGGGGCGCTCGCCACGCTGATCGGAGGGTTGGCGATCACGACGCTGATGGCCGGGCTGATGCTGGTCGGCTTGACGCAGGGCATGAGGCTAGAGGCGCTCGTTAGGGAGCGCACGGAGGAGCTGTCGTCGCAGGCCCGCAAGCTCGCCCGGATCATGGATGCGAGCCCGGACGGCATCGTCGTGCTCGACAGCCAGAGGAGGGTTGTGCAGGCCAATCGGCGTATGGGCGAGCTGCTGGGGCGTCCCGCGGAGGGCTTGGCCGGAGAGGACATCGTGTGCTGGCTGGCCGGCCCGTCCGAGCTCGAGCGCTTCCTGGGTGCGTTCCGCTCGCCCAGCGGTCCCGTGGTGGCTCGGCTGAGTGGGGACGGGCGAGAGTTCGACGCGGAGATCACGGTCGCCCCGCTTGTGGGCCGCGAGGAGGGGTTGTCGGTGGCCGTGGTGCGAGACGCCTCCGAGCGCTTGGAGACGGTTCGGGCGCTGCAGGCCAGCGAGCAGCGGTTTCGGGACGTGGCGGATGCCGCCGCCGAGTACATCACCGAGTTCGATGCGGAAGGCCGGATCACGTTCGTCAGCGAGCACATCCGGGAGATCCTCGGATACGAGCCGCAGGAGCTGATCGGCAAGAAGCTGGATGAGGTGATGTCGCCGGAGGAGTTCGCCGTTTGGGAGCCGGCGTTCGATCGCATGCTGGAACGCCCAGCGCCGTACCGCAATCTCGAGACCCCGTTCCGCGCCAAGGACGGCCGACTGGTTTGGCTGTCGAGCAGCGGCATGCCCGTCTACGATCCGGAAGGGCGGTTCGCCGGATACCGGAGCGTGGCGACGGACGTCACGGAGAACCGACTGTACCGCGAGGAGATCGAGCGCCTGAACGTCGAGCTCGAGGAGCGGGTCCGTCAGAGAACGGAGCAGCTGCAGGCCGCGATCCAGGAGCTCGAGGCCTTCAGTTACTCCGTGGCCCACGACCTGCGGGCTCCGCTCCGCTCCGTGGAGGGTTTCGGCGCGATCCTGGAGCAGGATTACGGGCCAAAGTTGGATGAGGAGGGGAGGCGGATCATCGGTCGCATGCGCGCCGCCAGCCGCCGCATGGCGGAGCTCATCGACGACCTTCTGGCGCTGTCGCGGGTGACCCGGCAACCCGTCCAACCGCAACGGGTCGACCTGAGCGAGATGGCGCTGCGGATCGGCAGCGAGCTCGCCTCTCCGCGCTCCGTCGTCTTCGACGGTGGGGAGAGCCTCGAGGAAGTTGCCGAGCGCCTGCGGCAGTCGCCCGAATCCCCCCGGTCCGTCGAGCTTGTCGTGGAGCGGGGCGTCACCGCCAGCGGGGATCCGGGGCTGCTTCAGGTGCTGGTGGGCAACCTGCTGTCCAACGCGATCAAGTACTCGTCGAAGAACCCGGCCCCGCGGGTGGAGTTCTTCACAGCCCGGCGGAAGGGGCGGGTGTGGTTCGCGGTGCGGGACAACGGGGTTGGCTTCGACCCCCAGTTCGCCGGCAACCTGTTCAAGCCGTTCCACCGCCTGCACTCGAACGAGGAGTTCGAGGGCACCGGGATCGGTCTGGCGCTGGTGCAGCGGGTGGTCCAGCGGCACGGCGGCGAGATCGAGGTGGAGAGCGCCCCCGGCCGCGGCGCCACGTTCTACGTGTGGCTGCCGGAGTAGGGGCAGGAGCGCCGCCGCGGGCCCGCGAATCGTTTACCCAGCATGCGCATCCTGTACTACGACATCGACACGCTTCGTCCGGACCACCTGGGGTGCTACGGGTACCACCGCAACACCTCGCCCAACATCGACCGGCTGGCGTCGGAGGGCGTGCGCTTCGATCAGTGCTACGTGCCGGATTCGCCCTGCCTGCCCTCCCGAGCCGCGCTGCTCACCGGCCGCTTCGGCATCCGCAACGGCGCTGTGAACCATGGCGGCGCCTGCGCGGATCCAGTGGTGGAGTCGCGCCTGAGGGGCTTTCGCAACTGGGGCGACCACCTCATGGTCCGATTCCGCCAAGCGGGCTTCCATCCCGTGTCGTTCAGTCCGTTCCCCGAGCGCCACACCGCCTACTGGTTCCTGAACGGCTTCTGCGAATGGACCAATCCGGGCAAGGGCGGCATGGAGCGTGCCGACGAGGTGGTGCCCCTGGCCCTCGACTGGCTGGACCATCGGGGGACTGAGGACGGCTGGTTCCTGCACGTGAACGTGTGGGATCCCCACACGCCGTATCGGGCGCCGTCGGAGTACGGCAACCCGTTCGAGGCGGACCCACCGCCCGCCTGGATGACGGAGGAGGTGCGCCGAAGAACGTGGGACACCTACGGCCCCGGCTGCGCGCAGGAACCCGGCGGCGCCTACCTGAATCCCGACTATGGGCGCTCCCATCCTCGGATGCCCGATCAGATCGAGTCGCTCGAGGCGTACCGGCGGTGGATCGACGGGTACGACACCGGCATCCGCTACGCCGACGACCACCTCGGCCTGCTGCTGGCGAAGCTGGAAGAGCTGGGGGTGCTGGACGACACGCTGATCATCGTCAGCAGCGACCACGGGGAGAACCAGGGCGAGCTGGCCGTGTACGGCGACCATCAGACCGCCGACGCCATCACCAACCGCGTGCCGATGGTGGTGCGCTTCCCCAAGGCGATGGGCGGTGGGCCGCGGGTGGACCGTGCGCTGTACTACCAGTTCGACGTGTTCGCGACCATCCTGGAGCTTGTCGGTGGTCAGGCTTACCCGGATTGGGACGCGCGCTCCTTCGCCGGCGAGGTCGCGCAGGGTAGCTCGCCCGGGAGGGAGTTCCTCGTCCTGTCCAACTGCGCTTGGGCGTGCCAAAGGTCGGTTCGCTGGGACCGCTGGCTACTGATGCGCACCTACCACAGCGGGTTCAAGAACTATCCGGAGCACATGCTGTTCGACCTCCAGAACGACCCCCACGAGCTGGACAACCTGGCGGACCGGTTGCCGGAAGTCGTTGGTGAGGGGATGCTTCTGCTGGATCGCTGGCACGCCGAGGCCATGGCCCGGTCCCCCCGTGCCGAGGACCCGTTGCAGGTGGTGTTGCGCGAGGGTGGCCCGTACCATGCCCGGTACGGAACCGCAGAGTTCGAAGGCTACGTGCGTCGCCTGCGCTCCTCCGGGCGGGAGGCGTTCGCGGAGCAGCTGCTGGCCCGGGCGCGGACCGCCGGGTTCTCCGCCGTGGTGCCATAATCCGGTCGGATCCTTCAGGAGACGACCCAAAACCATGAAAGTCAGCATCATTGGTGGAGCCGGTCGCGTCGGGGCGGATGCCGCGTACGCGCTTCAGTTGGGCGGCTTGGTCCGCGATATCGCGATCGTCGACATGAACCGCGACCTGGCCGACGGCGAGGCCCTGGACCTGAGGCACGGCGCGGCGCTCACCGACGGCACCCGCATCTTGAGCGGCGGCTACGAAGTGGTGGACGGCAGCGACTGCGTGGTGATCACGGCGGGTCTCCGCCGCAAGCCGGACGAGAGCCGCCTGGAGCTGATCAACCGCAACGTTGGGCTGTTCAAGAGCATCCTCAATTCGCTGAAGGAGTGCGAGCTGAAGCCGGACACCACCATCCTGGTCGTCTCGAACCCCGTCGACATCCTCACCTACCTCGCGGTGAAGTCGGACATCCTGCCACCGAACCAGGTGTTCGGTCTGGGCACGGTGCTCGACACCTGCCGGTTCCGGTCTCTTCTCGGCGCGCACTTCAACGTCGGCGCGCAGCACGTGCACGCTCTGATCCTCGGCGAGCACGGCGACTCGATGGTGCCGATCTGGTCGTCCGCCACCATCAGCGGCGTGCCGCTCAGCAGCATCCCCGGGTTCTCGCAGGACCAGGCGCACGAGATCTTCGAGCAGACCAAGAAGGCCGGCGCCGAGGCTCCAGTCCTGAAGGGTGGAGCGGGCCGAGCCGTCGGCGTGTCGATCATGGCCGTGGTGCACGCTCTGTTCTTGGACCGCGGCACGATCCTTCCGATCTCCACCTACCAGCACGGCACGCTGGGCATCGAGGACGTGTGCCTTTCGATGCCCACCAAGATCGGTCGCCGCGGCGTGATCCGCGTGCTGGAGCCGGTCACCAACTTCATCGAGCAGGAGGGGCTGCAGATGTCCGCCGAGTCGCTGAAGAAGGTGATCCAGCAGGTCGGCGTCTAGGTTCCACCCAGTGCCGGGGCCGGGCGGGTTGCGGCCCGGCCCCGGATGAGGTATAAACCCTCTGCTGAGGGCCCATAGCTCAGTCGGTTAGAGCGCACCCCTGATAAGGGTGAGGTCACAAGTTCGAATCTTGTTGGGCCCACCAGATTCCCCAGCGTCGCCTTAGTGCAGCACCGCGTGGATTCGTCGCGGTCGCTGGTCGCGATCGAGGAGGTACACGGTTGGCGTCCGACGGATGCCGATCCGTTTGGCCAGAGCCTCCTGCCGCCGGGCGGCCTCGCGCGCGCTCCGTAGTTCCGATCGGTTCAGCTGCTCGACGCGCCGAGCGATCCATGGCCGCACGTCGCCGTCGTACCCTTGGGCGCGCGCCAGATCGTGCACGAACCGGGTGAAGCGCCCCTTTCGATGCTCGAGGATCATGATTGCGCCGCCGTCTGAGGAGCCATGCACGGACGCCGCCAAGATGCGCATCCGCAGCCGGCCGGCGAGAACGGGTTTCGTTTGGGACTCGAGGTACTCCACGCAGACGGGACAGAGCGGGTCGACGAACGCGAGCACCTGTCGCGGCGCGCCTTCCAAACCCCAGACGATGGCGTCGCCTCCGAAAGCCTCCGGCAGGGCGAGCCGCTCGACGGCCGTGTCCACCTTCGAAGCTTGGATCCACGCTTGAGTCCAAGGGAACCCCGCCGCTAGAACCGAAAGCACGGAGGCACCGAAGAGGAAGGGTCGCGGGCGGAGGAAGCGCTGCTCGAGCGACGGCGATCCGCTCAGGGCCGCCAAGCCGTACACGAAGCCGGCGGCCGTCAGACAGCCGGCCGCCACGAGGCAGTGGACGCAGGCGGCACGCAGGACGAACAGACTGTACGCGGTGGCCGCCAGGACCCCGGCGACCGCCGAGACCTGCCCCGCGGCGGCGCGGGCATCGAGAAAGGGGCTGCGTCCCGCTCGCCAGGCCCTCCAACCGAACCAGAAAGTCGCCAGCGAGAGGGCCGCGCCCCAAGCAGAGAGCGGTATACCGAGCGGACGGGAGACGGGCGACGTCTGCACCACGTCGCACCCGTCGGTTGAGCAGGTGGACGCTCCGAAAGTCAGGACCCAAGCCGTCATCGCGATCAGCCAAGCACCCGCGAACATCAGGAGCGCCAGCCACAAGGCCTCCGCGACGACGACGCCGATTGCCGCCCGCTCTCGGCTCACCGCGCCTGCCGCAACCGCCGGATCAGCACGAAGCCCGTCGCGAACAGACCGAGGCCCGCGATCGTGACGGCCGTGCCAGTGCCGGGCTGCCGAAAGGACCAAGCGCGGCCGTGCTCCACGCGGCCACCCATGCGCTCGGAGTAGGCCTTGGACCGCTTCTTGGACTCCTCGAGGAGCGCGTCCAAGTTCAGGTCCGGCCGCTGTCGCGCGAGCTTGGGAATCTCCCCCTCTTCGAACACGGCCGGCGGCGCCACCCGATGGTCCACCACGAGCACGCCCTCCTGCCTCCAAGGGACCTCGTCCGCGGTGATCGGCTTCGGCCGATCCGTGACCGACAGAAACTCGAAGCGCTCCACCATCTGCAGGGAGCCGCCCCGGGTTTCCATCGTGGCGGTTTTGGGGATGCTCAGCGCTCCGGAGGCGACTCGGCCTTGGTAGGTCCACACCGCCATTCGGCCGAGGCTGAAGAGCCTTCGCACCTCCGAGGGCAACCCGTCGTCCGCCAGCACCACCTCGTAGCGAGGTCTCGAATTCACGGCGGCGATGCGTCCGGGCGCGGTCACGGTCCAGCCTCCTCCGACGGCGGACAGTCCGCCGGCGATCGGCAGGCACGGCCGCGGACCAAGGCCCGTGTCCCACGACCGCTGGGCTTCCGAGGGCGAGGGCCCCTTCCGAATCTCCACCACGCGCTGCAGCCTTCCGTCGTCGCGGCGGACGACCGAGCTCCGCAGCAGGGTGTCTCCGAGCCGGACCAGGACGGCTTCGGTCGTCTGGCTTGCCTGCGCGCCGCGGTCCGATCTTCGCGAGAGCGTCTTGGTGCGCCAGGCGAACCGGTCCGTGCCGTGCCAGCGGAGGTCTCCCTCGGTGGAGGCCTGCAGGTCCGGCAGGGTCATTTGGCTCCGGTATTGCAGGCCGACCTCCTGGAGCTGCCGGTCGCGGGCGCTCCAGTCTTGAGCAAGCCCCGACGCAGCCGCCAGGGCGCAGAGAAGGCAACAGAGCGTCTTCATCTTCGTGCTGTGGGGGCCCGCCCCAGGGCGCGGGACGGGCCCGGGGATCGGCCGGCCTCAGAAGCCCTCGGCCATCTTGCACGTGCCGTAAGGCACGAACCCGGAGTCGGCGACGACGCACCCGGTACAGAACATCTTCTCGTACTCGATCTGTCGTCGATCGAGAGTCACGGCCCACTCGCGGCACCGGGCGGGAGGGTAGGCCACCCAGCCGCAGTTGGTCTCCCGCGGGGGACTCCAGTAGGTCTTCACCCGCAGACCGCTCCCGCCGCACGAATCGTTCGGGGGGCTGAAGTCGCGATCCTTGGGCGTGTGGAAGGAGTCGTAGACCGTCTGCGCGCCACCGAACCCGGCGGCCACGAGCAGAAGCGTTAGGGCGAAGGTCCTAGTCCGGGGGGGGTCATCGATGGCCCCCTCGCAACCCGGAGGGACTTGATCCGAATCGGCCGCCTGAGCCTCGAGCGTGGGGGCCAAAGCCATCAGCGCAAGACCCGCCACGGAGACCAAGGCGAGCAACAGAGCCAGCAAGGGCTTCTTCATGCGTCCTCCTCAGGTTGGTTTGGAGGTCGGCGCCCCGTCGGCGCCATCCTCGCCTTCATTATAGGACAGAAATTGGGGTTTTCGAAATCGTGGAAGGGGCCACGCTGGTTAGCCTTTGGCCTCTCCCAAAGTCCTGACGGACTCCGGCGAAGGCTCGGGCGAGGGCAGGCACTCGAGCCAAGGCCGCCGCTGGAATCGCCCTTCGGGCCCCAGCACAAACACCGTGGGGGTTTGGACGATGCCGAGCCGCCGCGCCAGCTCTCCTTGCCGCGCCACCGCGGCCTCGGCTGCGCGTTCCCGCCGGGCTCGCAGCCCGGGCCATCGCTCTTCTGCCCAGTCCCAAGGGTTGTGGGCTGGTGAACCGGCCTCGTCCAGCCGCGCCAGGAGTTCGTCGAACCGGCCTTCGAGGGCCGCGGCGTGCGCCACCTGGGCCAGGTCAGTGTCGGAGTGCAGGGGCGCATGCAGAACGATCAGCCTCAGGCGACCATCGCGGACCGGACGGCGCGCCTGGCGAAGCAGCAGATGGCATGCCCAGCAGCGGAAGTCGAGGAACGCGACCATCGTGCGGCCGGCATCCTTCCGGCCCCACACCAAGGCGTCGGGTCGCCGCGTTTCGGGCAACGCCTCGGCCTCGAAGCGCCGTTCCATCAACATTCGGTCTCGCCACGCCGCTCCCCGCACGGCCGCCACCGGCAGCGTCGCGAGGCACAATCCGAGGGCCAGCGGTGCCAGCCGCACTTCGGACGGCGCGGCTCCGGCGAGGGTTGCGACCCCGAACAGGAAGCCGGAGAGCGCGATCGCCCCCGCCGCCACCAGGCAGTCGGCGCAGGCCGCGCGCAGAGCGAAGCCCGCGTACGCCGTGGCGGCGATCGCGGCCGCAACCGCACCGCCCTGCATGGCAAGGCAGGCCTCGTCGGTCCAAGGCGATTTCCCGCGCGCCTGCAGCCAGGCCGCCCGCGCGGCCAGCAATCCGAGGAGCGCTGCGCCCCAGAAGCTCAGCGGCGGCCCGCCGAACGGACGCGCCCAAGGAGAGGTCTGCACCGTCAGACACCCTCCGCTCGCGCAGGTCGGCTCCCCGAAGAACGCGTCCCAAGCGGCCATCGCCGCCAGCCAGAGCGCGACGAAGCACACCAAGCCGAACCAGCCGGCCTCGAGCAGGGCGCTCTTTCGGTTCACGGCTTGGACCGCAGCCTCCTCCAAGCCACGAAGCCCAGCACGAACATGCCCAAGCCCGCCGTGCCCGCGGCGGCCGCGATCGAGCGGAGCCGCTCAGTGGCCTTCCGCTCGGCCTCGCGGCGCTGGGCGTCGGCCGCGCGCTCCCACTGGACGGCGACCTTGGCCGAGCGGGCTCGGGACTCCTCGAGAAGGTCGTCCAAGGTGAGCCGGCCGTTCCGAGCGGCTTTGAGCCTCGGAATCTCCCCTTCGAAGTAAAGGGCGGCGGGTTCGACTCGGGCGTCCACCACCTCCACGCCGTCGGCGTCCCACGGCAGGTCGCTCAGGCGGATCGGCGCGGGGCGGTCGGTGGCTTCGGTCAGGGTCAGCTCGAATCCCGACTCGATCTCGCCGCCGACGAGGCGGTGCTCGCACCGGCCCGGCAGCGGCACCCGCCCAGCGTTCACGCGGCCGAGGTAGTCGAACTCGGCGGTGACGGCGCTGCCAGCGGCCTTCGCCGAGACAGGCACGCCATCGCCCCCCAACCGAACGGTCCACCGTACGCTGCGGTCGGTGGCCTCCCAAACGCCGGTCGACGTCTCCCGCCAGGCCAGACGCGGGAAGCCCGCCACCAAGGGCAGGCAAGGGCCGGGCCGGAACTCCGGGTTGATCATCGCCTGAGGGCCTCCGGGCGCCTTGGCATACTCGATCCGGACGAGCGTGCGACCGTCCTTGCCGTTCGGAGTCTGGATCAGCAAGAGCCTGTCCAGGCGCAGCTCCCGGCTCTCCATCGGCTCGCTCCAACGCTCCTCACCGACCTTGCGGTGCTGGACGCTGCGCACACGGAGGTACCGCTCGGGGGACTCCCACCGCCAGCGCCCCTCCTCACGGTTCTCGGCCTCCTGCTGGCGGCTGGAGAGCCGGTAGCCGAGCTCGAGCCTGCGAAGGGCTTCGTCGCGGGGGGCTAGCCACTGCTGGGCGCTGCCGAGGGTGGCGAGGAGCATGCCAGCGGCGATCCACGTGCTCTTCATCGTCGTTCCTAGGGCGGCGCGGGTCGGCTGATCCGGCCCGCGCCGCAGGGTCGGGGAGGGTTCAGAAGCCCTCGGACAACGTCGTCATCCCCAGGTACTCCCGCTGGGTGGTGGCTTCAACGTACCCGGTGCAACCGGGGTTGCTCCACACCCGGTACCAGCGGTACCACGGGGTCGGGATCGTTCGGCAGTTGGAGCTGGTCTCCAGCACGTACTGGCAGTAGCCCCGATGGGCCGGCGAAGAAAGAACCTCCCAGCGGAAGCCCCCTCCGCCGCAGCTGCCATAGGGCGGGTTGAACTCGCTGTCGGCGGGAACGTGACACCCGGTCCACTGCTGAGCGAACGCGAGCGTCGCGAGCGCCGCGACAAGGCTAGCGATCAGGACGAAGGTCCCAAATCGGGGGGGTCACTCGGCAACCCCCAGGCACCCCGGAGGGATCAGGTTGGGATCGTCGGCGCCGTTGTCGGCGAGCGGGGCGAGAGCCACCAGCGCGAAGCCGGCGCTCGCCAGAGCCGCCAGCAACAGGCCGATCAGAGCCTTGCTCATCTCTGTACCTCCGTTAGCGTTACGGGAGCATCGCTCCCAAAGACATTATAGGACAGGTATGGCGAAACTTTGCAACAGGGCTCTTCGAAATGGTTTGGGCGCGCCGCCAGGTCGGACCCTCGCCTGCCGGGTCCCCCGCCGAGAGGCAGGGCGGTCGCCATAATCGGCTTGGGATGGCTTGGAACGACGCTCTCTGGCGGCGGATCGCGGAGCGCGGCGTCCACGACGCGATCGCGGAGTGGAGCGACGCGCAGGCGATCGAGGTGGCCGAGCGCTTCGGCGCGCACAACTACCATCCGTTGCCGGTGAACATCGTCCGAGCCAAGGGAGCCCGAGCCTGGGACGCCTCCGGCCGCGAGTACTTGGACTGCGTCGGGGCTTACTCGGCGGTGGCGCACGGCCACCTGGCGGAGGTGCTGGTTCGGGAGGCCAAAGCCCAGCTGGAGCGGTCGACGCTGGTGAGCCGGGCGTTCTACACGCCCGAGATGGCGCTGTTCCTAGAGGCTCTCGCCACGTACGCGGAGCTGGACGCCGTGTGCCCCATGAACACCGGCGCCGAAGCGGTGGAGACGTGCATCAAGCTCGCTCGCAAGTGGGCCTACACCGTGAAGGGCGTGCCGGAGGACCATGCGGAGATCGTGGTCTGCGAGAACAACTTCCACGGACGGACCACCACCATCGTCGGGTTCAGCACCGAAGAGCGCTATCGCCGGTTCTTCGGCCCCTTCGCGCCCGGATTCCGCACGATCCCGTTCGGCGACGCGGACGCCCTGGAGGCCGCCATCCAACCCAACACCGCGGCCTTTCTGGCGGAGCCGATCCAGGCCGAGGCGGGAGTGATCGTGCCTCCGGACGGCTATCTGGCCAAGGTGCGCGAAATCTGCACGCGGCATCGGGTGCTGCTGATCTGGGATGAGGTGCAGACCGGCTTCTGCCGCACCGGAAGGCGGTTCGCGTGGAACCACGAGAACGCCCGGCCGGATCTGATGGCGGTGGGCAAGGCGCTGGGCGGGGGCCTGGTGCCGGTTTCGGCGGCGGTGGGAACCAGCGAGGCGGTCGGCGTGTTCCAGCCCGGCGACCATGGGTCCACGTTCGGGGGCAACCCGCTCGCCTGCGCGGTGGCCGTGGCGGCGATGGCGGTGATGGAGACCGAGGATTACGCGGGCAGGGCCGAGCGCTCGGGCGCGTTCCTTCGGGAGGCGTTCCAGAGGGCGGACGGCGGCGCGATCCTTGAGATCCGCGGCAAGGGCCTGTTGCTGGGGGTCGAGTTCGTGCCCGATCTTGCGCCGGAACGTCTGCAGGAGGCCTTTCTGCGCGAAGGCCTGCTGACCAAGGAGACCCGGCGCCGCACGTTCCGGTTCGCTCCGCCGATCGCCACGGAGCAGCCCGAGCTGGAGGAGATCGCGGAGCGGTTTGAGAGAGCCGTCCGCGCGGCCCGCGGGACCATGTGAAATCCCCGTCGGATTGCGGAACAACTCCTATGCCGGGATCGACCGGCGGGGGTTTGCACGGGCATGGCGGAACAGGCCGAAGCGGCTGCGGGCAAGAAGGGCGGCGGGAAGCTGCCGATCCTCATCGTGCTGGCGCTGGTCCTGGGGGCCGGCGGGTTCTTCGCGATGAAGATGAAGGGCGGCGGAGAGGCCAAGGCCGAGCCCGAGGTCAAGCTGGGGAAGATCGAGGAGCTGGACGAGTTCCTCGTCAACCTGAGCGGCGGGACCAGCTACCTGCGGGCGCGCATCGCCCTGCACCTCGCCGAGGGGACCAAGGAAGAGGAGGTCAAAGGCAGCATCCCAGCCATCCGCGACGCGATCATCCTCACGCTCACCAACAAGACGCTGCGCGAGGTGGAGACGCTCGACGGCAAGCGGAAGCTGAAGAGGGAGATCGCCGCCAAGGTCAACGGCTTGCTGCACGGTCTCTCCCACGAGAAGCCGGGCGACAAGGACGAGGAGAAGAAGTCGAAGAAGGACGCCGAAGCCTCGGACGGCGAGCCCAAGCATCCCGACTGGGACAGCGACGAGGGTCCGGTGCTGAAGGTTTACCTCACCGACTTCGCGACGCAGTAGCCGAGAGGACGATTTTTGGGGAAGTGCCGGGTTGAGGGGGCCTGGCACGGAAGGGGACCGGGGGCTCCGCAGAGCGGGGCCCTCCGGGCTATTGCAGGCTCACCCGACCTTCGTTCGAACGAAAGGGACCGCTCAGACCGTCCAAGACCGGGACCATGTCGTTCTTGATCAGCCTTCCCGTGTTGCTCGCCGTCACGACGTCGCAGCCCAGCCCGCCGGACCGGCGAGTCCTGGCGGCTTGGGCTGGAGAATCGGCGAGGCTCATCGAGTCGGCGTACTGGCGGAGCGAGCGGAGGCTGTACGCCGACTTCGTGAAGGCCGACGGACGACCGGGCGAGGAGCCGTGCTTCATGTGGGGCATGGGGGTGCTGCTCTCGGCGTATGCGGCGGCGATCCCGGCCGATCCGGCGCGGTTCCGGCCCCTCTTCGAGCAGGCCTGCCGCGCGATCGAGCCGTACTGGTCCGAGGCCCGGGGCATCGGTGGGTACGCCGTCTGGCCCCGGCAGGACGATCCGGATCGGTACCACGACGACAACGCGTGGGTGGCGCTCGCGCTCACCGAGGCGTACGAGGCCACGCGCCTGCCCGCGTACCTGAAGCGCGCGGTGGAGACGCACCGGTTCGTGATGAGCGGCGAAGACGACCGGCTCGGCGGAGGCCTCTACTGGCACGAGAAGAACCGCAAGAGCAAGAACACCTGCTCCTGCGGGCCGGCGATCGTGACGGCGCTGCGCCTGTACCTGCTCACCCAGGACGCCGCCTACCTGGACCAGGCCCGGCGTCTCCGGGATTGGACGCGGCGCACCCTGCAGGACCCCGAGGACGGACTGTACTGGGACAACATCGGCATGGACGGCAAGGTCGAGAAGACCAAGTGGACCTACAACACCGCCCTGATGATCCGCGCCGAGTGCCTGCTGTTCGACGCCACTGGCAAGGCCGAGCACCGCGACGAGGCCGTCCGGGTGGCGGAGGCCGCCTGGAAGCGGTGGTACGACCCGGCTCTGGGCGCGCTGAAGGACGAGGCGCAGTTCGCCCACCATCTGTTCGAGGCGTTCTTCGAGGTCGCGCGGATCACCAAGGACCCGAATTGGGCCGCGCGGGCCCTGCCGACGCTGCGCTTCGTCCACGACCGGACGCGCAACCGGTTGGGCTTCTACGGCAGCCGGTGGGACCGTGCGCCGGAGTCGGACCGCAAGCAGTTCCAGCTCCTGCACCAAGCCAGCGCGCTCCGAGCCTACGCCTACGCTCTGGTCCACGGCCAGGCCCTGCGCTAAACTGGGTTCATGAATCCGAACTTCCAGAACTGGCTGCACCGCCAGATCGAAGAGCTGAAGCGGCAGAACCTGTACAAGGCCCCGCGGATTCTGGAAACCCCCGCCGGAGGCCGCGTGCGCATGAACGGCAAGGAGGTGGTGAACCTCTCCAGCAACAACTACCTCGGGCTGGCGAACCACCCCAAGGTGCGCCAGGCGGCCTTGGAGGCGATCGAGCGGTGGGGGGTCGGAGCCGGAGCCGTGCGCTGGATCGGCGGAACGATGGAGGTGCACGAGGAGCTGGAGCGGCGGCTGGCCGCGTTCAAGCAGGTGGAGGCCGTGCTCGTGTTCACCGGCGGCTTCACCGCGAACAGCGGCTGCATTCCGGCGGTCGTCACCGAGAAGGATGTGATCATCAGCGACGAGCTGAACCACGCCAGCATCATCGACGGTGTTCGGCTGGGTGCGGCGGCGTACAAGAAGTCCGAGGGCTACGTCTACCCGCACAAGGACATGGAGGCCCTGGAGCAGATCCTGCGGCGCACGCAGAGCTTCGAGAAGCGGATGATCATCACGGACGGCGTGTTCAGCATGGACGGGGATATCGCCCCGTTGCCGGACATCGTGGCGCTGGCGGAGAAGTACGACGCCATCGTGTACGTCGACGACGCGCACGCCAGCGGCGTGCTGGGCAAGAACGGCGCCGGCACCACGTCGCACTTCAACCTGTACGGCCGCCGGAATATTCAGCTGGGAACGCTCAGCAAGGCGCTGGGGGTGATCGGGGGGTACATCGCGGGTTCGGCGAAGCTCAAGGAGTGGCTCATCAACCGCGGCCGACCCTATCTGTTCAGCACCGCGCACCCGCCGATGGTCGCCGCCGCGCTGATCGCCGCGCTCGACATCATGGAGAACGATCCGGAGCCGATACGGAGGCTTTGGGACAACACCCGCTGGTGGAAGTCCGCCCTGCGCGCCGAGGGGTTCGACACGATGGGTAGCGAGACGCCGATCACGCCGGTGTACGTGGGCGACGAGGGCAAGGCGCAGGAGTTCGAGCGAGCGCTGTGGGACGAGGGCGTGTACGCGCTGTCGATCGTGTACCCGACCGTCGCCCGGGGGAAGGCCCGGATCCGGACGATGCCGTCCGCGGCGCACACCGAGGAGGACCTGGCCTTCGCGCTGGAGGCGTTCAAGAAAGCGCGCGACCGCATCGGCGGACTGGGCTGAGCCCTTGCGGAATCGGTTGCGCGGCGATATGCTGGGGGCATGCTTCTTCCTCTGCTCGCTGCCGCCGCTCTCTCGCCGGGCGTGTCCTCGTGCCGCCTCGGGGTGCACTTCCTCGATGACCGCTACACGGTGGGAGCCCGCAGACTCGTGGCCGCCGGTCCGCGGGTGATCAAACTGTTCGACCTCGGCCCGGGCATGCGCGAGGCGCTGCGCGACTACAAGACGCGGTGGCCGGACGGCACGGTCGTCGTGCGCATCTGGTTCCAGCGCCGTTGGACCCGCGCGGACGACCCCGCCGAGGCCGGCCGGGCGTTCTGGCGCGAGATTCTGCAGCCGCGCTACGAATCGCTGACCGAGCAGGAGCGCGCTTGGATCGACTACTGGGAGGGGCCGAACGAGGGAGACAGCACCCCGACGTGGGAGACCGTGGAAGACGCGCGGTGGTTCGCACGGTTCACGGTGGCCCTGGCCGAGGAGATGCGCCGGCACGGTGCCCGGCCCTTGGTGGGGAACATCGCCGTGGGCAACCCGGGCGGCACGCCGGAGGAGGTCGCCGCCAAGGTGGAGGCCTTCCTGCCGGCCTTGGACGCCGCGGTGCGGGCCAGGGGCGCTTGGAGCTACCACGCCTACACGCTCGAGTACACGACGGATCCGGAGAAGGAGTCCTGGACCTCCCTCCGCTACCGGAGGATTCTGGATGTTGTCCGACGCAAGCGGCCCGACCTCGCGCGGCTGCCGCTGGTGCTGAGCGAAGCCGGCGTGGACCGCGGGGGAAACAGCCACGAGGACGGCTGGGTCAGCAGGGGCAGCGCGGCCGACTTCGAGCGCTGGCTGCGGTGGTTCGATGCGGAGCTGCGGAAGGATCCGTCGGTGGTCGGGGCGACGCTGTTCGCGAGCGGCGAGTTCGAGTCGTGGCCCTCGTTCGAGCTGGAGGCGTTCCTGCCGAGGCTCACGCGCATGGTGGAAGAGGGCCGTCGCTGAGAACCGATGGGGGCTCCGCAAAGGAGCCCCCTGCTCGGTGTCGATGGTGGTCGCTCAGCGTCCTTGCGGCGGTGCGTTCTGCTGCATCTGCTGGATCTGCTCCATCACCTCCGGCGGAGGCTTGGGAAACCGATCCGGGTCCGCCTTGGGGCCGCTAAGGGACCTGTAGCCGGAGTAGATGGCGACGACCAGGGCCACCACGGCCAGGATCAGCGCGCCGGCCAAGCCGATTCGCTTCATAGCGGTCCGGGCCTCTCCTGGTAGTCGAGCTTCGCGCCGGTCTGCAGCACCGCGTGCCCGTCGACGTAAACGACGTGCTTCTTGCTGGTGTTGCTGTTGCCGGTGTCCCACATGTAGTACCAGAGCTCACCGATCATGGGTCTCCGCGCCGGCTCGCTGAAGGCAGTCAGGGGGCGCCCGGTGCGGCCGGATCCGACGGCACCGGGAGGGTCGCCGCCCGGGAGCGGCGGGGCCATGCCGCTGTCGCAGGGCTGGGGATCGGCCTCGGTGCCGCACAGCCTGGGCATCCATCCGAACTCGGTGGCGCCCTTGGCGTAGTACTCGAAGCTCGTCTTGCCGAACCAGTCGGGCTCCCACATCGCCCTCACAGAGATGCCCCACCACACGAACGGGATGCCGTTGTCGCCAGGAGACCGGAAGATCTCCATGTTCTTCGTGTAGGGCCTCAGGCGGTACACGATTCCGCCGGGCCAGGTGTTGGGGTGGGACTGCTCGGCACCCCACTCCCAGGCCTCCCAGCCTCCGGCGTTGGGGGCAACGTCGTCGTAGTCGGCCGCATACTGCAGGATGGCGAGCCCGGTCTGCTTCATGTTGCTGAGGCACTGCGTGCGCTTGGCCGCTGCCTTCGCTTGAGCGAACACGGGGAACAGGATGGCGGCGAGGATCGCGATGATGGCGATCACGACCAACAGTTCGATCAAGGTGAACGCGGAACGTTTCATGGTTGCTCCATCGCAGCGAGACGGTCGCTCGATCGTCGGGCGACCAGACGGGGCGGCAGCCTCAGGGCGGCCGCGGGAAGGTCTGGCTCCTCGAGCCGGCGCAGGAGGCGTCTGGCCGCCTGCATGCCGATCTCGCGGAGCGGTTGGCGAATGGTCGTCAGCGGAGGTTCGGTGTACTCCGTGAAGTCGTGGTCGTCGAATCCGACGACCCCGACGTCCTGGGGGACACGGAACCCGTGAGCCTTCAGAAGGTGGATCATCGCGAGCGCGAAGTGGTCGTACTGCGCGAACACGCAGTCGAACGGGAACGAGTCCAGCGGCTCGAGCGCTCCGCGGAGCGCCTGCAGGCAGAGCTCGCTGAACGTCTCCGCCTGAATCTCGACCATCTCGTCCGGAAGGAGCCGCCGGACGCTACCGATGAACGGATGGTGCAGCAGGCACGCGTTGCGGAAGACCGATCGGAACCCGCACCACCGGTCCTCGATGCTGCCGATCGGCCTCGGACGGTCGGTGACGGAGAGGAACGCCGGCTTCCGGTAGCCCTTGTCGCGCAGATGCTCCGCAAGGAGGACGCCGCCCGCGAAGTGGTCGGTGGCGACGAGGTCCGCGTGCAGCCCGGGCACCTCCCGGTCGATGAAGACGATGGGAACGCGCTGCCGGAGTAGCCGCTCGTAGAAGTCCGGGCTGTCGGTCTCCGAGGCGACGATCAGCCCGTCGACCTGCATGTCGAGCAGGCTCTCGACCAGCTCGTACTCCTGCTCGCCGCGGGAGACCGTGAGGAGCACGCGGTGATCGACGTCCTGCAGGGCCTTCTCGATGCCCTCCAGCAGGCGGGCGTAGAACTGGCCCTCGATGCCGGGCACCACCACGCCGATCAGGCCGGTCCTAGCCCTCCGCAGGCCGCGGGCCAACCGGTTGGGTCGGTAGCCGGCTTCCTCGGCGATGTCGAGCACGCGCCGACGGGTCTGCTCCCCGATCCGGCCCTGTCCGGACAGCGCCCGGTACACGGTCGTCTTGCTGACGCCTGCCCTGCGGGCGATTTCGTCCATGACGGGTCTTGCGTAACCGATTCCGCGCCCCACGACACCAGCATACGACGGCTTTCCGCAACAAAAGGGCGAAACTTCCGCTTATGCTCAACGATGTTCCGAATGGGCTTATCCGCCGAGGCGGCGGGGCTCTTCACCCGGATCGAGCTCGGCCTGGTGCTCGCAGCAGCAGGTCGGCGGCTCTGGGCGCGGCGAGGGGGGCGCAGGGGCCTCGTCGGCGTCGCGGGGCTCGTGGAACAGCGGCGTGCCGTCCTCGAGGCACACGCGGGACTCCGCCGGGTTCTCCCTGCCGCAGGTCGGGCAGACGATCACCGTCCTGCCCTCCAGGCGCGTGCCGTCGTCCGGGCATTCGCACATCCCCACGGGCCAGCGCCGGCCGCAGGCTGGGCAGACGACCACGAAGCGCTTCTTGGACGGATCGGACCGAGCCATCGGCGACGACCTCAACCGTTAGACGCTCCGCACGGCGCGATGGGTCCCCTCAGGCGGACTGGCGCTGCAGGTCGCAGCGGGTGGCGCGCATCCTGGCCAGGTATTCCCTCGGGGACTCGCCGAAGAACGCGCGGAACGAGGTGGAGAAGTGGCTGGAGTTGGCGAAGCCCATCTCGAGAGCCACCTCCTTCATCGACATCCGGCCAAAACGGAGCATCTGCTCGGCGGTCAAGAGCCGCATCCGGTTCAGGAACTTCTTGGGCGGCTCGCCCACCACGTCTCGGAACAGCTGGTTGAGGTGGCGTTCGGAAATCCCCTCCTCCCGCGCGATCCGAGCGACGCTCCAGTCGTCGCCGATCCTTTGGAACACCCGCTCCACCACGCGGGCCACCAGCCGATGGCTCGAGGGGACGCTCCAGCGTCCGCACCACCCCGCCATCCAGCGCCAGAACATGCCGGCGAAGGCCGCCGAGGCCCACTGGCGGTGGCAGAGGCTCCCCGAGGACAGTCCAGCCACCACCGCCTCGAAGTCCTCGGCATCCCGAGGGTGCTCCACGATGGGCAGCGGCCGGTTCACCGGGGCGTCCAGCGGGCCGACGCAGCAGAATTCGAAGCTCCAGAACCGCCAGCCGGGGGTCATCGCGGTCCAGCGCCGCGCCTCGGCCGCGCGCACCACCAAAAGCGAGGCCGGCGGCACGTCGATCACCAGGCCGTCGGTCAGCTCCACCCTTCCCCGTCCCTCGAACGTGCGGAGAGCCCGGAAGCCCGAGCGTCCGTCTTCGAACTCCTCCGAGACGCCCGCCTCGGCCTCGATGCTCCAAACCTGCGACAACCCGAGCCCGCACACGTCGGCGGGCCCTGCTCCCCTCGTCCCACTGCAAAGCATCGTTGACGCTTGGACGATGCGCGGGCGCGAACGGTTCGCCGGCGCGGGACCATCGCGGAAAGACGTAGAATGGAGGCGATGCCGTTCGCCCCGATCGAGAAAGCCTTGGAGGACCTGCGCGCCGGACGCATGATCATCGTCGTGGACGATCCGGATCGCGAGAACGAGGGCGACCTGATCATGGCGGGCGAGAAGTGCACGCCCGAGGCGATGAACTTCATGATCGTCCACGGGAGGGGCGTGCCGTTCATCCCCACCACCGGGGAGCGCCTGCAGCAGCTCGGCATCCCCATGATGACCAAGCAGACCACGGCCCGGCACGGAACGGCCATGGCGGAGACGGTCGACGCGCGCCACGGCACCACCACGGGCGTGTCCGCCTACGATCGGGCCGCTACGGTCCGGGTTTTCTGCGACCCGAACGCCAAGCCGGACGACCTGATGCGGCCGGGGCACATCATCCCGCTCCGTGCCGAGCCGGGCGGAGTGCTGAAGAGGGCCGGACACACGGAGGCGGCCGTCGACCTGTGCGTGCTGGCCGGACTGCAGCCGGTGGCGGTCGGAGTGGAGATCCTGGCCGACGACGGAACGATGATGCGCCTTCCCGAGCTGGAAAGGTACGCCGAGGAGCACGGGCTGAGCATCATCACCATCGCCGATCTGATCCGCTATCGGAGAGCCACCGAGCGTCTGGTGTCGCTCGCCGCCGGGCCCATCCACTTCCCGACCAAGCACGGCGAGTTCAAGCTGTACGCCTACGAGACCTCGGTGGAGCCGACGCCTTACCTTGCGATCGTGAAGGGCGATCCCTCGGGCGACGAGCCCGTCCTTGTCCGGGTCCACTCCAGCTGCCTCACGGGCGACATCCTGGGCTCGCTCCGTTGCGACTGTGGAGACCAGCTGGCAACCGCGCTCCAGAGGATCGAGGCCGAGGGGAGGGGCGTCGTGCTGTACATCGCCCAGGAGGGCCGCGGCATCGGTCTGGTCAACAAGCTGAAGGCGTACGAGCTGCAGGATTGCGGCTTGGACACCGTGGAGGCGAACGAGGCCCTGGGCTTCCGAGCCGACCTTCGCGACTACGGCCTGGGGGCGCAGGTGCTGCACGATCTCGGCGTCCGCAAGCTGCGCCTGATGACCAACAACCCCTCGAAGCTCGCGGCGCTGCAGGGCTACGGTCTGGAGGTTGTCGAGCACGTGCCGCTGGTGATCGAACCGAACCAGCACTCGCGGCGCTACCTGGAGACCAAGCGCCGCAAGCTGGGCCACCGTCTGCCCAAGAGCTAGAGCGGCTCCCGCACGGCTTGGGCCAGCGCCAGAGCGTTCTCCCAAGGCACGTCGGGCTCCAGAACGTGGGTGGGCGCCACGACTACCTTGGCGCCGCGCCGGGCCCAGTCCCGAAGATGCGCCACCGCCGCGCGCACGTCGTCGGGCGTCCCGAACGGCATGGTCGTCTGGGTGCCGATCATGCCCCAGAAAGCCAGCCGGTCGCCGTATTCGGCGAACAGCTCGTCGATGGGCATGCACTCGGGCTGCACCGGGTTCAGGATCTCGACTCCGACCTCGAGGAGGTCGCCGACGATGGCTCGCACGTCGCCGTCCGAGTGGTAGAAGATCCGGATGGCGGGATTGGTCTCCTTCGCGGCGCGGATCACCCTCGCCAAACGGGGTTTGAGGTGCTCCCGCCACATCTCGACCGACATCAGCATTCCGCGCTGCGAACCCACGTCGTCGCCGAGCTGAAGGATGTCGGCACCCGCTCGGGCGTATTCCGTGGCCATCCGACAGGCCCGCGCCTCGAAGAGGTCCATCAGCCATGGCGTGATGGGGTTCCCGTCGAGCAGGTCCAGGAAGAAGAGGTCCATGCCGCGCAGGTACCAGGTCGACTCGAACACCGTGCAGGCCAGACCAGCGATCGCTCCCCTGCCCTCGTCATGGATCCGCTGAACGCGCTGGGGCAGCTCGCGGTAGAGCTCCGGGTCCTCGAAGTCCGGCCAAGGCAGCTCCTCCAGCTCGCGGACGGAGTCGACTTTGGCCAACGGATGCTCCATCTCCATCAGGTGGTACGCGGCTCCCAGCGTGTCGCGCGGGGGAAGGGTGTGCACCGTGCCCCAAGAGTCCACGGTGTGGCGCTCGTCGTAGTGCAGGCCCATCGCCGCGTACGCCTGCCGCCACTCGGAGGAACGGTCCGGCAGCGGGATCCAGAGCCCCCGGAAGTCGGCGCCGAGGGCCTCCACGACGTCCCGCGTGCCCGTTTGGCGCTCTGCCACGTCGCAGAACGGCGGCGTCGCGGTCACGTCGAACGGCAGCCGCTCGGGTCGGCCTCCCGAGAGCATCGCCTGGAAGTTCTCCAGACCGGTCACACCGCCTCCCGCATGGCCGCCAGATGGTCCGGCGTGGTCCCGCAGCAGCCTCCGATCCACGCGAATCCGAGCGCCTTGAGCTTGGCGGCGAACGCCGCCATCTCGGCGGGCGAGGCGTCGTAGACCAGCCTGCCCTCGACGGTCTTGGGCGTGCCCGCATTCGGCTGCAGAATCTTGGGGACGGCGGGGAAGGCGTCTGCGATCTGCCTCGCCAGCCGCTCGTAATCGGCCAGGCTGAGATTGGCGCCGCAGTTGGCTCCGACCGCCACCACTCCGCAATCCAAGGCCGCCTGCAAGGCTTGTTCGACGGTCGCTCCCATCATCGTGCGGAACTCGGGGCCGTTGTCGAACGCCACGGTGGCGCACACCGGAAGCTCCGAGGCGGAGCGCGCACCTTCCAGCGCGGCGCGCAGCTCCTCGACGTCGGTCATCGTCTCGACGAGCAGCAGGTCGGCTCCGGCCTCGGTCAGCGCGGCGGCCTGCTCCGCGAACGCGTCCCGGGCCTCTTCGAACGACACCTCTCCCAGCGGTTCGAGGAAGGCGCCGAGCGGGCCGATGTCGCCCGCCACCAGACACGTCGACGCACCCTCGCGGGCGCGTTGCACCGCCGCCTTGCACAGCTCCGCGACGCGATCCTCCAATCCGTGCCGACCCAGAGCGATCCGTGTCCCGCCGAAAGTGTTGGTGGTGGCGACGTCGCAGCCCGCCTCCGCGTACAGCGCGTGGATGTCCCGCACCGCCTCCGGCCGCTCGACGTTCCACAGCTCTCCGCACGACCCTGGAGCGAGACCGCGTAGCATCAGCTGCGTCCCCATCGCTCCGTCCCCCAAGATCGGCCCCTTGGACAGGATTTCGAGCAACCGAGCTTTCATGCGGGCATTATGGCCCGGCGGAGTTTTGAACGATCCACGCCAACGCCTTTCGCAGCTCGTCCCCGTGTTCCCGCAGTCCGATCGCCACCAGAGAAGGCGTCGCGCCGTCGGGAGCGTCCGCTTCGAACCACCGCTGGCCGTCGAAGTCCAAGGAGCACAGACCCGAGCCGTCGTGCGTGAAGCCCTTGATCCGCAGCAGACCCGGTACATCTTCGAGCGCGCCGCGGATGGCGCGAGGAGCCATCGGTCCGAGCAGCCGCGCCTCGAAGCGCACGACCCGCTCGTCGGGATGCTCCGGCAGCCGCTCGTCCAGTGGGCTGTGGGCCTCGAGGATCCGTTCCGGGAACGGCACTCGCCCGTGGCTCGCTGGCAGCACCTCGGCCGACGGGTTGATCCGCCGAAGCTCGCCCATCAGCGAGAGGATCGTCTCCTCGGCATGCAGGTCGGCCTTGTTGACCACGATCCGGTCGGCGGCGGCGACTTGCCGCTCCACGGCCGGGAGGGTGGCTCGGAGCTTGGGGAAGGTCGCCGGATCCACGACGCAAAGGACCTCGGCCAGCCGGAGGCTTCGGTCCAACCCCGTCTCGGCAAGGAGCGTTCGGGTGGAGGACGGGTCGGCGATCCCGGAGGCCTCGGCCACAATCGCGTCCCATCCTCCTGAGGCGAGCGCCGTCATCGTGCGGTGGAAGTCGGCCGCGAGGCAGCGGCAGAAGATGCTTCCGCCCGGCAGAGGCACCACGTCCTTGGCATCCTGGCCGAGCAGCACCGAATCGACGTCGCGCGAGGAGAACTCGTTGACCACGAACACGAGCCTCCGGTTGGCCTCGGTTCGAGCCCAGTGCCGCAGCACGGTGGTCTTCCCCGATCCGAGGAAGCCGCAGACGAGGACGAGGGGAATCATGCCCGCTTGGCTTCGACCCGCTCGCGCAGGATACGGGCGAGCCGCTCAACGTCTGGGATGATCGACACGAACTCGGGTTTGCCGTCGATGCAGATCGTGGGCAGGTTGGAAACGCCGAGCGCCGCCATCACGCACAGCCCGTCGCGCGTCACGATCTTGTGTTCTTGGAACCGCACCCCGCCGCCCACCTGGGCCACGGCTCGCCTCACCGCGTCGACCATGTACTGGCAGGGAGCGCACGTCTCGCTGTTCAGCGTGATCACGTCAACCACGACGTCGGGGTCGGACGAGTAGTCGGGCAGCGACACGGCGCTGAGGTCTAGCTCGGGGGCGGTGAGCGTGGCGCGGGCGACGTCGCGGCGGTATTCGTCGTGCACCATCTCGGCCACGGCCTGCAGGTTCTCCGGTGGAACGTCGAACGGCAGATCGCATCCCGGCGCCAGCACGAAACCGCGCTGGCCGCACACATCGATGCAACGGATGGCGTCCAGCCGGGCGTCGTCCGGCGTGCCGAGCAACAGGACCGAGGTGAGCTTGAGGTTTCCGCCGACGGACTTGCCCGCCGGACGGGCGAGGTCTCGCAGGTAGGCGAGGTCGATGTTCTCGTCCACGGAGAGGTTGTCGCAGGCCGTGGCAACCATCTCCGCGAGGTTCCGCGTGGCGTCGCCGCACACGAACAGGGAGCTGAGGCCGCCGGCCTCCCGGATCGATCGGAACACCGTGCTGGCGGGTTCGGCCACGAACTCTCGGAAGTGCTCGGGAGAGATCTGGCTGGTCATCGGGTCCACGACAGCCACCACGTCCGCGCCGTGCTCCAGGTAGAAGGCGGCGGTCCTTCGACCGACGTCCGCCGTGTAGCGCAGCAGCTCGTGCACCCGTTGCGGCTCGTCGAACATCGTGAGGAAGATCGTCGGACCGGTCAGGTGCAGCGCGAGGGTGAACGGCCCGGTGATCAGGCCGTACAGGGCCACCTCGTTGCCGATCTCGGCGCGAAGCCTCGTCAGCGCCTCGCAGACGATCGGAAAGCGGCCCGAAGCCAGGTCGAACGGAGGCAGGCCGTCCGGACCCCCGCCCCATTCCAGCGGGTGGCTGGCGACGGAGGGCGGACCCTTGGCGGCCCATACCAGCTCGCAGCCGAGAATCTCCGCCTCGAGCTGCAGGTCGAACACGATCGGCAAGCCGTCGGGACGGTACAGCTCCCTCGCCTTGAGCAGCCCTGCCACGATCGCGTCCGCCGATCGGAGGTACGACTCGGCGTCGATGCCCAGCAGCATGGCCCCGTGCGTGCCGACGAAGGGCAACCAAGCGGGGCGCGGCGTCTCTTCGCCCCGCAGGGCAGCCAACAGGAGGTCTCTGCCGCTCATCGTTGCCTCAGTCTAGGGCGATCTCCGGGAACGGCGGAAGGTTGGTATTCCTGCCCCACACCTCGCGCGCCCGCCGCAGGTAGTGCACGTAGTTGCTCAGCGACACGGTGGGCGGCACGCGGTGATCGCAGAACGGGATGTACCCGCCCTCCTCCACCACCGGGGTCAGTCTCTCGATCTCGGCATCGATCGCCTCCGGCCCCTGCGCAAGGATCTGCTTATCGAACCCACCCATCATCAGGAGGTCCCGGCCGTACTCCTTGCGCCACTGCACCGGATCCGCCCTCCAGGTGCCGACCTCGATGGGGAACATGCAGTTCACCCCGCAGTCGAGCCACAGCGGCAGCAGCGCGTCGATCTTGCCGTCGCAGTCGAGCCACACGACCTCGACGCCGTGCTTGTGCAGCAGGTCGGTGATCTTGCGGTAGCGGGGAACCAGGTACTGCTTGAAGTGCTGCACGCCGAGCAACGGTCCGCCGCTGTAGCACATGTCCTCCCACATGCCGCAGGCGTCCACCGGCACGCCGGCGGAGAGCGTCTTCTCGAGGTGCCAGTAGATCAGTTGGAACACCGTCTCGACCATCTCCTCGAACCAAGCGGGGTCGTCGTAGACGCAGTACGCCACGTTCTCGATACCCATCCAGTTGCGGATCCAGCCGAAGAGGCTTCCGCCGCCGATCACTTGGCAGTAGGGCCGATCCGGCTTGCACCATTCGCGCACCTTCTCGTCCCAATCCTCAGGCACACGACCCGGCTGGTCGGGCTGGAGGCGGGGAAGGTAGTGCTTCCGCCACGAGTCCCGGTCGACGAGCGTGTGCCCCAGGTGCATCGGGATCGACGACATCCACTTGTGGCGGCGCTGGATGGTGCCTTCCCAAGTCAGTTCGATCACCTCGTCGCCGAGGTCCTCCAGCACCTTCTGCTCGAACCCGGGGAAAAGGCCATGGTTCACGCCCACGTACACCCGGTCGTAGCGGTCCATCCCGAAGAAGTCGGTCGCGGACCACTCGTCCAGGTGCTGCGGCAACCCCTGCTGCTTCCAAAGGTCGATGGTTTCGGTCCAGAACCCGAAGTCGCAGATGGGCGCCCGGTCCCGGGGCTGGTATCGCATCGTTGCGAGGAATCGCTGTCGTTCCGTCATGGTTGCTCCGCGGCAGGAAGAAGGCCTCCGGATGCCGCGCGCTTCCGGAGGCCTGCGAACTAGAACGAGACGCGCCCCCTCAGGCCTTTACGAGCTCCCTGGCCACCTGGACTGCCGTGGCAGCGTCGGGCGCGTAGCCGTCGGCGCCGATCGACTTGGCGAACTCCGCCGTGATGGGGGCCCCGCCGATCATCACCTTCACGTTCGTGAGTCCGGCCTCGCGCAGCTTCTCCACGGTGGTCTTCATGGCCGGCATCGTGGTGGTCAGGAGCGCCGAGAGGCCGACGAGGTGGGCGTTGTGCTCCTTGGCCGCCTGCGCGAAGCGCTCGGGCGAGACGTTGGTGCCCAGGTCGACCACGTTGAAGTTCGCGCCCTTCCACATCATCGCCACGAGGTTCTTGCCGATGTCGTGGAGGTCTCCTTGGACCGTGCCGATCACCGCCGTGTACTCGGGCCGGATGCCGCTGGCGATGAGCACCGGCTCGAGCCGGGCCATGGCCTCCTTCATGGCGCGGGCGGCGATCAGCATCTCGGGGACGAACACCTCGTTGCGCTGGAACTTGCCGCCGATCTCGTCCATTCCCGCCACCAGGGCGTCGAGGATCTCCTTGGGATCCATGCCCTCGCTCAGGGCCTGCTCGGTGATCTGGGCGGCGATGTCGCGCTTGCCGTTCACGATCGATTCGGATAGTGCTTTGAGGTCTGCCATCGCGGGGGTTACTCCTCGGTCAAATCGTAGTCTACTGCTCGGAACTTCGATTGGTCCAATGTGGGCAGCACGAGTTCGACGAAATCCGATTCTTCATCCGGCGCATCCTCGATCGCCCGCTGCATGATATCCAACCACGGCAGCTCGTTGTGCGCGAGCCGGAGGCGGTTTTCCCGGTGCGCCTCTTGGATGCAGATCAGAGCGGTGCGTGCGGCGGCGATCCCGGCCTGATACCGGTTCGGAGCGGCGACGATCGCCCGTGCGATCTCGAGCGCGCACCCCGGCGTGAGGACCAACGCCTGGGGGTCCAGCGCGGCGTCGGGCTCCGCCATCCAGTCGCGCAGACGACGGGCCGCGTCCGGTCCATCCTGCAGGGCCCGGTTGAACAGGCGGCAGTCGTAGGCAAGCTGCTCGACGCTCACCACGGGCGCCATACCCCCCAGGAGCTTCACATTCTGGACGGACTCGTTGCTCCATGTGTCGGCGGCGGCCGCCGCGACGTTGCCGAGCGGCGAAAGGTGCGCGCAAGCGGACATCCGTCCCTCCATCGCCATCGGGTACCCCGTGATCGCTTTCAGGATGACGTTCTCGTAGGCGCAGTCCTTGCCGGGGCCGACGGCGCCGCACTCGTAGGCGACCAGGGACCGAACGGCCGACACCGCGCGCACCACCGCGGCGAACACGCGCGGGATCATCCTCTGCTCGGCGAGCACCATCGCGGTGTTCGCGAACCCGCACGCCGTGTCGCCGGCAGCGATCGCACCGTTGGTCGAGGCGATCCCGCAGATGCGGCTCCACAGGAACTCCATGTCCCGCGGCGCCATCACACACAGCGAGAACAGGACGCCATGGAGATCTCCCATCGTCAGGGCGTCGTCGCAGACCTCCTTGCCGCCCACCGACTCGATGCTCAGCAAGTCCGCGCCCGCGGCCGCTCCACGGTCGAAAAGCTCCAACATTCCGTCGAGGAGCGCACCGGACCGCATGCGGGGCGGCCGCTCCATCTCGCGGGTGTCGTTCGGCGTCAGCCGGAGGGCGGAGCGGAGGCCGTGTTTGGCCCGCGCGTCCTCCATGGCCTCGAGAAGGAGCGTCACGACGTCCATGCCCCAGTCGGGGTTCTCGGTCATGGGCGGCAGGGTCTCGAACTCCACCACCAGCCCCGGCACCTCCAGCTCGGCGGCGCGCCGCAGCACGCCCTGGATCATCTGGCGGTACTGGCTGCACACCTCCGGCATCGTGCCGGCGTTCACGGGCATGGTCGGCAGCGTGAAGTTGATCTCCGGCAGCACGGCCCCGGCTCCGAGCTCGAGGCCGGACTTGGTCCGCACGGGATGCTTCGCCCTGCCGAACAGAAGATCGTCGGGGCTTCCGTAAGCCGTCGCGCCAAACCTCTTCGTCGTGCTCTCCATGCCGGGGCATTATCCAGCGACCGGGCCCTCCCGGTGAAGAAAGGGTCGGAGCGTTTGTTGCAGAAATCGGAACTGTCGGCCAACCCCGCAAAAATACTGGATTTTTGCCGTCGATCGCGAACCAGCGTCCTTTGGCGCGCATGATGAGAGAAGTGGTGTTGCGATGAACGCACGTACTGTCTTTTCCGCTTGCTCGCTCTTGGTCGCCTCCGGTGCCTGGTCCGCCGGCTGGCTGGACACCTTCAACGCGATCGACCCGGCTTGGGTCACCGACCGGCAAGAGCCGCACGGCTTCGCCACCGAGATGTTCGACGGCGACTCGCGACTGAAGATCTCCGTGCAGGGCGCCAGCCAGAACACGTCCTCTACCTTCTACTACACCGAGGGTCGGCAGCGGTCGGCACTGATCTCCGCCCCGTGGTCCGTCACCGGCCAGGTGTACATCGACATGGCCGGGTGGAGCGACGGGTTGATCCGCACGGACCTTTGGGCGCGCACCGGGGTGGTCGGCGACGAGACCACTGCCGCGTACCCGATCATCGGCTTCATCTACAACGACCCGGCGGACCCGTTCAACGCTGCGTCGACTGCGAAGACCTGGCGCTACAGGGTTTGGGATGCCGACGCGGGCGGATGGCAGACGCTGGCGACTGCGGTGACCGACGGTTGGCACGACCTGCAGATCCTGGGCGACGGCACCTCGTTCCAGTACTTCCTGGACGGCAATCCGGTGTACACCGACAACACGATCGGGCCGGTGACCCAGCTGACGACGGTGTTCGTGCAGGCATACAACTTCGGCGGCGCCAACGACTACAGCGTGTACTGGGACAACATCGGCGCGCGCGAGGTTCAGTCGATGCCGGTTCCCGAGCCGTTCACACTGGGTCTGGCGGCGGCGGGCTTGGCGGTGGCCGCCCGGCGGCGACGGCGCTGAGGAGCGCTCGCCGGGCCACGCAGGCGGTCGGGGCCTTGCCCCGGCCGCCGCTCCTTTGCGCCCCGCGCTGGGAAAGGTAAGGTGTAGTCCGTGTCGGAACTCAGAATCATCCCCCTCGGTGGGGCCGGGGAGATCGGCAAGAACTGCACGGTGATCGAGCAGGGCGACGACATGGTGGTGATCGACTGCGGCCTGTCGTTCCCCAACGAGGAGATGCCCGGCGTCGACGTCGTGCTGCCGGACTTCACGTACATCCTGCAGAACGCGCAGAAGGTTCGTGGGGTGTTCCTCACGCACGCGCACGAGGACCACGTCGGCGCGCTGCCGTACCTCCTGCAGCAGCTGAACGTGCCGGTGTACGCCACCGAGTTCACCCACGCTCTGATCCGCGCGAAGCTGGAGGAGATGACGCCGGTCGGAAGCTTGGACCTGCGGACGTTCAAGCCGGGCGACGTCATCCCCGCCGGCGCGCTGTCCGTCGAGCCGATCCGGGTGACGCACAGCATCCCTGAAAGCTGCAGCATGGCGGTGCGCACCGAGCACGGCATCGTGCTGATGACCAGCGACTTCAAGTTCGACTTCACGCCGGTGGACGGCAAGCTCACGAACATCACGCGGTTCGGCGAGCTGGCCAAGGAGGGCGTGGTGGTTCTGCTGAGCGACTCCACCAACATCGACCGTCCGGGCTGGAGCGCCAGCGAGAAGGAGGTGGCAGCCGGGCTGCGGGCGGCGTTCGCGGAGGCCCAAGGCCGGATCATTTTGACGACGTTCGCCAGCCAGATCCACCGGATCCAGCAGTTCTTCGAGGTGTCCGCCGAGTTTGACCGCAAGGTCGTGGCGGTCGGCCGCCGCATGGAGCAGAACATCGACGTGTGCGCCCGCCTCGGTTACGTGAAGATCCCGAAGGGCACTCAGATTCGGTTGGAGGAGGCCAGGCAGTACCCGCCCGATCGGATCTCGATCCTGATGACCGGCAGCCAGGGAGAGCCGATGTCGGCGCTGGTGCAGGCGTCCAAGGAGTCCTACGGCAGGCTGAAGATCCAACCGGGCGACACGGTGCTGTATTCCGCCCGGCCGATCCCCGGCAACGAGGCGGCGATTTGGCGGACGGTGAACCGCTTGTTCCGGCTGGGCGCCAAGGTGATCTACGAGAGCCCGGTGCCGATCCACGTGAGCGGGCACGGCCACGCGGAGGAGCTGAAGCTGATGATCAACCTGACCCGGCCCTTCTATCTGGCCCCGGTGCACGGCGAGCCGCGGCACACCTGGCAGTACCGCAAGATGGCCGCGGACATGGGCTATCCGGAGCACCGTCTGTTCGCGATGGAGGACGGTGTGCCGCTGGTGATCACCGCCACCGAGGCCCACTTGGGCGACCCGGTGCCCTGCGGCCGGGTGCTGGTCGACAACGGTGGCAACCCGGGCGTCACCGAGGACCTGTTGCGGGATCGGACCAACCTGGCGCAGTTCGGGGTGGTGACCGTCACGCTGGTGGTCGACCCGGAGGCGGGCGACGTGGTCGGGGATCCTTTGCTGAGCCAGAAGGGGCTGCACGATCCGGACGGCAGCGTGCTGCAGGCGGCCGGGGAAGCGCTTGCGATGGAGCTGCGGCAGTTCCGGAAGGAGGACGTGATGGATCCCGACACGCTGCGGCACGCCGCGTCGGACGTGGTGCGGCGGGCGATCTTCCGTTTCAGCCAGATCCGGCCGCTGGTTGTGACCACCGTCGTCGAGGTCTGACGGCGGCGGGGGCCGCGCCCTGCGGCGCGGCCCCCGTGGAGGCGAGGCCTTTCGGAGCCGGCGCTACGGCCGGGGCATCTCCTTCGAGTCGAGGTTCGCCGGATGGGCAGCCACCGCGCGGTCGCGGTCGTCCACCACCTTCGCGGTGAGGAAGAACACGATTTCGCTGCGGTTCTTCGAGTTCTCCGTCCGGCCGAACAGCTGGCCGATGATCGGCAGGTCCTTCAGGATCGGAATCCCGTAGAACGACTTGCGGTCCTGCTCCTGGATCAGGCCGCCGATCGCGATGGTGTCGCCGCTCTTGATCGAGGTCACCATCTTCGCCGAGCGCTCGCTGGTCTGCGGCAGCTGTCCGCCGCCGGGCACTGGAGTGAAGCCCTTCAGGAACGTCAGCACCGGGTTGAACTCGAGCACCACGTTGCCGTCGGCGCCGATCCGGGGAGTCAGCTTCAGCTGCACGCCGACGTTCACCGAGTTGGTGGTGACGGTCGTGCCGTTCTGGCTCGCTTGGATCGTCTCGATGTAGCGGATCACGTCGCCCACGAAGATCTCGGTGGGCCGACCGTCCGTGGAGAGCACGTTCGGTCGGGCGATGACCTTGTTCTTCAGCGCGCCGCTGTCCAGCGTGGCCAGCACCGAGCCGGAGGTGTCGGAGTCGAATTTGAGGTCGCTCGTGATGTTGCCCGCGGCGCCAGACGTGCCGCCGACGCTCTGGTTGACGCGGATGGCCTGCAGCGTTCCGCCCGTGAGCAGGTTCCAGTCGAGTCCGACCTTCAGCGCGTCCTCCTTCGAGAGCTCCATCACCCGCAGCTCGATGGCCACCTGCTTGGGCGCGGCGTCGAGCACCGCGAGGAGGCTCTCGGCGTCGGACAGGTCCGACTTCGTGCCCTGCAGCAGGAGCTTCATCGGGAGCGTGGAGGTCGGCCGGGAGGTCGCCTCGGCCTTGTCCTTGCCGCCCGGCTCGCTGGGCTTGCTGCCGGAGCCGGAGGTGATCGAACCGACCAGCGACGGGAACACCGACGCGTACACGCCCGGAACCCGCGTGCGCAGGGCCTCGATGGCGTCCATCGGCTCGATGTGCTTCAGGTCGTACACGGCGTACTGCCGCCGCGCCTCCTCCGCGGTGAGCGGGTAGCGCACGCCGGTCAGGCTGCAGATGGTCTGGTCGAGCTGGCGGGCGAAGTCGGAGATGCCCTCTAGGGCGCTCTTCGGGCCCGAAACGACGATGAGGGTCTGCGTCGGAGCCGCCTGCGCGCCGTTGCCGTTCGAGGGCTGTGCCTGGCTCTCGCCCGGCATCGCCGCCGGCAGCACGGCGTTCGGCGCCAGATAGGGGTTGCCGGCTTGCTGCGGCACCTGGAGCACGCTCTTCAGCTGCTCCTCGGTGAGCTTGTCGCGGACCGGCTCGCCGTTGATGGTGAAGGCGTTGCGGTTCGGGTTGCGCAGACACAGGTTGTGCACGGCCTTGACGATCTCGTCGGACCGCTGGCTGTACACGGGGATCACCACGTGGCCCATGCCGTCGCCGGCGACGCGGCTGTTGGCCTTGGCAAGCTGGCGGTCGAGCTCGCTGACGAACCGCGCGACCTCGTCGATCCGCTCGGGCGATCCGACGACCACCAGGTAGGTGGACAGGCCCTCGCCCTTGCGCTCGGCCTTGAGTTCGACCTTGCTGGCGGCCGTGCGACCCTCGGTTCCGCTCTGTCCGCCGGTCGCGGATCCGCCCGAGGCCGCGGCGCCTCCCGCCCCGGCGCCTGGGGGCTGAGTGCCGCCGCCCGCCTGGGTGGTCTCGGCCACGCTCTTCTTGCCGAGGCTGGTCTCGGCGCTGGTGCTGGCGAGGATCTCCTCGTTCTCCAGCACGATGTCGTACACGCCCTTGGAGGTGTACTGAGGCAGAGCCTTGAACGCGGCCGCCTTGATCTGCACCCCCTCGCCGCTGAGCAGAGGCACCACGCGGGTGTCGCCCGCGGACTCCGCCTTGCCGGCCAGTTGCGCCAGCGACTCGCTGAAGCGCGCCGCGGTGGTCACCACGTAGGTCTGCCCGACCTTCGCGTAGCGCAGTCCCGCCATGGTGGTGACCAGATCGAGGGCCTCGGTGAGGCTCACCTTGGACAAGGACACCGTGATGCTGCCGCTCACCTCGGGCGAGGTAACGATGTTGACGCCGGCCTCGCGGGCGATCGCCTTCAAGACGAGCACGACGTCGGTGTTGCCGAACTCGAGCGACACGGTCTTGGCCTTCTCCGCCGGAGCCTGCGCCGGACGCTTGGCCGGCTCGAGGGGCGGAACCCGGTTCGGGAAAGGAGCGAGAGCCTGTCCTCTCGCCGCGACTTTCGCCGGCTCAGGCCGCGCCAGCGGCGTAGGCTCCGGGGCCTTCGCCGCGGTCGGCTTCGGCTCCAGCGGCGGCACGCGGGACGGGAACGCCTCGTCGGCCTCCGCCTTGGAGGCGGGCGCGTTGACCAGAATCGCCCATCCGTTGGGGCGCTGCTCGAGCACCGGTGCGACCGCCTTCGCGAGCCAGACGTGGGCCCTCACCTTGGGCGGCTTGGCCGAGAACCATCCGACGGTGGCGTATTGGACGCCGCCGAAGCGGACGCGAAGATAGCTCGGCTTGCCGACGAGCTTCGCATCGAACTCGACGAGCACAGACCGGCCGGCGTTCACCGTGAACACCTTCGGCCGAGCGAGGCGCTCTCCGACGATGCGGATCTCGCACCCGTCCCCGCTCTTCAGGGCGCGGATGCCTTGGACGTCGCCGATCGCCGAGGCGCCGGCGGCGAGCGCCAGCGCCGCCAGCGCGGCGGCATGCTTGGAAAGTTGGGTCATTGTGCTTCGCCTCCAACAGTGAGCACCACTGTCTGTCCTCTCTGCCGCAACGTCACGCGGTTGCGGCTGATGGCGACCACGCGCGTGTCGCCATCCACAGCTTCTCCCTGGCCCACCAGCTTCTGGTTGCCCTGCTCGTCCTGCAGCACCACGGCCGACCTCTCGCCGAGGAACACGCCGGCGACCACGAACTTGGGAGCGGGCGGCTCGGCCGGCTTCTCCGGGTTCAGACCGATCGCGCCGGAGAGACCGGCGGGCGAGACGGGTGGCAGCGGCTCGAGCTTGCCGACCAGCGGCTTGGGCTGCGGCGCAGGCTCGGGCCTGGGCTCCGGCGCCTTCGGCTGGTGGGCCTGCAGAGCGGCCACCGCCGGCCCTGGGTCGAACGGGTCGCGCGGGGGCAGCGGGTTCGCGAACTGCGGGTTCGGAACCGTCGGCTGCTCCTCCTGCTTGGCCGCCACGGTCTCGGCCTTCGGCTTCTCGGTGGCCTTCGGTGGCTCGGGCGATCCTCCGACGAACTGGAACGCCCCGACGCCCAGCACGACGACGAACAGCGCCGCCAGAACGATCAGCTTCTTCTTCTCATCCATCGTGCCTCGCCTCCGTCTCGGCGCGGACGGACCTGTCCTCCGCGGGCTTCTCGGGTGGGAACACGAACGTTCGGATCGTGATGACGAAATCGAGCTCCGGCTTCTGGGCGGCGCCAGCGCCCGCCTGCGACTTGGGAGCCAGCGACAGCTGGCGAACCGCCACGATCCGCGGGAAGCTCTGCAGAGCCTTCAGGAAGTTCAGAGCGGCGCGGTACGGCCCGCGGCCCTTCACCTCGATGTCCAGCTCTTGGTACGGCTTCCGCTTTCTCGGACTCTCCTTGCCGTCCTTGGACGTCGCCTTCGGCGCCTCGATCGGCCGCACGCCGAGCACCGAGAGACCCGCCTGCTGGCCGGTCTTCTCGAGCTCCGAGAGCATGGTCGGGATGTACGCCGCCTGGCTGACGCTCAGCTCGAGGTGCGCCAGCCGGGCCTCGGTGCGCTGCATCCGCGTGCGGGTCTCCTCGGCCCGCTCGGCGATCGACGACTGTTCCTTAACCTCCCGGGCCAGCGCCTCGGCCTTGGCGCTCACGTCCGACAGCGCCGAATACTGATAGCCGCAGAGGCCGAATCCGGCGACGGTGAGTCCCACCATCGTGATCCCGATCACCCTCACATTCGGAGCCTTGCGCTTCATGTCTTCTGCCCCTCCTTGTCGGCCTGCTCGTCCTCCTTCTCCTGCTCCTCCTGGGTTCCGAGCACCACGCCGGAAATCTCGAACTCGACGGTGGGGCCGAACTGCGTGGCCTTCTCCTGCGTGAACTTCAGGTTCACGTCACCCAGGTCGGCGCAGTTCTGCAGCCGGAGGATGTAGCCGCCCACCGAGTCCTGGTTGCCGCTCATGCCGGTGAAGCTGACCTGCACCGGGTTCTTCGGGTCGGTGAACGAAGACCGCACGTTGGTCAGCCAGATGCCGGGTGGTGTGTTCTGGGTCAGGTGCTCCATCACGCGCTGCCACTTGGCCGTTGCGGCCTGAGCGTTCTCCAGCGTGGCCACCTTCGGTCCCATTTCGGCGAGCCGCCTCTCCTCGGCCTCGATCTGCTCCACCACGGGCCGCATCTTCTGCAGCTTCGCCTGCATCTGGGAGCACTCGGCCTCCTTGGACGCCGTGAGGAACATCAGGAAGAGGAACGCCAGGAACGAGCCGCCCGTGAGGAAGCCGAGCCCGAACACCAGCAGACGCGCCTTGGCCGCGGCCGCCCGCTGGACCTGGCGCTGTTCGTGGATGAGGTTGATCATCGGCATGGCGTGTGCTCCTTCCGATCAGGCGGCCTTGGCCAGACCCCGCATCGCCAGGCCGCAGGCCACAGCGAACGACTCCGAGCGGTCGCGGATCGACTCGCAGGAGAAGGCGGGGTTGCTGTGCAGGCCGACGGCCTCCACTGGCAGCGAGAGCTTCTGCGCGAAGTAGCGGTCGATCGAGGCCAGCTTCGCCCCTCCGCCGGTGAGCAGCACCGCACCGATGGTGTTGCCCGTCGAGCGCTCGTTCTGCTGGGACTGGTAGTAGTTCAGCGAGCGGCGCACCTCGCGCACCAGCTCGTCCACCAGGGGCTGCATCACGCGCAGCGGCGGGTTCTCCTTCGGCCCGTTCTCGGTGAGCAGTCCGGCGAGGTCCAACTGGCGCTTGCCCGCCTCTGCGTCCGCAGGCGACAGCTTGAAGTAGCTGGCCAGAGCATCGGTGATGGCTTGGCTGCCCTGGGCGATGGAGCGGGTCATGGCGAACACCCCGCGCTCCACGACGCTGACGTTGGTGGTCACCGATCCGATGTCGACCAGGGCGACCACCGACTCGTTCCAGTCGTGAAGCTGGTTGGTTTCGACGAGCGCCCGGTAGGCGGCGAACGCCTCGACCTCGACCACGTCCACGTCGACTCCCGCCGACTGGCAGGCGTGGAGCCTGCTGTCCACGACGTCGCGGGGCGCCGCCGCCACGATGATGTCCATCTGGTTCTCGCCGGCGTCGCCGACGATCTCGAACTCGATGTAGCTCTCCTCGGGGGAGGTCGGCACGTAGCGGCTCGCCTCGTACCGGATCGACTTCCGCAGCGTCGCCTCGGGCATCTTCGGCACTCGCACCGTGCGCACCAGGACCGGGCCGCCGGCGACCGCGATGTTCGCCGACTGGGCGTTGAACCGCCCCTCGCGCAGCACGGCGCGGATCGCCTCGGTCATCGCGGCCTGGTCGATCACCACGCCATCCTTCACGGCGTCCGCGGGGGTCGGCGCCTCGGCGGCCTTCTGGACCACCCACATGTCGCCGCTGCGCTCCAGCTGCACCGCCTTGATGGAGTTGTGGCCGATGTCCAACCCCACGCAGCCCTGCTTGGGGAACAGGCTAAGCGGCATGGCCCTCTCCTCGGCCCTGCTGGGCCTTCATCTCGATCCATTCGTCGAGCTTCGTCTTCAGGAACCGCCAGCGGCCCTCGATCAGCACGCCGGGCACCTCGCCGTTCTCCGCCATCTCCTGGAGCTTCCGGGAGTGGAGCCGCAGGTAGGACGCGGCCTCGCGGAGCGTCATCATGCTGTGGTGGTTGGCCACGGCGTTGCGAAGCAGGTTCGCCAGCTGCTCCGGGGTCAGCAGGAGTTCGAGCCGCACCGCGCCGCCGCTGGCGATCTGCTTGGCGTCGGCCGTGGCGACCGGCTGCGCGAAAGGATCGGCCGTCGGCGCCGGCGGGGGCGGCGTCTCGGTGCGCTGAGGAGTCTCCGACCGGGGCTCCGGGGCGGCTGGCTCGGGAGAGCCGGACGGCTCGAGCAGCACCTCCGGAATCGGGACGGTTCTGCCGGCTTCGGGCGAAAGGCCCTGCGCGGCTCTGCGGATGGCGTCGGCGAGATTCATGCTGCTAGGTCCTCCCCGGAGTATTCGGAGATCACGCTGTGCATCAGGAAGCCGTCGATGACCTTGACCTTCTGCACCATCCCCATGAGCAGCGCGTTGTCGGCCATCTGGCAGACCAGGCGCGGAGCGCCCTTGCTGGCCTTGTGCAGCTCGAAGATCGCGTCCGGCGTGAACGGGCTGTTCTCGCCCGTGTAGCCGGCCACGCGCAGACGGTGCATGACCATCTCCCCGACCTCGGTGACGTCGAGCGGGTGCAGGTGGTACCGCACCGCCAGGCGCTGCTCGAGGGCGGGGACCTTGGCGATCTTGGGGCGCAGCTCCGGCTGCCCGAGCAGAAGCAGGCTGATCAGGAACTGGTCGTTCATCTGGCAGTTCAGCAGCAGCCTCAGCTCCTCGAACGTCGCGGTCGACTTGATCAGGTGAGCCTCGTCGACGATCAGGATCACCCTCTGCCCCCGCTCGTAGTGCCACAGGAGCGCCTTGTGCAGCTCCTGCACCAGCACCTGGCGGTTGCGCGAGTTCACCGGCCGGTCCAGCTGGCTCAGGATCTCCTGGAACATTTGCACCGGCGTCAGCAACGGGTTCACGATCATGACCACCCGGTTCTTGACGGGCTCCAAGAGTTCCAGGAGCTTTCGGCTGATCGTCGTCTTGCCGAGGCCGATGTCGCCGGAGAGCATCGCCGCCCCCTTGTTCCTGGTGATCGCGTAGTGCAGCATCATCAGCGCGTCCTCGTGGGACCGGCTGAGGAACAGGAAGCGGGGGTCCGGCGTCAGGCTGAACGGCTGCTCGGTCAGGCCCCAATAGGTTTCATGCATAAGGCGTCATCTCCGAATGGACGATCCCAGTAACAATGTCGGGATTCCGTGCGGGAAACCTCAGAGCCGGCCCGTCACCGGGCCTTGGCTCGGCTAGAGGCCGTTCCCGGATTGGAGCGAACGGATCGCCCGTTCCATCGCCTCCGCGGCCAGGTCCTCTCGGCCCGCGGTCCGGTAGAGCCGGATGGCGAGCGACCAAGCTCTGCGGATGTGGTGCGGCTTGGCCGCCAGAAACGCCATGCCTGCCGACGTCTCCGGATTCACGATGGTCCGTTGGTGGATGGCGATCGCGTCCTCCAACAATCGGGCAAGTTCCACGTCTTGCCCCTTTCCTTGGGCGGCTGGGACGATTTCGAGCAAGACTGCGGGGAGGATCGGGGCCGACTCCTCCGGCCGCGTCCCGAAGACGGAGCGCGCGGCGGCGATGGCCTCCTCGACGCGCCCGAGCTCGGCCAGACAGTGGGCGAGCCGCAGAGAGTCGTTCACACGACGATCCTCGTTCGGCGCCGTGCGCACCGCCGACTCGAAGCAGATGCGGGCTTTGTCCCACTCGCGTGCGGCGCGGAAGAACTCTCCGTAGCGCCAGGCCTCCCGCACGGGGATCAGACGCAGGTCGACGCCGTCCACCATGCGTCGGGCCGTGCCAGCCAGAAGCTCCCTCGCCTGGGCGTCCGTGATCTCACCGCGCAGCACGCGCGCGTTCAGGAAGTCCGAGGCATGCTTGAGGTTGCGCTGCAGGACGTCCGCGTCGACGTTCGCGCCGCTCCCGGGGTCGTTGGGGTCCGGGGGCGGCGCCAGGCGGCATCCGGAGCAGCTCAGCGCGGCCGCGAGGGCCGCGGCCTTAAGCCAGCTGCCGAATGCGCCCATCGTCGAAGCGGGCGTCGCGGTAGATCTCCCCGCCGCAGAACGTCGCCACCGCCTTTCCTTTGAAGGCCATGCCCTGGAACGGGGAGTTCTTGCCCTTGCTGAACGTGCGTCCGACGTCGAACGTCCACTCCAGATCCGGGTCGATGATCGTCACCTGGGCGACCGGGGTCTCTCCCGGCCGCAGGGTTCCGGCCTCCAGGCGCAGGATCCTCGCCGGGGCGGTGCTCAGCTTCTCGATGGTCTGCAAAGGAGTGAGGACGCCCGTGTGACACAGGTAGGTCAGCGTAGCTCCGACGGTCGACTCCAGCCCGGCGTGCCCCATCGGGGCCTCCGCGAACGGAGCGTGCACCTCGTGCGAGGCGTGCGGAGAGTGGTCGCTGGAGATGCAGTCGATGGTGCCGTCGTTCAGCGCCTGAAGGATCAGGTCCACGTCGACCTGCGTCCGCAGCGGCGGGTCGCTCTTGAAGTTGGTGTCGAAGTCGCCCACCATCTCCTCGGTCAGGGAGAAGTGGTGCGGGGCCACGTCGCAGGTGACCGGAGCGCCCAGATACTTGGCCTGCCGGATCAGCTCGACGGCGCCCCAGGTGCTGACGCGCATCACGTGCAGCTGGCATCCGGTGTGCAGCGACAGGATGCAGTTGCGCATGACCATGATCTCCTCGGCGCTGCGGGGGATGCCCTTCAGACCGAGCATCGCGCTCATGGCGCCGTCGTTCATCGATCCGCCGGCGGCCAGCGAGGCGTCCTGACAGTGGGCCATCACCGGAAGGTTCAGCTGGACGCAGAACTCCATCGCGCGGGTCATCACCGCCGAACTCTGGATCGGGCGGCCCTCGTCGCTGGCAGCCACGATGCCGGCCTTCCGGAGCGCGGCCAGGTCGGTGAGCTGCTCCTCCGAGTGCCCGCGGGTGAGCGCACCGATCGGCGCCACGAACACGCCGCCCGCCTCGGGCGAGGCCGCGCGGTCCAGAAGGAAGTCCACCAGCGCCGGGTTGTCCAGCGGGGGGTTGGTGTTGGGCATGCAGCACACGGTGGTGTAGCCGCCGGCTGCCGCCGCCTGGGTTCCGGTGACGATCGTCTCCTTGTACTCCTGGCCCGGCTCGCGGAGGTGGACGTGCGGGTCGACCAGTCCCGGCGTGATCCACAGCCCGGTGCAGTCGTACACCTCGTCGGCGTCGACCTCCGGCAGGTTGGGCCCAACGTAGTCCAGCTGGTCATCGTCGATCACCACGGAACCGACGAGATCCAGGTCCTGCGACGGATCGAGAATCCGGCCGTTGTAGAGCAGCGTTCTCATGCTTGGTCCACCTTCGGTTCGCGGCCGCCCGCGATCACTTTCTGGTCTTCTCCTTTTCCTTGGCCTTCGCCGGCTCCTCGACGCGGCGCGCAGGCTCGACCCCCTCGAAGACCCAGACGAGAGCCGCCATGCGTACGAAAATGCCGTTCTCGACTTGGGCGCTGATCGCCGACAGCTCGGAGTCGGCGGCGACGTCGTCCAGCTCGATGCCGCGGTTGAGCGGGCCGGGGTGCATCACCAGACAGTCCCTCTTGGCGAGCTTCACGGTGTCGCGGTTGATCTGGTAAAGCTTGGCGTACTCGCCGATCGACCCGATGATGCCGCCGTCCATGCGCTCCTTCTGCAAGCGGAGGCACATCACGACGTCGGCGTCGGCGATTCCGGACGCCAGGTCGTGGAACACCTGGCCCGGCAGCATGCCGGTGTGCGACGGCAGCAGCGTCCTCGGGCCGACGAACCGCACCTCGGCGCCCATCTTGCTGAGGAGCCACGCGTTGGAACGGGCCACGCGCGAGTGGTCGACGTCGCCCACGATCGCGACGACGAGGCCCTCCAGCGTACCCTTGCGCTCCAAGATCGTGAGCGCGTCGGCCAGGGCCTGCGTGGGATGCTCGTGCTGGCCGTCGCCCGCGTTGACCACCGGCCCCCCGAAGTACCGTGCGGCCAGCGTCGGGGCGCCCGACTCCTTGTGGCGCATCACCAAACCGTCGAGCCGCTCGAACCGGAGCGTGAGCACCGTGTCCTTTAGCGTCTCGCCCTTGGCCATGGAGCTGGCCTGCGCCGCGAAGTTGGCGGTCCGCAGGCTCAGGTAGGCCGCGGCCTGCTCGAACGACACCCGCGTGCGGGTGGAGTTCTCGAAGAACAGCATCCCCAGCACGTGGCCCTTCAGCGAGGGCACGGGCTTGCCGAGGTTCACGCGCTTCTTGAAGTCCTTCGCCAGCGCCAGGAGGTGCTCGATCTGTTCGGGCTCCAGATGGCGGATTCCGAGGAGGTTTCTGCTCATGGCTTCAGTCTCCGTGGGCGCGGTGCAGCACGACGGCGTCCTCGCCGTCGATCTCGCTGACCCGCACCTCGATGCGGTCATCCCTGTCGGTGTCGATGGCGCGGCCGCAGAAATTCGGCTGGATCGGCAGCTCGCGGTGCCCTCGGTCGATCAGGGCGGCGAGCTGCACCTGGCTGGGCCGCCCGAAGCGCATCAGCGCGTCCAGGGCCGCGCGCACGGTTCGCCCCGTGAACACCACCTCGTCGACCAGCAGCACCTTCTTGCCGGTCACGGAGAACGGGATCTCGCTCTCCGAGCCGCCCTTGGGCGGCCTGTCGTCGCGATAGTCCGAGATGTCCAGCTTTCCGCAGGGCACCGTCACGCCCTCGATCTGCGTCAGAAGGAAGGCGAGCCGCTTGGCGATGGGCCAACCCCGGCGCAGGATGCCGACCACCACCAGATCCTCCAGGCCCTTGTTCGCCTCGAGGATCTCGTGCGCCATCCTCCCCAAGGTGCGGCGCATGTCGTTGGCATCCAGAACCACGGTGGCCATCCCGGTCATTATGGCGGTACGCCGTGCGCGGAATCCATTCGGTCTCAGCTCAGCTGGATGGTCTCCCGGCTGACGCCCGCGACTTCCAGGCCTGGCCGCTCCTCGATCCACCTCAGCAGGGCGTCCATCTCGGCCTCGGCGTGCGCGGGCGAGCCGCTGACGATCGCGATCCCGATCTCGGAGCGGCGGAGGAGGTCCAGGTCGCCGACCTCCGCCACGCTCGCGCCGAAACGGCGCCGGGCGGCGTCGATCAACCCCCGCACCACCCTCCGCTTGTCCTTCAGGGACTCGCTGCCGGGGATGCGGAGCTCGACCAGCGCCGCCTCGACGGTCATGGTCCGAACCGGGCTACTTGCCCATCTTGCGCAGGTTCTGCAGGCACCGCTCGACCGACTCGATGGGCGGCCCCTGCTCCTCGCTTTCGTGCTCCACGACGTACCACTCGACGCCACCGACCTTCTCGGCGGCCTCGAACACCTTCTCCCAAGGGATGTCCCCCTCGCCGACGACGGCCTTGCCGTGGCCCCCCTTGTACTCCTTCAGGTGCACCGACTTGGCCCGGCCCGGAACGTCCAGGATCGGCTGCACCGCGTCGGCCCCGCCGTCCACGCCGTTGGCCGTGTCGTACTGCATGATGAACTCGGCCGGCGTGTTCTCGGCGATCAGCTGCCAGGCCGACTTGCCGCCGTCCAACGGCTTCATGTCGCCCGCGTGCGCGTGGAACCCGAGGCACAGCCCCTCCGCCGAGAGCTTCTGCGTCAGCTCGGTTAGCTTCTTACAGGTCTCCTTGGTCGACGCCTCGGTGTTGCGCATCTCCTCCGGAATCCAAGGGATGATCACGAACTTCGTGTCGAGAACCTTGTGCAGCCGGACGGTTTCGGCGAAGTTCTCGTCGTCCAGCGCGTGGATCGGCGTGTGGGTGCCCGCGCACTTCAGGCCCGTCTCGTCGAGCACGGCCTTGATCGCTTCGGGGGAGTGGCCGTGGTAGCCGGCGAACTCCACGCCGTCGTAGCCCATCTTCGCAACCTTGCGGATGGTGCCGAGGAGGTCTTGGGCGCAGTCGTTGCGCACGGAGTAGAGCTGCAGGGCGATCGGGATGCGTGCCATGGCGCCATGTTAGCACCCGACCTCTGCAGGCCACAATGGTGCATGGCATCCAGCGAGCCGGGATGGCGGAACATCCGCCTGATGGGGTGGATCAGCTTCTTCGCGGACGTGAGCAGCGAGATGGCCTACCCGGCGATTCCGCTGTTCCTGAAGAACACCCTGAAGGCCCCCGCCGCGGCGCTCGGATGGACCGAGGGAGTCGCTCAGCTGATCATCGGCGTCATGGCGTTCCTCTCAGGGCGCCGCAGCGACCGGACGGGCCGCCGTACCGGCTGGATACGATTCGGCTACCTGCTCGCCGCTTTGGGAAAGCCGATGCTCGCTCTGGCGCAAGCGTGGACCGTGGTGCTCGGCGCCCGCGCCGTGGACCGCATCGGCAAGGGCCTTCGAACGGCATCCCGCGACGCGCTTCTGGCCGACAGCGCCCCAGCTGGACAGGCGGGCAAGGCGTTCGGTCTGCAGAGGGCGATGGACAACGCGGGGGCGCTCGTCGGTGCCGCCTTGGCGGTTCTGCTGCTCTCGCTTCTTCCTCAGGGCTACCGCACGATCTTCCTGCTGGCTTTTCTTCCGGGGCTTGTGGCGGTCGTCCTCACCTTGGGCCTGCGCGAGGTGCCCCGCACGGCCCGGCAGATCGCCGACGAGCCGGTGCGCCTGCCCAAGTCCCCGGCGCTGTGGTGGTCGGTGGGCTTGGTCGGCCTGTTCGAGCTGGCGAACAGCAGCGACTCGTTCTTGATCCTTCGCGCGAACGACCTCGGCTTGGCTCCGGCGGCGACGGCCGCCGCCTATCTGCTGTTCACCGCCGTGGCGGCAGCCAGCAGCTATCGCCTGTCCAGCCTGTCGGACCGCTGGGGCAGGGCGCCCCTGCTGGCCGCGGGATGGTTGGCCTATGCGGGCGTCTACCTTGGGATGGCGGTCGGCGGACCCGGTGCCGTGTGGCCGCTGCTCGCGCTGTACGGACTCTACTTCGGCGCCACCGACGGGGTGGCGAAGGCGCTGGTGAGGGACGCTACCGCGCCCGAGCACCGTGGACAGGCCATGGGCCTGCTGGCGCTGGTGCGCGGCGGCGCGTTGCTGGCGGCGAACCTCGTGGCGGGCTATCTGTGGGACCACGTTGGCCATGCGGCCCCGTTCCTGTTCGGCGCGGCGGTTGCCGGATGCGCCACGGCCGCCCTTCTCGCGGCCAAGCGCCTTCGCCTGTTGCCGAGCCTGACCTAGGCCGCTTTGGCGATCTGTCCCAGCTTGCAGTCCACGTTCTTGATGTGGCTGACCAGCCAGTCACCGAGCTTGTTCTTCAGCTCGATGGTGAGCGAGGGATTCGGCCCCTCCTTCTGATAGCGCGCCACGAGCTGGGCGACGGTCTGTCGGAACTCGGCGTGGGCGCGAAGGTTGGCCTTCTGCTCCGGGCAGTCCAGCCGGGCGAACGCCGCCTCCTCGTGCCGGAAGTGCTCGTCGACGTAGCGCTCGAGGAACTGAAGGATCGGTTCGATCACCTCCTTTCCGCGGGCCTGCTTCATGGCCTCCAGCAGACGGTTCACCTGCTCGATCAGTCTCTTGTGCTCGGCGTCGACGGCGGGGTTGCCGGTGGAGAGGGAGTCGTTCCACGCGTAGGCCATAACCCATCTTCGGAACGAGGGGTGGCGATTTTGATCCCTTCGGCGCAAAGAGGATGCCCCAAGGGCGCGCGCGGACGGGTATGTTGGTTCCAGGAGGGTAGTTCCAACCGTGCCCGACCCGATCGTTTTCCGCCGCGGGAGCTGGTCCTTCGAAGTCGACCCTGGGACGGGGTTCATCCGTAGACTCAAGTTCGGAAGGGAGGAGCTTCTCCTCGCCCTGTACTGCGCCGTGAGGGGGACGGACTGGAGCACTTTCCCCTTCCGCGCCAGGGACTACCGAGCGGCCACCGACGGGTGCTCGTGGGTGTCGGAGTCCGTGGGCGCTCCGTTCCGTTGGACCACCCGGGCGAAGCTCACCGACGCGGGCTTCGAGTACGAGGTGGAGGGGGAGGCCCTCGAGGAGTTCCAGACCTGCCGCACCGGGGTCTGCGTGCTCCACCCGATGGAGGTCGCCGGGTGCCCGGCGACGGCCGTCCACTCGGACGGAACCACCGAAGAGAAGCCTTTCCCGACACACGTCAGCCCCCACCAACCGTTCGTCGACCTCAAGGAGATCCGGTACCGCGGCCGCTTGGGCCACCGAGTGGAGATCGCCTTCGAGGGCGAGGTGTTCGAGATGGAGGACCAGCGCAACTGGTCCGACGCGTCGTTCAAGACCTATTGCCGACCCCTCGGATCGGGCAGGCCGTACACCTTGGCCAAGGGGGAGCGACTGCGGCACGTCGTGAGGGTGCGTTGCGCCGGCGATCCCGCCATGGAACGGATGCCCCTCGGGCTGTTCGGCAAGCTTCCGCGACTGAGCGTTTGGCTGGACGGGCTTCCGGACCAGCAGATCCCTGCCATAGCCGCGCTCGGTCAGAAGCGCGCGGCCACGAGCGACCCGAAGGCCATCGAGGCGGCCAGGCGATCCGGGGTCGCTCTGGATCTGATCCTCAAGCCGGCTGAGGCCTCAGCGGCCTCGCCCGTCGCCGCGCCGACGACCGATTCGATCCTCTGGCTGATCACCGACGGCTGGAGCCCCTCGGTCGAGCAGACGCTGGCCGCACTGCGCAAAACTTGGGGCGCGGCCGGGTGGCAGCTCGGGCTGACTACGTCGCAGAACTTCACCGAGCTGAACCGCGCCCGTCCCGTGGAGACGAAGGCGGAATGGATCGGCTTCGCCGCCAGTCCCCAGGTGCACGCGTTCGACGACTGGTCGATCGTGGAGAACGCCGCGACGTTCGCGCCGATCGGCGAGACGGCCCGTCTGTTCGCCGGCAGCTCCCGCCTGTGCGCCGGCCCGATCCGCTTCGAGTCCCCCTACCGGCCGCAGGACCCGAGAGCCGCCGGAAGCATCGGGGCGCTGTACACGCTGCTGGCGCTGGCCGCCTGCGCGGTGGGCCGGTTCGACGCCGCGATCCTTGGCCGAGCGTCCCATCTGACCGACACGGCGTCCCAAGCGGGCGAGGTGCTGCGCACCATCGCCTCGAGCGGCGCCACCCAAGTGGAGTGGCGGAGGGCCGAGGGATCGGAGACGATCGCTCTGAAGGGCGGCCGAACGTCGCTGCTCTGGAGGATCAACCCGGAGCCGCGCGCGCAACTGGGCATGGGTAGGTTCGGCTACCGGCTCGAGGTGCAGCGGTGAGGGTCGCTCTGACCGGCTGCGGGTTCTGGTCGCGGTTCCAGATCGCCGGATGGCGCGAGATCGGCGTGCCGGTGGTCGCCGTCCACAGCCGCAACCCGGAGCGGGTCCAGGCCACGGCGGAGCGGTTCGGCATCGATCGCGCCTACACCGATTTGGACCGCATGCTCGCCGAGGGCGGCTTCGACGTGCTGGACGTGTGCAGCGACGTGCCGGGTCACCTGCCGGCCGTTCTCAAGGCCGCTGAGGCCGGGTCGCCGGTGATCTGCCAGAAGCCGCTCTCCGACAAGCCGGAGGAGGTCGCCCGGATGGCGCAGGCTTGCCGCTCTGCTGGAGTTTGGTGGGCGGTCCACGAGAACTGGCGCTTCCAAAGGCCGTTCCGCAGGATCAAGGACTGGATGGATGCGGGCGAGATCGGCCGCGTCTACCGCATCCGCCTCACCTTCCTGCAATCGTTTCCGGTGTTCGACAACCAGCCCCAGCTCCGGGAGGCCGAGCGCTTCATCCTGTCGGACCTCGGCACGCACCTGCTGGACACGGCGCGATACCTGGGCGGGGAGGTGGAGCGGCTGTTCTGCCTGACGGGGCGGGTCCAACCCGACGTTCGGGGCGAGGACTCCGCTTCCGTGCTGCTACAGTTCTCCAGCGGGGCGCACGGCTACCTGGAGATGACCTACGCGGGCCTGCGAGAGCGCGACGAGTTTCCGTCGACCTTCGCGCTGATCGAGGGAGACAGGGGGTCCATCGAGCTTGGCCGAGGGGCCGAGCTGCGGCTGACGACCGCGGCGGGAACACGCGTGGAGATCGCGAGTCCGCCCTCCTACGAGTGGGCCGATCCCGCCTACCTGCTCGTCCACTCCAGCATCGTGGATTGTCTCAGCGAGCTGCGGGACGCCTTTCAAGAGGGCCGACCCGCCGAGACGAGCGGGGAGGACAACCTGCGCACGCTGGCTCTGGTGTTCGGTTGCTACGATTCCGCCGAGCGGGGAGAGGCCGTTCGGCCGGGGAGGTTCTGAAAGATGAAGGTTGCCTTGTTCGGGGCCGGCGGCAAGATGGGATGCCGCCTGGTGGACAACTTGGTCCGCACGGAGTATGAGCTGGCGTGTGTCGAGCCTGGCGAGCGCGGCAGGGAGAATCTGCGGGCCCGCGGGCTGACCGCTACCGAGGCCTCCGAGGCGTTGGCGGGAGCGCGGTTCGTGGTGCTCGCCGTGCCCGACGTGGCCTTGGAGGCGGTGTCCCGCGAGGTCGTTCCGGCCATGGACCCCGGCGCCATCTTGGTGGTGCTCGATCCTGCGGCGGCCTACGCGGGCGTGCTTGCCCGCCGGGAGGACGTTCCCCTGTTCGTCACCCACCCGTGCCACCCCCCACTGTGGAGGGAGGAGACCGACCCCGAGGCCCTGCGCGACTTCTTCGGCGGCATCAAGGCCAAGCAACCGATCGTCTGCGCGATCGAAGGCGGCTCGGACGAGGACTACGAACAGGCGGAGGCGCTGGCCGTCGCGATGTACGCTCCCGTGAGCAGGTCCCACCGGATCACGGTCGAACAGATGGCCATCTTGGAGCCCGCCATGGCCGAGACGGTGACCGCCTGCTGCTGCACGATCATCCGCGAGGCCCTCGACGAGGCCATCGCCCGGGGCGTCCCTGAGGATGCAGCACGGGACTTCATGATGGGGCACGTGTCGATTCCTCTGGCCATCGTGTTCGGCGAGATCGGCTCCCCCTTCAGCGACGGCGCCAAACGCATCATCGAGTATGGCCGCAAGAGGCTGATCCAATCCGATTGGAAGCGGCTGTTCGAGCCGGAGAGGGTGCTGGACCAGGTTCGCACCATCGTGCGTGGTGGGGAATGAAGACCGGCATCTGCTCCTACGCCGTGCCCTGGAGGATCGGCTGGGACGGCTGGCTGCCCCCCGAGCCGTTCGAGCCGGAGGACCTCCTTCGGGAGGCCATCGAGATGGGGGCCGAGGTGGTCCAGTACTGCGACAACCTGCCGATCGATCCTTGGGTGGAGGAGCAGCCCGACCGGCTGGATCGGTTGGCGGACCGCGCGCGTGCGGCCGGAATCTGCGTCGAGGTGGGAACCCGCGGTTTGCGTCCGGAGAACCTGAGGCGTTGCATCTGCGCGGCCCAGCGCCTGGGCGGCACGTTCGTCCGCGTGGTGGCCGACGAGGGCGATTACCGGCCCGACATTCATCGCCTCGCGAGCGACCTGGCGGCTGTACGGCCGCTGTTCGAGGAGGCCGGGATCGCCATGGCCCTGGAGAACCACGACCGCTTCTTGGCTGCAGACTTGGCGGAGCTCATGGAGTCGTCCGGCGGCTGGCTCAAGGCCTGCTTCGATACCGCCAACTCCCTGGGTTGCCTGCAGGGTCCCCAGGAGGCGCTCGAGCCGTTGCTCCCGTACATCGTGAGCCTCCATCTGAAGGACGTGCGCGCTCGGCGTCTGCCCCACGGGCTGGGGTTCGTGATCGAGGGCGCGCCTGCAGGTCAGGGTTCCGCCGGCCTCCGCGAGGTGTTCGACCGCGTCGCTGCGGCTCGCCCCGAGGCGACGGCGGTGCTGGAGCAGTGGGTGCCCAAAGGCACCACCTGGGCCGAGACCGTCGAAACCGAACGCCGCTGGCTCGAGGAGGGTTGGAGGGAGTTCAGGCCCGGTAGCCGGCGGTCGTCGGCCGAGCCGTAGGACCCACGGGACCGGTGCTGGCTCGCACGACGAGCTCCACGGGGAACACCGCTTGCGTCACATCCAGGTCACGGCACACGGCGCGCTCCGCGAGTATCTCCGCGGCCTTCACCCCCATGGCGTGCAGCGGCTGGCGGAGGGTGGTGAGCGCGGGCTCGGCCATCTGCGCGAACACGGTGTCGTCCGTGCCGATCAGCGACACGCGACCGGGGACCGCCACACCCGCCTCGCGAAGCCGCAGGCTCGCACCATACGCGATCTCGTCGTTCGAGCAGATCCACCCGGTGGGCAGCTCCTCCTCTGGAAGACCCAGCAGGGTGCCGGCCATCTCGTAGCCCGACTTCCAGCGGTAGGCTCCATCGACGACGATCGGCTTGGGAAGGCCGTGCGCCTCGATGGCGGACAGCGCGCCTTGGAGACGCTCGAGCGAGCTGGACTTGTCCGGAACCCGCCCGACATAGGCCAGGCGCGTGTGCCCGAGGTTGATCAGGTGCTCCGCAGCGACCCACCCGCACGCAACGTTGTCGACGTCCACGGTGGAAACGCGCCTGCCTTGGCTGTCCGAGCCGATCACCACGACGGGAACGCCCCTGGCGACCAGCTCCTCAACCAGAAGGCTGTCGATCACCGGTGCCATCACCGCGACGCCGTCGCACCGCCCGTCGAACGCGTGCCGAACCTTCTGCACGCCGTCGATCGACACCCGCTCCACGTCCACGGTCACGCTGTAACCGAGGCGCCACGCTCCGTAGAAGAAGCCGTCGATCAGTTTGGCGAAGTAGTCGTTCCCAAGGACCGGAGAGGGCTCGGCGAACTCCTCCAGAATGAATGCGAGGTTCTTGCTTGGCGGAACCCCCTTGCGCGTGCGATACGGCGCGGGCCGGTAGTTGAGCTGCCGGATGGCCTTCATCACCTTGGCCCGCGTCGCGTTCGAAACGCGATCCCACCGGCCGTGCAGAACGTGCGACACGGTGGCGGTGGACACCCCGCTGGCTTTGGCGACATCCTTGAGCGTTGCCATGGAGATCGGGCTCCCCTCCGGAGGAACCTCAACCTCCATTATAGGCAGAAAGACCGAGGGATCAAAAGCGTGGTTCGCTGGCCTGCTGGAACCGCTCGTCCCTCAGCCGAGCGCGCTCCAAGAGAGCCGCGGCCTTTTCGATCGCCACGTCGGGCTCCCCGAACTTCGGCGGGGGAACCTCCAGAGTCGGCCGCACGCCCGTTCCCTCCAGCCGAACGCCCTCCATCGTCACGTAGTCCGAGATAGGGTACTGCAGCTGGAAGCCGCCGGGGAGCATCGACATCACGCTGACGAGGACGGCCCCGGCGGAGGGCGTTCCGACCACGGGCGCATCGAGCTGCTCCTGCAACGCGGCGGCCACGATCTCCGAGGCGCTCCCGCTCCTCCGGTCCACCAGAACGGCCACCTTGCCGGCGAACGGCTTCCGATCGGTTCGGGCCGGCTTCACCTTGCTCTCGGACCACCGGGCGATCGCCCTCAGGTCCGTCGGGTCGCCCTGCGTCTCCTTCACGAACCTCTCCACCATGGACCGGCTGACGAACGTGCCGACGGGCGTGTTCTGCGGAAGGAACTGCGCCAAAAGATGCATGAAGTTCGCTACGGCGCCTCCTCCGTTGCCACGCAGGTCGAGGATCAGCTGCTTGGCCTCGCGCGCCTCATCGATCATGCGCTCGATCGCCTGGCGATCGTAGCCGCGGTCGAACGTGTGCACCTTCAGAACCGCCGTCTCCGCGTCGATCCATCGGAGGGTGTCGGGCAGCACGGTGCTGAATGCCCGCCGCACGACCGACACCTCGGTGGTCTTCCCATCCGGCTTCTTGAGCTTCAGGCGAAGCTCCGCTCCCTCGTCGCCCGACAGCTGGGACAGGTCCGATGCCGTCTTGCCGTCGACCTCCAGGATGAGGTCGCCCAGCTGGATGCCGGCCTCCGCCGCCGGGCTCTGGGGGAACAGGTTGATCACCCGCAACCCGTCGGCCTCCTTCTGCAACCCCACCCCGATGCCGATCGCTTTCCGCTCGCGGCGAGCCTGGGCTGCCTTCGGGGTGGCCAGAACGACGTGGCTGATGCCCAGCCTCCTGAGGGCGCGGTTCACGGCCTGGGCGAACGCCGCTTCGTCCCTGGCCTCCTCGATCGCCTTCGATTCGGAAGCGACGATCTCGGGCCACTTGCCGAAGTCCACCCCGGGCACGTACGCGTTCTTGGCCAGAATCTCGCCGATCCGCTGCAGAACGGCGGTCTTCGTCTCGGGCCCGAACGGCTCGGTGCTCGTGCGTCCTTGGGCCTGCGCCGATGGAGCCACAGCCCAAGACACGGCTAGGGAGAGGCAGGCGGCAAAGGTGCGCAGCATCGAAACCAGCATACGACGGATTCCGCGCGCGGCGGTTCCCAGGACCTATTCCTGACTCACTTCGACCCGGATGCCGATCGTGGCGATGATCGAGGCGACGCGCTCGCACTCGGTCTTGTCGCCGTTGTGAACGACGGACTTTCCCAGGTTGTGGATCTCCCAAGTCTCGATCTGCGCCTCGCGGACCGAGCAGCCCGTCGCCACGATCAGGATCGCGATCACCTCTTCGAACGTGTTGTAGTCGTTGTCGAAGACGGTGACGACCCAGCGATCGCCCGCGCCCTGGCCGCTGTACGTGTGCTCCTCTTGGGCAGGGTGGACCGTCGACGCGGCGAAGAGCGTCAGTCCTCCCATTCCGGGCGGACGGTGGTGCGCACGCCGATCATGGAGATCATCGAGGCGACGATCTCGCACTCGGGACGATCTGCGAAGTGGACGGGCGCCTTGCCGTAGGTGTGGGCCTCCCACGTTTCGAAGAACGCCTCCTCGGTGCCACAGCCGGTGGCCCGCATCAGCGCCTCGATCACCTCGTCGAAGGTGTTCGTGTCGTTGTTGTGGATCTCCACCATCCATCGGCCCGTCACCAAGCCTTCTTCGATGATCTCCGGAGCGATCCAAGGGCGCGACATCGTGCGAGCACCTCTCTCTCAGCGACCATTTTACGCCTTTCGGGCCGTCCTCTGGGCCGGTATGCTGGGATGGCATGCGGTTCGTCAGGCGCATCGCGCCCTATCTGCTTCTGCTCGCCACGGCGCTGATTCCGATCGCACGGGCCGTTTTCGGGCCTCAGACGGTGGGCGCGTTCGACCAGATCCGCGCTATGGCTCCCTGGAACGGGCCGGAGCCGACGCAGGCGTGGGACATCCTGCAGGCCGATTCGGTTCTGCAGTTCTACGTCTGGCGCAAGCTGGTTCTGGAGGAGGGTCTGACCGAGACGAACCCTTACACCTTCGGGGGGGCTCCGCTTGCTGCGAACTCGCAGTCGGCCGTGTGGTATCCGCCGCACGTGGTCCTGCGCCTGGTCCGCATGAGGGCCGACGACGCGATCGACCTGCTCGCTTGGTTCCACCTGTTCGTTCTGGGAGCCGGCGCGTACGCGCTCTCGCGAAAGGTCGGGGCGGCGGGCCTTCCCGCGCTGGTCGCCGCGATCTCGGTGCAGCTGTCGCCCTTTGCGCTCGGCTGGCTCTCGCTGGCCAGCGTGCCGACGACCGTGGCTTGGATTCCGTGGCTTTGCTTAGCGATCCTGTCCGCTTTCGGGTCGGGCCGTTGGAGTTGGCTCGCGGTAGCCGGCGCCGGAACGATGCTGCTCACGGCCGGGCACCTGCAGTTTGCCGCGTACGGTCTGCTCGCGGGAGGAGTCGTCTCGCTCTGGGAGGTTGGACGGTCCCTCCGAGCCGGGCGGAAGCCCTGGATCGGCTTGGCGTCGGTCGCGGCCGGAGGAGCAGGCGCCGTGGCGTTGGCGTGGGTGCACCTGGGTCCGGTGCTCGCTCTGTCGTCGGAATCCCACCGACGGAACGCTCCGAGCGAGGAGGGGTACGCCGCGTACGTCGGCGGAGCGATCCGACCGAACGAGTTGGCGGGGCGCCTGGTGGGACCGTTCGCCCAAGGCAACCCTTGGGTGGCTTCCGAGGCCCTGCCGACCGAGTACCTGCCCGCGGTGACGCGGCCGGGCGCCAACTACGCGGAGTCGGCGGCCACGGTCGGCCCGCTGGTGCTGATCGGGGCCCTCGCCGCCCTATTCGGTCGGAGCAGGCGGAAGGCTGCCGTCTGGTGGTTGATCGCCGTGCTGGCCTGCCTGCTGGCGCTGGGCACGCCTCTCAACCGCCTGGCTTACTTCGGCGTTCCCGGGTGGTCGGCCAGCGGCTCGCCCGGCCGCGTGATCGTGCTGGCGCTGCTCGGTTTGGCGGTTGCTGCAGCCGTGGGCCTAACGGAGGGTGGGCGATCGAACGGGGCGCAGGGCAAGGCGGGGGTCGCTGCGCTGGCGGCGGCGTTCGTGGCGATGGCGGTTGGAATCGTGTGGGGAGAGGAGCCGTATCCAGCGGGTCTGCCGGACAGCCACCCCGCCGAGATCGTCTGGATGGAGGTGTTCACGCGCAACGCGATGACGGTCGGTTTGTGGGGTTTCGCCGCGTTGGCGCTGGCGCCCATCGTTTGGGAGCGTCCCAAGGCGGCCTGGGCACTGGTCGCTTACGCCGTCGCCTTCCCGTTGGCGACGGGGGTGACGTCGCTCGTGCGGACCGGCGATCCCTCCTTCCTCCGCGAACCGATCGAGGGCGTCGGCCCGAACGATCTGGTGGCGATCGTGAACGAGCACTGGTCCTTCGTCGGCAGGCCGCGGGCGCTGATGCCGCCCAACACGGCGGCTGCGGCGGGCATCCGCGAGCTGGGAGGTTACGACTCCCTGATGCGGAGGTCGGTCAAGGCCCGGCTCGACGACATCAACGGCCAAGACTCCAGCCCCCCGGCGAACGGGAACATCGCCTTCGTCAAGCCGACGGCGGATCCCGCCAAGCTGAAGGCCGCGGGGGTAACGCAGGTGTGGAGCCTTCGGCCCTTGGCCGATGCCTTCGGTCCGGGCGAGATGCACCCCCGCGGATTCTGGGTCTACCGCCTATAGCGCCAGCTATAGCCCGGCCTTGCTCCGTGCCGCGATCGTCGGGCCGTCGCAGGCCCGCTGAACCCGGTAACCGGGAAGAGGCTTCAGGTGCGTGTGGATCGCGTCCAGGATGTCCGACGGGAACGGGAAGAACGACTCCTCCAGCTCGTCCGGCGGCGTGATCCAGTTGCGCGCACCCACCACGGTCGGCGGGGCGTCCAGCTCGTCGAACGCCAGCTGCGTGATCTTGGACGCCATCGTGTGCAGCACGCTGCCCCGCTCGCAGGCGTCGCTGGCCAGCACGATCTTGCGCGTCTTGCGCACTGACTCCAGCACCGGCTCGTAGTCGAACGGAACGATGGAACGGGCGTCGATCACCTCCGCGGACACTCCGAACTCGCGCTGCAGGCGCTCGGCGGCCTCCAGCGCTCGGTACAGGGTGGCGCCGATCGTCAGGATGGTCACATCCTCGCCCTTGCGCTTCACGTCGGGCAGGCCGAACGGAATCTCGTACCACTCTTCCGGCACGCCGCCGGGATGGAACAGCTCCGGGACGTCGTAGATGCGCTGGCTCTCGAAGAACACCACCGGGTCGGTGCCGGTCAGAGCGGAGGCCAGCAGTCCCTTCGCGTCGTAGGGTGTGGCGGGGAACACGACCTTCAGGCCGGGCACGTGCGCCACCATCGCCGACCAGTCTTGGCTGTGCTGGGCGCCGTACTTGCTGCCCACGCTCACCCGCAGCACCACCGGCATGCGGAGCAGACCGCCGCTCATGCTCTGCCACTTGGCCAGCTGGTTGAAGATCTCGTCTCCTGCCCGTCCCATGAAGTCGCAATACATCAGCTCCACCAGGGCGCGGCCCCCTTCGAGCGCGTACCCGACCGCCGAGCCGACGATCGCGCCCTCGCTGATGGGGGTGTTGAACAGGCGGTGGTAGGGCAGGGCCTCCGTCAGGCCGCGGTACACCGCGAACGCCCCTCCCCAGTCCCGGTTCTCCTCGCCGTAGGCGACCAGGGTCGGGTCCTTCTGGAAGGCGGCGTAGATCGCCTCGAAGAGGGCGTCCCGCAGCGAGACGCACTTGGCCTTCGGGAGCGGCTTGCCGTCCGCATCCAGCCCCGATCGGCTCTTCCCCGCGATCTGCTTGACCCGCGGGTTGTCCTCCGGCTTACCGAGCAGCTCCGGCTCCCGGCTCGGGTCCAGGGATTCCCGGCGTTCGTTCGACAGCATCGTGCGGTCGAGCAGGCAGCCCTCGCCCCTCAGATCGGCCCTCGGCGACAGCTCAAGGTCGATCGCCTTTCGGTAGCAGCGCAGGATGACCTCGTCGATCTCGTCCCGAGTCCGCTGCAGCTCCTCTTCGGTGGCGATCCCCGCCCGGACCAGCTCCTCCGCGTAGGTCTTCAGCGAGTCGACCTGCTGCCAGGCCTCGACCTCCGAGCGGTCCCGATAGGACGAGGCATCGGACGGAGAGTGGCCGCTGAAGCGATACGTGAGCGTGTCGAGAAGCACCGGGCCGTCCCCCTCTGCGAGAACCCGCTTCTTCCGCTCGAAGGCGTCGACCACGGCCAGAGGGTTGTAGCCGTCCACGCGCTCGGCGTGCAGGTTGTTCGGCGCCAGTCCCGCCCCGATCCTGGCCAGCACCTTGAAGCCCATCGTCTCTCCCACCGGCTGGCCACCCATGCCGTAGAAGTTGTCGACGAAGTTCAGGATCAGCGGCAGTCCGCGCCGGTACGCCTCGTCCCACAGCTCCTTGTACTGGTCCATGGTGGCCAGGCACATCCCCTCCCACACCGGGCCGCAGGCGGACGACGCGTCGCCGATGTTGCAGACCACGATGCCTGGCTTGCGGTTGATGTGCTTGAACAGCGCGGCTCCCACCGAGATGTCCCCGGAACCGCCCACGATCGCGTTGTTCGGATAGATGCCGAAGGGCGGGAAGAACGCGTGCATCGAGCCGCCCATGCCCTTGTTGAAGCCCGCCTCGCGCCCGAAGATCTCCGCCAGCGCGCCGTACACCAGGTAGTCGACGGCGAGTTCCTTCACCGAGCCGTGGGTGCCGTCGTCGACCACGCGCAGCGCGGCGCCGTCCATGTAGCCGCGGAAGATGGCCATCAGCTCCTCGTCCGGCAGCTGGTGGATCGCCGACAGACCTTTGGCGAGAATCTCGCCGTGGCTGCGGTGGCTGCCGTAGATGTGGTCGTCGACCTCCAGCGCGAACGCCTGGCCGACCGCCGCCGCCTCTTGGCCGATGGAGAGGTGCGCCGGGCCTCGGTGCTCGTAGGCGATGCCCCGGAAGGCGCCCTTGAGCTTGACCTCGCTGAGCATCGTCTCGAAGGCGCGGATGAGTGCCATGTCCCGGTAGATCCGCTTCAGCGCTTCAGGGCCCCTCCTCGAGGCCTCTTCCTCGATCGTGCGGTCGTACTGGTTCAGCGGGATCGGGCGGATCTCCAACTGGCCTTTCTGTCGGACTTCTTCCGGTCGGATGGGAACGCTCTTGGGCATGGGTTCTTCTCTCAGGTTGCTACGGTGGAAACCTCGGGGCAGACGAGGTCGATGCCGCGTGTGGCGAGCGCCTCGCGCCACGCCTCCGATGGCGGCACGTCGGTGACGATCCGGGACACGGCCTCCAGCTCGGCGATGCGGAACAGCGACGGGGCCTGGAACTTGGTGTGGTCCACGAGCAGCACGGCGTCGCGGGCGTTCTTGATCACGTGCTGGTACAGGTACGCGGTCTGGATGTCGGTTGCGGAGATGCCGAACTCGAGGCTCAGTCCGTCGGCACCGAGGAACGCGGTGTAACCCCGAAGCTGGTCGATCGCGTTGGCGGCGAGCGGACCGACGAAGTCCATCCGCTCCGGTCGGTAGTGGCCTCCCAGCTGGATCAGGGTGATCTCCGGGCTGGGGCCGAGCTCGAGCGCCAGGCGCGTCGAGTTCACGATGACCGTGAGGTCGCGCTTGCGCCGCAGGCCGGGGCACATCTCGAAGCAGGTGCTGCCGGAATCCACGTAGATCATGTCGCCGTCGGCGACCAGCTCGGCCGCCAGCTGGCCGATCACCAGCTTGGCCGAGGCGTTCTGGCCTGCCCGCGAGGCGACCGACTCCTCGATCGACCGCCGGATCGTCGCGCCGCCGTACACCAGATCGATCAGCCGGCTGTCGGCCAGAGCCCGCAGGTCGCGCCGGACCGTGGCCTCCGAGACGTCCAGCTCGGCCGCCAGGTCCTTCACGGCGACGTGCCCGCGGGCCTTGATCGCCTCGAGGATCGCGTCGCGGCGCGAACGGGGCGCCACGCTCACGGTTCCTCCGTGCGACCGCCGCACTCCGGCGCTTGAGCGACTTCGATCATTCTCTGGCGGAATTATTGCACATCTGTGTCGAAAATTCGTCGGCTTTGATGGAAGTGTGTCACAATAGCCGCAGGAGCGAGCGCGCGATGTCCACCGAGCAACACGAAGCCGTCATCCCGATCCTTCTTCCGCAGGCGGGCAACACGATGGAGGAGGGCACGATCCTGGCTTGGCGCGTGGCCCCCGGCGACCGGATCCGTCCCGGCCAGGTGCTGTTCGAGTTGGAGACCGACAAGGCGACGATCGAGGTGGAGGCCGAGTCGGAGGGCCGGCTCGCCAAGATCCTCGTGCCGGAGGGTCAGAGCGTGCCCGTGAAGACCGTGGTGGCGCTTTTGGCCGAGGACGACGCGGCGGCCGAGGCGTTCGCCGCCCAGCCGGTAGGAGCAACCTCGGCTGAGATTGGGGCGCCGGTGCCAAAGGC
>FWWL01001143.1_pt1 | contig 60836 bp, 50 predicted proteins | sample 2228331 | NCBI WGS metagenome assembly FWWL01 (sample SAMEA103939775, study PRJEB20133) | metagenome
CCGGACCGCCGGCGCCGTCCGTAAAACTTCTGGCGACTTACCTACGGGTCGACAGCCAGCCCGTCCAGGAGGGCCTCGACCCGGCGCCGGATTTCGTCCCGGATGGCGCGGACTTCGTCCGTGGACCGGCCCTTCGGGTCGGGCAGGCCCCAGTCTTCCACGTTTTTAATAAAGATTGCCGGGCAGACCCCGGCGTCCACCTCGCACCCCATGGTGACCACCCGGTCGGCGGTCTCGACGTCCTCGCTGGTGAGCAGGCGGGGCCGGGCCGTCGAGAGGTCGATGCCCAGCTCGGCCATAACGGCCCCGACCTCCGGGTGGACCCGGTCGGCCGGCTCGGTTCCGGCCGATTCGGCGACCCAGTCGAGGCCCCGCTCCCGGGCGAGCCGGTTGAACAGGGCGGCGGCCATCTGGCTCCGGCCGGCGTTGTGAACGCAGACGAAGAGGACCTTTTTAACCATGGCTTCATCCTCCCAGCAGTTCGCTTACGGTCACCGGCCGGAGGCCCAGCCGCCCCAGACCGGCCAGGATTTCCGGGAGGGCCGGGGGTGTGAGTTCGCTGCCGCAGTGGTTAACGGTAATCACGCCCCCACCCAGCCCCGCCGCCCGCAGGACGTTTGCCACGACCTGGCCCACCGTGATCGGCCGCCAGTCTCCCGAATCCCCGCTCACCCAGCCGGCCGGGGTGCGCTCCACCGTCCAGAAGACGTGGACCGGCCAGCCGGCCGAGGCTGCCGCGGCCAGAACCCGGCTGTCCCGGGCCCCGAAAGGCGCCCGCCAGAACGGTTTAGTGGTCAGACCGGTCAGGCTGCGGATGACCTCCTCGGTCGCCTCCAGTTCCCGGACGATTTCGGCGTCCGAAAGCCTGGTAAAGTCCCGGTGGCTCCAGCTGTGGTTGGCAACCTGGTGCTCGGCCGCAATCGCCCGAACCAGGTCGGGGTTGTCCCGGGCCCACTGGCCGGTGATGAAAAACGTTGCCCTCACCCCGGCCGCCCGGAGAATCTCCAGGATGCGGGGAACCTGGGCGGCCGCGGCCCCGCAGTCGAACGTCAGGGCAATCTCCGGCCGGACCGGGTCGCCCCGGCTGATTTCAACCGGCCCGGCATAGGTCTGGGGCCCGGGCGTCGGCTGCGGGGTTGGGGTGGGTTCGGGCACCGGACCGGGGCCGACGGCGTAGTAGTTTAGGATGCCGTTAAAAAGGCCGGTGGCGATAACGTCGAGGGCATCAGGGCGAACCAGAAACGCCACGTCATCGGGGTTGGTCAGAAACAGGACCTCAACCAGCGCCCCGGCGTGCCACTGGCCCTTGCGGGCCAGCATCGGGTTATTGCCCAGGGTCAGCAGCCGGGTGCACTCAAGACAGCTCCGGTCGAATCCGTAGAACCGGGCGTAATCCAGATACTCGGTCTTGTAGCGGTCGCTCTTGACGCCGCGGTTCACGGGCGGGTAACCGGCCCGGGTAAGGGCGTCCAGAACGGCGTCTAAAAGGGCCTGGGCCAGCCGGCGGTTCTCGGGCCCCTGGTCGGGAACATCGGAGAAGTAGACCTCGGTGCCCTTGAGGCCGGGGCTTGCCGAGCCGTTAAAGTGAATCGAGACCATAAGCTCGGCCCCGAAGGCATTGACAAAATCGACCCGGGGCTGAATGCGCTCGACCAGGTCCTCGGGCCGGGTTACGGTCCCGTTGCCGTTGAGGTCCTGGGGCTCCAGCTGGAGAGACCCCTGGTCGTTGCGGGTGAGGCAGACCCGAGCTCCCTCGGCCTCCAGGAGGGTCCGAAGCCGCCGTGCAACCTCGAAGGTCAGGTCGTGCTCGTTGAAGATGACCCGGCCGGCAGCATCCCGGGCGGCGGCGCCGGGGTTATAGGCCGCGTCGTGGCCGGGGTCGATGCAGACCCGCTTGCCGGCCAGCAGACCTTCCTGAGACGGTCCCGGGGTGGCCGGGGCCGGCGTGGGCGAAGGTTGCTCAACCTCGGGCGAGGGGGAACCCGGCCCGCCGGCCCCGCCGACCGGTCCGGCTCCTGCTCCACGGATACAGGCGACCAGCAGCAAAGCCGCGGCGAGGAGCACCCCGGCCGCGGCTCCGCCCCGCCGCCCCATACCCGGGTCCTCTAAACCGGCCGGCAGACGGCACCCTCGCTGGCCGACCCGACCAGCGACGCGTACTTGGCCAGGGCACCCCAGGTCGACCGGGGGGCCGGCCGCTGCCAGGCCCGGGCCCGCTCCTCGAGCTCGCCGGCCGTAAGCTCGACCTCCAGCCGGCCGTTTTCGGCGTCGATGACCACCATATCCCCGTCCCGGAGCAAGGCCAGCGGCCCGCCGACAAACGCCTCCGGGGCGACGTGGCCCACCATCAGCCCCCGGGTCGCCCCCGAGAACCGGCCGTCGGTCACCAGGGCAACGTCTTCGCCCAGGCCCTGGCCGACGATGGCAGCCGTCACCGCCAGCATCTCCCGCATGCCGGGTCCACCCTTCGGACCCTCGTAGCGGATGACCACCACGTCGCCGGGCTTAACCTGCCGGTGCTGGACAGCGGCGAAGGCATCCTCCTCCCGGTCGAAGACCCGGGCCGGGCCCCGGTGGTAGAGCCGCTTCAGGCCGGTGACCTTGACCACCGCCCCCTCGGGGGCCAGGCTGCCCCGGAGGATGACCAGCCCGCCGGTCGGCTTAATCGGGTCGCTCGGCGGCCGGACCACGTCCTGGTCGGCCGGAATCCGGTGGTCCTTCAGGTTCTCGGCCAGGGTCCTGCCGGTGACGGTCAGGACGTCGCCGTGGAGCAAACCGGCGTCCAGCAGGTACTTCATGACGGTCGGCACACCCCCGACCTCATCCAGGTCGGTCATAACGTAGCGGCCGGCCGGCTTCATATCGGCAATGAGCGGCGTCCGGCGGGAGATCCGGTCAAAGTCATCCAGGCTCAGGGGCACGCCGACCTCCCGGGAAAGGGCGAGCAGGTGGAGGACGACGTTCGTCGACCCGCCCATCGCCAAGGCCACCGTAATCGCATTTTCGAATGCCTCGCGGGTCATGATCTGGCGCGGGCGGATCTCCCGGCGGAGCAGCTCCATGACCTGCCGGCCGCTTTCGTAGGCGACCGCGGCCCGGGCCTCCGATTCGGCCGGGGGTGAGGCGCTTCCGGGCAGGGCCATGCCGATGGCCTCGGCCACCGACGACATCGTGTTGGCCGTGAAGAGGCCGCCGCATGAGCCGGCGCCGGGACAGGCCCGGCACTCCAGCTCATAGAGCTGGCGGTCCGAGATTTGGCCGCTGGCGTAGGCCCCGACTGCCTCGAAAACGTCCTGGATGGTGACGTTTCGGCCCTCGAAAAGGCCCGGCTTGATGCTTCCGCCGTAAACGAAGATGCCGGGCCGGTTAAGCCGGCCGAGGACCATCAGGGTGCCGGGCAGGCTCTTATCGCAGCCGGCCAGGCCGACGACGGCGTCGTAGCCGTGGGCGAAAACCATCAGCTCGATCGAATCGGCAATGACCTCCCGGCTCACCAGGGACGCCTTCATCCCCTCATAGCCCATGGCGATGCCGTCGCTTACGGCGATGGTTACGAACTCCCGGGGCGTCCCTCCGCCGGCCCGGACGCCGGCGGCCGCCTGCTTTGCCAGGGCGGCCAGCCCGATGTTGCAGGGGGTTGCCTCGTTCCACGTGCTGGCGATGCCGACGAACGGTCTGGTCAGGTCCTCGTCGGTGAGACCCATGGCCCGCAGGTAAGCCCGGGCCGGGGCGCGCTCGGGTCCTTCCAGAACGTCACGACTTGGGAGCCTCTCCATCTGAGCAGCTCTCCTGCTGAGAGTCTTTACAAGATGCTACCGGAGCCGGGGCCTGCCGTGCAACCCGACCGCCGAAATCATACTTTGACGTAAACGGCAGGTCCGGTTATAATGGGGGTGAGGAGCCGATGGAAGGCAACGGCAAGACCCGCTACATGCAGATCGGGGAGGTCGCCCAGCGGACGGGCCTCACCCAGCGGACGATTCGCTACTACGAGGAGCGGGGCCTCCTCCGGCCGCCAACCCGGATGGAGGGCGGATTCCGCCTCTACTCGGAGGAGGATGTCCAGCGCCTCGAGCAGATCAAGCAGCTCACCCAGCTCCTCGGCTTCTCCTTAAACGAGATCCGCCAGATTCTTGACGCCGCCGAGGTCAAAAGCCAGCTCCGGGCCGACTGGGACAAGATCGACCCGAGCGAGCGGCGCAAGCGGCTCCTGCACGCGATCGAGGCGAGCGAATCGCAGATTCGGCTTATCGACCACAAGATCGAGCAGCTCGGCCAGCTCCGGGCCCGGTGGGCGGAACGGCTCGAACGGTACCGGGCGCTCCTGCTGGAGCTGGACGAGGTCGAGTCGGCCGCAACCTGACCGGCTACCGGTTGCCGCCGACCATTTGCCGACGGGCGCCGGTCGGCGCGCCGACCGGCTTTTGTTCGGGAGTATGGCTTCTTTAGCTGGTTTTGTCCGGCCGGCGGGGTCCGGACACCGTGAACCGGGCAGTCAGGCGTCGGGGGTGCGGCCTTGAACCCGCCGGACGGCGACGCGGCCGCGGCCTCCGAGCCGGTTCGGGTCGAGCTCCCGCCGGGGCGGCAGGCCGGGCGTGGATTTAGCTGGCCCGGTGTCCTTGGTTACCGCGACTTTCGTCTGCTCTGGTTCGGGCAGACGTTTGCCCTGAGCGGCTTCTGGATGCAGAACGTCGCCCAGGGCTGGTTTGTCCTTGAGCTTACCGACTCGCCGTTCCTCCTCGGGGTCGTCAGTGCGGCCGCCAATATCCCCATCTTTATGCTCTCCCTGGTCGGGGGCGCCGTGGCCGACCGGGTCGACCGGGCCCGCCTGGTGGTCCTGACCCGGTCGATCCTGGCCGGATTCACTGCCGTAATCGCCCTCCTCATCACCCTCAACCTCATGACGGTCCCGATTTTCGTCGGCCTGGTGGGGCTTATGGGGGTCGTCTGGGCGTTCGACATCCCGGCCCGCCAGTCCCTCATTCCGGCCCTGGTTCCCCGCCGGGCCATCCAGGAGGCCATGGCCTTTAACTCGGTCGTGGTCAACGGCACGCGCATCGTCGCCCCGGCCCTGGCCGGGGTCCTGGTCGGCCTGGTCGATGTCGCCGGCGTCTACTGGTTGACCGCCATCTGCTACCTGGGGCTCGTCCGGATGGCCGCCCAGATCCGGCCGACCAGGCTGGCCAGAGCCGACCCGGCCGTCCGCACCACCGTCTGGCAAGACATCGTCGGCGGCCTCGCCTACATCCGGTCGGACCCGGTGGTCTTCAGCCTCGTCCTGGTCAGCCTGATCCCCACCGTGTTCGGGCTTGCGTTCGTACCCCTGGTTCCGGTCTTTGCCCGGGACATCCTCCGGGTTGGGACCAGCGGCCTCGGCCTCCTCTACGGGGCGAGCGGGGTCGGGGCTCTGCTCGGGTCGGTCGCCGTGGCGTTCATCGGCGCCCGGATGCCGCGGGGTCCCGTCCTGGCCGGCAGCGGTGTGGCATTCTCCCTGGCAGTGGTCGGGTTCGCCCTCATCGCCGACTTCAGCTTCGCCCTCGCCATGCTGATAACGGTCGGTTTTTCCCAGGCCCTGTTTCAGACCCTGAATAACAGCCTCACCCTGAGCGTCACACCGGCCGCCTACCAGGGCCGGGTCATGAGCGTCTACATGGTGACCTGGGGCCTGCAATCGCTCGGCTCCCTCTTTGCCGGGGCCCTGGCCAACTGGGTTGGGGCGCCGCTGGCGGTGGTCTGCACCGGACTTATAAGCCTGGCGTTTATCGTCGGCGTCTTCGCCGCCTCCAGCTCCCTGCGCCGGTTAAAGTAGCCTGCCGCAGACCCACCGGAACAAAATAGCGTTGTCGACCCTTGACACTTTTCAACCTGTGCACCTATAATCAGCCGGCGGTTAGGGGACGCTCGGGGCGTCGCCGCCGCCGAAGACCACCGAAAGGAGGCAGGTTGACCCATGCGGCGGTTCAGTCGGCGGGAGTTTCTGGCCGGGACGGCCGGCCTGGGGGCGGCCACGGTCCTGGGGGCTTGCGCCCCGGGGGCACCGGCACCCCAGCCGGGTCCGACGGAGCTTAAACCCACCTACGGCGGGACCGTAATCTACGGAACGTTCGCCGACGCACAGATCCTTAACCCGATCCTTTCCACCGATGTTCCCTCCAGCGAAATTATCGCCCGGGTTTTCGACAACGTCGTTGACATCGACCCGAACAACGGTCAGCCCATCCCGAACCTGGCCGAAAAATGGGAGATCTCCGCAGACGGTCTCACTTACACCTTTTACTTCAACAAGAACGTTAAATGGCACGACGGCAAACCCTTCACCGCCCACGACGTTAAATTCACCATCGAAGCCATCCTCGACCCGAATACCCGTACGGTTCGCAAGAACCTGTTCGAGCTGGTGAAGGGGGCCAGGGACCGGATCGCCGGCAAGGTCAAGGACACCGAGGGCGTCAAGGTTATTGACGACTACACCCTGCAGATTACGCTGACCGAGACCTACTGCCCGTTCCTGGTCTCGTCGATGGCGTTCCTCCGACCGCTGCCCCGCCACCTGCTGGAGGGGAAAGATATCAATACCGACGAGTTTAACCGCCGGCCGGTGGGCAACGGGCCGTTTAAGTTCAAGGAGTGGGTCAAGGACGACCACATCACCCTGGTCCGGAACGAGAACTGGTGGAAACGGTCGGGCGGGCCGTACCTCGACGAGTTTATCCGGAAGGTCGTCAAGGATGCCACGGTGGTCGTCGCCCAGCTCAAGACGGGCGAGATCGACCTCGGCGGAATTGAACCGAAGGACCTGGCCGAGATCCAGCGGGAGCCCCACCTGGAGGTCCGCAAGTACCTGGGCCTCGGCTACACCTACATCGGCTACAACCTGGCCCGGCCGCCCCTGGACGACCGGCGGGTAAGGCTCGCCCTTACGCACGCCGTCGACATGAAGTCCATCGTCGAAAAGGTCCTGCTCGGCGAGGGCGTGCAGATGGCCGGCCACATGCCCCCGGCCTCGTGGGCATACAACCCGAACATCAAGCCGCCGGAGTACAACCCCCAGCGGGCCCGCCAGCTCCTGGAGGAAGCCGGGTTCAAGCCCGGCCCCGACGGCATCATGCAGCGGGACGGCAAGCCCCTCAAGTTCACCCTCTACACGAACTCGGGGAACAAAGTCCGGGAGCAGGTGGCAACCATCGCCAAAGAACAGTGGAAGCAGATCGGGGTCGACGTGGATATCCAGTTCCAGGAGTGGAATGCCTTCCTGGACCGCCTCAACAAGACCCGGGATTTTGATATGGTCATCGTCGGGTGGTCCCTGGGCATCGACCCCGGCCCGGCCTTCAAGTCCATCTTCCACTCGGGTGAGGTCGAGCAGGGGTTCAATTTCGTCTCCTACCGGAACCCGGAGGTGGACCGGCTCATCGAGGAGGGCCTGAAGGTCCAGGGTTGTGACCAGGAGAAGCGGAAGCAGATTTACTGGCGGATCCAGGAGATCATGGTCCAGGACCCGCCGTATAACTTCGGGTTTGCGGCGAACACCATCGTCGCCGTAAATCGGCGGGTTCAGGGCGTCAACCCGACCGTCTTCGGCGGCACGTTCTACAATATCCACGACTGGTTCGTGACCAAGTAAAATTCTGGGGACCGGCGGGCGGCCCAGGGTTCGTCCCGGACGCCCGCCGGTGCCGCCCGCTAAGCTGCCGAAAGGAGTCGGGGGGAGACCCATGGTCCGGTTGACCCGGCGTGAATTCCTATCGGGCGTTGCCGGCCTGACGGCAGCCGGAATGCTGGCCGGCTGCGCCGGCTCACCCGCCCCCGAGCAGCCGGCCGGGAAACCCGCCTACGGCGGCACGGTGATCTTCGGGTCGCCGGCCGACGCCGAAATCCTGAACCCGATCCTCCACAACGACACCGCATCGTCCAACGTGACCGACCGGATTTTCGACCCGGTTCTGCGGGTCGACCCGCTGACCGGGCAGCCGGCCCCATGGCTTGCCGAACGGTGGACCGTCTCCGACGACGGCCTGACCTACACCTTTTACCTGCGGAAAGGCGTCCGCTGGCACGACGGCGAACCGTTCACCGCCCACGACGTGAAATTCACATTCGAGGCCATCCTGGACCCGAAAACCCGGACCGTCCGCAAGAGCAATTACGACATGATCGTGGGGGCCAGGGCCCGGATCGAAGGCAAGGCTACCGAGACCGAGGGCATCCGGGTCGTCGACGACTACACCCTGGAAATCACCCTCCAGGAACCGTTCTGCCCGTTCCTGATTCAAGGGATGGTCCGGGGCATCATTCCCAGGCACCTGCTGGAGAAGTCCGAGGATATCAACCGGGACGAGTTTAACCGGCGGCCGGTCGGCACCGGGCCCTTTAAATTCAAAGAGTGGGTCAAGGGCGACCACGTCACCCTGGTCCGCAACGAGGACTGGTGGGGTCGGCCCGGCGGGCCGTACATCGACCAGTACATCCGCAAGGTCGTCCCGGACAGCACGGTGGTTACCGCCCAGCTCAAAACCGGCGACATCGACGTGGGCTCCGTGGAGCCGTCCGATTTGGACGAGCTGGCGCGGGAATCCCACCTGACCATCTACCGCTACGACGACTTGGGGTATACCTACATCGGGTATAACGTCTCCCGCCCGCCCCTGGACGACAAGCGGGTCCGGTGGGCCCTTTCGCTGGCGGTCGATACCGACAGTATCATCCGGACCGTCCTTCGGGGTGAGGGTGTCCGCATCACCGACCACATCCCCCCGGCCTCCTGGGCCTACAACCCGAACATCAAGCCGCCGGAGTACAACCCCCAGCGGGCCCGCCAGCTCCTGGAGGAAGCCGGGTTCAGGCCCGGCCCCGACGGCATCATGCAGCGCGGGGGCCGGGCCCTGCGCTTCACCCTCTGGGTCCCGGCCGGCCAGAAGGTCCGGGAACAGGTTGCCATCATCGCCAAGGACCAGTGGAAGCAAATCGGGGTCGACGTCGATATCCAGTTCCAGGAGTGGAACGCCTTCCTGGAGCGCCTCCGGCAGGGCGATTTCGACATGGTAATCTCTGGCTACTCCCTCGGGGTCGACCCGAACCCCCGGGCGTTCTGGCACTCGGCCGAGCTTGCCCCCCGGGGCTTTAACCGGATTCGCTACCGGAACCCGGAAGTCGACCGGATCATCGAAGAGGCGGTCAAGGTTCCCGGCTGCGACATGGAGAAGCGCAAGCGGCTCTACTGGCGCTTCCAGGAGCTCCTGGCGGACGACCAGCCGTTTAACTTCCTCTACAGCCTGAAGGCCCTGGTGGCCATCAAGCGGTCCATCGTCGGTCCCAACCCCACCACGTTCGGCGGCGTTTTTCACAATATTTACGACTGGTATATCGTCAAATGACAAAGTTTGTCCTGCGCCGGCTCCTTCAGGCGATTCCCACCCTGCTCGGCATCAGCATCCTGATTTTCGTGGTGATTCGGCTCGCCCCCGGCGACCCGGTGAATCTCTTTTTTGACCCGACGATTAAGGGCGAGGACCTGGAGCGGATGCGTCGCCAGCTTGGCCTCGACCGGCCCCTGTACATCCAGTACGTTGACTGGATGGCAAACCTGCTGCGGGGCGATTTCGGCCGATCCTTTGTGACCCACGAGCCGGTCCTGAAGCGTATCGCCGAGCGGCTTCCGAATACGATTCAGCTCAGCCTGGCGGCCGTGGTGGTCGCCCTGCTGGTGGGGCCAACCCTGGGCATCCTGGCCGCCACCCACCGGGGTGGTCCCATCGACCAGCTCGTCCGGGTTCTGGCGGTGATGGTTGACGCCGTGCCCAACTTCTGGCTGGGCCTGATGCTGATTTTGATCCTGGCCGTCCAGTTCCGCCTGTTCCCATCGGGCGGAATGTACACCCTGCGGGGGGCATTTATGCCGCCCCTGCTTGACCGGTTCTGGCATCTGGTTCTGCCGACCCTGGTGCTCGCCGCCGGTCCGATCGCCCTTTATTCCCGGCTGATGCGCACGGAGATGCTCGAGGTGCTTTCCCAGGATTACATCCGGACGGCCCGGGCCAAAGGCTTGGCCGAGCGGGTTGTCCTTTACGGCCACGCCCTCCGCAACGCCCTGCTGCCCATTATTACCGTGCTCGGCGGAACCCTCCCGTTTCTCTTCGGGGGGGCGGTTGTGACCGAGACGGTCTTCTCGTGGCCGGGTATGGGCCGGTTATTCGTGGACGCCGCCTACTCCCGGGACTACCCGATGGTGCTTGGAATCTCGATAATTGCGTCGGTCCTGGTTGTGCTCGGGCAGCTCCTTTCGGACATTCTTTACGGCATTGCTGACCCGCGGATTCGCTACTCGTAAGGGGGATTGACGGATGACCGCCGAACCGATGCCACAGGCCGGGGTTGAAATCCGGCGGCTGCAGCCGTCGGCGGGCCTGAGCCTCACCCAGCTCGCCCTGCGGCGACTGCGCCAGGACCGTCTCACCCTGCTGGCGATGGCGGTGCTCGCCTCCCTGGGTCTGCTGGCGATCCTTGCGCCGGTCATTTCCGAGCATGTCATCCGGCAGACCCCGGAGCGCATCGACCTGCTTCGAACGTTTTCGCCCCCAAATGCTCAGAACCTGCTCGGCACCGACGAGAACGGCCGGGACCAGCTCGCCCGGCTCCTCTACGGGGCCAGGGTGTCGATGTCCATCGGGTTTGCGGCCGCCCTGATTAATATGACCCTCGGGGTGACGATCGGGGCGGTGGCGGCCTATTACGGCCGGACCGTTGACGACCTGATCACCTGGTTTATTAACACGGTCCGGTCGATCCCGGGCCTTTTCCTGCTCATCATGGTCGGCGCCCTCTTCCGGCCGAGCGTGGAGATCCTCATCGTCATCCTGGGCCTGCTCTCCTGGCCGGGTATCGCCCGGCTCGTCCGGGGCCAGGTCCTGAGCATTAAAGAGCGCGAGTTTGTCATTGCCGCCCGCACCATCGGGGCCGGGGACCTGCGGATCATCTTCTTCCATATCCTGCCGAACGTCGTCCCCCTGGTCATAACCTACGCCGGGATTGACATCGGCAGCATCATCCTGGTCGAGTCGACCATAAGCTACCTGGGGCTGGGGGTCCAGCCGCCGACCCCGAGCTGGGGCAACATGCTGAGCGGGTCCACCCGCTACTTTACCCAGGCCCCCTGGCTCATAATCGCCCCGGGTGCCCTCATCTGGGTCACCGTCCTCTGCCTTTATCTAATTGCCGACGGCCTCCGGGACGCCCTCGACCCCCGGCTGAAAACCTGAGGCCGGCGGCCCCGCGGTAAAGGCCCTTCAGGCCGGGGCTTCCGGCAATGGCGTAGAATTTCTCCGGAGGCACCCACCGGAACGGGGAGGTCAACTTTGCGCCGGGTTATCATCCTCGGAGGCGGGTTCGGCGGGGTTGCAACCGCCCTCAACCTGCGGCCCCGGCTGGCCGGAGACGACGAGATTATCCTGGTCGACCGCCGAACCCACTTTATGATGGGCTTTCGCAAATCGTGGATTATCACCGGCCGGGGAACCGCCGACGAGGGACGCCGGCCCCTGGCCGCCCTGGCAAAGAAGGGCATCCGGGTTCTGAACGGCACGGTGACCGCCATCGACCCGGCCGCCCGGGCGGTGGAGGTTGACGGGCAGCGGCTCGAGGCGGATGCCCTGGTCGTTGCCCTGGGGGCCGAGCTTGCGCCGGACCAGGTTCCGGGGTTCGCCGAGCACGCCCTCAGTTTTTACAACCCCGAACAGCTCCCCCGGATTTCGGAGGCGGTCAAGGGCTTCAAAGGCGGGCGGGTCCTGGTCGGGATCTTCGGACTGCCGTATAAGTGTCCGCCGGCCCCGTTTGAACTGGCCCTCCTGCTGGATGAGGTCTTTAAGGACCGGGGCATCCCGGCCACCATCGAGGTGTTCGGTCCCCAGCCGATGGCGATCCCGGTGCTCGGTCCGGCCGGGTGCGCCGCGATCGAAGGGCGGCTGGCCGCCCGGGGCATAACCTTCCTGCCGAACCGTAAGGCGACCCGGGTTGAACCCGGGGAGGTCGTTTTCGGGGAGGAGCGGCGGCCGTTTGACCTGCTGATCGGGGTTGCGCCCCACCGGGCCCCGGCCGTCGTCCGGGCGAGCGGCCTTGCGGCCGGGGGCGGGTGGGTCAGGGTGAACCCGGAGACCCTCGAGACCGGGTTCGGCGACGTTTACGCCATTGGCGACGTAACCGAGGTTTTGATGGCCGACGGCCGGCCCCTGCCCAAGGCCGGGGTCTTCGCCGAAGGGGAGGGGGCCACCGTCGCCGCCCGGGTTGCGGCCAGGTTGGCGGGCCGCGAGCCCGAGGTCACCTTTAGCGGCGAGGGTAGCTGTTACCTGGAGGTCGGCCGGGGCGAGGCCATGGTTGTCCGGGGCCGCTTTCTCGAAAAGCCGGCCCCGGCCATCGAGCTGCTCGGCCCGTCGCCGGATTACCTGCGGGAAAAGTATGAGTTCGAGCGCCGGCGGCTCGAAGCCTGGTTCGGAGGCTAAAATGCGCCTGGTCGTTGGCAGCCGCGAAAGCCAGCTTGCCCGCCTTCAGGCCGGGCGGGTCATGGACCGGCTCCGGGCGGTGGCCCCGGACCTGGAGCTGGAGTGGCGGGGCGTTAAGACCACGGGCGACCGGTTCCAGGATGTGCCGTTCACGGCCCTGGGCGAGCGGGGCGTCTTTGTCAAGGAGCTCCAGCGGGCCTTGCTCGCCGGCGAGGTCGATATCGCCGTCCACAGCCTGAAGGACCTGCCGTCGACGCTGCCGGCCGGCCTGGTGCTGGGGGCGGTGCCCGAGCGGGAAGACCCCCGGGACGTGCTGGTCTCCCGCCACGGCCTGGGCCTCAGCGATTTGCCGGCCGGGGCCCGGCTCGGAACCAGCAGCGTGCGCCGGGCCGCCTTTCTGCGGGCATTCCGGCCGGATTTCGTCGTGGTCCCCCTCCGGGGGAACGTCGACACCCGGCTGCGCAAGGCGCTCACCGAAGACTACGACGGGGTGGTCCTGGCGGCCGCCGGTCTGGGCCGGCTTGGGCTGGCCGGGCAGGTGACCGAGTATATCCCACCCGAAATTATGCCGCCGGCCCCCGGTCAGGGCGCCCTCGCCGTCGAGGCCCGGGCCGACGCCGCCGAAATCCTGGAACTGCTCCGCCTCATCGACGACCCCGAAGCCCGGCTGGCCACCGCAGCCGAGCGGGCCTTTATGCGGGTGCTTGAGGGCGGCTGCGCGGTCGCCGTCGGCGCTTACGGCCAGGTGGCCGCCGGCCGCCTGGTTCTCCTGGGGGCGGTGGCCGCGCCCGACGGAAGCCGCCTTTTCCGGGACGAGATTTCGGGAGAGCTGACCGCGGCCGAGGAGCTGGGGGTTGAGCTCGCCCGCCGGCTCCTTAAGGTGGGGGCCGGCGAGGTGCTGGCCGGGGCCCGGACGGGGCCGGCATGACCGACCGCCCCCTGACCGGAAAGGGCATTGTCATAACCCGCGGCCGGGAGCAGGCCCCGGAGCTGGCCCGCCGGCTCGAAGCCTTAGGGGCGGTCGTGTATTCGATTCCCACAATTCGGTTCGCCCCGCCGGACGATACCGGGCCCCTGGACCGGGCCATTGCCGACCTGGACCGGTTCGACTGGGTGGTCTTCACCAGTCCGAACGGGGTCCGGTTTTTCTGGGAGCGCCTGATGGCCCTTGGGTTCGGGCCCGAGAGCCTTGGCCGCTTGAAAGTTGCGGCCGTCGGGCCGGGTACGGCAGCCGAGCTCGCCCGCCGGGGCCGGCGGCCAGACGCCATGCCCCCGGAGGCCCTGACAAGCCGGATACCCGCGAGCCTGGGTGAGGTTGCGGGCCGGCGGATTCTTCTGCCCCGGACCGACATCGTCGGGCCCGAGCTGGCCGAAGCGTTGCGGTCGGCCGGGGCCGAAGTGGTCGAGGTCGTCGCCTACCGGACCCTGCCGGACCTGACCGGGAAAGACCGGCTCATTCGCCTGCTGGAAAGCCGGCAGGTTGATGCCATAACCCTTACGTCGGCGTCGACGGCCCGGGGCCTGGCGGCGATGGTTGGTCCGGCCCGGGACCTGCTTTTAGGGGTTAAAATCATCTGCATCGGGCCGGTGACCGCCCGGGCGGCGGCCGAAGCCGGCCTCCGGGTCGACGCGGTGGCCGAAGAGCACACCCTGGACGGGCTGGTCCGGGCGGTGGTGGAGGCCCTTCGGGACGGCCCGAAGGCGTAAGCTCCGAAAAGAGCTCGCAGCGGGAAGGAGTAATAGATGGGCATCCGCGAGGCGCGACTTGCCCGGGGCCGGGCGAAGCGGCAGGAGCTCTGGGGTCCTGAGCCGCCGCTGGACCCGTCAGACCCGGCCTACGAGCTTCAGGAGCTGATGACCGAAGTCCTGTTTGGGGAGGTCTTGAGCCGGCCGGGGCTGGATACCCGGAGCCGGGAGATTGCAACCCTGGCGGCCCAGCTTCGCCGGCATATTGAGGCCGCCCTTAACATCGGCCTGAGCCGCCAGGAGATTACTGAGGTCCTGATGCAAATGGCGTTCTACGGCGGCCTTCCGGCGGCCCTCAATGCCCTCCGGGTCGCCCGGGAGGTATTCACCGAAAGAGGGGTTTAGGCAAAGCTGCTTTCGTAAAAGCGGGCAACCTCGTCCCGTTCGAAATGGGGCCAGGGCCTTACCTGCCCCTGCACAACCAGCCGGTAGCCGGCCTCGGCCGGCAGGACCCGGCCGATGGCAAACGCCCGGATGCCGGCCTCGGCCAGGGCCGCCAGGAGCTGTGTCACCCCGGCCTCGGGCACGGTTATGACCAGGCAGCCCGAGGCCAGCAGGCCCAGCGGGTCCAGACCCAGGGCTTCGCAGACCACCCGGCACTCGGGGAGCACCGGGACCTTCTCGGCCTCAACCTCAAAGCCCACCCCGGAAGCCACCGCAACCTCGACCAGGCCCGTGGCCAAACCGCCCTCGGTCGGGTCGTGAAAGGACGTCACCGGGGCCGCTGCCTTTGCCAGCGCCGCATCCCGCACCACGCTTATGCCCGGGTCAAACAAGAAGTTCCGGGCCCGCTTGATGACCGCTTCCGGCACGCCCCGCTGACGCAGCAGGTCCGCCGCCTCCCGGGCGAGAACCGCCGTCCCCTCAATCGCCACCCCTTTAGTCACGACGATTACATCCCCGGGGCGGGCCCCGGCCGACGTGACCAGCCCGTCGCGGCTCACCTCACCGAGCATGCAGCCAACGATAACGGGCCGGTCGAGGCCGTAGGTCACCTCGGTGTGACCCCCGACCAGGCTCACCCCGAGCCGGGCGCAGGCGTCGATCAGCTGGTCAAATATCCCTTCGACCAGGGCCGGCTCGACTCCTTCCGGCAGGAGGGCCGTGGCCAGGAACCAGCGGGGCCGGGCACCCATGCAGGCGACGTCGTTGGCGTTGATGTTGACGGCGTACCACCCGATCAGGTCGGTGGCAAACGTTATCGGGTCGGTTTTAGCCACCAGGTAAGCATCGCCGAAGTCGATGACGGCGGCATCCTCCCCAATCCTGGGCCCGACAACCACCCGCGGGTCAGTCCCGGGCAGCCGGCCGAGCAGTTTCCCCAGGAATTCGGCCGGCAGTTTCCCCACCGGAAAGCCCGGGGACCCCATCGGCAGCTATTCGAGAAAGTCCTTGAGGTGCTGGCTCAGGGATGGGTGCCGGAGCTTGCGCAGGGCCCGGGCCTCGATCTGCCGGACCCGCTCCCGGGTCAGATTAAGCTCCCGGCCGACCTCTTCGAGGGTCTTCGGGACCCCGTCGTCAAGGCCGTACCGTCGAACGACGACCTGTCGTTCCCTGGGCGTGAGGTGGGAAAGGAGGCGGTTGACCTGCTCCCGCAGGAAGTGCCGGGTTGCCTGCTCCACCGGGGGCAGGTTGGTCCGGTCCTCGACGAAGTCGGCGACCCGCAGGTCGTCGTCTTCACCGACGGACAGGTCGAGGGAGATGGCGTCGTAGCCGACGGCCAGGACCTCGTCGACGCGGGCCGCCGAAATGCCGAGGGCGGCGGCCAGCTCGGCGCTGGTCGGCTCCCGCCCGTACTTCTGGGCGAACTCCCGGTAGGCCCGGCCGAGGCGGCCCACCAGGTCGACGATGTGGACCGGCAGCCGGATCAGCCTGGACTGTTCGGCCAGCGCCCGGATGATCGCCTGCCTGACCCACCAGGTGGCATAGGTGCTGAACTTATGGCCCCGCCGGTACTCGAACTTCTGGACCGCCCGCAGCAGGCCGCAATTGCCTTCCTGGATGAGGTCAAGCAGGGGCAGGCCCCGCCCGACGTACTTTTTGGCGATGCTCACAACCAGCCGCAGATTCGCCTCGATGAGTCGGCGCTCGGCCTGCTCGCCGGCCTCGAGCTTCTCCCGGAACATCCGGGTCAGGTCCGGGCCGTGCTCCTTAAAGTAAGGCCAGACGACGGTTGGGGCCGGCAGCCAGCGCCCACCCCAGCCTGACGCCCGTACAAAGTCGGTCAGGACCGGCTTCAGGAGCCGGCTGTCAATGCTCAGTTCAACCAGCCCCTCGGCAACGACCTCGGGGTCCAGGCCGAGATTTGACCCGACGAAATCGACCAGTTCGGAACACGGGACCCCGTCCACAAGGGCCCGCAACTCCGGGGCGTAGAGCCGCTCAAGGACGGCCGCCGGCTCCGGCCGACCTGTGTAGGTCCAGAGGGCCGAGACCAGCGGCTCGGCCCCGTAAAGGCCGGTATAGATGGTCATGGCCAGCCTGGGCCCGTCCAGGCTACCGGGCAGGCCACCGCACCGGGTCAGGGCCGCCAGCCGGCGGGCGTCTTCCAGCGCCAGGAAGAGCTGCCGTTCCTCGTCGGCCGTAAGCAGGGGGATGCGGCTCAGGTCCTGCAGGTAGATGCGGACGGCGTCCGGGGTCTCAACCGCCGCGCCTTCGGAGTCGAGCTCCTCAAACGGAACCGGTTCACCGTCCCGGGACGCAGCCTCAACCATGCCCCCATCACCCCGTGGGTTTCAAGCCCAGAATCCGCTGCCGCTCCTGCGCCACCTCCGAAGCGGCCTGCAGGAGCCGCAGGGCTTCTTCCACGTCGCCGGCTGCTTCGGCCTCGGCGATGGCCAGGTCCCGAAGCTGCTGGACCCGCCGGAGCCTGGCCGCCTCCAGGAGGCGAACCCGGTCCCGGAACGATTCGCCGGCCCGCTCCGGGTCGTCGCCGGGCAGGGGCCTGGCGGCCAGCTCGCGGTAGTAATCGGCAAGTTCGGGCGGGAGCGTGTCAACCCAGCCGCCGTCTTCGGCCTGGCGCCAGGCGATGAACAGGAGGCGGGTCTTTTCCCGGCCGAAATGTTCCGGTGAAAGGTCGTCGACCAGGGCCTTGAGCTCCGGGTGCCTGAAGAGGAGGCCCAGAAGCTCCTCCTCCTTTCGGCTGTCCGGGTCAAGCTCGCCGCCGGCTTCTTTCGGTGGCTCCGGGCTGCGCCGGGGACGGCCTTCACCGAGCAGCCGGCGCAGGTCCGCCTCGGCCGTACCGATGGTTCGGGCCACCCGCTGGATGTAGTGGCCCCGGACGACCGGGTCCGGGACCGCCTGAAGCAGGGGCCCAATGTCCCGGGCCGCGGCGGCCTTGCCCTCGGCAAACGTCAGGTCAAACCGCCGGGGCAGCAGCTCAATCAGAAAATCCAGGACCGGCCGGGCCTCGGCCAGGGCCCGCCGAAAGCCCTCAGGGTCCTGCCGGATCGCCTCGTCCGGGTCCTTGCCCGCCGGGACCATGGCCACCCGAACCTCAAGACCGGGGGCGCTCCGCACCGAAAGGCGCGCCCGGCGGCCGCCCTCAAAAACGGGCACTGTCCGGTCAGCGACCTCCCGCCAGAGGAGGTCCAGGGCCCGCCGGGTCGCGGCCTGCCCGGCCGGGTCGGCATCCAGGCAGAGGATCACCGTCTCGCAGTAGTCTCTTAGCAGTCGGGCCTGGGCCGGGGTGATGGCGGTTCCCAGGGTTCCGACGACGTTTCTAAACCCGAACTGGTGGGCGGTTATCACATCGAAGTAGCCCTCGACCACGACAGCCGCCCCGGCATCCCGGATCGCCGGCCGGGCCAGGTCGAGACCGTAGAGCACTTCGCCCTTTTTAAACAGGCCCGTATCCGGGGTATTAAGATATTTCGGCTCACCGTCGCCCAGGACCCGGCCCCCGAACCCGACCACCCGCCCCCGGCCGTCCCTTATCGGGAACATTATCCGGTCCCGGAAGCGGTCGGCTACGCCGCCCCCGTCCCGCCGGACAACCAGGCCGGCACCAACCAGCAGGTCCACCTCAAAGCCCGCTTCGGTCAACCGGTCCAGCAGGGCCGTGCCCCCGGCGGGGGCATAGCCCAGGCCGAAGGCCTGCACCGTTGGCAGGTCGAGGCCCCGGCCGGCCAGGTAGGCCCGGGCGGGCCGGTGCTCCCGGAGCATGGCCTGGTAAAACTCGGCCGCCAGCTGGTTGGCGGCCAGAATCCGGTCGGTTTCACCGGTCTCTTCCGGGCGGGCCGGCCGGAGTTCCAGCCCGGCTTCCCGGGCCAGCAGGGCAAGGGCCTCGGCAAACGAGAGGCCCCGCCGGTTCATAACAAAGTCGACCCCGCTGCCGTGGGCGCCGCACCCGAAACAATGGTAAGTCCACTGGTCGGGGTAGACGAAGAACGAGGGGTTCCGGTCCGGGTGAAACGGGCAGAGGCCCTTGTAGAGCCGGCCGGCCCGCCGCAGTTCGACCTCCCGGCCGACCAGGTCGACGATATCTATCCGGCTCTTGATTTCATCCAGGACGCCCATGGCTAACCGGGCCCATCAGTGGTGCTGAACCGGCACCGACATCACCGCCCAGAGCTTGGGTATAAAGAATTCCTCGTAGAGGTGGAGGGCGTAGCGGTCGGTCATCCCGGCGATGTAGTCGACGACCACCCGCTCAACGGGGTCCTCGTGGACGAAGAACTTCTCGGGGATAAGCTCCGGGTGCTTGCAGAAGTGCTCATAGAGCCGGCGGATAACGTCCTTGGCCTTGACAAATTCGGCCTTCGCCGCCGGGTTCGTATAGACCTTCTCGAACATAAATTCCCGCATGGTATTCAGGGCGTCGAGCACCGTCCGGTCCATCCCGATCGGGGGTGGGGTCATTCGGGCCGCCTCGTCCGGCGTCAGGCCCTCGCCCGTGGCCGGCCACGAGTACTCGATGACGGCGCAGACCATCGTGTTTATCCGCTCACCGTGGGTCCGGCCGAGGACCCGGACCGCGTCCGCAGGGAGGTCAGCCGGGGTGATAATTCCCGCCCGGATCGCGTCCTCGATGTCGTGGCTGATGTAGGCGATCGAGTCGGCGAGCTTGACGACCTGGCCTTCGAGGGTCTCGGCCGTGCCCCAGGCCTCGGCCATCACATCGCCCCGCTCCTTCGAGTGCTTCGGGATCGCCTCCCGGACCTCCATCGTCAGGTTGAGGCCCCGGCCGTCGTTTTCGAGTTTATCGACGACCCGCAGGCTCTGCAGGTTGTGGCGGAACCCATCCGGGTAGAGCTCGGCCAGGGCTTCCTCCCCGGCGTGGCCGAACGGCGGGTGGCCCAGGTCGTGGGCGAGGCCGATGGCCTCGGTCAGGTCCTCATTTAAACGAAGGGCCCGGGCGATGGTCCGGGCCACCTGGGTCACCTGCAGGACATGGGTCAACCGGGTCATATAATGGTCCCCGAGCGGGGCGAGAAAGACCTGGGTCTTATGCTTCAAGCGGCGAAACGACTTGCAGTGAATAATTCGGTCCCGGTCACGCTGAAACTCGGTCCGGACCGGCGAAGGCTCTTCCGGCCGGAGCCGGCCCTTGCTGAACCGGCTCTTGGCCGCGAAGGGCGAGAGTAGCTGGATTTCCAGCTCCTCAAGCCGCTCCCGGACACCCAGATACTTCATGTCAAGCGTATCGCTGGGCAGTGGCGGCCGCGGCCTCGGCCAGGGCCGCCTGGGCGGCCGCCAGCCTCGCCACCGGAATCCGGTACGGCGAGGCGCTCACGTAGTTAAGGCCGATCCGGTGACACAGAAAGATACTCTCGGGGTCGCCCCCATGCTCGCCGCAAATGCCGACCTCCAGGTCCGGCCGCGTCTCCCGACCGAGCCTGAACCCCATCTCCATGAGCCGGCCGACACCGTCGGCATCGAGGGTCTGGAACGGATTAACCGGCAGGATGCCCTGCTCGACGTAGTAGAACAGGAACTTGGCCTCGGCATCGTCCCGGCTCATGCCGAAAACCATCTGGGTGAGGTCGTTGGTTCCGAAGCTGAAGAACTCGGCGTAGCGGGCAATCTGGTCGGCAGTGAGGGCGGCCCGGGGCACCTCAATCATCGTGCCGAACTTGTAGCGAACCTGCTGTCCCTTCTCATCCATTACCTGCCGGGCAATCCGCTCAAGCTGCTCCCGGACCACGGCCAGCTCGTTCACGTGGCCGACCAGCGGGATCATAATCTCGGGGTGGGGGTCGAGACCCTCGGCCTTCAGGTCGCAGACCGCCCGGAAGATCGCCCGGACCTGCATCTCGTAGATGGCCGGGAAAAGGATGCCGAGCCGGCAGCCCCGCAGGCCGAGCATCGGGTTGAACTCCCGCATCGATTCGACCAGTTCGAGGAGCCGCTCCTTCTCGGCCAGCTTCTCGTCCCGGGTACCCTTGAGCCGCAGCTCCGTGACCTCAACCAGCAGGTCCTCATAACGGGGCAGGAACTCGTGAAGGGGCGGGTCGAGCAGCCGGATCACGACCGGCCGATTCCCCATCACCCGGAAGATCCCCTTGAAGTCCTCGGTCTGGAACTTTTCGAGTTCGGCCAGGGCGCCGTAGTAACGGCGGACCGCCTCCGACTGCCGGTAGCGCTCCTCAACCTTCCGGTATTCGGCTTCGGCCTCCGCCTTACGGGCCGGCTCGGCGGCTTCGAAGGCGGCCCGGGCCCGCTGAAGCTCCCGCTCCAGGGCGGTCGCCTCCCGGGCGTAAAGGATCACCTCGTGGACGAAGGGCAGCCGCTCCGGCTCAAAGAACATGTGCTCGGTCCGGGTCAGGCCGATGCCTTCGGCCCCGAACTCCACGGCCCGGGCGGCATCCCTGGGGTAATCGGCGTTCGCCCAGACGCCAAGCCGGCGGAACCCGTCGGCCCACTCCAGCAGGGTTCGGAGCTCGGTCTGCTCGGCGAACGTCTGCTCGACGGTCGGAATCGACCCCAGGAAGACCTCCCCGGTCGTGCCGTCGATGCTGATATAGTCGCCCTCCTTGACAACCACCCCGTTTACGGTGAACTGGCGGTCCCTTTCGTCAATAACCAGGGCCTCGCACCCGACCACCGCCGGCTTGCCCAGGCCCCGGGCTACCACGGCGGCGTGGGAGGTCGCCCCGCCCCGGGCGGTGAGCACACCCCGGGCGGCGATCATGCCGTGGACGTCGTCCGGGTTCGTTTCGGTTCGGACCAGGACCACGTCCTTGCCGGCCTGGGCCCACTCGGCGGCAGTATCGGCGTCGAAGACCGCCTGGCCGACGGCTGCGCCGGGGGAGGCGTTAACGCCCTTTGCCAGCAGCCGGCCCTCGGCGGCCGCGGCCTCCTTGGCGCGGGGGTCAAACCGGGGCTTAAGAAGCTCCTCCACCTGGCCCGGCTTCACCCGCTGGATTGCTTCCTCCCGGGAGATGATGCCCTCCAGGGCGAGGTCCACGGCGATCTTGACGGCGGCCTGGGCCGTCCGCTGGGCCGCCCGGGTCTGGAGCATGTAGAGCTTGCCCCGTTCGACGGTAAACTCGATGTCCTGCACGTCCCGGTAATGGAGTTCGAGCCGGCGGGCGATCTCTTCAAGCTGCCGGTAAATTTCGGGGAACCGTTCCCTCAGCTCTGCAATCTTGAGGGGCGTCCGGATTCCGGCCACCACATCCTCGCCCTGGGCGTTCGGCAGGTACTCCCCGTAAAGCTCCTTTTCGCCGGTGGACGGGTCCCGGGTGAAGGCCACCCCGCTGCCGGAGTCTTCACCCATGTTGCCGAAGACCATCGTCTGGACGTTAACGGCCGTTCCCAGGTCGTGGGGAATTTTATAAAACTCCCGGTAGGCGATGGCCCGGGGGTTGTTCCAGGACTCAAAGACGGCCTGAATGGCCAGGTGGAGCTGCTCGTACGGGTCCTGGGGGAAGTCCCGGCCGGTCTCTTCCCGGACAAGCTCCTTGAACCCGGCCACCACATCGGCCAGGTCATCCGCCGTCAGGTCCGTATCCTTCTCGACGGCCCGCTCCCGCTTCTTCGCCTCAAAGATTTCGTCAAACTTGTGGCCGTCAATGCCCAGGACGATCCGGCCGAACATCTGGATGAACCGCCGGTAGGCGTCGTAGGCAAAGCGGGGGTTACCCGTTAGGCGGATCAGACCGGTCAGGACCTCGTCGTTCAGGCCGAGGTTGAGGACGGTGTCCATCATCCCCGGCATCGAGAATTTTGCCCCCGATCGGACCGAGACCAGCAGGGGGTTGTTCGGGTCACCGAACCGCTTGCCGGCCTTCGCCTCAACGGTCCTTAAAGCCGCCAGAACCTGTTCCCAGAGGCCTTCCGGAAACTGCCGGCCCCGGCGGTAGTACTCAACGCAGGCCTCGGTGGTTATCGTGAAGCCCGGCGGGACCGGCAGGCCAACCCTGGTCATCTCGGCAAGGCCGGCACCCTTCCCGCCCAGGAGGTCGCGCATCTGGGCATTGCCTTCTTCGAAGAGATAGACCCATTTGTGGGTGGCAGCCTGGGTCAAGGGAGACCTCCGATTTGGCAAATCTGTCTTCAACCCGATTATATCACGGGGGCGGGGAGGGCCCCGGCGACGGGCGGGCGCCCGGGAAGGCCCGGAGTCCCGGGCCGGCTGTGGCGCCGGCCTGCGCCTACCGGACCACGTAGGGGCCGGAGACCGACCGGTAGGCGCAGAAGAGGTTCGAGTACATGGAAAGCTCGCTGCCGGAGATGCTGACCGCCTGGGCGATAATCGCCCCGTTGAGGGTGCTGGCCCGGGCGTTGCTGATGTTAACCATCGAAAACGGGGCGTAGACCACCCCGACCCAGCGGTTGTCGTTGCCCGAAAGCTGGATGCCGGCGCCGGAGGTCGAACAGTAGTCGGCGGCCCGGTAGTATGACGCCAGCACGATGCCGCCCGTGGAACACTGGTCCCCGGCCGGCCGGTAGTAACTGAGGCTCGAGCCCCCGCTCAGCTCAATCGTTCCCCGGGCGACAATGGTCACGTTCTCGCCGGTGATGCGGCCGCCGCCCTGGCCGAGCCTGACGTTGCCCTCGACGAAGTAGAGGCCGGGCTGAAGCTGACCGTTGATGATATACGGCGAGTTCCTGTCCAGGTCGCCGGTAATGTGGTAGTAGCGGCCCTCGGCCTGGGCGGCTACGGCCGCGGCCCCATTGGGGGCAAACATGTCGAGCGGCCAGTTAAACGGCATCGGCTGGGGCGTCGTCTGGCTCGGATTGCCGGCCGGGGGGTTGTAGGTGATCTTATCCGGGTTGCCGGTTTCAACCCCCAGCACGCTTTCGACCGTGCCGTTAATGGTTATTCCCTGGCCGCCGGCGTTAATCTGCATGTTCGCGTTGCTGTGGAGGGCCCCGGTAACCAGCACGTCCGAAGCCTGGATATTCAGGGTGCCCTGACTGCAGCGGGATGTCCCGCCGACCCAGATGGCCCAGGTGCCCCCGCTGGCCGGGTTTGCAATTCGGGCCACCGAGCTTGCGCTTACGTTGCCCAGGTTAATCCCCAGGACCCGGATAAAGAACGTGTCGAAGGCGGCGTAGGCGACGACCCGGACGCCCCGGGCCTGGGGCGGGATGTAGCCCAGGTCACCCACCTGAACCGTTCCGATCTGCTGGTCGAGGGCGTCGGTATAATAGGCCTCCCAGTGGACGTCCCGCAGCAGGGGCCGGTTACCCCCGGCATACCGTTCGATCGCCCGGCGGACCTCGGCGTCGGTGGTGTAGGCCAGGCCGTTTCGGAGCTGGCCGGCACCGGCGAGGGCCGCCGAGTCGGCCAGGTTCTGGATGAGGCGCCGCTGGGCGTAGGCGTAGCCCCCGTCAACCGCCAGGCCGACCATCGCAACAAGGGCGACGATGGCCAGCGCAACCACGACGACGCTCTGGCCCCGTTTCCCCCGGCATCGCTCAGTCACGGGTTCCACCACCTTTCGCCTATTCACTCATCACCACCGACGAGGCGGTTAGCCTGATTTCGAACGGTATTAGGGGCGTTAGCGGCCGGTACTTGTAGGTCACGGTCGCCGTAATCGTCCGGCCAAACCCGGAACGCATCACCCAGTCCGTTTCGGGGTAAAGGTGAAACGTCAGGGTCGCATCCGGGCCGCGGTTGTAGTCAGGGCCTTCCCAGTACCTGGCCCCGCCGGGGGCCTGCTTCCAGCACGGGACCCCGGGGCTGGTGTAGGCCGCCCCGCCGCAGTCCGTCCGCAGGGCCACGCCCCGGGCCAGGCCGGCGGCGATGGCCGCGGCGTTGCTTCGGGGGTTGGTCACGTCCCCGACGAAGTCCTGCTGGCTTAACGGCTGGTGCTCGGTGGCGACGGCGTACCGGGCCGCCTCCCGGGCCATGTTCGAGATTGTGATGTACTGGTAGATTCCGAAGCCCAGGTCAAAAATGCCCATGAAAAGCAGCATCATAATCATTAGTCCCAGGGCGAACTCCAGCAGGCTCTGACCCCGGCCTTTCACGGCCCCCCTCCCGCCACGTTCCCGCTGGCGGCATCGACCCTGACCTGAAAGCTCTGCCCGTCCCGGGGGTTCAGGGCGGTAATCCGCCACTCGGGCGCCGGCCGGTTTAGCGGTTTGAGCAGCCGGGCGGTGACGCTCGCCTCCGGCCGGTCTCTGAGAAAGGCTTCGCCGCCGGCCCGCAAGAAGGCGTCAAGGGCACCGTCACTGTCGACCTTCCAGTCCAGGAAAACCACCTCGTCCAGCTCCGGCCCGAGCACCGTCTCGGCCCCGGCCTCAGCCCGGCCGTCGGCTACGGTCACGACCAGGGCAGTTCCCCCGCTGCCCGAAACAAAGTAAAAGGCCCAGGACCCGCGGCCGGTTCGCAACCGGGCCGGGGTTGGACTCTGCCAGGAGGTCGAAACAAGGACCAGCCGGGCATCCGGCCGCCAGGCTCGGCCGACCTGAGCGGCGGCCCGGAAAGCCGCCCGGGCCGTCACATCGGTTGGCCTGATATCAGCCTGCCGAGCTGCGGGCGGCATGCTGCCGCAACCGGCGAGCACCAGCCCACCGACCAGCATGACAAACAGGCTAAGCCGTCTCACGGTGGGCACGTTCCGCCGAAGTTTTCCAGAAGCAGGGTGACCTGCGTGGTCTGGCCGCCGGTTACCGTCACCCCCGGCACCGTATCCGTGTAGGCCGTGCCCTCGACACACAGGCTGCCGGCGACGCTGTAGGTGCCGGCGGGCACGTTCGACACGGCGAACTGGCCGTCGGGTCCCGCCAGCGTCTGGGCGACCACCGTGCTTCCCGAAAGCACCTTCACCGCGGCCCGCGGGGCCAGGCTGAAGCCGCCGGCAGTTGACGCCCAGACGGTGCCCCGGACCGTCCCGGTGGCGCCCGGGGTGGGGCTGGGAGTCGGGGTGGGCCCGGCCGGCGTCGCCGTTGGCGTTGGGGTCGCCGCCGTGCCCTGGATGGCGACCGGATACGGCACACTTACGTTGTTCGACTCGCTCCCCTCCCGGATCTGGTTGTAGGTATCCACCTGGGCCTGGAAAAAGTGGGAGCCGGGCGTCGAAAAGGTATACGTGAACGTGACCGTCTTCGACGCACCGGCCGCCAGGCCGTTCACGGCGACCCAGGCAAAGCCGGGGCTGCCCGGCACCGGCACCTGGTCCACATAGGCGTCCACGTAGAAAAAGCCCATCGCCGGGGCGCTCGACGCATTCTGAATGGTCACCCGGACGGTAACCGGCTCACCCACCCGCGGCTCCTGGTTTGACCTCGGCCCCTGAGCCGACAGGCTGGTCACCAGCAGGTCGGGCAGCGCGGCCGGCGTCGGGGTGGCCGTGGGACCCGGGGTGGGCGTTGGCGGGTTCCCGCAGACGACCGTCACCGGGTTTGAAGGCGGGCTCTCCCGATTGGCAGCGTCCACCGCCGTAACCACGTAGTCGTAGCGGGTATTGTTATCCACCGCCACCGTGAACGAGGTGCCGGCCGTACTGGCCACGAATACGAACGTCCGGCCGTAATCGGCCGACTGATAGACGTTATATCCGGCCGCCCCGGTAACCGCCGTCCAGCTCAGCGAGTTCTGGGTGACCGTAATCCCTCCGGTGGCTGTAACGGTGCAGGTTCCGGAGAGCACAGGCGCGGCCAGTGAGGTCGGGGTCGGCGTCGGGGTAACGGTGCCCGGCGTCGGGGTTGGCGTCGGCGTTCCCCCAATAACAACGTTGATGCTGGCCACCCCGTTCGCCGGCAGAAAACCGCCGGCCGACCCGGTCAACAGGCCCGAAGTGGCCCGAACCGTGTAAAACCGGTTGCCCGGCAGGGGCGACCCGGAACCGGTCGAATCCACCCGGTAGCCGCCGGCCCCGTCGGTTACGGCCGTCGCAATCACCGCCCCATCGAGGATGACCTCTACGAATGCGCCGGACTGGGGCGAGCCATCAGTCTTGAGAACGGTGCCGTAAATGGCCTGGCCGTAGGCCACCAGTTTCGGCGTCGGCGTGGGCGTCGGCGTCGAAGTTGGGGTTTGGGTTGGGGTCGCCGTGGGACTCCCGGTGCCGGTGGGCGTCGGCGTGGCCGTCGGGGTCGGCGTCGGCGTTGGACTTGGGGTTGGGGTGTGCCGGTTGCCCCCGCCGCCGGACCGGGCGGTCGGCGTGGGGCTCGGAACCGGGGTCGGGGTGGCGGTCGGCGTCGGGCTCGGCGTCGGGGTGGGCAGCGCCTCCATCCCGAGGGCGATCGGCATCACCGAATGGACCGAAATCGGAATCACCGTCGGCAGGGTCGGTCCGCCCCACCAGCCGGTCATCGCGTTGACGAACTGCGAGAAAAAGAGGCTCGTCTGGCTGTAAACCAGGGTGACCGTTACCGTGCCGCTCAAGAGCGGCTTGTTAACGGGGTCGATGATGCCGTACCGGTAGGTCTCGGTAACCACACTCATCCAGATGCAGTTGCAGCCGGGCGAGTAATCAAGGGTCCGGCCCGCCTCGTTGGTGACTATCCGGGAAACCTGGTCAGGCGGGGTGTCGGGGTAAACGCTCACGTAGCGGGCGCCGGTCCGGGCGGCGTTGCTCACCGTCACGTACGAAAAGAAGACCCGGGCGAAGTCCAGGATGCCCAGCATGAGCAGAAAGAGGACAGGCGTGACCAGGGCGAGCTCGACGAGGCTCTGGCCCCGGCTGGGCCGGGCACCGGCGGGTTGTTCCCGGGCCGACATTTCGGGCGGCTGGACCCCGGCGATGAAACGGGCCCGGCAACGGGGACCGCTACCGGGCCCGGGCCAGAAGTCGGGCAACCTGCGAGCCGATTGGCCCTTTTAGCCGCCGAGGGCGCTCACAACCGAACTGAAGATCTGCCCGATCTGCGGCCCGAGTAGGGCCAGAATGCCGATGACAACAATGGCAACTAAGAAAAGGATTAAGGCGTACTCAACCAGACCCTGGCCTTCTTCGCGGTGGGTAGGAACCATGTGATTCGCTCGCCTCCTCTCTGGATTCCGGGGGGTCGGGCGCCCGGCCTGGTGCCTGCCACCCCGGTCACTCTCAGCATATATCTATTGCTCCGGGCCGTCAATAGTACGTTCGTACGGACGAAATAAACGGGCGTGGGTGGCAGGAAATATTCCGTACCTTAGCCGCCCAGGGCCCGCACCACCGAGCTGAACACGGACCCGATCTGGGGCCCGAGCAAAACCAGGACGGCAATAACCACAATCGCCACCAGGAACAGAATCAGGGCGTATTCAACCAGACCCTGGCCGGACTCCGAACGCGTGCGTAGACCCTTCATCGAAATCCTCGCTCAGATGCTTTCTTCGCCGGGCGATTGCCCAGGCCCGGTCCGTATTACTTTACCACGTTTCGGCCTTCTGCCTGCCGTCCGAAAGCGCGTTTAAAATAAAAACGCCTTATATTCCAGTGGAATTATTGCATGTTTGCGGTAAATATGCTAGACTGGGCCAAACCGGGTCGGGGCCCGGAGCCGTAAGTGTGCCGTCGGGTGTGCCCGGGAGGGGATCGGCGTGTTGAAGGTGAACCGCCCGGCAAGAGTGAAGCGACCCTGCGTTGTCCGGGTCGGAAGATCCCGGGCCCAGAAAACCGTTACGTATGGTATAAATCTGACCGGCCGTTAAATGCCAATTAACCTGAGAGGAGGGCAAAAGACCATGACCGGGGACAAGGGGCAAACCCCAAGGTATCGGGTCTCGGGCCTGAGCCGCCGGGAGTTTCTGCGGCAAAGCCTGCTTGTGGGCCTGGGCGCCGGCGCCCTCTCCGGGGCGCTCGCCGCCTGCGCACCCCAGGCCGGACCCCAGCCGCAACCGCCGGCCCAGACCCAGCAGCCCAAACGGGGCGGCAGTTTGACCATCGTCCGGCCCATCGATGCCGTTTCCCTCGACCCCACCAACGACACCACCGCCGCCGGCGGCTGGGTCGCCACCAACATCTTCGAAAGCCTCCTTAGGCTCGATTATGACATGAGCTTAAAGCCGTGGCTGGCCGAGCGCTGGGAGCAGGTCGCCCCCGACCGCTGGCGCTTCTACATAAAGCAGGGGGTCAAGTTCCACGACGGCACCGACCTTAACGCCGAGGCCGTCAAAATCAGCGTCGAGCGGGCCATCTCGCCCCAGAGCCGGGCGGCGTCGTTCTTCCGCGGCATCAAGGGGGCCGAGGTCCGGGACAACTACACGGTGGACATCGTCACCGACGGGCCGTACGGGCCCCTTCTGCGGGCGGTCTCGACCTGGTTTATGTCGATTGTGAGCCCGGCGGCCCTGCAGAAATACGGGCAGGATTTTGGCCGCAATCCGGTGGGGACGGGGCCGTTCAAGTTCGTCGAGTGGCGGACGAATGCCACGATAACCATCGAGCGCTGGGACGGGTACTGGGGTGACAAGGCCTACCTTGACCGGGTCATCTACAAGGTTGTTCCGGAGGAGAGCAACCGGATGCTGGCCTTGCAGACGGGCGAGGCCGACATGGTGATGATTCCGGCCCTGGCCCAGGTTGCCCAGTTTAAGCGTGACAGCCGGTTTGTGGCCCACGAGGTGGACGGGCTTCGGGTGGTCTTTTTCGGGTTCAACGTGAACCGGCCGCCGGTCAATGACGTCCGGGTAAGGCAGGCGATAAACTTCGCCTTCGACCGGAAGCCGGTGATTGACAACATCCTGGAAGGCAACGCCCTGCCGGCTACTTCCTTGATCTCGCCGGGTATCGTCGGCTACAAGGACCTGAGCCAGTACTGGGCGTATGACCCGAGGAAGGCCGAGGAGCTTTTGCGGCAGGCGGGCTACACGAAGGGTTCGGACGGGTTCTGGGCCAGGGATGGCCAGCGGCTTACCCTCAAGCACTACTCGCCCCGGGGCCGCTACCCGAAGGATGCCGAGATAAGCGAGGCGTTCCAGGCGGCGATGCGCCAGTTCGGGATTCAGGTCGACCTGCAAATCCTGGAGTGGGGAACTCTCCTTAACAAGTACAGCCGGACCGGCCTGGATGCCGAACTCGGCACCCTGGGCTGGACCGACGTGCCGGCGGACGCCCATTACACCCTCGGCGCCCTCTTCTCGTGCGCATCGATTCCGCCGAACGGGTTCAACGGGATGGAGTACTGCAACCAGGCGGTGGATGAGCTTACGGCCCGGGGCCGGGCGAATCCCGACGAGACCCAGCGGGGCCAGCTCTACGCCCAGGCCTTCGAGACCATTGCCAGGGACGCCGCGCTGGTTCCGGTTTACAACACCAAGGAGATTATTATCACCAGCGCGGCGGTCAAGGGCTACCGGATTCACAAGAGCGAGTACCTGGACTGGCTCCAGTACACCTGGCTTGACAAATAGGGCTTAGATGGGCCGGTTTTTACTGCGCCGGGCTTTGACGAGCCTGCTGGTGGCCCTGGGGATCGTCTTTTTCGTGACCCTCATCCTGGACCTGATCCCCGGCGACCCGGTCTTAATCATCCTGGGCCAGAACGCCACCGCCGAGCAGGTGGCGGCCCTGCGCCACGAGCTTGGCCTTGACCGGCCCCTGGTCATCCGCTACGCCGACTACATCGGCCGGGCCCTCACCGGCGACCTCGGCCGCTCCATCATGACGAAACGGAGCGTGGCGGCCGAGGTCGCCGACGCCTGGCCGAACACCCTGCTTCTGGCGTCGGCGGCCATCGCCATCGCCGTGGTCTTCGGCATCGGGTTGGGGGCGGTCTCGGCGCTGAGGCCAAACGGCTGGCTGGACCTCGGCGTCCGGGTTCTTGCCCTGCTGGGCCTTTCGATGCCGATCTTCTGGATCGGCCTGGTCTTTATCTACATCTTCGGGTTCTATTTGCGGATTTTGCCCATCGGCGGTTCGGGCACCCCCCAGCACCTGGTCCTGCCGGCGGTGACCCTGGCCCTGCCGTCGGTGGCCCTGGTGGCCAGGATGACCCGCTCGAGTCTCCTCGAAGTCCTCGGCGAGGACTACGTGCGGACCGCCCGGGCCAAGGGCCTTGCGGAGCCGGTGGTGCTCTTCGGCCACGCCCTCAAAAACGCCCTTATCCCGGTGGTCACCGTCATCGGCCTGCAGTTCGGCCAGCTTCTCGGCGGGGCCATCCTGACCGAGACGGTTTTTGCCTGGCCGGGTCTGGGCCGGCTGGTGGTCCTGGCCATCTTCGCCCGGGATTACCCGCTGCTCCAGGGGATTGTGCTTATCTTCGCCCTCTCCTACGTGGTGGTCAACCTGCTGGTCGACCTGGCCTATGCCTGGCTCGACCCGAGGATAACGTACGCCTGATGCAGGTCCGGACCGAAGAGGTCACCCGCCGGCCGCAGGCCCCCGGACTCCTGGCGGGCCTCAGGCGGTTTGCCCGGAACCGGGCCGCCGTGGCCGGGGCGGCGATCGTCCTGGTGCTGGTCTTTACGGCCGTCTTCGCCGAGCAACTGATGCCCTACGACCCGACGCTGCAGCAGCTCGAGCTCCGGCGCCAGCCCCCGAACGCCGCCCACCTGCTCGGCACCGACGAGTTCGGCCGGGACATCCTGAGCCGGGTAATCCTCGGGTCCCGGGTGACGCTGCTCGTTTCGTGCGTGGCCGTCGGGGTGGGCCTCCTCCTGGGCGGAACCGCCGGCCTCATTGCCGGGTTCATCGGCCGCTGGGTTGACGAGGTCCTGATGCGGCTGATGGATATCCTGCTCTCGTTCCCGTATCTTCTGCTGGCCATTGCCATAGTTGCTGCCCTTGGACCGGGCGAGCGCAACATAGTTCTGGCCATCGGCATCTGGTCGGCGCCGGCGTTCGCCCGGCTGGTCCGGGGGCAGATCTTGTCCCTGCGGGAGCGGGAGTTCATCGTGGCGGCCTACGCGATCGGGGTGCCCGTGCCCCGGATTATCCTCTTTCACCTCCTGCCGAACATCATCCCGCCGCTGCTGGTCTTTGCGACCCTCTACATGGCAAACGCCATCCTGCTCGAGGCGGCGTTAAGCTTTCTCGGGCTGGGAATTCAGCCGCCGTGGCCGTCGTGGGGGCTGATGGTGGCGACCGGCCGGGACTTTCTCCTGATTGCGCCCCACGTGGCCACGATTCCGGGGCTGGCTATAATGGGGGCTGTCCTCGGCTTCAACCTGCTGGGCGACGGCCTGCGGGACCTCCTCGACCCCCGGCTCCGCAACCGGCTTTAAGGCCGGCGGCCAAAAGCCCGGACAAAGGACCCGGGGTACGTTCAGTCGGGTCCGAAGAATGTCCCCTTAAGCCGGTTAAAGACCGCCCGCAGGTCCTCGGGGTTTGGCCTTCGGGTCGCGGCCATCTCGTCGACGGCCTTAAAGAGCTTCCCCTTAAAGAAGCCCCGCCAGGTGACCGGCACGCTCCAGAGCAGCTCCGTCAGCGTGTCATACATCTGCCGGGTCCAAACGGCCTCATACGCCGTCCGCTCCGGTCCGAAGTCGTAGTAACCTTCGCCCCCGGCCGGCTCCCGGCCCCGTCGTTCGGCCCGGAGCCGTTCGGTCGCCTCCGGGTCGACCTGGCCGTCGCGGATGACGACCCCGTATTCGGCTTCGGCGGCCTCGGCCGAAACAAACCCGTTCTGCACGTCGGCCAGCACTCGGGCCGGGTCCCGCCGGTAGGGGTCGCCCCAGCCGCCTCCCCCGCACGACGTGATCCGGACCACATCCCCCGGCTCTAGGTAGACCACATCGACGTTCCCCAGGTTGCGCTCCCGGCCGGTGCCCGGGTTCAAAACGAACTCCGAGGGCTTCCCGGCCCGGCCGCCGGCAACGCCCCAGGGTCGGAAGCGGGTCCGGTCCCGGTTCCGGGCCGTCACCGAGCTGCCCGGCGAAAAGACCTTAAACTCCAGGACCGTGCCGAGACCGCCCCGCCAGAGGCCGGCCCCGCCCGAGTCGGGGATAAGCTCGTAGCGGAGAACCTCAAACGGGACCTCGGCCTCGTTGATTTCGACCGGCGTGTTGTGCAGGAAGCTTATCGTCCCCCCGACCCCGTTCGTCCCGTCCCGGAACGGGCCGCCGCCCCCACCCCCAACCATCGGCTCGATGGTGGCCACCGCGATTCGCCCGGCCTTCGGGTCCATGGTGTTCACCACGACCATGGAGATGCTGCCGCTGGCGCAGGCCGGCATCCGGTCGGGCAGGGCCTGGGCCAGACAGCCCAGAAGGACGTCCTGAAGGCGGGCGCCGGTCAGGGACCGCATCCCGACGGCCGCCGGGTACCGGGGATTCACGATGCTCCCCTCGGGCAGGACGCACCGGATCGGCCGGGTGATGCCGTTGTTCAGCAGGATATTCGGGTCCAGGGTCCGGAAGGCGTGGTAAAGGGCCACCAGGAGCACCGTGTGCCGCTCGTTGCCGCCCGTGGGGATATTGAGCGAGCAGGCAAGCTGCGGGTCGGTGCCGGTAAAATCCAGGATAAGCTCGTCGCCCCGGACCCGCATCGTCACCGCCAGCCGCAACGGGTAGCCGGTCACGGCGTCCTCGTCGACGTAGTCGCAGAAAAAGTAATCCCCGTCCGGGATCGACCGGATGATCGCCCGGGCCTGGGCCTCGGCCAGGTCCAGAAGTGCCCGGATTCCCTCATCAAACGCTTCGGGGCCGAACCGGTTGATAATCTCCTTAACCTTGCGTTCGACGATTTTAAGGGCCGCAATCTGGGCCTTGAGGTCCCCCCAGTTCTGGTCGGGGACCCGCACGTTGGTCAGGAATACCTCCAGCAGGTCCCGGTTAAGCTCGCCCCGGCGGAAAAGCTTTAACGGCGGGATCCGGATGCCCTCCTGAAAGACGTCCGAAAGGGTCCGGGAAAGGCTTCCGGGCACGGCGCCCCCGACGTCGGTGTTGTGCACGTGGCAGCACCCGAACGCCATCAGCCGGTCGCGGTAAAAAATCGGCATCCAGAGGTGGGTGTCCGGGCTCTGGGTGCAGACGAAGCCGCTGCCGTACGGGTCGTTGGTGATGCAGATGTCGCCCTCCTCGTAGTCGCCGACCTTCCGGATGGCGTTGCCCATGTTGAGGCCGACAAACCAGGTCGCCGCAATATCTTCCGAGTAGGCGAACATCTCCCCTTCGGGGGTCGTCAGGCCCGCCGTGAAGTCAAACGTCTCCCGTACGAAGGTCGAGTGGGCCGTCCGGTAGAGCGTCTCGGCCATCACCGCGCAGGCGGCCCGGCACTGGTTCGCAAAGATCTGCAGGGTGACCTTATCCATTGAGCCCGTCCTCCAGGATGATGTTGCCCCAGCGGTCAACCGAACCCTCAAAACCGGCCGGGATGCAGACGGTGCAGTCGTCCTCGACCACCACCGCCGGACCCCGCAGCCGGTGGCCGGCCTTAAGGTCCTGGCGCCGGAAAAACGGCATCGTCTGCTCGGCCCCGGCGTAAAAGACCTTCCCGAACCGGAACGGCTCGGGCTCGGCCGAATCGGCCGGCCCAACTTCGGCCAGGACCGGCTTCGGGGTCGGGGCGACAATTACCAGCCGCAGGTTTACGGCCTGGACCGGGGCGGCCGGGTCGGCGTGGCCGTAAACCTGCTCGTGCCGGGCGTGAAAGGCCGCCCGGACCGCCCCGATATCTCCGGCTTCGACCCAGCCCTCGTCAACGGGAACCTCGATTTCGTAAGCCTGGCCGGTGTAGCGCATGTCCAGAGCAAGCCGGACCGAAGCCGTCCGGGCGTCGGCGACCCCTCCTTCCTGCCGGAGCCACGCAAAGGCCGCGGCCTTAAGCTCGGCGAACCCGGCCTTAAGCCGCTCGGCCGCCCGCCCGTCCAGGTCGATGAGGACCGTCCGGATGAAGTCGCTCTTAAGGTCGGCCAGCATCGCCCCGGCCGCGCTCAGGATGCCCGGAAAAGGCGGGATAATCACCCGCCGGATGCCGAGCTCCCGGGCGAGAAAACACCCCACCATCGGCCCGGCCCCGCCGAAGGCCAGCAGGGAAAGCTCCCGGGGGTCGATCCCCCACCGGGCCAGGAGCTTACTGCTCTCCAAATACATGTCCGAGACGGCCAGGTTGATGACGGCCTCCGCCGCCCGGTAAACGTCCAGCCCGATCGGCCCGGCGATGGTCTTTACCGCCTCGGCCGCAAGCTCCGGCCGGGGCTCCAGCGCCCCGTAGGCCAGGCTGCCGCCGGCCAGAAACCCGCAGACGGCAAAGGCATCCGTAAGGGTCGGCCGCGTCCCGCCCCGGCCGTAGCAGGCCGGTCCCGGCTCGGCCCCGGCCGACTCGGGTCCAACCCGCAGTACCCCAAGCTCGTCGACCCAGGCGATGGACCCACCGCCGCGCCCGATGGACGAGACCATAATCGCCGGCACGTAAATGGGATAGCCCCCAACGTGGTGGCCCATGCCCAGCATCGGCTCGCCGTCGCTGATGACGGCGATGTCGGCGCTGGTGCCCCCGACGTCCAGGGTGAGCACATTTCGGGCCCCGGCCAGGCCGGCAACGTGGGCGGCCCCGATCACCCCTGAGGCCGGGCCGGAAGTAAGGGTCCAGACGCACTGGTCGGCGGCCCGGCGGACGCCCATCACCCCGCCGTTCACCTTGGTGATGACGACCGAAGCCCCCTCGCCGACCCCGGCCTGCCGCAGGGCGGCCTGAAGGCCGTCAAAATACCGGCGCATGGCCGGGTAAACGTAGGCATGGATGACGGCGGTCACGGTCCGCTCATACTCCCGGATGACGGGCCAGACGTCGGTGGAGCAGACCGCAAAAAGGTCGGGGGCCTCGGCCTCAAGAAACGCCCTGGCCGCCCGCTCGTGCTCCGGGTTTTTATAGGCGTTAATAAAAGAGATGACAACCCCCTCGGCCCCGGCCGACCGGACCCGGTCCAGGGCGGCCTTCAGGGTTTCGGCGCCGAGGGGAACCGAGACGGTGCCGTCGGCCCGGACCCGCTCCCGGACCGGGAAAACCCGGGCCCGGGGGACCAGGGCCGGCGGCCGCTCGCTGAAGAGGTTGAAGATATCCGGCAGGTCCAGCCGGCCCAGCTCCAGGATATCCCTGAAGCCCTCGGTACAGAGCAGCGCAAGCCTTGCGCCCCGCCGCTGGATAAGGGTATTCACCCCGACGGTGGTTCCGTGGGCAAAATGCACCACCCGGCCCGGGTCGAGGAGGCCCCGGCTTGCCAGGGCGCCGAGCCCGGCCCCCACGTCCTGGCCCGGCGCGCCGGGGGTCGCCAGCAGCTTGAAGGTGGTGAGCCGGCCGGACTGCCCGTCAAAGACGCAGAAATCGACAAACGTTCCGCCGATGTCAACACCAATACGGTATGTCATCGTCATCGGCCTCCGGGCAGGTTTACATCCGGAACTCGGCCGGGACCGGGTTCACGGTCCGAAGCCACTTAAAGTAGTCGTAGGGGACCTTGGCGCCGCCGGCAACCAAGAGGGTGATGCCCGAAACCCAGCCGGCCTCGTCGGAGCAGAGATAAACGGCGGCCGCGGCGATGTCTTCGGGGGTTCCAACCCGGCCCAGGGGGAAGAACGATGCCCGGTGCTGGCGCTGCTCCGGGGTCTGCAGGTGCCGGGCCACCAGCCGGGTGTCGATCAGGGAAGGGGCGATGGCGTTGACCCGGATGCGGTAGCGGCCGAGCTCGATGGCCAGGTTCTCCGTCAGGCTGACCAGGGCGGCCTTGGCCGACCCGTAAAGGGCCTCGCCGGGGGCCGGGGCAACCCCGTCAATCGAAACGATGTTGAGGATGGCCCCGCCGGTGCCCTGGGCCTTCATGTATTCGGCGGCCCGGAGGGCGGCAAACAGGGGCCCCTTCACGTTGAGGGCGTAGACGGCGTCGAACGCCTCCGGAGTCGCCTCTTCCAGCGGCCCGACGCCACCGGGAATGCTGCTTCCGCCCCCGGCATTATTCACCAGGATGTCGATTTTGCCGGCGAGGCGGACGGCCTCATGAATCAGGTTCTGGGCCTGGTCAAGCTGGCTCATGTCGGTGGGCACAACCCAGGCCTTGCGGCCCAGATTGCGGACCTCGGCGGCGACCTGTTCGAGTTCGTCCACCGAGCGGGCGGCCAGGACGAGGTCGGCCCCCTGGCGGGCGAAGGTCAGAGAAATCGCCCGGCCGATTCCCCGCCCGGCTCCGGTGACGATGGCGGTCTTGCCGGCGTAAGAGAACATCCTGCGCCTCCTTAAAAGGGTATTGAGCGGTTGTGGGACCCGTCGGCGTCGTCCGGCAGGCGACGGCCCGGGGGTTGAAGCGTCCCCAGCATCAACCCGGTTGTGAGGATTATAACCTGCCGGGCCCCCGGTCTCAAACGCGGCCCGAGCCCGGTACGTGACTTTCCCCTCGATTAGCCGGGCGGCTGACCCTTTTGGCCCGAAACCGGAAAGTTGCGGCTGGCCCGTTCGAGTTGACGTATCCGCGGGCCGGATGCTATAGTGCAGCTAGCGGCCGCGTCCGCACTGGGCAAACCTGATTCCAGAGAGGGGGGTGAGCAACTAATCCCACAGTATCGCATAAACGAACGAATCACGGCCCGGGAGGTCAGGGTCATCGACGAAACCGGCCAGCAGATCGGTATCCTGCCCCTGTACCGGGCCCTGCAGCTGGCACGGGAACGTGGTCTGGACCTGGTCGAGGTTGCGCCCCAGGCCAATCCGCCCGTTTGCCGGCTGATGGACTACGGCAAATTCATCTACCAGCAGGCGAAGCGGGAGAAGGAGAGCAAGCGGCAACACAAGGTCAGCGAGCTTAAGGAGGTCAGGCTCAGGCCGAATATCGACGAGCATGACCTCGACTTTAAGACCAAGCAGATTGAAGAGTTCCTGGACGAAGGCAACAAGGTCAAGGTGACGGTCTTCTTCCGGGGCCGGACGATCCTCCACCCGGAACTGGGCCAGCGGGTGCTCAATGCGGTCGCCGAACGGCTTAAGGGCAAGGCCGTCATTGAGAAGCCGTCGACCGCCGAGGGCCGCACCCTGGTCATGGTCCTGAGCCCGGCGCCGAAGAAGGCCCCGGCCCGGCCCAGAACCGAACAGGTCGAAGCCGCAACCAAGGAGTCCTGATGTGGCCACGAAACCGAAGACCCACAAGGCAACCGCCAAGCGCTACCGCCTAACCCCGACCGGCAAGGTGCTCCGGATGCGGGTCGGCCGTAGCCACCTGCGCCGCAAGAAGGCGAAGCGAACCCGCCGCCTCTTCGACCAGCCCCAGCCGGTGGCCCCGGGAATGGCCCGCCGCATCCGCCGGGCCCTGCCCCACGCCTGAAAGAACCTGCGGTATAATTTATGACTGGCACAAAGTTAAGACCGGGGTTAGAGCTTCATGCGCGTAAAACGGGGCGTCACCAAGCGGCGGCGCCATAAGGACGTACTCAAGCAGACCAAGGGGCACTGGGGCGCCCGGCACCGGCTCTACCAGGTTGCCCGGGAGTCCCTGATCCATGCCCTCGACTACGCCTACCGGGACCGACGGGACCGCAAGGGCGACTTCCGTAGCCTCTGGATCATCCGGATCAACGCGGCCGCCCGCCAGGCCGGCCTCTCCTACAGCCGGCTGATGGACGGCCTCAAGAAGGCCGGGGTCGCACTGAACCGTAAGGTCCTGGCCGATATCGCCGTGCGGGACCCGGAGCGGTTCCGCGAGCTTGTTGAGGTCGCCCGAGCGGCCCTTTAAATAGCCAAAAGGCGAAGACGAAGCGAGTAGGCCGGCAAAGCCGGTCAGGGAGGGGCGGCCGGCGACTGGAAGCCGCCCCCGGTGGACCCGGCCGAAGTTCCCTTCCGAGCCGGCGGCTGAACCCGGGAGGCCCGTCCGGGCCTGGACGGCAAGTAGGCCGCCCCGGCTGGCCCCCGTTACCGGGCCGAAGGCGGTCACGATGAGCGGGGCCGGGTTTGCCGGACCCGGCCCAATCAGGGTGGTACCGCGGAGGCAACTGCGCTGTGACTCCGTCCCTGAGGAGCACAGCGTTTTTGTTTATCAAGGAGGTGGGCGATGATTACGACCGAACTGGAAAGGCTCAGGGCCGACGCCCTGGCCGAGCTGGAGCAGGCCCATGACCTCGAAGCCCTTAAGGAGTGGCGGGTAACTTACCTGGGACGCCGGGGCCGCCTCACCCAGGTGCTCCGCCAGCTCGGAACCCTGCCGCCGGCGGAGCGGCCCCGGGTAGGGGCGGTGGCAAACCGCATCAAAGAAGAGCTCGAGGCCGCCTACGAGGCCCGGGAAGCCGCCCTCAAAGAGGCGACCCTGGCCGCGGCCCTGGCCGCCGAACGGGTCGACGTCACCCTGCCGGGCCGGCCGGCTGACCTCGGGGGCTACCACCCGACCACCCTGGTGCTGCGGGAGATCATTTCGGCCTTCACAAAGCTCGGCTTCCAGGTGGTGGAAGGCCCTGAGGTCGAATGGGACTATTATAACTTCGAGGCGCTGAACATTCCCCGGGACCACCCGGCCCGGGATATGTGGAACAGCTTCTGGCTTACGCCCGGCGGCAGCGACGCCGAGCGGCCCATGCTCCTGCGGACCCACACCTCCCCGATGCAGATCCGGGTCATGGAAAAGTACCGGCCGCCCATCCGGGTCCTGGTGCCGGGCCGCTGCTACCGCTACGAGGCAACCGACGCCACCCACGAGTCGATGTTCTACCAGTTCGAGGGCCTGGCCGTGGACGAGGGCCTTACCTTCGCCGACCTCAAGGGCACCCTCTACGCCTTCGCCCGGATGGTGTTCGGGCCCGAGCGGCGGGTCCGGTTCCGGTGCGACTATTTCCCCTTCGTCGAGCCGGGCTGCGACATGTCCATCGACTGCTTCAGCTGCGGCGGCCGGGGCTGCCGGGTCTGCGGCGAATCCGGCTGGATCGAAATCATGGGGGCGGGAATGGTCCACCCGCAGGTGCTGCGCAACGTCGGCCTGGACCCCGACCGCTACCAGGGGTTCGCCTTCGGCGGCGGGCCGGAGCGAATCGCCATGCTCAAGTACGGCATCGAGGACATCCGCCACTTCTACGCCAACGACCTCAGGTTCCTGCGCCAGTTCCGCTGGTAAAGGGGGGTGAAACCGTGCGAATCCCACTGCGCTGGCTCAGCGATTACGTCAAGATTGACCTGATGCCCGAAGAGCTGGCCCACCGGCTTTCGATGGCCGGCCTCGAGGTTGAGGGCATTGAAAAGGTCGGGGAGTTCTGGGACGGTATCCGCATCGGCCGGGTTATCCGGCTCGAAAAGCACCCGAACGCCGACCGGCTCTGGCTGGCCACCGTCGACCTGGGCGACCATCAGGAAACGGTGGTTACCGGGGCGCCCAACCTGCGGGAAGGCGTAAAGGTGCCGTTTGCGCCGGTCGGGGCTAAGCTTATCGACCCGGACCAGGGCAAACTGGTCGAGCTTAAGGCCGCCCGGATCCGGGGCATCGAGTCCCGGGGCATGGTCTGCTCGGAGGCCGAACTCGGCATCTCCGAGGACCACTCGGGCATCATGATCCTGCCGGACGACGCCCCGGTCGGGGCGCCCCTCCGGGACTACCTGGGGGATGTGATCCTGGATGCCAAGCCGTCCCCGAACCGGCCGGACTGGTTCAGCCTGCTGGGGATTGCCCGGGAGGTCGGGGCCCTCACCGGCCGGGCGGTGACCGAACCCCCGGCCGAATATCCCGAAGCCGGGCCGCCGGTTGGCGACCTTATCCAGGTCGAAATCGCCGATCCCGACCTGTGCCTCCGGTACTGCGCCACCGTCATCACCGGCCTCAGGGTCGGCCCGTCCCCCGAATGGCTGCAGCGCCGGCTCCGGGCCGCCGGCATGCGGCCGATCAATAACGTGGTTGATGTGACCAACTACGTGATGCTCGAGTGGGGCCAGCCCCTCCACGCCTTCGACCTGGACCAGGTGCGGGGCCGCCGGATCATCGTCCGCCGGGCCCGGCCCGGTGAGCGCCTGGTAACCCTGGACGGCCAGGACCGGGCTCTGCCGGCCGACGCCCTGGTGATTGCCGACGCCGAGCGGGCGGTCGGCCTGGCCGGGATTATGGGTGGGGCCAACTCCGAGGTGAGCGAGACGACCACGGCGGTGGTGCTCGAGTCGGCCAACTTCCACCCGACGAATATCCGCCGGACGGCCGCCGCCCTGGGCCTTCGGACCGAGGCGTCAATTCGGTTTGAGCGGGCGATCCGGCCCGAGCTTACGGTTCCGGCCGCCCGGCGGGCGACGGCCCTTATTCTGGAGCTGGCCGGCGGCCAGGCGGCGAAGGGGATGGTCGACCTTTACCCGGGCCGCAAACCCGCGGCCGAAATCACCCTAACCGCCGCCCAAATCAGACGGCTGCTCGGGACCGAAATTCCCGGTCCCGAGGTCCACCGGGTTCTGGGTCTGCTCGGCTGCCAGGTTGAGGAGGCTGAGCCCGGGGTTTACCGGGTCCGGCCGCCGTTCTGGCGAAGCGACCTGAACATCCGGGAAGACATTATCGAGGAGCTTGCCCGGATTATCGGCTACGACAACATGCCGACGACCATGCCGGCGGGACCTCTGCCCGAGCCGATTTTCGACCCCCGCCGGGAGCTTGAGGACGCAATCCGGGATATCCTGGTCGGGTGCGGCCTCCAGGAGGTACTGACTTACTCGCTTGTGAGCAAGGCACTGCTCGACCGGTTTGACCGGAACGGGGCGCCCGAACCGCTGCGGCTGGTTAACCCGATGTCGGCCGAGCAGGAGTACCTGCGGACCAGTCTGCGGCCGAGCCTGGTAAACACCCTGGTAACCAACCGCCGGCGGGGGGAAACCGGTCCGGTCAAAATCTTCGAAATCGGGCGGGTCTACTGGGCCCGACCCGATGACCTGCCCCTGGAGCTCAAGCGGGTGGTCGGGGTCCTTTCCGGGCCGGCCGGCCCCCGGGTCTGGAACCAGCCGGAACGGGAGCTGGACTTTTACGACGCCAAGGGCGTCCTCGAAACCCTCTTCTGGCGGCTCGGGGTCGATGTGCGGTTCGAGCCCGGAACTGACCCCGACCTGCATCCGGGCAAAACGGCCATTTGCCTGGCCGGAAACCAGCAGATTGGGGTTGTAGGGGAGCTTCACCCCCGGCTGGTGGAGGCGTTTGAGCTGCGGGAGCGGCCCCAGCTTTTCGAGGTCGACTTTGAGCGGCTGGCGGAGCTGCCCCGGAACAGCCGGGCATACCGGCCCGTGCCGCGGTATCCGGCCGTTGAGCAGGACATTGCGGTGGTTGTGGCCGAGACGGTGCCGGCCGGGCGACTCATCGAAATTGCCCGGCAGATGCCGAACCTGGAACGGGTTGACGTTTTCGACGTCTATACCGGCCCGCCCCTCGGGGCCGGGGAAAAATCCGTCGGCCTCGGCCTGGTCTTCCGGGCGCCGGACCGCACCCTCACTGAAGCCGAGGTCCGTCAGCTGGTCGACCGGCTTGTTCGCCGGCTCGAACGGGAGGTTGGGGCGCGGCTGCGGGCGTAGAAAAAACCGGTCCCCAGGCCTACACCGGCTGCGTAAGCCTGGGGACCGGACCAGCCGGCACCGGGCAGGCTGGGCTGGCGTCGAACTGGGGGTCGGGACTTGCTATTCGGACTCGGCCTTCTTGCGGGGCCGCTTGAGGGCTTCGCCGCCCTTCTTGCCGATCTGGCTGTAATACTCGGGGCCGTGGCGCTCCTTGACGGTGAAGCCGCCCTTGCGGCCGATGGTTGCGTAGTACTCGGAGCCGTACCTGGCCTTGACGGTCTCGCCGCCTTGCTTGCCAATCCGGCTGTAGAACTCAGGGCCGCGAGTCTCCGCAACGGTTCGGCCACCCTTCTTGCCGATTTCGGAGAAGAACGCGCTCCCGTACTTCTCCTTGACCATGCGGCCGCCCTTCTTGCCGGCCTCTCGCACGGTCATCTCCTGCCTCTCAACCTCGGCCATCTTCCCAACACCTCCTGTTTTAAAGGTTTCCGCCCAACCGCCCCACGAACCGCCGACACCCAGGTGCCGAACCGGCGTAAGCAGCTAGGGTTGCTTACCACCCGATTATAGACATAAAAAGGTCTAACCGTCAAGTTCCAGGCTACGGGGCGAGCCGGCGTGCGTCCGGAGTTCGGCCCGGACCCTGGTGCGGTCCGGGCCGAACCGTCACAGGGCCTCCGAGACCTGCCGACCGGCCGGCCCGGTCTGAAGCCGACGGCCGGCGGCAACAAGCATATGACCGGACCAGACCAGAGCCCGGCCGAGGGCGAACGCCACCCCACCCGAGGGGTGGTTGGCCGGGCGGTACCGACGGGCAAGTTCGGCCTGCCGGAGGAGGTCATTATACCGCTCCCGCTCAAGCTCGTAGATGAGGGGATTAAAACCAAACAAGGCTTTCTCCTTATGGTTTTTACCGGCCTCAGCCTCAGGCCGCCCGGTCCGGGCCGGCCAAGGCCGCCAGGACCGACCTCCAGAGGAGAAGCCCCACCGGGACGCCGGCCTGCACCACCGGCAACACCCCGGTTCCGCCGCGCAGCATGAGACCAACCGCCTCCCGGAGGGGGGATTCGGCCGTAACTCCCTCGGCCGGCCGCACCAGCCGGGCCACCGTCAACCGGCCCGGAACCTCGTGCAACTCGAACCGGTCCAGGGTCGTCGCCTCCGACGGGGCGAACCGGAGCAGGTCCCGCTCGTAGACCAGGCCGGCAAACCCGGCCCCACAAACCACCGGCAGGGCGGGAAGGCCAAACTCGGCGGTGAGTCGCAAAGCCGTCCCCACCGACGTGGCCGGGGTTACCACCGGGGACGGGGTGAGCCAGTCCCGAACCGTCCGCTCTGAGAAAGTCGTGTTCACTAGAGGACTCCTTTCCGTCCGCCCAAACCCCTCGGCGGGGCTGGGGGCTAACCGTGCCGGTAATGCAGCCGGACTTGCTTTCCGGCCCCCGCCCTCCTCACCGCCAGACTTAATATAGCACATTTGTGCTGTCATGTCAAGGTTGGCGGGTTCCGGGGCCTACCCGCTCCGATTCGGCGAGCCGGACCTTCAACATTTCAATCCCGGCCCGGTCCAGCGCAAGCTGGTAAACCCGTAACCGGGTCGGGTCCTCCACCAGCCGGACCGCCTCCGGGTAGGCCGCTTCGGAGACGTAAACATACTCCGTATCCCGGACCGCCCGGCGGAACCGCTCCGCCTCGTTTACGCCCACCGCCGTCATGTCAAGGTGCTGGACGCCGGTGTTAATAACCAGCGTCTGAAGCCGGGCAGCCCGGTCCCGGTCGACGCAGCAAATCGCCACCTTCGTTCCCCGGGGGAGCTGGGCTAAAGCCCGCAAAAAGTGGATCTCCAGCCCGGCGCCGATCCCGAAGACCTCCGCCGCCCGGCCGGTGGCCTGGCGGACCTCCTCGAAGTGAAAGAAGGTCGTAATCACCAGACCACACGCCGCCGCCCGGCGGCGGAAACCGGCCGGGTCGGACCGAACCTCGTCCAGGTGGACCCCGTCGACGGTTATGCCGAGCGCCCGGGCCAGGTCCTGACTGAAGTGTTCGATCTCGGGAACGTTACACTCGACGAAAAGGGCCCGCCGGCGCCGCCGAAGCATCGTCCGCATCTGTGACCGGACGGCGGCGGCCTCGGCGAACTCCTCCGGCGAGTAGCCGAGGGCGACGGCCTCATCGAGGGCCCGGTCCACCAGCTTGCCGAGGGCCGCCCGCTGCACGGCCTGCCGGACGACGTCGTTGTCGGCGACGAACGTCCCCGCACCCCGCTGGGCAACCAGGTAGCCTTCATCCCGGAGGGCGGCGTAGACCGCGGCAACCGTGTTGCGGTTGATCCGCAGCTGCTCGGCGAGGGCCTGGACGGTGGGGAGCTGGTCGCCCGGCCGCAGGTCGCCCAGGGCGATGAGCCAGCGGATCTGGTCGGCGAGCTGGGCGGTAATGGGCTCCCGGAGCCGGGCGTCGATCGCGACCGGTATGGTTGGCGGCCTGAGCCGGACCTTCATCAATCTCCTTTTACCCTTATCCTAGTGTACTGGGATAATTATACAACAAATCGCCGAAAGTGTATACCCCTCGGGTCGAACCGCGGCCGGGGGATATAATCAAAGGCCTGAGGCGCGATGGTCGGCGTTGAGCTCCGCTTCGACCGGTGGGGAATCCCCGAGGTCTTCGCCCCGGACCCCGAAGGTCTCGCCTTCGGCCTGGGTTACGCCCACGCTTCCGACCGCCTTTTCCAGCTTGAATTCCACCGGCTGGCCGCGGCCGGCCGCCTGAGCGAGCTCCTCGGCCCGCCGGCCCTCGACGCCGACCGGTTTTTGCGGCGGCTCGGCCTTGTGCCCCGGGCCCGTCGGGACTGGGAGGCCCAGCCGCCTGACGCCGCCCGGCTGTTACGGGCCTACGCCGCCGGGGTGAACGCCCGGCTGGCAGAAGGCGGCGCAGCAACTGCGCCCGAATTTCGGCTTCTCAACTATGAGCCGGCTCCCTGGCACCCGGTTGATAGCCTGGCGATCGGACGGCTCATCGGCTGGTTGCTCAGCACCAACTGGGAGACCGAGCTCGTAAGGCTTGAGCTGGTCCGGCGGCTGGGACCGGACCGGGCTGCCCGGCTCGAGCCCCTGACCCCACCCGAAGCTTACGCCTACGCCCCCGGCCCGGCCCCGGACCCTATGGAGATCAGACAGCGGCTTCTCTCGGCCGCTGCCGGGCTGGCCGCCATCCTGCCGGTGGGGGCCGCCAGCAACGCCTGGGCCGTGGCCAGCACCCGCTCGGCCACGGCCAGGCCCCTGCTTGCGGCCGACCCCCACCTCCGGCCGCAACTCCCCGCCCTCTGGTACCTGGTCAGATTGCGCACTCCTGAACTCTGGGCGGTCGGCGCCTCGATACCCGGCCTGTTCGGTTTGAGCCTGGGCCGGAGTCGGGACTGCGCCTGGGGGGTCACCGTCGCGTTCGCCGACACCCAGGACCTCTTCATCGAGGAGGTTCGTCCCGGGCCCGGCGGCGACCTGCTGGCCCGCACCGCCGACGGCTGGCAGCCGGTCCGGTCCCGGGTCGAGACGTTCCGGGCCGGGGGGACGGTGCAGCGGGAGGTCTGCCGGGAGACGGACCACGGGCCGCTAATCCTTGAGGCCGAAGGGCCGTATTGGGTGAGTCTGGCCGCCTCGGCCCTCCGGGCCCCGGTCGACGGCAGCGTCCTTTACCGCCTGCTCACGGCCCGGAGCTGCGCCGACCTGGAGGCCGTGGTCAGGGATTGGACCATGCCAACCCTCAATTTCATCGCGGCCGATACGGCCGGCAACATTGTCTACCGGATGGCCGGCCGCATCCCTGCCCGGAAGCGCGCCGGCGGGCTGGTCCCGGCCCCGGCCTGGGACCCCGAGGCCGCCTGGGACGGCTGGCTCGACCCCGACCGTCTGCCCCGGCTGGCAAATCCGCCGGCCGGCTTCGTCTTCAGCGCCAACGAGTTCCCGGCCCTGGCCGGCGCCGGCGAATACCTGGGCGCCGACTGGCCCGACCCGTACCGGGCCGCCCGCATCCACGCCCTGCTGGCCGGGCGGCCCCGTCATACGGTTCGGGACTTTCTGGCCTACCAGCAGGACCTGGTTTCGGTGCCCCTCCAGCGGCTCCGGGATTACGTCCTCCGGGCGGCGCCAACCCTGCCCCCATCCGTCCGGACCCTTCTGGCCGAATGGGATGGAGCCGTCCGGGCCGACTCGGCCGCCGCCGGTTTCCTGGAGGTCCTGCGGGTTGAGCTGGTCCGGGCCTGGTTCGAGGCCGCGGGTCTGGATTCGGCCACGGTCGCCCTCCTGACGGGCCAGGGGCTGCACCCGTTTGCACCGATCAACGGTTTTGCCGGCCGGCTGAGCGGGTTTCTCCTCGCCGGCCTCGACCGGGGACTTTTTGACGGCGTCCTGCCCGAGGCCGTCGGGCGAACCCTGGCCTTCTGGATACGCCGGGCGGGCCGGAACCCGGCCCGGTGGCGGTGGGGAAGGGTTCACCGGCTCAGGTTTACCCGCCCCCTCGGCACGGTCCCGGGTATCGGCCGGCTCTGGCGGGGACCGGACCTCCCCCTCGGGGGCGACTTTGACACCGTTGCCCAGGCCTCGTTCATGCCCCCGGCCGCCTTCGAATCAGCGGGCTGGGTGCCCAGTTACCGGCAGGTGGTCGACCTGGCCGACCCGGAGGGCGGCTACTGGGTCATAAACACCGGCCAATCGGGCAACCCGCTGAGCCGCCACTATTTCGACCAGCTCTGGGTCTGGTACCGGGGCGGCTATCTCCGGATGGGTTCCGACCGGGCGGTCAGACGGGTTCGGCTGAGCTTTCGGCCCTGACCACCTTGAGCCCCAGCTCGGCCAGCCGCCGCATGAGCCGGCGGGCATCAAAGACGGCATGGCCGCCGACATCGTTGTTGAAATAAACCAGGCCCAGCCCGGCCGATTCGCTCAACCGGGCCAGCTCCGAGGCCCAGGCGTCGAGCTGCTCGTCGGTGTAGGTTCCCGAGTACGGTCGGGGCTGGCCGTGGAGGCGCAGGTAGATGAGGCCGCCGGTCGACACGGCCGGGCAGTCGAGGCCGGCCAGGTCGGTGATGCAGAAGGCCGCCCCGGCCGCCTCCAGGACGGCGTAGGTGGCGGGGGTAAACCAGCTCCGGTGCCGGAACTCGAAGGCCGGCTTTGGCTCGGCCGGAATCTGTTTGAGAAACGATTGCAGCAGGTCAAGGTCGGCGGCAAAGCTTGGCGGAAGCTGGTAGAGGACCGCCGCCGTCTTCGGCCCGAGCGGCCCCAGATGCTCATAAAAGGCCGCCACGGGTTCGGCCACGTCCGCCAGCCGGCGGTAGTGGGTGATCAGGCGGCTCGCCTTCACGCTGAACCGGAACTCCGGGGGTGTTCCGGCGGCCCAGCCGGCAAAGGTCTCCGGCTTTGGCAGCCGGTAAAAGGTGGCGTTTATCTCGGCCGTCGGGAAGAACCGGCAGAAATGGCCGAGCCACTGCCGGGGCGAAAGCTCCGGCGGGTAGAAAACGCCCCGCCAGTGCCGGTAATGCCAGCCCGACGTGCCGACGTAGAACGTCGCCACGAGACGCTCAGTCCTTGCGGACGGCGACCTTGACCTCGGTGCCCAGGTTGACTTCCTGGCCGGCCGGCGGGTCGGTGCTCAGGACGCAGCCGACGCAGACCCGATTAAGGACCTCCGGCGGGATGTTATCCGCCCGGCCCTGTTCGGTCGGCGGCCATTTGATCCGCAGCCCGGCCTCCTCCAGCTTGCGCATGGCGTCGGCGAGGCGCAGGCCGACCACGTTCGGAACCTGAACCTTCGGCAGGCCCCGGCTGACCACCAGGGTCACCTTTGTCCCCGGCGCCACCCGGGTGCCGGCCGGCGGGTCCTGGCGCATCACGACGCCGGCCGGCGTCTGGAGGGCAAACTCTTCCCGCTTCTCAACGTCGAGGCCCAGGCGTTCCAGGGTTTGTTCGGCCTCGTCGTAGGTCCACTCAACGACCCGCGGCACCGTGACAAACTCGGGGCCCAGGCTGACCGTCACCGAGACCGTGGTGCCGGGGGCGACGCTGGCACCCGGCTCCGGCTGCTGGCGGACGATGCGGCCTTCGGGCACCGTATCGCTGTGGGCCTGGCCGGTCACCTGGAGCTTCAGGTCGCGGCTTTCGAGCCTCACCCGGGCGTCCTCCGGCGTCATCCCGATAACTCCCGGCACGGTTACCATCGGCGGGGGCGCCGGGGTTGGGTTCTCGGCAACCGGCGTCGGCCGGGTCGCCGGCCCGGCCGTTGTCGCCGGAGAAAGCGGAATCCCCCGGGTCATCACGTAGACCCCCGCCGCAATCAGCAGGATCGCCAGGGCCAGCAAGACCACGATAATAACCGGCAAAACCCCCACCCGCCGGCGGGGCGCCGGCACGGTCCGGCCCCGGTACCCGACCACCGGACCGGTCGGCCGGCGCCCCGTGGCAATCCGGGCAGTCGGCACCTGGTCCAGCCGGGCCAGCGCTTCCAGGACCGAGACCACCTCGCCGGCCCGCTGGGGCCGGTCGGCCGGATTCTTCGCCAGAAGCTGAAGCACCAGCCGGTCAAGGCTCGGGGGTACCCGGGGGTTGAGCCGGGACGGGGGCGGCGGGCTGGCCGAGAGGTGCTTGAAGGCCACTTCCGCCGGGTTCTCGCCCGCAAAGGGGGTCTGAGCGGTCAGCATCTCGAAAAGCACGACCCCCAGCGAATAGAGGTCGGCCGCCGGGGTGACCCGCTCGCCCCGAACGACCTCGGGGGCGACGTACTGGGGCGTGCCGAAAACCTCCTGGGTCAGGGTCAGGCTGGTGGCCGAGAGGACCTTGGCCAGGCCGAAGTCGGCCAGCTTCGCCTCCCACCGGTCCCCGTCGGCTTTCAGCAGGATGTTGTGGGGCTTTACGTCCCGGTGAATCAGGCCCCGGCCGTGGGCATAGGCCAGGGCCGAGGCGATCTGGGCGCCCAGCTCGCAGGCTAAGGGCACCGGGAGCGGGCCCCGCTCCCGGATCAGGGTTGCCAGGGAGGGCCCGTCGACCCATTCCATCACCAGGAACGGCCGCCCACCCCACTCCCCCAGGTCGTAAACCCCCACAATATGGGGGTGCTCGAGCCGGGCCGCGGCCTGGGCCTCCCGGACAAACCGCTCCCGCAGCACCCGGTCCTGGGCCAGGGCCTGGCGCAGAACTTTAACCGCGACCGGCCGGTCGAGCAGCTCGTCGTGGGCCAGGTAGACCTCGGCCATGCCGCCCTCCCCGACCCGCCGCTCCAGCCGGTAGCGGCCCGCAATTACCGTCGTCGCCCGCTCCCACATGCCGTCCGTTAATTGTAACCTTTTTGGCCGGGCAGGGTATAATCCTGCGGTAGAGTCGGACCATGGCACTCCAACCCCACCAGCGGGCGGCGGTCCTGGCGGCCTTCCGGTCCGCCGGTATCCGCCAGGTGCTCACCGACCCGGTCGAGCTGGCCATCTTCAGCAAGGACGCCTGCCCCCTGGACCAGGCGATGCCGGCGTTTGTGGTCGTGGCCCAGTCGGCCGACGACGTCGTGGCCGCCGTCCGGGTCTGCAACCGCTTCGGCCTGCCCTTTACCGCCCGGGCCGCCGGCACCTGCATCTCGGGGGGCGCCGTCCCGGTCGAGGGCGGGGTGGTTATCAGCCTGGCCAAACTGAACCGCATCCTTGAGGTCGACCTCGAAAACCGGTGCGCCTGGGTCGAACCCGGCCTGGTGAACCTTCACCTTTCCGAACACCTCCGGCCCTACGGCCTCCACTACGCCCCCGACCCCGCCTCCTACATGGTCTCGACCATCGGGGGGAACGTGGCCGAAAACGCCGGCGGGCCCCACTGCCTCGCCTACGGGGTCACCACCAACCACGTCCTGGGCCTGGAGCTTGTTCTCCCGACCGGCGAAGTGGTAACCCTCGGCGGCAAGGCCGCCGAATACCCCGGCTTCGACCTGCGGGGCCTGGTGGTCGGCTCCGAAGGCACCCTGGGCATCGTCACAAAGGTGCTGGTAAGGCTCACGCCCAATCCGCCCGAGCTGCGGACCCTGCTCATCAGCTTCCGGTCCCTGGCCGACGCCGCCTCGGCCGTCTCGGCCGTGATCGCCGCCGGGGTGATCCCGGTCGCCCTCGAGATGATGGACCGGCCGTGCCTGGAAGTCATCGAAGAGTACGTCCACGCCGGCTACCCGGCCGACGCCGAGGCGGTCCTGGTCGTCGAGGTCGACGGCCTGCCGGGCAAGGTCGAGGCCGAGGCCGAACAGGTGGCCGCGATCGCCCGGGCCCATAACGCCGCCGAGGTCCGCCTGGCCACCGACCCCGAACAGCGGGCCCGCCTCTGGTTCGGCCGGCGGGCGGCCTTCGGGGCTATCGCCAAACTGAAGCCCAACTATTACCTGCACGACTTCGTTGTGCCCCGGACCCGGCTGGTGGAGGTCCTGACCCGGATCCGGGCAGTCTGCGAGCGTTACGGGTTTACACCCCTGAACGTCTTCCACGCCGGGGACGGGAACCTGCACCCCCTCATCGTTTACGACTACGCCGAGCCCGGCGCCTACGAGCGGGCGCTCCGGGCCGGCGAGGAGATCATCCGGGTCTGCATCGCCGCCGGCGGAACCCTTTCGGGCGAGCACGGCATCGGCATCGAAAAGCGGGACCTGATGCCCCTGGTCTTCAGCCCGGCGGACCTGGCCGCGATGCGGCGGCTCAAACGGGCCTTCGACCCCGGCAACCTGGCAAACCCGGACAAGCTGCTCCCCCTGGGAACCGCCGCCGAGCAGGCGGCCGCGGCGGACTGAGATGGCGGTTTCGGCCGACCTGCACGCGACCCTGACCGGCCTGGTCGGGCCGGAGAACGTGCTGACCGGCCCGGAAACCCTCCTTTACGCCGTCGACGGGGCCGCCCCGAAGGCCGTGGTCTTCCCCGACTCCCGGGAGCAGGTCCGGGACGTCGTCCGGTTCGCCCGCCGGGAACGGCTCGGGATTGTGCCCTTCGGCGGCGGGACGAAGGTCGGATTCGGCAACCCTCCGGCCGCCTGCGACCTCGTGGTCGTAACCCGCCGGCTTAACCGGATAGTGGACTACAGCCCGGCCGACCTGACGGTGGTGGTCGAGGCCGGCCTGGGTTTTGACCGGCTGACCGACCTGCTCCGGCGGGAGGGGCAGTTTCTGCCGTTCGACCCGGTTTCCCCGGACCGGGCAACCGTTGGCGGGATCGTTGCTGCCGGGCTGGGCGGGCTTCGGCGGGCCTTTTACGGGCCGCCCCGGGACTGGGTGCTGGGGGTGGCGGCCGTCACCGGCGACGGTGAGCTTATCAAAGGCGGGGGCCGGACGGTGAAGAACGTTTCCGGCTACGACCTCTGCCGGCTGTTTGCCGGGTCCTGGGGAAGCCTCGGAATCGTTGTCGAGCTCTGCTTTAAAGTCTTCCCGGTCCCGCCCGAAAGTGTCCTGGCCGTGCTGGGGCTCCGCCGGGCCGACGAGGTCTTCGGTCTGGGCCGGGAGGTCTGGCGCCAGGTGCCGTATCCGGCCGCCATCCTGGGCGTCGATGCGGCCTCGGCCCGGGACCTTACCGGTCAGGACCCGGGGGGCGGGGCGCTGCTGGTCCTCTTTTCGGGCGTGAGGGCCGACATCGAATTTCAGCTGGAGCGGCTCCGGTCGGCCGCCGGCGACCGCGTCGACGCCTTTACGGTGGTGGACGGGGCCGAGCTGGCCGGGCTCTGGCCCCGGCTCTGCGACCACCCGAACCTGGTCGGCCGCGACCTGCCGGTCTGGGTCCGGATTTCGGTGCCCCCGGCCGAAATCGGGGCGTTTGCCCCGGACGTGGCCGGCCGCCGCTTCCTGGCCGACATCGCCGGCGGAATCCTGAACCTTTACGCCGAGGCGGGCGACCCGGCCGATCTGGCCGAGCTAAGGCGCCGGACCCGCGCCGTCGGCGGGACCCTGGCGCTGGGCCGGGCACCGGCCGAGCTGAAACGGGCCTTCCCGGCCTGGGACCCCCTGCCCGCCCCGGACCTGATGGGCCGGGTGAAACGGGCCCTGGACCCCGACGGTATCCTCTCGCCCGGACGGTTGATAAGCTGACATGGAACACCGGGTTCAGGTTCCGGTCCTGGTTCCCGGCCGGCGAACGGCGGCGGGACCGCTGGCCGACGACATCCGCCGCTGCGTCGCCTGCGGCATCTGCCTGACCGTCTGCCCAACGTACCAGGTGACCCTCGAGGAGTGGCAGTCGCCCCGGGGCCGGATTGCGGCGATGCGGGCGGTGGCCGAGGGCCGGGCACCCCTCAACGACCGGTTTGCGGCCTTTATGTATGACTGCCTGGCCTGCCGGGCCTGCGAGGCGGTCTGTCCCAGCGGGGTGCCGTTCGGCCGGATGGTGGAGGCCGCCCGGGTCGAGGCCGAGCGGGTGGTGCGGCGGCCGCTTATGGTCCGGCTCGGCCGCTGGATTCTGCTCGGCTGGGCGTTGAAAAGCCGACGCCGTTTCGGCCGGTTTGTCCGGCTCCTTGACCTTTCCCGGAAAATCCCGGGCCGGCAGGCCCTGGCCCGGGTCTTACCCGGCCTGAAGATGGCCGAGGCCCAGTTCGGGCCGGGGACCGACCGGGTCGATTTGCCGGAGCGGCTCGCCCCGCCGGGTCCGGCGGTGGGACGGGCGGTCCTGTTGACCGGGTGCGTGATGGACTTCTGGTTCCGACGGGCCCACCTGGCCACGGCCCGGGTCTTGGCGGCGGCCGGCTACGAGGTGGTTATCCCCAGGGAGCAGTGGTGCTGCGGCGCCCTACACTTCCACAACGGCCGGCCCGAGGACGGCCGGCGGCTTGCCACCGCCCTGGTTCGGACGGTCCTGAGCTACGGGCCGGATGTAATTGTCACCAACTCGGCCGGCTGCGGCTCCGCCCTCAAAGAGTACCCCGAGCTTCTGGCCGAAACCCCGGCGGCCGACGCGGCCGGCGAGTTCGGCCGCCGGGTGCGGGATATTCACGAGGTCCTGCTGGGGGCGAAGCTTCCGGAGCTGCGGCCCGTCCGCCGGCGGGTCGTGGTCGAAAACCCCTGCCACCTGGTCCACGCCCAGCGGCTTGCCGGGGTGACCCGCCGCCTCCTCAGCCGGGTGCCTGAGCTTGAGGTCATCGAGCCGCCGGACGCAAACCGGTGCTGCGGAGCGGCCGGCATCTTCGGCCTCGAGCGGCCGGAAATGTCGGCCCGGCTGCTCAACGATAAGCTTGCCGCCCTGGAGCCGTTGCGGCCGGACGAAATCGTGAGCGCAAATCCGGGGTGTCTGCTCCAGCTCCAAGCCGGAGTCCGGGAGCGGGGCTGGGAGGTCCCGGTCCGGCACCCGGTGGAGCTTCTCGCCGAATCACTGCCCGGCCACTAGCGATGGGACGGGTGGCCGTTCGCCCGCTTCTTCCCACCGAGGAGGACGAGCTCTACCTGCTTCTCGACCACTCGAATCCGGTGCTGGCCCGCCGGGCCCGGGCGGTCCTGCTGGCCGCCCGGGAAGGCCTCAGGCTGCGGGAGGTGGCGGCGGCGGTGGGAGTTTCACCGGCAACGGTCCGGCGCTGGGTCCGGGCGTTCAACGCCGGCGGGATCGGGGGCCTCCTGCCCCGCCGGCGGTCGGGCCGGTGACAGGCTGGCCCTTTCGTTGTATAAATTAGCGTGTACTGGTCCTGGGAAACGATCCCCGTCGAGTACAAGACGATTGGGCTCGGGCTGGTTTCGCTGGGTCTGGTCATCTGGGGCGTCGTAACCCTGGTGCGGGGCCAGGGCGGCGGCTGGGCAACCCTGGGCGGCCTCACTCTGCTGGTGGCGGCAATGGCCATCCCGTTCTGGGGTTTTCTCTCGGGGAACTTTCACCCGGTCGTCACCGTCTTGTTCATCTTCAGGCTTCTGTCGATTGCCTACGAGGAGGCCGTCCGGCTCCTGCAAAGCCTGCCGTTCTAGGCCAGCTCTACCGGCCGCGGGGGACATCCGGCGGGGTTGGGGCCGGAGCCGGGACCGGCTCCAGCGGCGGCACCGGCCGGCAGACCCGGCCCGGGCCTGGCTCCGCCGGGCGCGGGCCCTGGGCCGGGCTCCACCCGACCCGAACTCCGGGGCCCGGGTCCGCAATCCGGCAGCGGACGAGCCCCGCCGGCACCCGGGTCAGGCGGGGCCCGACCTCGACGTCGTAACTGCGGGTCGGGCCCGGAAGGTACAGGACCACCTCGCCGGACGCCACCGGCTGGTCAGGGTCCGGACCCTTGAGGACCAGTTCGGACGGGCCGGCCCACTCCCACGGCACGTCGGCCCACAGCGGCCCCGCCCCCGACCGCAAGACCAGCATCCGAAACCGGTTGGCGTCCACCGCCACGGTCAGGTTCTGCCCCGCCACCCCGCCCCGGCCGGTAAACGGCTCATAGTAGGCGTAGCCGGTGGCCGGAAGGGGCACCTCGTAGGCTTCCCGGCCTTCGCCCTGCCGGGGGCCGAAGACGCCGAGAAAACTCACCTCGCCCCGGTGGTTCCAGACCCACTGGACCCGGTCGCCGAGGGGCCACGGCCCGCCTTCGACCTGCCCGCGGCCGGGCCGAACGTGCAGGAGGTGTCCCCGGAGCTGGCTCAACTGCCGGGGTCCCCAGTCCTTCAGCAGGTTCAGGTCAAAGCTAAGGGAGACCTGGGCATCGGTAAGAATTGCCGCCTCAAGCCAGCGGATAACCAGCTCAAAACTGGCCTCATCCAGCCCGGCCCCGCCGGAGAGGATCCGGACCGACCCCATATTCGGCTGTTCACCCAGAATAAGCCGCTGGATGAGGGCATAGTCCAGATGCTCCCACAGCCCGCCCCACGGGTACGGGTGATTCCAGGCCGGGTAGGAGTCGCCGAAAAGATTCGAAATCGGCCGCCCCGAAAGCTGTTCGGGGAGGGCGCCCGGCAGGGCCCAGCCGTGAATCATCCGACTCCGGTCAGGGCCAAGCACCCGGTGGGCGGATTCGACAATCGCCTGGCGGGGCACCACCGGCCGGGGCGTAGCGCCTAAAAGCCCGCCGGCCCAGGCGAGGGTCACTTCCCGGTCGCCGTCCATCAGGCCGTCCAGGAAGACCCCAACCGCCCCGACGCTTTCGACCTGGGCCGACAGGGTCGTTTCCAGGACCGAAACCAGGGTCGGGTTGGCGTAGTCGTAAAGATAAGTCGTGTGACCCTCAAGCCGCCGCAGGGGAACCACGAGCTCGGGAAAACGCTCGATGAAGCCCCCCAGGTTTAGCCAGTTCCCCGGCTCGGCCCGGTCATCCAGGAGGGGTGCGCTGAAATAGAGGACGCCCGGAATGCCCAGCCGCCGCAGTTCCCGGCCAAGGCCGGTGAGGCCGTCCGGAAACTTCTCCAGGTCCACCTCCCAGTGGCCCGGTTTCTCGCCGCTCACATACCAGCCGGCATCCAGGGTAACAAACCAGCGGCCCAGGTCCCGGAAGTAACGCCGCACCAGCCCGAGCTGTTCAAGAAGCCGGTCCTGGTCGATATCGAGCCAGTAGACGTACCACGGCTCAAACTCCAGCTCATACCAGTCGGGCGGCGGGGGCGGCTGGCTGAACTCGCCCAGAAAGCCGGCCACCGCCCGTGACGGCCAAAGGCCTTCGGGCGGCGGGATCGGTTCCAGCCAGAGGGTAATACCGTCCAGGTCCTCCTGGGGGCCGGCTATTACCGTCCGGTGCCGCCGGCCCAGCCGGAGCTCAAACCGGTCGACCTCCGGGCGGCGGGCAACAATTTCCAGCGGGAAGTCGGTCGGGTCCGGGCTGGCGATGAGCAGGCCCTCTCCGTCTGAGTTCCGGAAGATGACCGGCCGCCCGGCCCCGGCCTCGAACCGGCGCTCCCAGCCGTCGGCGCGAATGCGCCGCTGAAGCGGCCGACTGTTGTCGGTGAGCACCTCCACCATGCCCCCCAGGTGGACCGTGCCCGAGATCGGCCAGAGCTCGCTAACCGGGGCACCCGCAACGACCGAGTAAACGAAGGCCCGCGACCCGGCCGGACGAAACGCCGCAACCACCCCGGCCTGGGGCAGGGCCACCTCAATTTGGCCGGCATCGGCCCGGCAGGTCAGCTCAGCGGCGGCGCCGGCAAACGGCAGGCGCCCGGTCAGGACCGGTCGGCCGGCCCGGTAAAGCCCAAACGCCCCCCGGTCGGTCCCTTCGCAGGCCACCGTAAGCCGGCTCGGCCCGTTTGCCAGCTCCACGCTCCAGGTTGGGGCGGGTGCCGGCAGGTTGTTCTGGCGGCCGGGGTTGCCGATCAGCCGGGCGAGCCGGGTGGGCGAGAGCAACCGGACCAGGCTGAGCCAGGGAGTGCGCCAGAAGTGGGCGTCGGCGACCGCCGCCCAGGGGCGGGGCAGATTCGGGTCGACCGGCTCGGCCGTGATCCGGACGTCCATTGACGCCGGGACCGGCGTCTCGATGGTCCGGACCTCCCCCAGACCTACCGGTCCGAACGCCCCAACCTCCCGGTTTCCGGCGAACACCCGAAAGACCAGGCCGTTCGCCTTCAAAACCCCGGGGTCGTACGGCCCGAGCAGATTCTCCGGCCAGCCGGCCCCCACGACGACCCGCAGCCCGGTCGCTTCGGGCGGACGACTGAACCTGAGCTCGGCCGGCGGGTAAACCCACCACCCCCAGCCGAGCACCTCGTCCTGGACGGCCAGCGGGTCCGAACCGGAAGGGTCGATGTAAACCGGATGGTCGTTATCGCCGAACGCCGGCCAGCCCGAGTAGCCTTCAACAAGCCGAACCGGCCCGAGGTCGCTCTGACGGCGCAGAATCGCCAGACCGGTTCCGGCCGCCACCACCAGAAGGCCCAGCAGGGCCAGCAGAAGCGGCCCCGCCAGGCGCCGGCTCAAAGCACCAGCCAGGCGAGGCCGATGCGGTCCACCAGCATTGCCAGGCACAGGCCCAGCAGGTACCAGTTGGAGTACCGGTAAAGCCGCCAGGCTACTGTCCGCGAAGGGTCATGACTGAGCCGGTAGGCAAGCCGCAGAAGCCCGGCGCCCAGCAGCAGGGCCGCCAGGGTGTAAACCGGCCCGAACGAACCGGTAAGAATCGGCAGGGCGGTAAAGACCGTGAGGATAACGGAGTAAATCCAGATCTGCCGCCGCGTCTCGGCGTCCCCGGCCGCCACGGGGAGCATCGGCACGCCGACCGCCTCGTAGTCCCGCTCCACCACCAGGGTCAGGGCCCAGGTGTGGGGTGGGGTCCACAGAAAGATGATGGCCGCCAGGTAGAGGGGGATCAGGTCGAGGCCGCCGGTCACCGCCGCCCACCCGACCAGGGGCGGGAACGACCCGGCCGCCCCGCCGATGACGATATTGTGAGGCGACCGGCGCTTAAGAATCAGGGTGTAGATCACGACGTAATAAAACGCACCGCCCAGGGCCAGGGCCGCGCTTAGCGGATTTACAAAGACCATAAAGACCACGGCCGAGATGGCCAGCAAAGACAGGCCGAAGACCAGAGCCGCCTCGGGAGGCAGCCGGCCGGCCGGCAGGGGCCGGCGGCGGGTCCGGACCATCACCCGGTCGATGTCCCGGTCGAAGTAATTGTTGAGCGAGTTCGCCCCGCCGGCGGCGCAGAACCCCCCAACCAGACCCCAGAACAGGATGTGGAGGGGCGGCAGGCCCCGGGCGGCCACGAGCATCCCGCTCACCATCGTGACCAGCAGCAGGGCCGTGATCCACGGCTTCGTCAGCATCAGGTAGTTAACCCAGCCCGGCGGCCGGCCCCTTCCGGCGGTCCCTTTCCCCGGCTCCACAGCCTCCGGCCAGCCGGGCTGCCAGACGAGCAGGCCCAAATAGAAGGTTGCCGCCCAGGTCGCGCCGGCCAGGGCCAGGTGCAGGCCCCGCAGGAATGGAGTCATCAGCAGTATGACGGCCAGACCCCCGACCAGAACCTGAGCCAGAAACAGCCCGGCCGTCACCAGGTAAACCTGCCGGGCCCGGCCCCCAAGCCTGAAAACCGCCGGGGCGGCGGCCAGCAGGTGGAGGCCGGCGACCAGCACCGCCACCCGGTGGATGAAATTAATCGCGGCCGGAAAGTCCGAAAGGATAAGCCCCGGGTCGCAAAGGGGCCAGGTGTTGCAGGCGAGCATCGCCCGGGCCCGGGTCACCCAGGCACCCAGCAGGATCGACAGGTAGGTTGCCCCGACCGTGCCCCAGACCAGCTTCCGGCCGGGCAGGTCGACCGGGTTGAGGTCGGTGCGGTGGACCTGGACCGCAATAAAGATCATGACGGCCAGAAGCAGCATCGCGTTGCCCAGGTGAAGGGCGGCGATAAGGGGGTGGAGCTCGGTGAGGACCGTCGCCCCGCCCAGGCCCGCCTGGATAACCAGAAGCACCAGGCTCAAAAGGATCGGCCGCCAGACCCACGGGTGGGCCCGGTAATAGCGATACCCAAGGCCGACCAGGGCGAGGATGATGACGATGAGGCCGGTCGACGCCAGCCGGTGGGAGTACTCGAGCCAGGTGGCCAGGTCCAGGGGCGGGATTATCGAGCCGTGGCAGAGGGGCCAGTCCGGGCAACCCAGACCCGACCCCGTTACCCGAACGATCCCCCCAACCACCCCCACCAGATAAGCCGCAACGACCCCGAGGACGCTCAGGGTTCGGACGGCGGGAACGCCGTGTTTGACCCGGACGGCAAACTCTTCGGCCATTCGAAGCTACACCTTCCCCGATTAAGCTGCAAGTTCGGTCATCACCCGGCGGGCGGCTTCCACCGTGAAATCGATGTCGGCCTCGGTGTGGGCCAGCGAGATAAACAGGGCCTCGAACTGGGAAGGGGGCAGAAAGACGCCCCGGCCGAGCATGCCGTGGAAGAACCTGGCGAACCGGCCGGTATCCGACCGGCGGGCGGTTTCGTAATCGACCACCTCGTCGGCCGTAAAGAATAGGGTCAGCATCGACCCGACCCGGTTAACCCGGGCCCGAATTCCGGCCGACCTGGCGGCCGCCTCGAACCCCTCGGCCAGCCGGTGGGCAAGGGTCTCGAGCCGCTCGTAGTTGCCGGGTTCGAGCAGCGCCCGGACCGTAGCCAGGCCGGCGGCCATCGCCAGCGGATTGCCCGAAAGGGTTCCGGCCTGATAAACCGGCCCCAGGGGCGCAACCAGGCTCATAATATCCCGGCGACCGCCGTAGGCGCCGACGGGCAACCCCCCGCCCAGGACCTTGCCCAGGCAGGTGAGGTCGGGCGTTATTCCGTAAAGTTCCTGGGCCCCGCCCGGCGCCAGCCGGAACCCGGTTATAACCTCATCAAAAATCAGGAGGGCACCGGCTTCGGCCGTGAGCCGCCGGAGTCCCTCGAGAAAGCCGGGCTTCGGGGGGACAACCCCCATGTTTCCGGCGACCGGCTCCACGATGACGGCGGCAATCTCCCGGCCGTGCTCCTCAAAGATACGCTCAACCGTGGCCAGGTCGTTGTAAGGCGCGGAGAGGGTTTCCTGGGCGGCGGCCACGGTCACGCCGGCACTGTCCGGGGCGTTAAACGTAAGGACCCCTGACCCGGCCTTGACCAGCAGGCTGTCGACGTGGCCGTGGTAACAGCCGTCGAATTTGACGATTTTCGGCCGGCCGGTATATGCCCGGGCCAGGCGGATGGCCGACATGGCCGCCTCGGTGCCCGAATTGACAAAACGCACCAGCTCAATTGAGGGGAAAAGCTCGCAGACGAGCCGGGCCAGCTCGACTTCGGCCTCGGTCGGGGCGCCGAAACTGGTCCCGAGCTCGGCGGCGGCCTTCACCGCCCCCACCACCGCCGGATGGGCGTGGCCGAGAATCAGCGGACCCCACGAGCAGACATAGTCAATGTAGACGTTGCCGTCCACGTCCTCGACCCGGGAGCCGAAGCCCCGGCGTATGAACCGGGGCTGGCCCCCCACGGCCCGGAACGCCCGGACCGGGCTATTCACCCCGCCCGGAATGTACTTCTGGGCCTCGGTAAACAGGGCCGCCGACCGCTCACCCTTCATCGATCCGGCCCAACTCAGCCGCGCCGACCGGCGCCTCGGCCCCAACCTCGTCGAGGCCGAAGACATACCGAACCATCTCGGCGTAGTAGCCGGCCTCGGCGCTCGACTTCATCCGGGCAAACGGCTCGTGCAGCAGCTTGTTAATTATGGCGTCGGCCATGGCCCGAACGGCCGCCTGCTCCTGCTCGGAAAGACCATCCAGCCGGCGAAAGACCCGCTGAAGTTCGGCATCCCGGATCGCCTCGGCCCGGCGGCGCAGAGCCAGAATGGTGGGTAAGACCTGCCGGCCCCGCCACCACTCGGTAAAACTTTCGACCTCTTCGGCGATGATCGCCTCTACCCGGGCGACCTCCTGCTCCCGGCCCCGGCGGTTCGCGGCGCAGAGGGCCTGCAGGTCGTCGATATCGTAAACAACGGCGCCGGCCAGGCTCCGAACGGCCGGGTCGACGTTACGGGGGACCGCAATGTCAATAAAAACCAGGGGCCGGTCGGGCCGCCGGGCCAGGACCGAACCCACCAGCCGGGGCCGGATAAGGGGCCGGCCCGACCCCGCCGACATGACGGCGATATCGGCCGCTTCGAGGGCGGCCGAAAGTTTCCGCCAGGCCAGGGCCTGGCCGCCGAGTTCGGCGGCCAGGGCTGCGGCCCGGCTGAAGGTCCGGTTGACGACCAGGAGCCGGTCGGCTCCGGCCTCCCGCAGAGCCCGGCCCGTTGCCTCGCCCATTTTCCCGGCCCCGACCACAAGGACGGTCCGGCCGGCAAGGCTGCCGAGCACCTGCCGGGCCAGCGCCACGGCCACCGACCCGACCGACACCGGACTCCGGCCAATCTCCGTTTCGGCCCGGGCCCGCTTCCCGACGTGGACGGCGTGGCGGAAGAGGCCGTCCAGGGTTGGGC
>FWWL01001295.1_pt1 | contig 60775 bp, 51 predicted proteins | sample 2228331 | NCBI WGS metagenome assembly FWWL01 (sample SAMEA103939775, study PRJEB20133) | metagenome
GCACTTTACTAATCTAACAAACCTGAATTCGTTTGTCAACCCCTAAACCCAACTTTTTTGGAAAAAATTTTTTAGCTCTGCGAAAACCCTTGTCTGGTAAGGGTTTGGCATTTTAGATTTTTGAAAAGATTTTTTTTGAGGCCGCTCGCTGGCTTCTACTTTTATGGGATGTAAAGTTACAAAGGGACTGATTGTGGATCTTTCTCTCACATCGAAAGCCAGCAAACAGATCAATTGAACGATATTCAGGAAAACCAATATTATGTCTGAACAAACTTCTGAAAACTGTCCTAAGACTACAGCCGAGTTCGCTTCGCTGCCCACTTTGACTGTAGCCCCCAAGCGAGTGATGCGGGGCTTTGGGATTTTGGCACAGGTAGGAGATATCTTGGCTAGGTTCGGCAGAAATTCTTTAATTATCGGGGGTGATTCTTCTCTTGAGGTGACTCTTGCTCGGTTAAAACCTGCTTTAACAGCACAGCTAGTGGCTCACCCAGTTTCTTATCGCCCGGATTGTAGCGAAGCCAGCCTAGCAAGGCTGATGGCAGCGGTGGAGAGGCATCAAGCCGATTTCATTATTGGGACTGGGGGTGGTAAGTCTCTGGATCTGGCGAAACTGGTTGCCCACCGTTGTAATTTGCCTGTTGTAACGATTCCGTCATCGGCGTCTACCTGTGCGGCTTGGACGGCTTTGTCTAATGTATACACCGATCGCGGAGCATTTCTTTATGATGTGCCTCTGGATGGTGGTTGTCCTGACTTGCTGATTTTGGATTACGAGTTAATTGCTACAGCACCGAAACGGACTTTAGTTGCCGGAATTGGGGATGCGATCGCTAAATGGTATGAAGCCTCAGTGAGTAGCGGTCATTCTGAACAAACTTTGTTAGTAGCTGCCGTACAACAAGCGCGAGTGCTTCGGGATATTCTCTGGCAAAAATCTGCCGCTGCCCTGGAACAACCGGGGAGCGATGTTTGGCGAGAAGTAGTAGACGCCACGGTTTTACTGGCAGGTGCGATCGGCGGACTAGGGGGCGCTCAATGCCGCACCGTCGGCGCTCATGCGGTTCATAATGGTTTAACTCATGTGGATCCAGAACATCACACATTGCATGGAGAAAAAGTAGCTTACGGCATTTTAGTGCAGTTGCGTCTGGAAGAGATGGTGCAAAATAACCAACTAGCTGCCACTGCTAGACAGCAGCTGTTGAAATTTTATGGGGAAATTGGTTTGCCAACAACTTTAGATGACCTGGGGCTGGAAAATATTACTCTGAAAGATTTGAAACAGGCAGCAGAAATCTCTTGTGGGCCGAATTCTGATATTCATAGATTGCCTTGGAAGGTGGTTCCCGATCAACTTCTGGCGGCAATGGTGTCAACAACGGCGACCCTAGAGCGTTTAGGAAACAGTCAATCGGCAGAGCGTGTGGGGATTGGTGAAAAGTGAGTCAGTCAAAAGAAATTCGCTTGCAGAAAGGGTTTTTCTGATTAGTCAAGCACAAATATTTGGTTCGGGCGAAGCATTACCGAAAAAAATTACGCTTTTAAGCCATCGAGTGGGGGAATGCTTCGCCCCTAAAAAGTCCGTACCTTGTTGAAATAATTTATTTCACCAGAAAAAAGTCTAGTCGAAGGCAACTAGACTTTTTTCTGTTGAGTATTAGTAGTAAAACTGAGTTTTTGATGCTGAAAATTAGATTAAACAAATGTCGCCACCGTAACTTTTTGCTTGATGCCAGTCCGTACTGGACTCATAGTTTTGGCTGTGGCTATCAGTTTCAACTGAGCCTACAGGTCACTATTATGATTGATATTAAGTAGGGTTGCGATGGCTACGATTAGAGCGGATGGACACAAACTCTAATGCAGGAAAATATTTTTTATTTAATTTTTTTGCGTCCTATTTGGTAACTAAAATTATTTGCCGAGCGCAAGTTTTTTTGAAAAAAATTAACATAAATTAAAATTTGGTGAGCTGGAGTGTAATTAATAGTAACTTGAGATACAAATTGTCTCTTATACAGAAGATGTGATTTTAAATTCATCGAGCGCAGTGAAGCGAAGCCCCTTGCGGTTAGGGGCGAATCGCCTGGGATGAAAAAACCGACTTTCTCTGCAAAGCTTAATTGAGCAGTAAAACCGCTTGCAGAGAAACCCGGTTTCTTTATAGCGCCCACTATTTGCCAATATTGCCAACACTATTTAACACTATTTGCCAATACAGAAGCGGCTAAACACTCTATCCAGCACCGCTTCCGTAACCTCTTCTCCGGTGATTTCGCCTAACGCTTGAATAGCACCGCGTAGGTCAATAGTCCAAAAATCGAGGGGCAAACCATCGGCAATGGTTGATTGGACTTGTTGGAGGGCGGTATAAGCGCGAGTTAGGGCGGCGGCTTGACGCTGGTTAATGGTTAACTCTAAATTGGCGGCTTGTATATCACCCAGATTAACCGCTTTTAATATAGCGTTTTCTAAATCTTCAATACCTTGCTGATAAAAAAGATCGAGCCGAGTAGCGGAAATGCTAATCGCCTCTACAGAAGTCTTAGCATCAAAAATACCCTCTGGCAAACTGGGCAACTTTTCTACCAAGTCTATTTTATTGATAACGATAATCAGAGGACGATGTTTAACTTGGGCATAAATTTCGGCATCGGCTGATGTCCAACCGGCGGTGGCGTCAATGGTAAAAATCACTAAATCCGCCGATTGGGCAGCGCGTCGCGATCGCTCTACGCCAATTTTTTCCACTTGGTCGTCGGTTTCGCGAATTCCCGCCGTATCGAGGACTTGCACAGGAATACCTTTGACCACCAATTGCGATTCTACGACATCGCGGGTAGTACCGGGAAGATCCGTAACAATAGCGCGCTCGCTCCGACTCCAAGCATTTAATAAACTGGATTTACCCACATTCGGTCGTCCGACAATCGCGACCTTTAACCCAGATCGCAAAAGTTCTCCCTGATGCGCCGTAGCCAATATTCTGGACATTTCTGCCAAAATGTAGTCTATGTTGGCGATAATTTCTGGCTCGTTTAAGGGCGGTAAATCTTCCTCAAAGTCAATCCTGGCCTCAATTTCTGCCAGAATATCTAGACAATTAGCCCGAAGTTGGTTGATCGGTTGGGTTAACTTACCTTGTAAACCAGCCAGTGCAGCTTGAGCAGCGGCGGCAGAACGGGCGCCAACCAAATCAGCAATACTTTCAGCTTGAGTCAGGTCAATGCGTCCATGCAAAAAAGCTCGGAGGCTAAACTCTCCGGGATTAGCCAGTCTAGCTCCTTGGGCAATACAAAGCTGCAAAACTTGTTGCACGGGAATAATCCCACCGTGACAGTGAAATTCCACTACATCTTCCCTGGTATAAGACCGAGGTGCTTTCATTATTAGTAGCAGAGCTTCATCTACAAGTTGTTGCGTCTGAGGATGGCGAATGTAACCGTATAAAATGCGATGGCTTTCCCAGGGCTGAGATCCTGGAGCATAAAATAAAGTCCGAGCGATAGCTTCGGCATCGGTTCCAGATAATCGGACTATGCCAATACTCCCTTGTTGTGGGACAATTGCTGTAGCGATCGCCGCGATCGTATCTCCTTGTCTGAAATCTCCTGACATATTTTTCCCTTTTACCCGACATTTACCCGACAGTCAAAATGGTAAATCCGTCAGCCCTAGCAGGCATAAAATTCTCTGACTTAATACAATATAAACATCACCACCAAACATGGCGCAGGGTGCCGCAATGATTGGCCAACTATTAGACAGAAGATATCGAATTGAAAAAATCTTAGGAGCCAATGGGTTTGGACAGACCTACTTGGCTGTGGACACTCATCGTCCGGGGGAGCCAAAATGTATAGTCAAGCAATTGCGCCTACCCGGAAATCAGGGTAAATCACTGGAAATTCTGGAACTGATTTTTAAGAAAAAAGTAGAGCTTTTAGAAAAAATTGGCAAGCACGACCAAGTTCCCCAACTATTAGCATTATTCCAAGAAAATAAAGATTTCTATATCGTAGAAGAATTTATCCTAGGCCATCCCCTTGCCGATGAAATTGGCCACGGAGTCCCCATGCCCGAAGACCAACTCTACAAACTGCTACACGAAATTCTGACAATACTAATCTTTGTCCACGGACATGGCATCGTACACGGCCAGGTGAAAGCGGAAAACTTAATTCGCCGAGAATCAGATGGCAAACTTGTACTAATCAACTTTAGCCTGATCAAAAATCAAGAAATCAAGTCAATCAAAAGCCAAAGCCACTCCCCAGACAATAGCTCGGAAAACATCGAAAGTCAGCTGGTCAACGAACTTAACCAAAGTCAGGCATACAACACTGACATTTACGGAGTGGGTTTAATCGCCGTTGAAGCCCTCACTGGTTTGCCGGTGAAAGACCTGATGCAGATATCGGACGATCAGAATCCTCAACATCCAGTATTGGTATGGCACGATCAAGTCCAAGTCAGGCCACAGTTAATTAGCATCCTGGATAAAATGGTACACCAGATTCCCAGCGAACGATATCAGTCGGTGCCGGAAGTCTTGGCGGCCTTGAAAAAGTTAAAATCACGACCATCCGGCGCTCACCCCGGCGCTCACCTGGGGTCAATACCCATACCACCCCCGCCACCAATCAAACCCGCACGAGTGGCTCCCCACCGGGTTAACCTAACTAAACCAGATCAATTGGCAAGCTCACCAAAGATGCCTGGGTCAAAGCTGAAAAGCCTGAGAATAACGCTTGTTGTAGGGCTATTGATTTTGCTCGGCGGATCTGCTTGGTGGTTCTATAAGCAAAATTATCTGAATCAGCGGGTTGCCGAATTCAAAAGTATTGCTCAAGAACGAGCTATCAGTGGTGATGCACTGGCAGCAATTCAAAAATTTACACAAGCGATCGCCCTTAGACCAACGGCGGAATCTTACTATCAGCGAGCTAACGCTCAACTGGATCTAGGCAATTACCAAGCTGCGGTAGAAGATTACACGACGGCTTTGGCAAAAGATCCTAGTTATCTAGCGGCGTACTTTAATCGAGGCTTGGCTTATTTAAAGTTAAATCAATTCCAGGCAGCGGTTGATGACTATACTAAAATAATCGAGAAAAATGCTCAGGATGCAGATGCTTATTATCAGAGAGGTTTGGCTTATCATCGCCTGAAAAATTACTCAGCAGCGATCGCTGATTATACTCAGGTGATTCGGCTAAATCCTCAAGATGCGGAGGCATTTACTAATCGGGGGTTGTCTTATTCTGCCGCCGGTGACAAACAAAGCGCGATCGCTGATTTTACTCAAGCGATTAGGTTAAATCCCAATAATGCTTCAGCCTATTATAGTCGCGGTAGGGCGAGGTTTTTTTTGGCAGATTATTCGGGAGCAATGGAGGATTATACGGAAGCATTACGGATTACTCCCGATGATGCAGATATATATGTGAATCGTTGTGGCGCCTATTTAAATCTGGCTCAATACGAGCGGGCGATCGCGGATTGTACCCAGGCGATTTCTTTAAATGCCAAATACCAAGAGGCTTATAGTAATCGTTGTCTGGCTTATACGAATTTACAACAATATGCTTTGGCGATCGCGGACTGTACCAAGGCGATCGCCCTAGAGCCCAACGCGGCGAAAGCTTATAGTAACCGAGGCATGGCTCGTGCAGCCGCCAATGACTTTCAAGGAGCGATTGATGATTACACTGAAGCAATTAGATTAATGCCGAATGATGCGGTAGCTTATAGCAATCGGGGCACGGTTTATTACGATTTAAACCAATATCCCGAAGCTCTTTTGGACTATACCCAAGCAATTAGACTTAAAGCAGACTACGATCTTGCTTACTATAACCGGGGTCTGGTTCGAGTGCAACTTAAAGATATTAAAGGAGCGATCGCGGACTTTCAAACCGCTGGCAAACTTTGCCTCGATCAAGGCAGAACAGGATGCTACCATGATGCTCAGTATCAAATTAATCTATTGCAGCAAAATAAGCCATAAAGATTCAGGACAGGATGGTTCTACAGTTAATTTATAGTTAACTTACTCAATTATTATTATTAACATAATCCAGTGACCTCCGGCCAATTTTTAGGGAAACGCTATCGAATTATTGAATTTATCGGCTCTGGTGCTTTTGGCACAACTTATTTAGCGGTGGATACTCGCCGACCGGGAAACCCGACTTGTGTGGTTAAACAACTTTTACCAACGCCAAAAATTGGCAAAAGTTTGAAAACTGCCCAGCGGCGATTTAGCCGAGAAGCTAAAATTTTAGAAAAACTAGGAAAACACCCTCATATTCCCCAACTTTTTGCATACTTTGAAGAAAATCAACAGTTTTATTTAGTGGAAGAGTATATCCCTGGTTATCCTCTCAGTAGTGAGTTAACTTTGGGATGGCAATTAAGCGAGATAGCCACGATTAATTTAATTCAAGAAATCCTGGAAATTGTATCATTTATACACAGCAATGGTGTGATTCATCGAGATATTAAACCCTCGAATATTATTCGACGACAACCAGATGGTCAGTTATTTTTAATCGATTTCGGCACAGTTAAAGAAATTAATCAAGGCCAGCTTACCGCTGAAAGAACTATGGCGACGGGAACTCCTGCTTATATGCCCCTTGAGCAATTTCAAGGAAATCCCAAACTAAACAGCGATATTTATGCCGTAGGGATGATTGCGATTCAAGCCTTAACTGGAGTTCACCCAAGAGAACTGCAATTAATTAAAAACATAGATGATACTAATAGTGGTCATCTTCATTGGAAAGAATTAGCAAACATCAGCCAAGATTTTCAGAAAATTATTGATAAAATGACTTGCGATGATTATCACTTGCGCTACCAATCGGCTAAAGAAGTTTTGGCGGATTTGCAAAAACTTAAACCTCGATTGTCACCAGCTCGGTTGGGTATTAAATTTGGCGATGATAATCTAGTCGTTCCTCTAGTCGCTCCTATAGATAATTCCACCCTAGAGGAAACTGCCGATTCGCTCACCGCCGCTCAAAGAGATGCTCAAAGAGATATTGTTAATAGATCGCTTCGGGACATTAAACATAAAAAAAGTCTAATTAAATTATTTTCACTTCTTTCACTGCTTTGCCCAACCAAAGAACCGGAAATTTATCGGCTTTTCTTAATATTTGTCGTCCCGCTGATAATTTGTTTATTTTTGTTCTGGGAAAATCTGATTAATTTTCGGGCAAAAATTTTGTATAATCAAGCAGTAGAAAAAGCAATAAATGGCCAAAACGAAGCAGCGCTCGCATATTTAAATCAAGCAATTAAGCTGTCACCAAACTATGGATCGGCTTATTATAGTCGCGGCAGAATTAGGTTTCAACTAGGAGATTATTCAGGGTCGATCGCCGACTATAGTCAGACGATTAAATTGAATCCTCAAGATGCTGGGGCATTAGCTAACCGCTGTGTAGCTTATCGAAAGTTGTCTGATTTTTCCGCCGCGATCGCCGACTGTTCCTATTCTATTCAACTTAATCCCAATTATGCCGATGCCTTAACAAATCGCTGCCTAGCATTGATTGCTATTGGTGAGCAAAAATCCCTACGGGCGGCTTTAGCAGACTGTAATCAGGCGATCGCTTTGAATTCGTCTCAATATGATGCCTATTATGGCCGAGGTTTAATTTATCAAAAATTGGGGGAACCCAATCATGCGATCGCTGATTATAGCCGTGCGATTACACACAATCCTAACTTGGCAGAGGCTTATTATTATCGAGGTCTTGTCCGGCTGGAATTAAACCATCGCCAAAACGCCGAGAGTGATTTTCAGAAAGCGGCTGAACTCTGCGAATTGCCCACAGTTGACTGTGATATCGATCCCAGGGCGCAACTGGAAAAGTTACAGTAAAGTAGGTTCGAGTGAAAGAGGTTCGAGGAAAGAATGCATCTCTCTTCCCCCCACACCCCACACCCCACACCCTAAAAATCACCCCATCACTTGGTGACAATGATAAAAAAGAGTGGGCCACCAATATCTTGGGGAATACCCGCTTCGATTTGTTCAGGAGTGTAGGCGATCGCTTCTTGTAAAGAACTGAGTTCAATTTGATCGTTGCGTTGCAGTCGATATAAGGCTTGATCCACTTCTTCGCGGGATAAGGGTGGTTGCAATTTCTGACGCAGATAAAAAATTGGCAAATAGTTATCTGTGGCTAGTTCTCGGTCTAAATTTTGAATCATTTTCAAAATTTCCGCATCGGCGGGCATTGGGTGATGGGCAGGTACTCTGTCAGAAAAATCTGAGGGGAAAACATCCTCAACGATTGGTTGAATTTTGGGGATTTTGGCCCGACTACCCGCCCCCTGCCGTAGGGATTTGCGGATAAAGCGCAGGTAATTGGTGAGCAGATCTAAGCTAATTACTGGGTCAGTGCCACTAGGATTATATTCATCGGTGAGATATTCTGCTCCGCGTTCGGTCAGCCAAACATCTTGGATTTTAGCTTTTTCGATTTTGATGAAGCCGCGATCGACTAAATTTTGGATCGTGGTTTGTTGTATGGTCAGGGTGGTTTCGGCGGCGATTTCTGCTGGGGTGGTAAAACCAGCCGCCCCTGCTTTAAGTAGTTGTAATTCTGCTTCGGGGATCGGTAATTGGCTGGTGTTGAGGGCTAAAAGTGCATGACCCGCAGGGGTGATGCTAAATTCTGTAACTTCAGTGCTGTAGGCGATTAATTCGCGCTGGCTCAAGGTGCGACAAATGCTATCTCGTTCACTGGCGCTAGTTTTGGGATTGGGCGTAATTTGACTAATTGGCGCCCGATAATCGGGAAACGCCAGTAGCTTTAACAAAAATTTTAACTCCACTACATTCATAATGATCCTCTAGTCCAATTAGCAACAAAAATATAAGAAAGAGAAAAGAAAGGAGAGAATATCTTTCCTCTTCCCTCTTTTTCCCTATTTCCTTTTTCCTCTTTCCTCATTCATTAGTCCCATGATAGTTGCTCATCACACATCAACGAATAGCGAGCGCTCCCACCCCCCTTGTTTAAGGTGCTTTGTTTAAGGTGTTTTGCCCGAATTTTGCTATAAGTATTTGCCATAAGTATATGGTTATTGATTGTTGTTAAAAGTAAATTATATTTAATTATTTTTTTGAACACCGCTAAATTATCTGAAAAAATGAATAAAAAAGTTAAAAAATTCAATTTTAATTTTTAATTCATACTAGATATTTTTTATATATGGAATAATTTTGTGAGCATATCTGGGGTAATAAACATTCATAAATGATGGATTTTCGGAGTATTTTAACTTAAAAAATATCATGAGATCAGCGGCAAATATGCCAGAGAATGTGTTAAAATATCTTCCCAAATCGCTCGTCCCTAATTGAAGCAGATTCGCTTTCTCGACCCCTTTGCGGAATCCCAGCGGGCTCCTTGTGAGAAACAGAATCTCTAACAATCCACTCATTAATTTAAACAGATTTCCTGAAAATTCTTAAGTTTTATGAAAATTTTAATGCTTTCGTCCACCTTTCCCTATCCGCCGAATCGTGGAGGGACAGAAATTAGAACCTTTAATCTGCTGAAATATTTACACCTGACTCAGCAACATCAGATTACCCTCGTCACCCAGCGCAATGCCACTGTCACCGATGCTGACGTGAAACAATTGCAGCAATGGGTCAGCGATTTAGTCATATTTCCCTTGCCCAAGGATCCACAATCCCAAGGATTTGGCGGAAAACTAGGCCGGTTTGGAGTATCTTGGCTCAAGGGAACCCCGCCCAATGTGTTACAACGCTATTCTCCTGAAATTCAGGAGTTTGTTGATCGCGCAGTGGCACAGAAACGATACCAGGTGATTACTTGCGAACATAGTGTGAATGAAATTTATATTCGCCCTGAGTTTTGCCAGTCTATCCCCACGGTGGTGAACGTGCATAGTTCGGTTTATGGCTGGACGCGCAACCATCTGGAAATGGGGGCGAGTCAAAATACTCTGCGCGATCGCCTCTATTTGCCTTTACTGCTGAACTATGAGAAGCGCTACAGCGCCAAATTCTCCCAAATTGTGGTGACAACTAAAGACGACCAGCAGCAATTTCAGGAGTTCGCCCCCAACGCCAAGATTGCAGTGATTCCCAATGGGGTGGATTTAGACTTATTTCCCTACCGGGAGCGAGATCCGAAAAATCACCGCTTGGTGTTTGCCGGGGCAATGGATGCTTCCCATAATATTGATGCGGCTCGCTTTTTTGCCGTGGAAGTGTTACCGTTACTCAGGAAGCATTACCCTGATGTGACATTTGCCATTGTGGGCGATCGCCCAGCCCCAGAAGTCATGGAACTACAGAACATTCCCGGAGTTCTAGTCACCGGCAAAGTTGACTCGATGAGCGACGAACTCCATCGTTCCTCTGTCTGTGTCGTCCCCTTACGGACAGGCTATGGGATTAAAAACAAAACCTTAGAAGCAATGGCCGCCGGAGTTCCCGTGGTCGGAAGCGATCGCGGCTTAGAAGGGTTAACCGTCGATGGGGCAAATGTTCCCCTGCGGGCATTACGGGCGAACCGAATTGAAGAATATGTTCACCAAATTAGCCGCTTATTTAATGACGCCAGTCTGAGAAAAAAGTTATCCTTGCAAGGGCGATCCTTAATTGAAAGCGAATATACTTGGAACGCTGCTGGCAAGCTTTACGAGCAAGTCTTGGGTCAACTTTCTATTAGTTAAGATGATCATCAGCCGAAGAACGGGGATTTCTAGCGCATGAACAATAATTTACGCTCTCCAATGGTTTCATCATCATCCGCATCTCTGGCACCCATTCGCCAGAAAACATCCCCCAAATCCCCAACCCGAAAAACACTCTCTAGGCGACAAAGGCGGCGGGCTGGGAAAGTCGCATTATCCCCAATTTGGCGCAGTCAAGCAGCCCTAGGGACAATTGCCGCATTCTCCAGCACCCTTTGCTTAGTGGTGGGCGGGGTTTCCATGAGTTTAGAACTGATGATCAACCCAGACGCAGTGAAATGGTTAGAACCTTTAGTTCCGGCCTGGAGTCAGGTGCCTTTTGCCAACCGACAAGCCCCCCAAACCTTAGAGGCAATTCAAGCCCAGATCTCTGCCCAAGGACTTCTCTCCGCCAAACCTTTAATCCTCGACAAGTTGCCCAGTCCTCAAACCGATGAAGGACTCTGGAGTTATGAGACCGGAATTCTGTTGCCGGTGATGGCTAGATGTACCCAAGCCAATGGTGCAGAGACAGAAGGTTGTCAAAAAATTGTACAACTGCAACTGTATTTACAAGTGCGATCGCCCGCTCGCCCCGATGATGCTCAACCCTATTATCAGAAAATTAGCGAATTAAACATTGACGGGCCAGCCGAATCATTAGTAATTAGCCACATCAGTGACCTTGATGTTAATGGGTCGAGTCAGCCTTTGCCCTTAACCCAACTAGAACGGTTCTACAGCAAAGCACCGAATACCGGCATTTGGTTTCAACTCACTGGGCAAAAGACCTATAAAGGGGAAAAAATCACATTCGGCAAAATCGTTCACTACAATTACGAAACTCGTTACCTGAGTGAAATGATGCAGTGGGCTTCTCCCAACAACCAGCCCCCGGTCTGGCAAGAGGTGACCGGTGGCGACTATCCCGAATTAATCATTGATCGCACCACGGGCATTGAACCCAACTTAAGTATTTATCAAATCAAACCCGTCAAGTTTGTAATTAATCCGATTTCCTTGGAAGAAATCACCCTAGATGCCCCAGTTATAAAAACTCAGGAATATCGAGATGCTTTATGGTTGGCCAAAACCGGGTTATGGTCCCCCGCGTGGGAAATGATGGCCTATCAAAAGCAAAGCTTGGAGCGTCTTGGCAACTGGACTGCCACTGCCCAAGCGCAAATGGATGTAATTCGGTTTCACGCCCAGGTCAGTCAAGCCCAAGCTAATGCCCGTTGGCGTAACCCCAGTCAACAAGTCTTAATGGCTTTGGTGGATGGTCGCTGGACTCAAGCTTTGGAAGTCTATGAGTCACAGTTGGCATTGGGCAATCCGATGAATGATGTGCTCAATACGGTAATGGTTGACTTGTGGGAGCGGGTGGAAATGGCCTTGCGGGTCTATCCGAAAAATATCGATCTACAAGCTTGGGCGGCTTTGATTATTGCTGCCCAAGACGGGGAAGAGCAAGCCAAAGATTGGTTAAACCAACAGCCTGTCAAAGAAGAGGAACTGCAAAGGTTGTTGAATTTATTGGCAAAACGATCTCAGGCAAACGAGCGCAACCAAAAGATTAAGAATCATCGCAGTCGCATTATTGGCAATGGGTTAATTCTCGCTGAAATCAATCCCGAACAATGGCAACCGGGAAGCGGTGCATCTATTTCTTTGGCTCCTGGGGAAATTTGGTATCAAATTCAAGTGATCGGATTTCACGATAGTGTTTTATGGCATGAATTTCCTTTTAATGACTTGCAACTGCCTCGCTACAAAGGCAGTGACTTTCTTTGGAAACACCTCGGTTTGCACAATGACCCCAACCTGCAAATCATTGTCTGGATGCCCAATGGGGAACAGCAAACGATCCCGACTACGGTTAAAGCTCTGCAATTCCAGAATGGTTCCTTGAAGTTACTAGCGGCGGGAAAACCCATCCCTGGTGCAGATCCGACGCCGCTTGCCCTGACTGGCGCCTTGACTGGCGACCTAAGTGACAATGGGTCTGACAATGGGTCGATGTCTAAACCTTTGGCGGTTTCTAGTTCAGCATTGGAATGGCGATCGCCCCAAGTCCTGACCCTTAAACAACTAAACCAGCAAAATCCCCAATGGGTCAATGCCATTGTCCCGGTACTCTGGTATGAACTCCAGCTAGGAGGGGAAGTTTTGCCCGGACTTCAGCCTAGTCCCGAAATGATGCTGACCCAAATGAGTGATTGGTTGGTACAACTGGTGGATCTGACCGGCAACGGCAAACCGGAGGCAATCCTCACCCTCAAACCTGACCGGTTCAAGAATTTTTCGGGGCGCCAGTATTCCCGTCCCCGCACTTTGATTTTAGAAGACACTGGGGCGTTGATTTACAGTGAGCTTACCAGCGCCAAAGGTCAATCGGTGACAGGCATTGCTGACGTTAAAGACGGTGGATTGACTGCCCTGGTGGTGGAAGGTTCCACGGGTTATACTTTGCAGCGTTGGTCGAGTGCTCGCCGTCGGTTTGAATTTTAAACTCAAGAAAGTTGGTTGGAATGTTGTTGGTTGTTGGTTATTGGTTGGTGGTTGGTGGTTGGTGGTTGTGTCCAAGGTAGGGTGGGAAAGAATTTGCCCACCCTACCCTTGTTTTTTGTCTCCGGCGTCACCGCCAGCGTTACAAATGATACTAAATTTTGGTAAATGGCCATAACTACTATATATAACTACTATATATAGAGTTAGAATGCTCGAGCGCAGCTATATATATTGTTAAAAACCCATTGAAGCGGTCTAAATTTCGAGGGAGTCGGCGCGAATTGTAACGAAATATTACAATATTGCCGTCATAGTGGTAAAACCTCTTGACGCTTTCTAAAAATGCGGTTATCTTGAGATTCATACCCGGGTAAATCAAATGCAAGTCCTACCTATGCAAGATAAGCAGAAGGTTACATTATATATACCGCCTGAACTGCATCGTCAACTGAAAATCAAAGCAGCAGTTGATTCTGAATCAATGTCTACCATCGCCGAAAAAGCTATTGCTTTTTATATGAATCATGCACCAGAGGTAGACGAGATAGAATCATCCTACGGGCGGATTCATCGGGTTTACACTTGCCCAAAATGTTACTCCGAAGTGGTTATTCGCGATGGAGAAATGGTGGCCTTAAATCATCAAGCAACAGGGTTGATTTCTGATGAGGAATTACCACTAGAGCAGGTGCAAAAAATCCAAGCCAGTAAAGAGCATAAACCACAAGAACAGTTGGTGACGTGCTAAAGGTTTAACAATAGCTCCACATTATCCATAATGGGGGCGTCCAATTCAGCAAACATCTTTGCACCGTTTTTAATAGGTCTTTTGGCTATGCAAGAAGAGCTCAATATTTTAATAAAAGCTCAATATCCTCTGATCTACCTCGTCACTGCCGAGGAAGAACGGGCCCTTGAAGCGATCGCGAAGATTGCTGAACAAAGCAAGCCCCCACGGAGAGTCTATACCTGGACTGTAACCCGAGGAATTGTAGAGTATGGTCAAACCAACACCAGTACGAGTCACAATACTGTGTCGCCGGAAGCGGCGCTAGAGTGGGTGATTCGGCAAAAAGACCCCGGTTTGTTCGTCTTCAAGGATTTACACCCCTTTATTGAGGCGATGGGTAATGCGGTGGTAATTCGGTGGCTCAGAGATGCGATCGCCTCCTTCAAAAATACCGAAAAAGCGATCGTCCTCATGTCTCCGGTACAGCAAGTACCCATTGAACTGGAAAAAGAAGTGGTAGTTCTGGATTTTCCTCTGCCGAAAATGGCTGAGATCGACCGAGTGCTATCCCAGCAGTTAGAATTGACTCGCCAGCGCAAAATTAGCACGGAAACCAGAGAGAAACTCGTCAAAGCTGCCCTGGGTTTAACCAAAGACGAAGCGGAGAAAGTCTATCGCAAGGCGCAAGTCACCGCTGGTCGTCTCACCGAAGGGGAAGTGGAAATTGTTCTCTCGGAGAAAAAGCAGCTAATTCGCCGGAACGGTATCCTGGAATATGTCGAAGACGATGAAACCATTGAATCAGTCGGTGGACTGGAAGAACTGAAGCGCTGGTTAAAACAACGCTCCGATGCTTTCACTGAAAGGGCTAGGGAATACGGCTTACCTCAACCCAAAGGAATGCTAATCTTAGGGGTTCCTGGGTGCGGTAAGTCCATGATTGCCAAAACCACTTCCCGGCTGTGGGGTCTGCCCCTGTTGCGTCTAGATATTGGTCGCGTGTACGACGGATCGATGGTCGGACGCTCAGAAGCGAACTTGCGTAGCGCACTGAAAACCGCTGAGTCCATTTCACCAGTGATCTTATTCATTGATGAGTTGGATAAGGCGTTTGCCGGTAGTGCTGGCTCTGCTGACTCGGACGGAGGCACATCAAGTCGCATCTTTGGTTCTTTCCTAACTTGGATGCAAGAAAAAACATCACCTGTGTTTGTGATGGCCACTGCCAACCGAGTCGAAAGATTACCCGGGGAGTTTCTCAGAAAGGGCCGTTTTGATGAAATCTTCTTCGTTGACCTTCCCAACGACGAAGAACGGCAAGAAATTTTCAGAATTCATCTGTCCAAGCGCCGTAAAGACATCTCCCGCTTTGATCCTGATCAACTGGCTAAGGTGTCTGAAGGGTTCTCTGGAGCAGAAATTGAGCAAGCCGTAATCGCTGCTATGTATGAGGCATTTGCTCAAGATCGAGAGTTTACGCAGTTGGATATTATTGCCGCGATCAAATCAACGCTACCGCTGTCGAAGACTATGACCGAACAAGTCACAGCTCTGCGGGACTGGGCTCGTCAGCGAGCGCGACCGGCTGCGTCCTCCGTCGCTGAATATCAGCGAATGGAGTTCTAAAGGTTTTCTCCTGTTTCCCACAGGAGGAAAGGTGAGCAAAGTCAGCCATAAAAATATCATAAAAATATGCTGACATTGCATCAAAAAACCGCATTTTATGCGGAATCGTCTTGGATTCCCGTTGTTGAAAATTTTGCTTCACGGGAATGACACTTGATTACATCGTTGTCGTTTTTGTCGAATTTTTTATTTTTTGGAGGAAATCCCAATGTCTCACTTTAGCACTCTCCGCACCAAAATCACCGATGCTGAAATCCTCAAGAACTCTCTGCGCGATTTGGGGATTAACGTGAAGACCGAAGCCGATGTCCGTGGCTACAATGGACAGCAGGTTCGGGCTGACATCGTGGCGGTGCTCGAGGGCGATTATGACCTTGGTTGGTCTCGGAATAGTGATGGTTCTTTTGACTTGATTGCTGACCTCTGGGGTGTGGCGAAAAAGCATAACCAAACTGAACTGATCAATTCCATTAATCAGAAGTACGCGGTGAACAAAGCTTTGACGGAAGTACGTCGTCCTGGCTTGCAAAACGCTAATGTGAAACTGGTTGTTCAAAAGTAGTTTGGCCACATCGCGTTCCCAAGCTTTCGGGTTAACCAATACGGGTTGACCCGTTTTTTTATGTTTCATCAGTGATGCGATCGCTGTTTGATGCTTTTGATGCTGTTTGATGAGAGCAAATCAATCATTTTGAGATATTGGAGTTTAAATTTATGAAAAAAATATGGCTAATTCTATTAACTTTTGTATCAATTATTCTTATTTATAATATATTTCCTGCTACCGCCACTGAAACAAGATGTGGATGGTTGAGAAACCCGACCCCAGCGAATTTCTGGCTATAAGATGCTGAAGCAACTTGGGTTATTGGTACACAAGGGGGCTATCAAGCGCAAGGAATGGAAAATTTACCCGATTTTATTCCAGCAGAATATGTGAACACTCAGTCTAGTTATGGATATGGCTGTGCTTGTTTAGATTTGGTCACAGATAGCAGAAATAAAAGAATTATTTCAATTTCCGGGGGCGATGCTTTGCCATTGAATGTTTGTCGTGAAGCTCCTAATTTGCCTCAATAATTGACTAATTACCAAGAAAATTAATGACCATGATGATTGTTGCGCCCTGGGAAATTGATGATGTTATGGGTGCCATTCTAGGGACGGCTCTAGGGACGGCTGTGTTGGGCGGCACCTTTGGCGTTGATTGGGAACAAGCCAGGAAGGTGGTGATGAGGATGACGCTGGTAAATATTCTGGTGAAAAACGGATTTGGTCTGAATATGTCAGGAAAGATGATAGGATGTCCCATTGGCAGTAGGTAATTTGGGCAAGGGGAAAATGCCAAAAATTTGGGAATTAGATTTTTATTCGCGACCGATTTTAGCTGAAAACGGTAAAAAAGTCTGGGAAGTACTTTTATGCGAAACTCCTGTAACGATTTCACAGGATGATACCCTGTTTCGGTTTAGCAAGTTTTGTTCTAACTCCGAAGTGAACTCGATTTGGCTGCAAGGAGCGATCGCTGAGGCGATCGCGGCTGCCCCGACTCCACCGACAACGATTCGCTTTTTTCGGCAGCAGATGAAAAACATGATTACCAAATCTTGTCAAGATTTGGGGATTGATGCTGTGCCATCGCGTCGGACAATTGCCTTGCAAGCTTGGCTGGCAGAACGCATGGCACAAGTTTATCCTCAAGATCCGAATTACCAAGAGGCGCCCCCGACCGTATCGGTACGAATGGAGTCAGCCCCAGCATCCCCGCTACCGGATGCTTTATTGGGCGAACAATGGGCTTTTGTATCTTTATCGGCTAGTGACTTGGCCGATTTTCCTGAATGGGATGTTGGGTTTGGGGAAGTTTTCCCGATTTTAGGGGAAAAAAGCTTGGTGCCTGGGTTAACTAACGATTGTCGGATTCCGGGAGTGATTATTTTTTCTTCACGAGCAAAGGCTTTGGCTGCTTGGATGTCCGGGTTGGACTTGGCCTTTTTGACGGTTCAGCAAGAACGACCGGCGCGACTACTTATGGAAACCGGGGTAATCGATCGCTGGATTTTAGCGAACATCGTGAATTCTCAAACTTTGTCAGAAGCCCAGGGATTTTTGGCGGCTAAGGAAAAAGCCCAGCAGGTGCATTTTCTGGCCGTCCAGTCCGCTCCCGAATCCGAATCTTTTGCGGGATTTTGGTTGTTAAAAGAACCGTCCCTTGGCTTTTAGTGGTGATTCCGCTAGTATTGCAGACGCTGTTAGGAATTGCAAGCGATATAACACATTAACTGATTAATTAATCGCGATTAACGCAATTAATTAATCATCATTTTTGGTACTGCCCAGGGAAGAGGAGGAGCTATGGGGTTTGACAGTTTACACGCCGAAGAATTGGCGTTCGCTTTGCTAGAAGAAGCGCAACGGTCGGGGGCTGAAGCCGCCGAGGTGTTACAGTCGCGCTCGCATTGTGCGGGAGTGTTCTTTGAGGCGAACCGGCTGAAAGAGTTGCAAAATTCTGAATCAGAGGGGACAGCGTTACGAGTGTGGCGCGATGGTCGTCCCGGCATTGCGGTGGCGTATGGGCCGGTCAACCCACAAGTGTTGGTCGAGCGCGCTTTGAGTCTGAGCGAACTGAATCAAGCAGAAACGATTTCTCTGACCCAGGGAAGCAAAATCGCTTATGCGGATGATGGCCAAGCGGTGCCGGTGGAACAGTTACTCCGTTGGGGCGAAGAGGCCATTTTGCAGGCCAGAGAAGTACACCCAGAAGTGCTATGTACTCTTGATTGTGACTGTGAGTTAGAAACCACTCTGTTGGTTAACTCTCTGGGTTTGGATGTTCGTCACCAAGATACAACCCTGCACTTGGCTATGTCGGTGGACTGGGTACGCGGCGATGATTTTTTAACCGTAAGTGATGGGCTTTCCTCACGGGAGGATTTAGACCCAACAGCGATCGCCAATCAGATTATCCAACGCTTAGACTGGGCACAAGAGAATGTAGAACCTTGTACCGGAAGGGTGCCAATTTTATTTACTTCTAAAGCGGCAGATATGCTGTGGGGGACTTTGCACGCGGCTTTAAATGGCAAACGAGTGCTGGAGGGTTCCTCTCCCTGGAGTGAGTATAAGGGCTCCCAGGTGACTCACGAAGCAATTACCATTTACCAAGCACCGGATATCGGCCCATTTAGTTGTCCTTTTGATGACGAGGGCACCCCAACTCAGCATCTTGTGTTTATTCAAGATGGGGTGTTGGAAAATTTTTACTCCGATCGCACCACGGGCAGATTACTGGGACAAGAGACTACTGGCAATGGGTTTCGCCCTGGTTTGGGCAGCTATCCCACCCCCGGTCTATTCAACTGGTTAGTCAAACCGGGAGAGCATTCATTTATGGATTTAGTCGCCCAACTCGAAGATGCTATTATTGTGGATCAAATCCTCGGTGGTGGTGCAGGCATTTCTGGGGATTTTTCCGTCAATGTGGACTTAGGCTATCGGGTGAAAAAAGGCCAAATTATTGGCAGAGTCAAAGACACAATGGTAGCGGGAAATGTCTATACTGCGTTAAAACATTTGATGCAACTGGGTGCTGATGCGGAATGGAACGGTTTTTGTTATACCCCTTCATTAATTGTCGACGGTTTATCCGTCACCGGGCGGCAAGTTTAAGGGCGTAAAATAAGAGCGTAAAATCAGGGCATAAAATCAGGGCATAAAATCAGGGCATAAAATCAGGGCATAAAATCAGGGCATAAAATCAGGGCATAAAAATCCATATTTAGGATTAAGAAATAGGTGTAAATTAGGTAGAAAATCATCAAAAAAACGCATACATATGAGGAAAGAGGACAAAGAAAAGAGAAGAGAGGATTTTCAGCAGCATCCTCTTTCTTCTTTCCTGTTTCTTCTCCTCTCTTTTCTATCCTCTAGGCATCTCTCTTTAATACACCTGTATTTCCCTCGTGTACCTTGCCCGATCGCCCCCTTCCATTTAAAAATAAAATGAGCGTGATTCGCACCAGGAGGTAATGGTGAGTCAAGAGTTTGATTATGACCTAGTAATTATCGGTGCCGGTGTAGGCGGACATGGTGCTGCCCTACACGCGGTGGAATGTGGCCTAAAAACAGCCATTATCGAAGCCGCGGATATGGGTGGCACTTGTGTCAACCGTGGCTGTATCCCTTCAAAAGCTTTACTCGCCGCTTCAGGAAGAGTTCGGGAACTGCGCGACGCCCACCATCTACAATCCTTGGGCATTCAGCTTGGCCATGTCACCTTTCAACGGGAAGGCATTGCTAACCATGCCAACAACTTAGTCGCCAAAATCCAAGGAGACTTAATCAACAGTTTAAGGCGGTTGAAAGTTGATATCATTAGAGGTTGGGGGAAAATTGCTGGACAGCAAAAAGTGTCTGTCAAAACAGATAGTGGGGAAAAAACTATTACAGGGCGGGATATTTTATTAGCCCCCGGTTCTGTTCCTTGGGTGCCCCCCGGAATTGAAGTAGATGGCAAAACTGTCTATACCAGCGATCAGGCAGTAAAATTAGAGTCTTTGCCACAATGGATCGCTATTATTGGCAGTGGTTATATCGGTTTAGAATTTGCCGATATTTATACCGCTTTGGGGTCGGAAATTACCATGATCGAAGCCCTTGATCGCCTCATGCCCACCTTTGACCCGGATATTGCCAAACAAGCAGAACGCATTCTGATTCACCCCCGCGATATAGAAACTCGTGTGGGTAAATTGGCGCTGAAAGTCACCCCCGGTTCTCCGGTGGTGATTTCTTTAGCGGATGCCAAAACCAAAGAAGTCGAAGAAATTTTAGAAGTCGATGCTTGTTTGGTGGCTACAGGTCGGATTCCTGCTACCAACAATTTGGGATTAGAATCCGTCGGCGTGGAAACTGACCGCCGTGGGTTTATTCCGGTGAATGATAATTTAGCGGTGTTGTCTGGCGGCGAACCAGTGCCCCACTTATGGGCGATCGGGGATGCTACGGGTAAGATGATGTTGGCTCATGCCGCCTCCGCCCAAGGGGTGGCGGTGGTGGAAACGATCGCCGGTCGTCCCCGCCAAGTGGACTATCGCAGTATTCCCGCTGCGGCTTTTACTCACCCAGAAATTGGCTTTGTGGGGCTGACCGAACCCCAAGCGAAGGAGTTAGGGGCAACTGAAGGCTTTGAAGTGGCAGCGGTGAGAACTTATTTTAAAGGAAATTCTAAAGCCCTGGCTGAGGGAGAAACCGAAGGCATTGCTAAGGTGATTTACCGGAAAGATAATGGGGAAATTCTCGGCGTCCATATTATTGGTATTCATGCCTCTGATTTGATTCAGGAAGCGGCTAACGCGATCGCCCTGCGTCAGTCGGTCAATACCCTAGCGTTTGCGGTGCATACTCACCCCACCCTTTCAGAAGTGTTGGATGAAGCCTACAAACGGGCTGCTACTTACGCTTAATTTTTACGCTTAATTTTGTTGATGGTTGGCAAGGCCGGCAAGGCTTGCAAGTTATTTATCAACCACCAACCAAGAACTAACAACCATCAACCATCAACCACCAACCATCAACTATCAACTATCAACTATCAACCATCAACCACCAACCAGTATCGTGAAGAATCAAGAGTTACAAATCCGCCGTCGTCCGCCCAACCCCCCAGTGGAGGTGAAACATTTGCGCTATCAGGTCAAGCTTCCCGATGGCGAACCCAGGCATATTCTGGAAGAAATTGTCTGGCACAAGGAAGCAGAAGTGGCTCAGTGGCGCGATCGCGTTCCCTTGGTGGAACTACAAAAACAACTGGCCACTTTGCCTCCTACCAAAGACTTTGTATTGGCATTGCGCCAGAGTAAAACCAATCCAGCGGTAATTGCGGAGGTGAAAAAAGCTTCCCCCTCCAAAGGAGTGATTCGGGAAGACTTCGACCCAGAGGCGATCGCCCGCGCTTACCAACAAGGGGGCGCCAGTTGTCTATCCGTCCTTACCGATGAAAAATTCTTTCAAGGCAGCTTTGAGAACTTAGAAAAAGTTCGGGCGGTAGTCGATTTGCCTTTATTGTGCAAAGAATTTATTATTTATCCCTACCAAATTTATCTAGCCCGAATCAAAGGCGCCGATGCCATTTTACTCATTGCGGCCATTTTGTCCGACCAAGACCTGAAGTATTTTGTTAAAATCACCAAATCTCTGGGCATGACCCCCTTAATTGAAGTCCATACCCTCGCGGAACTTGACCGGGTATTGGCCATTGATGGCGTCACTTTGGTGGGGATTAACAATCGCAATCTGCAAGATTTTTCCGTAGATTTGCAAACCACCTGTGACTTGCTGGCACAAAGAGGTCAACAACTTGCTGAACGCGGTATCCTAGTGGTCAGCGAGTCAGGGTTGAAAAGCGGCGCTGACTTAAAACAAGTGAGCAATGCTGGAGCCAATGCCGTTCTGATTGGGGAGTCTTTAGTTAAGCAACCCAATCCGGGTATCGCATTAGCCCAGCTAATTAATAGTTAATGATTAACAACTAATAATTAATAATTAATAACTACTTGGAAAATTAATTATTAAGTTATTAATTATTAATTATTAGTTGTTGGTTAATTAATTGTTAATTATGTTCCGAGCGCTGTCTCCGCCCATACATATAATCTTGATTCGATATTGGTATAAACTAAGTTGGCTGTCATGGCGAATATCCCCCTTCCTTCTCATGTCCACTACGAACTTTTGTTGCAACTGCTGGAGCGACAGACGATGTTTGCAGTGGGACAAAATTCTCCCCAGCGAGACCAAGTGCGTCAGTTAATTGCCACCCTTCGCAAAGCTTTCGCCCAACAAAAGCAACTAGAAGAGAGTTGCCAAGTTGACAATTTAGCCATTGACTACCGTTGGTCTTTGAATGAAGGAGCGGGGGGAGTTCAAGATGTGTTAGGGAAGGAAGATGCCAATTTGACCGCACCGCCTCCAACTTTAGACGCTCGGTGATATGTTTGTTATTTGTTTATTTGTTGGTTTATTTGTTGCCTTATTTGTTGCTTTATTCGTTGCTTTTTACTTGTTATTTGGTGTTAGTCCGAGCCATAACGAATAACAAGTAACAAGTAACAGATAAAGATTAGTATTTGTCCCATAGCTATCGATGATTAATTTTAGGAAGAAAATTCATGGACGATAAGTTAATGCTGATGATTCCTGGCCCAACCCCCGTGCCAGAAAGTGTTTTACTGGCGATGGCCAAACACCCGATGGGTCATAGAAGCAAGGATTTTGAAGCGATCGCCGGGGAAATTACCGAAAACCTGAAATGGTTGCACCAAACTCAAGGGGATGTGCTGATGTTGACTTCATCGGGCACTGGGGCAATGGAAGCGGGAATGATTAATTTTCTCAGTGCAGGCGATCGCGTACTGGTGGGCTGTAATGGGAAATTTGGCGAACGCTGGGCAGAAGTCGCCACCGCTTACAATTTGAAGGTGGAACAAGTGACGGCGGAATGGGGTAAACCCCTCGACCCGGAAGAGTTTCGCGTTAAGCTGGAAGCGGATAGGGACAAGCAAATCAAGGCGGTGATTGTGACTCACAGCGAGACCTCTACTGGGGTGATTAACGATTTAGCAACCATTAACCGTTACGTCAAAGCCCACGGAGAAGCACTGATTATTGTGGATGCGGTTACCAGTCTCGGTGCGGTGCATATTCCCATCGATGAATGGGGTTTAGACGTGGTGGCTTCCGGTTCTCAAAAGGGGTTTATGGTGCCACCGGGTATGGGATTTGTGGCGGTGAGTGCCAAAGCCTGGGAAGCTTATAAAACTGCAACCCTACCCCGATACTATTTGGATTTAGGCAAATATCGTCAAGCGGCAGGGAAGAATAGCAGCCCCTTTACTCCCCCAGTGAATCTAATGTATGCTCTGCAAGCGAGTTTGCGGATGATGAAGGCAGAGGGGTTGGCAAATATTTTTGCCCGACATGAACGGCATAAAAACGCTACCCGCGCTGCGATGAAAGCCCTGGGAATGCCTTTGTTTGCCCCAGATGAGGCGGCTTCTCCTGCGATTACCGCTGTAGCCCCGGTGTCGGTGGAAGCGGAACAAGTGCGATCGATTCTGAAAAAACGATTTGATATTGTTTTGGCGGGAGGTCAAGACCACCTGAAAGGTAAGATTTTCCGTATCGGGCATTTGGGTTTTGTGAGCGATCGCGATATCCTCACTGCGATCGCCGCCTTAGAAACCGCCCTGGTCGAGTTAGGTGCGAGCAACGTCACCCCTGGGGCTGGTGTAGCCGCCGCCAGCAAAGTATTTGCTCAGTAGTAAGTAACAATTAAGTAACAATTAAGTAAAAATGTAAGCAAAAATGTCGCAAAAAAAGGGCGAATTGTTCAATATGAACAGTTCACCTTTTTTGCTCCATGACAATTGCCTACAAATCAATTTTCCCTGATGTAATCCTGGGGCGCCACCCCTACCACCTCTGAAAAAAGTTAACCGAGAAAAGCGATTCGCGCCTTTCGTCCGCTGCGCGGCATCGCAGCGGTTGATTCGCTCGCTTGAGTCATCATTTAATGAGTCCATCTGAGGGAATATCCTAAAGTGGTGATGAAATTTATGCCGTTTCCAGCCAATCAAAAATTTGCTCTAACTGCTGAATGGTGACTAAGCCATATTGCCAAAGCACCATTGGTAAAGGCGTCGGATCGGACTCACGATTGCGAATCCCAAAAGAACCACAAATCCGCTCGGCTAAATCAATTGAAGAGGAAGAAATGGCCAAGTCCTCTTGGAGAAAGCGAATAAATTGAGCATAATTAGACTTTCCCATTGAGCCGTTAACCTCCGAAATCTTAAAATCTATTATTTCAACTTTTTTTTATCCACACTGACCCTAGGTAGCCAGTTTTTCATTTGTACACTCAACCCAACCCTAGAGGTTTCATTTCTAACGGAAAAAGCGATCACCCTTTGGGTGCTTCAATTCCGGGATCAGCGTTTAACCCTCTGGGATCATCGCGAAATCGAGATTATTTTCTTAACTTAAATTCATTTTGATCGCTTGTCGTGCCAGCGCCACAATACAAAAGCTCACACACCATACTAGCCCGATTCCTGTCAATAAGCAATCACCACTTCTGACTCTAGTTCAGCATAGGATTGCTGAAATGACATCAGGGAAATTACTGATTTTTTTTCCGAGGAGTTTAACCGGAGTTGCTCAGTAAATTCACGCATCAAATTACGCATCAAATTTACGCATCTAACAATTTACCCACTCCTAAACCTATAGTCTAAGTCTGAGGGGTGCATATGTCAAGATACTATGACATACTCTGACAAATTGCCGCAAAAATTGAAGTTGGTCAGCAAATAGCCATTGTATTTGTGGTCTTGCGGATTCTGGCAGACCCAGCCAAGTTTTTACCACTGTGCTGGGGTGTGCTGGGGTAGGCATTCCCGCAATTTCAGCCACTAAGAAAGAATTGGCACTCAAAGGCGATTGGCGCCATTCGTCCGCTGCGCGGCATCGAGAGTTGAGCAACCCTTATGCTTGCTGTGGTCTGGGTAATTTGCGTAAATTGCGCTCATTGTAAAACATTTTTAATAAGTTTTGTAACAAAATTAGGGAAAAATTTTTTAACTGGATCAAGTTTCTCCCATCACCAGTCCGGTCAAAGCCAGAGAATCAAGCTTCCCGCAACACATAACCTAAACCTCGCACCGTATGAATCAGCCGTTTGTTACCATTGCTTTCTAATTTCAACCGCAAATATTGGCTACACTTGGCTACACAAGTCTAAACCCGATTCCCCTCCCAACATTCTGGCAATGACAATTAAATGCGGTTGGTTGATCTTGACTTGATGCCAGCCAGTTTTGGCATCCGGGGCAATAAGTGGTTGATGCCCTGCGGTTTGCTTTCTCTTCGGAGATTTGCCCAGCTAAGACTGGATCGGATTCAACCACGAGGACAGAAACATTTATTTGCAGAGCAACTGGATTCATATTGATTGGCTTTTGGTTTTTAACGGGGAAGCAGAAGCAAGCGCGATCGCTAGGTTCATGTCCGCAACCACCGTTGTTATATCAATCAATTCTCAGGCGTTGAGAGAATTAATTCGGCTAATTCGGCAAAATCCCTAGACATAGCAATGGGTTGAGCCACTTTGATCTGGATATCTTCAAATGTTCCGCAGAGTTGGGTGACAGAATTAGCGATCGCCTCCGTCATTTCTCCTGGAAATAAAACATAAGGCAGAATCACCATTCGCCTATAGCCTTTGGTCCGCCTGCTTTTTAGGGTAGGCAAGATATCGGACAAGAAAGGAGGGACAAAGGAATAAGCCGTCACTACCTCCATCCCCGATAGTTCAGCCAATTGCTGCGCGATCGCTTCCACCGGCTGATTCCCCCCTGCCCGACGACTGCCGTGAGAAAATAAAATCCAGAGAGTTGCTGCGTTCATTACTGCCACCATCTGGGATATCAGTAAATCACTCAAAGCCTTCTGGTGAGTTCCTAAATAAGGCAAAAGTTCCAGGGATATCTCCGGGTCGATGATTTTTCGCGCCGCTGCCACCTCAGCGGGAATATCTTCGCGCACATGGACTCCGGGCAACAAAAATAACGGCAAAACCTGAATCCGTCTCATCCCTTCCTGGACAGCGCGCTCGGCAAAGGCCACAATTTGCTCATGTAACGGCAAAGGATGAGCCTCCAAAAAAGCCACATCCACCAAAGTCCTCCCTAAGTCCGAGGAAAGAGGAGAGGGGAAAGAGGAAAGAGGATGCTGCTGAAAATCCTCTCTTCTCTTTTCTCTCTCCTCTTTTCTCTTCTTCTCTACCTGTTCATGCACCAAAATGGTGAATTCTTTCACCGCTGCATTGTAACTAGGGTGATGACTGCCATGTACTACAAATAAATAAGCTACCTTAAACATTCGTTATTGATTATTTATTATTTGTTATTTGTTGGAAAGTTGTTTGTTGTTTGTTTTAACAAATAACAAAACGACATCATAATAAAAATAATGATGCCGTCCTGAAAAAATATCAAACCAACTCTTAAATGTTTTAAATTTTTAACCGAAACGACCACTTACATAAGCTTGGGTTGCTTCTTCCGCCGGATTATGGAATATTTTTTCAGTTTGGTCATATTCAACTAAGTAACCAACTCTTTGGCCTTTTTCATTTGGCTCCACATTGAAAAACGCCGTCATATCAGACACCCGCGAAGCTTGCTGCATATTATGGGTGACAATTACAATCGTATAATCTTGCTTCAGTTGGTGCAGCACCTCTTCAATTCTTAAAGTAGAGATTGGGTCAAGTGCCGAACAAGGTTCGTCCATCAGCAACACATCTGGTTGTACAGCCAAAGCACGAGCAATACACAAACGCTGCTGTTGCCCGCCGGAAATGGCCAAACCACTTTGTTGCAATTTATCTTTAACTTCATCCCAAACTGCCGCTTGTTTTAAACAGCGTTCTACTAACTCATCCATGTCGCCTTTATACCCATTGATGCGGGGGCCAAAAGCCACATTGTCATAAATTGATTTGGGGAAAGGATTGGGTTTTTGAAACACCATCCCAATGCGCCGTCGCACTTCCACTGGATCCACTTGGGGGTGATAAATATCATGGCCACGATATTTAATCGTCCCTTCTAAGCGAAAGCTTTTGATCAAATCATTCAAGCGATTATAAGAGCGCAACAAGGTACTCTTGCCGCAACCACTCGGCCCAATGAAAGCGGTGATCCGGTTTTTGGGAATTTTTACATTCACATTCCGCACTGCCAAAAAATTCCCATAGTAGATGTTGACATTTTCCGTATCAAACACCGTCTCAACTTTCTGGTCAGATTTCTCACTTTGAGAATAATTCAATTCATTGGAGTAATTCATACAACCTCTTTTTATTTAATTAATAGCAGAGCTAAATTCAGCCATTATTATGAAATAATTAGCCAACCAAATTATCCCAATAATTACTGAATTTATTTATCCCTGGCTCAAGCACGAAAAATCTTGATATTTTTCCGCCTCATAATCTTAGGGATTTAATTGTGAAATCATCCATATTTACCCTTCTTTTTTTAGAAAATTTCAAAAAATTTTCTCGGCTCGGAATGATTGGCATATTTAGCAGTTTTAGCAATTTGTTGCTCAGAAAATTTCAGGTAATTGCTGAAATTTTGGCAAGAATAGCTTAATAGATTTTACGGGAAGTCGCCCACCGGGAAATCACGCTGGTAGTCAGCACCATCAGCAACAGTACAAGAGAACCGACCCAGGCTAGTTGCACCTGGTTTTCAAACGGAACGATCGCAAAGTTGTAAACCAAAACAGAAAGAGAGGGAGTCGGTTCCATGAGCGATCGCGGCCAAAATTGGGTAAACAAGGCGGTAAAAATCAATGGGGCTGTCTCTCCCGCAGCGCGGGCTACTGCCAAAGTCACCCCAGTTAAAATTGCCGGTAAAGCAGCGGGCAAGACCACTAAAAATACGGTTTGGTAGTTACGCGCCCCCAGACCTACTGCCCCCTGGCGAATATCATCTGGGACTAATTTGAGGGATTCTTCCGTGGCACGGACGATAATTGGTAACATTAAAATCGCCAAAGCAAATCCACCGGCAACGGCGGAAAATGTGCCGGTAGTCAATACCACCACACCATAAGCGAATACACCGACAATAATCGAAGGCACGCCACTGAGGACGTTGGTACAAAATCTTACCCAGGAGGAAAATACGCCATTATTGCCAAATTCCGAGACAAAAATGGCCGCCATGACCCCAATGGGAATACTAATTAAAGCGGCAATTCCCACCATAATCAGGGTGCCTATGATCGCATTGGCAAATCCACCGGGTTCTTCCTGCATTGCCGCTGGGGGTAATTCGGTAAAAACGCTGAGACTCATACCGCTAAAACCCTTGTAAAGTACATAAAATAATACGGCTCCCAAGGGTAAAAGGGATACGATCGTGGCTACCCCAGCCAAGGCACTCATCCCTAAACTAAATAAAGTTCTGGGAGACCGGGGAGAACGCCTTAAACTGCTGGCACTAATCGAGGCACTATCTTGGGGATTTGGGTATTTGAGACTCATATTTTCTCTTCTTGATTTCGGTTAATCTTTAACTCTTGGGGCTTGTTGCTGATTGTTCACTGTTAACCGTCAACGATGAATCCTTGAATCTTTCAAATTGTTTACAGGGGAGTATTTAACTTTTACGGTTAACGGTGAAAATCGTCAACCATTAAATTTTTTGGACTCGGCGAATTAAAAATTCAGCCAATACATTTACCACCAAGGTCAGCGCAAATAAAATCAACGCTGCATACATTAGAGCGTAAATTTGCATCCCATCGGCCTCCGCAAATTGATTGGCTAATAGACCGGCAATACTGCTGGCTGGATCAAATAAGGAAAAGGTAATTTTGGGGTTATTGCCAATTAGCATGGTTACAGCCATTGTTTCCCCCAAGGCGCGACCAAGTGCCAACATAATGGCACCAACAATTCCGGAAAAAGCAGCGGGTAATAAAACCCGTAAAATGGTTTCCCAACGAGTGGCACCGAGGCCATAAGCCCCTTGACGCAAAATGTCGGGAACGTTCAGCAGGGCGTCGCGGGCAAGCGCGGCAATGGTGGGCAAGATCATAATCGCTAATAATACTGAAGCGGCTAATAAGCAGGGGCCATTGACGCCGATTGGTCTTAATAACGGAATCACGACAAAAATTCCCCAGAGTCCGTAAACCACACTAGGAATTGCGGCTAACAGTTCCACCAAAAACGAGATCCCCTGTTGAATATTCGGGGGTAAATAGTCTTCACTTAAGAAAATGGCGACGCCTAAACCGACGGGCACCGCGAGGATCAGGGCGATCGCAGAACTGACGATGGTGCCATAAATGTGCGGTAAGGCACCATAAACTTCTCGATTGGGCGCCCAACCACTAGAAGTAAGAAACCCTAAACCATATTTGGCGATCGCAGGCCAAGCTTCCAGGGTGACAATGACAACCATCCATACCAAAATTGCTACGACTGCAAACGCTAATATTCGAGAGAGCCAAACGAATCCTTTTTCCACAATTTGTGGCCAACTGGCACCCGAATCAGAACGTTTAAACGTATTTTCCCAGTTTGATAAACTCATAAATTTGTGTGTCAGCAAAAATTTCAGATTCAGGGAACATCTTATCCCTGGAGGATTTTTAATGCAATACTGGAAGTTGTGATTTTTTCATTCACTCATAATATCTAGGCCGGTGACTCAGGTTTTCATTCATGGCAATTAGGCAATTAATTTAACTGAGGATGACTTACTTGGTAATTTGCTTTAGGCTTTTTGCTGCTTTTTTCTGAATCAATAATAATTTTAATTTTTTTTATTTAAATTATTGATTTTTCAAAAATATTCGACTATTAAAATTTAACAATAAGTAATAACTAATAATCATAAAAAATCTAGAATTGTTAACCAAAAAAATTCTATCTTAGAGATTCCGTGTTTAATTATTAATTATACCACTTTTATTTAAAATTTTATTAAGTCTTGATTAAGAAAAGCTTAAAAAACTCCCAACAAAATCAGGAAGTATTTCTTAATTTTTGCCATATTTTAACAGTTACCAAGTTTTTTTCCTGATTTTATATTATCACCATCGATGCCAGAAAGTTAACAATTAAAAAAATCATCAAAGCGCAAAGGAGAATCAGAATTTTCTCAAAATTTCTTCAAAATTTTTTCAGAATTCTCTGAGACGATCGCTCTCAAAACAACGCTTGCGCGGGTTTGGTTCCAGTGAGAATCTTGGCAATGGGATTAGGGGCGCCCCAGGAGAGAAAAAGTCTCTGGCTTGAAAAATGCTGACACCCCCAGGCTGATGGTAAAATGCCAACACGCTATAGTCATAGTCATCATCAAGGAGCCAAAAGTGCACCAAACACAAGTCTCAAGTTCTACTAACTTACGCCACTTGCTCCCCTTGGGGGAACCCCAAGACGGCAGTGGCTTATCAATTTCTCAGGATTCATCGATTAGCTTGCCATCATCCACCTGGACAAAAGAGGCACTCCAGCAATGGTTAGAAAACCGAACGGCGAGAATTATTGCCGGGGAACTGCTGCAAAAACAAGAGGCGATCGCATTGACCCAAATAGAGGGTCAGGAGAATATCCTACTTTTGTGTGCAGCCGCCGATCGGGTGCGTCAAGCTTGTTGCGGCAACAAAGTAGATTTGTGCAGCATTATCAACGTCAAATCGGGCAATTGCTCAGAAAATTGCGCGTTTTGCTCCCAATCCGCTCATCACCCCGGAGAAAATTCGCCGATTTACGGACTTAAGTCCCCAGACGAGATATTAGCGCAAGCTAAAGCCGCAGAGGAAGCAGGCGCTAGTCGCTTCTGTCTGGTGTCTCAAGGACGCGGACCTAAATATCATAGTCCAAAATCGACCGAATTTGAGCAAATTCTCGCAACAGTTCGTCGCATTGCTGCGGAAACCAATGTTAAGCCTTGCTGTGCATTAGGGGAAGTTACCCTGGAACAAGCACAAGCTTTGCGGGAAGCTGGAGTGACTCGGTACAACCATAACCTAGAAGCGGCTGAAGATTTTTATCCCGAAGTTGTCACCACCCACAGTTGGCAAGACCGGGTGGAAACGGTCAAGAACCTAAAAGCCGCCGGGATTCAAGCTTGTACTGGTGGGATTATCGGCATGGGGGAAACCTGGGAAAATCGCGTAGATTTGGCTTTGTCTTTGCGAGAACTGGAAGTCGAGTCAGTGCCGTTGAATCTGCTCAATCCTCGCCCTGGCACTCCGTTAGGCCATTGTTCTAAGCTCGATCCTTACGAAGCTTTAAAGGCGATCGCCATTTTCCGGCTGATCCTGCCCACACAAATTATCCGCTACGCTGGTGGCAGAGAAGCGGTGATGGGCGAACTCCAAGCCCAAGGCTTAAAAGCGGGAATTAATGCTATGCTGATTGGCCATTACCTCACCACCCTAGGGCAACCCCCTGAAAAAGACCATGAAATGCTGGCCTGGCTTGGGCTAGAAGGTTCAGAAGCCCCCGTGCCGGTTTTCGACAATTAAGCAATTACACCATCAACCAAGAGAAGAGAAATGCATAGAAAAGAGAAAAGAGAGAACTGCGGGGGTGCGGGGGGGCTTTCGGGGCTTTCGGGGCTTTCGGGGCAGAGGTGATGAGGGGCAGAGGTGATGAGGGGCTTTCGGAGCAGAGGGGCAGAGGGGCTTCCGGGGCAGAGGGGCAGATGCTCCGAAAGCTCCCCCGCTCCGAAAGCTCCCCCGCTCCAAAAGCTCCCCTGCTCCGAAAGCTCCTTTATCCTCTCTCCTAAATTGTGGCTTCTGCGAAAAACGTGACTTTTCCTTTGGAATTAATGTGGGCTTTGATCGGGTTGCTATTAACAATTGCTGGCACCTTTATCGAAGCCTCAATGATCGCCCCGCCTTGGGATTGGCACTCCCAGGGAATTTCCATTTTTTCTCTGGGTGTCACCTATCAAATTGGGGCTGTTTTATTAATCGGCTGTTTAGGCGGTAAAAATGCCGGTGTTCTCTCACAAATTGCTTATTTAATCTTGGGATTACTCTGGCTGCCGGTGTTTAGCCAAGGGGGGGGTTGGACTTATTTAAAGGAACCCTCAATTGGCTATTTATTCGGATTTGTTCCGGGGGCTTGGGTTTGTGGCACTTTGGCTTTTAGAAAGCGCTTGCGACTGGAGTATCTGGCATTGAGTTGTCTTGCTGGATTACTGGTAATTCACCTGGTGGGAATCAGCTATTTAATTGTCAGTCATTACTTTATTGGCGAACCATTACTGGCTCAAATCGTTAAATACTCCTGGGAACCGCTGTTAGGACATTTAGTTCTGGTCTGCGAGGTGACAGTTTTGGCATTTTTGCTACGAACGTTTCTGCTTTATTAAGTTTTCTGGTTGCGGGTTGATTTGGGTAAATCACCTCTAAAGGCAATTTGTTGATTTAGAATTATGGAGAAAATGATGCCAGTAAGTATGAAATTTAAAAATAGCGTATTTTGGCTCGCGGCGCTGATTAGTTTGGCAATTGACCGATTTACTAAGTATTGGGTGGTGCAAAACTTTGAGTTTAAAGAAAGTTGGCCATTATGGCCCGATGTGTTTCATTTTACTTATGTCACCAATCCCGGCGCCGCATTTAGTCTTTTTCCCGGTGCCGCCTGGTTGCGGTGGCTGTCTTTAGGGGTTAGTTTAGGATTAATCGCTTTAGCCTGTTTTGGCCCAAGATTTAATCCTTGGGAGCAAGCCGGTTATGGTTTGATTTTAGCCGGGGCTTTGGGCAATGGGATTGACCGCTTTGTTGCCGGGGAAGTGGTAGACTTTTTACACTTCAAGTTGATTAACTTTCCGATTTTTAATGTAGCTGATGTTTCGATTAACTTGGGAATTATTTGTTTGATTTTATTGAGTATTTTTATGCCTCATTCTAGAAAAAAATGAGATAAAAAATCCAGCTGAATAAAAATTGATTGAAAATCATAAAATTGCCTTAATTTTTTCAAAAAACATTAATTTTTAATTAAGTTAAACTTTTAAAAAATGACAAAATAAATCAAATTATAATTTATAGCAATTTAACAGCGTTTTTATTGGATTATTTTTTCTATATTTCCGTGCGGGAATGACCTGTATTTCCTTGCCTGACATTTTTTACTTAATAAGTATATATTTAATAACTATAAAAGTTACTAGAGCCGTACCCGAAACCGGGAGCCAGAAACCGGGTTTCTTTGTGGCATTTCACCGCAGGGGCGACGAGCGCATTCGCCCCTACATTTACATAGCAGATACATAACAGAAACCCGGTTTCTTTTCTTCAGGCAAGAAAGCTATGCCCAATTTATTTCAACCCAGCAACTAACTGATTTTTCGCCGTTTCTAAGGCTTCAGATAGTTTACTGGCATCCCGTCCCCCCGCTTGGGCAAGGTTGGGACGACCGCCCCCACCACCACCGCAAAGTTTGGCGATGCCGCTGATAAATTTACCCGCTTGTAAGCCTTTTTTGTTCACTTCTGGACTGAAGGCTGCGACTAAAGAAACTTTGTCTGGACTAGGTACAGAGGCGAGGCATACCGCACTATTACCGAGTTTATTTTGTAGCCGTTCCGCCGCTATTTTTAGGGCATCAGGATCGACTCCTTCTCCTAAGTTGGCGACCAATATTTTGAACTCACCCACGGTTTCCGCTTGGGCAATTAGTTGGTCGGATTTGGCGATCGCTAGTTCCGCTTTTACCGCATCTAATTGTTTTTGGGTAGCTTTTAATTCTGACTGTAACCCGGTAATGCGATCGCAGATTTCTTCTGGCTTCACTTTAAAGCGATCGCTTAAATCCCGCACCACACGATCGCGCACATTGAGATATTCTAAAACTGCGGGACCAGCCACCGCTTCAATGCGCCGGACACCGGAAGCAATGCCCGTTTCTGCTACTATTTTAAATAGGCCAATTTCGGCAGTATTATTCACATGAGTACCGCCGCAAAGTTCCAGGGAAACCCCAGGCACATCTATTACTCGCACTTCCGCCCCATATTTTTCTCCAAACATGGCAATAGCCCCGCGTGCTTTGGCTTCCGCAATGGGCATTACTTCCACCTGAGTATCGTGGGCTTCGGCAATCCAAGTATTGATTAAATCTTCAATTTGTTGCAATTCATCAGCGGTGACAGGACGGGGACAATTAAAGTCAAATCGCAGGCGATCGAATGCCACTAAAGACCCCGCTTGAGAAATAGAATCATCGACAACTTTCTTCAAAGCTGCTTGCAACAAATGGGTGGCGGTATGATTAGCTTGCGCCCGACGCCGGCAAGCGCGATCGATTTGGGCGGTGACGGTTTCTCCTACTTTTAATATGCCCCGTTCGACTTTGCCAAAATGCACGAACATGGCAGATTCTTTTTGCACATCTTCAATGCGAACCACCAAATCATCGCCGGTTAAATAGCCGCGATCGCCGATTTGTCCCCCTGACTCCGCATAGAAAGGAGTTCGATCTAGAATTACCTGAACTGCGGCACCGGCAGAGGCAGAATCAACGGGCTTACCTGCTACTAATAAAGCTTCAATTTTGGCGATTGATTTTGGTTCGGTATAACCTAAAAATTCCGTGGCATGAATATGTTCTGCCAACTGATCTAAACTGCCTTGAACGGTGAGGTCAATAGTTTCATGGGCATCTTGCGATCGCTTACGTTGTTCCTCCATTTCCGCCGCAAAACCGGCAACATCAACGGTTAACCCTTGTTCTGCCGCAATTTCCTGGGTGAGTTCTAAGGGGAAACCGAATGTATCGTAGAGAGTAAACGCATCTTTACCGGAAATTTGTTGCGGCTGTTTGGCGAGAATTTCTCCTAATAGTTTTTCGCCCCGTTCTAAAGTTTCCAAAAAGCGAGACTCTTCCCGTTGTAATTCCGCTTTAATTTGGGTTTCCCGTTCCCGCACATTAGGATAAACTGCCTCGGAAAGAGCGATCGCAGTTTCGGCAACTTGGGTAGTAAATTCCCCAGCAATACCAATCAACCGACCATGACGCACCACCCGACGAATTAACCGCCGTAAAATATAACCCCGACCAATATTAGACGCGGTAATCCCATCGGCAATTAGATGCACCACCGCTCGCACATGATCGCCAATCACCTTTAAAGATGTTTTAGTTTTTTCGTCACTTTGGGCGTAATCAATTCCGGCGATATTTGCCGCTGTTTGAATAATTGGAAAAATCAGGTCAGTTTCATAATTATTCGGCACTTGTTGGAGAATTTGGGCCATCCGTTCCAAACCCATCCCCGTGTCAATATTCTTATTTTTTAACGGGGTGAGGTTGCCGTCACTATCCCGGTTATACTCCATAAACACTAAATTATAGAATTCGATGAACCGGGTATCGTCTTCTAAGTCAATATTTTCGTCGCCCCGTTCCGGGTGAAAGTCGTAATAAATTTCCGAACAAGGGCCACAAGGACCGGTCGGACCCGACGCCCAAAAATTATCGGCTTCTCCCATTCGCATAATCCGATGGGCAGGAATACCGATTTGATCGCGCCAAATCGCATAAGCTTCGTCATCTTCTCGGAAAACACTGACCACTAAGCGTTCTGGGGGCAAGCCAAAAACTTCCGTGGAAATTTGCCAACCCCAGGCGATCGCCTCTTTTTTGAAATAGTCCCCAAAGCTGAAATTACCCAGCATTTCAAAAAAGGTATGGTGTCTAGCGGTACGTCCGACATTTTCAATATCGTTAGTTCGCACGCACTTTTGGGAAGTGGTAGCGCGGGGAAAATCGCGCTCACGCTGTCCCAGGAAAATCGGTTTAAACGGCAACATCCCGGCAATGGTTAACAAAACCGTGGGATCTTCGGGCACCAGGGAAGCACTCGGCAATATTTGATGGCCATTTTGGGCATAGAAATCGAGGAATTTTTGCCGGATATCGCTACCAGAGAGGAATTTAAGCTGAGAAGACATAAGGATTTCGTGACTAATTGCAGTCGTTATCGTAATTTCCCGATCAATTTTATCGGTTTATGGGTAGCTACTGACCTTTTGCGGTGGGGAAGACGAGGTGCCATGGCTGGAAATGGGGCGAAACCCATGAATATTCCCGCATTCGGGGGAATGACACCTGCTGTACGCGGCTGAATGCTGAGAAAAAATTTAGCGATTTTTTACATAGTTTTTAATTAAAGCAGGAACGGCGAAAAGAGACGATCCATTATTATCGCTAATTTTTTCCAGTAATCCCCGCTTTCTTAAAGACTGTACCGCCTTCAAAAAATCCGCATCTGATAAAGTGAATTCCGCCGGTTTCTGGAACATATCCGCTGCCTCTTGATTGGCTAACCAAAGAATTACCATTTTCTCCGATGGGGATAAGCGAAGTGATCGCTATTTTATTTTAAGATAGGCGATCCCTTTTTTGACCCGATCAAGAAGCCCAAAAAGAAACCGGGTTTCTGTTGTGAATATAACAGTTAACTTTGGCCGTCAAAAAAGAAACCCGGTTTCTGAGTCCCTGATTTCTGTGCTAAGAGGCGATCGCTATTTTATTTTAAGATAGGCGATCGCTATTTTATTCCCAGATAGGCGATAAGCCTGACGGCATAGCGCCGCTTACCGCGCTGTTTAATCTCAACCATCAGCCTCAAACAGACGGACGACGAATTCGAGTTTGTATTTCATCTGCCACCACCAGACAACCTTGTAAAGTCGCGAGTGGATATTCCCGCACAACCCGCTGCAAAACATCAAGCACTGCCTGACGACTTCCACAGCGAGAACGCAAGAGTAAAATTCCCGGATGAGTTCCGGGTGGAAAACGTCGGACATCAGAAAAATCTAAGTCGAGAGTAATAAAAAAGCGTCCCTCAGTACAAGCGTGCTGCCATACAACTTTGTCGTCTTCACCAGACAATCCTTCATCAGTCACCCGATCGCAATCGTAACCTTCATTTCGGAGAAACTCCCTATGGGTAATACTAAGACTTTCGTCTAATTTTACTAAGATCATTATTATCGCGTTGGTGACAGTTCTTCTTCTCTTGCTAGTGCCGCAGCATAAGCGATCGCCGAGCGCACGTTTTCCAAAGTCAACGGTGGATATTCCTCAACAATTTCTGCTAATGTCAATCCTTCAGCGAGGTTATCCAGGATAACCGAAACCATAATCCTGGTTCCTTTAATACAAGGTTTGCCATGACAAATATTGGGGTTTTTCTCAATTTGTTCTTGCCAATTAATCATGGTTTGCTCTACACCAAATTGTTAAGCATAACTCATCTTATTTTAGCATAAAATTAACCGGCGGCCAGAGCGATATTGAAGCGTACTGGAAGCGAGCGCTATTTTGACCCCGAAAAAGAAACCCGGTTTCTGACTCCCTGGTTTTTGACCCAAGAAGCGTTCGCGCAGCTCAGGAGAGGGAATCGCTATTTTATTTTAAGTCTTGCGATCGCTCTTTTCTTTTCACTATATGAAAAACCGGGTTTTTTTGTATGCTTGACCACAATTGCCGGAAAAAATAGTAAAAACCCGGTTTCTGATTGCTAGGATTTCCCTAGGGGGCGATCGCGCGAAAAATTTCTGTCCCCCTGTACCTCATGCTACAACTGATATTGTCGCGATCGCGCAAGGACAACCGATGGATATTCTCAAAATCAGCAGTAAATTAAACGAGGTTTGGTGATGAGCGTAAATTACATTTTAAGCCAATACATTGAGTCAGCAATGTCTATGGCAACTTACGATAAACTCGAAGACGGCACCTTCGTCGCTCGAATTCCATCTTGCAAAGGAGTTATCGCATTTGCATCAACATTACGCGAGTGCGATCGCCAATTACGGGAAATCCTAGAAGAATGGATTTTAGTAGGGCTAAAACTCGGTCATACTCTGCCAATCATCAACAACATCGATCTGAACAAGGAGCCAATTCGTGAGCCGGTGGATGCCCTGTAAACGTAGAGATTTTATCAAAAAGTTGCGGCAACTAGGATTTGATGAACCTTTTTCTGGAACTCGACATCAGTTTATGGTCTTCGATGAAAATCGCTTAACGATTCCCTCTAACGACGAATATTCTGTCGCACAACTGCGAATGATGATTCGAGAAGTTAAGGAAATTATCGATCGCGCCATCTCTCTTGATGAATGGATCGCTTTATAGTTGATAGTTGTCGTTGGCAACCAGCGGAACTCTGCCCAAAAACCAGATCGCGCTGTGACTTCCATTCATGCGATCGCTCCTTATATAATACTATTTACAAAAATTTATGCGACAATAAGTATTTGTATTGTAGGCTGGGCAAAAATCCACACTGAGGAAAGAGGGAAGAGGAAAGAGGAAAGAGGGAAGAGGAAAATTCTATCTTCTCTTTTCTCTTCTCTCTTTCCTCTCTTAACGCCTGCCCACCCGAACAATGTTAGGAACTGTTGGCTGAATTTTTGTAAACGGTATAATTGTAGTGACTCTGTAGTGACTCGCCCCTTGTTTACCTCAAGGAAGCGATCGCCTCCCTAAAATCAGTCAACCAAAAATTTTGTAAATCGAGTTTGTAAATCGAACATGAACTGCCAAAATGTGCCACAACTTCGCCACCGCTTCTCAAAGTTTTCGTTCAGAAATTTAGCCATTATATTAACTCTATTCTGTGTTTTAATTTTAAATGGCTGCCACAGGAAAATTTTCAACCCAGCCGTCCCAAATTCTCAATTAGTATTTACCAGCCTGAGTAACCCAACCACATTCAATCCCCCGCTGAACACCTCAGCTTTTAATATTTTTGGCTTCATCTACGACGGCTTAATCAATCAAAATGGCCTCACAGCAGAATTAGAACCTGGATTAGCGGAATCTTGGGAAATTTCTGAAAACAAAAAACAAATTATTTTCACCTTAAGAGAAGACTTAAAATGGTCTGATGGCCAACCTCTAACTGCTGACGATGTGGTATTTAGTTACAATGAAGTTTACTATAATCCGAAAATTCCCACCGGCATTAAAGATATCTTAAAAATTGGCACCAGTGGAGATTTACCCACCGTCAAAAAACTAGACGATCACCGAGTTGAATTCACCGTTTCTGAACCATTTGCCCCATTTCTCCGATATGCTGGAGGCATTACAATTTTACCCGCCCATGCCTTGCGACCCTATCTGCAATCTACTGATAGCAATGGCAATTTGGCCTTTCTTTCCGCCTGGGGAACCGGAACCGACCCCAAAGAAATTGTTGGCAATGGACTCTATCGGATGGTCAGTTATAAACCCTCAGAAAGAGTCATTTTTGAACGAAATCCTTACTACTGGCGTAAAGATGCAGCGGGGCAGCCCCAACCTTATATTGAAAACATCGTCTTACAAATCATTGAATCAACCGATAACCAATTAATTAAATTTCGTTCGGGAGAACTGGATAGTATAGAAGTCACTCCAGAGGCTTTTAGTTTGCTAAAAAAAGAAGAAAAGCGAGGTCGTTATACTATTTACAATGGTGGCCCATCTTTTGACAGTCGATTTGTCGCTTTTAACCTAAACAAAATGCTGAATCAGCAGGGCAAGCCTTTTGTAGATCCCATCAAAAGCCGCTGGTTTAATACCTTAGCTTTTCGGCAGGCAGTGGCTTATGCTATTGACCGAGAAACTATGAAAAATAATATTTATCGCGGACTGGGTGAAATTCAACATTCTCCTCTAGCAACACAAAGTCCCTATTACCTGTCCCCAGAAGCCGGATTAAAAGTGTATGAATATAACCCAGAAAAGGCCAAACAACTTCTAATTGATGCCGGATTTAAATATAATTCCCAGCAAGAATTATTCGACTCAGATGGCAATAGAGTCCAATTTACCATCCTGGTAAAATCTGAAGAAAAAGCCCGGGTAGATGCCGCGGTGCAAATTCAGCAAGACTTAGCCAAGATTGGCATGAAAACCAACCTCCAAGTTTTAAATTTTAATACTATATTACAAAAGTTAGACCGCCGGGATTGGGAATGCTATGTCGGTGGATTCAGTGGCAGTGGGGTTGAACCTCACAGCGAATTTAATATCTGGTCATCCCAAGGTTCATTACATCAATTTAATCAAGGTCGCCAACCCTGGGAACCTGAATTAAAAGGATGGGAAGTGTCTGATTGGGAACAAGAAATAGATCGCCTCTTTGCCCAAGGAGTCCAAGAATTGGACGAGGAAAAACGTAAAAAAATTTATGGCAAATTCCAACAAATTGCCGCCGAACAAGTCCCATTTATTTATTTGGTCAATGCCCTATCATTACAAGCAGTGCGCGATCGCGTCCAAAACATCAAATTCTCAGCCTTGGGCGGGGCTTTCTGGAACCTTTATGAATTGAACATTGCCCAAGCTGATTAATTGTTGATCATCTTGTTAGTTATTGGTTGCTGATTATGGAATGTCCGGCTGCCAAAAACAACTCAAATCACCAACCATCAATCAACAGTAACTAACAAAAAATCAACTAAATTTTCGGAATAATTAGGAATAATCCGGTTCATTTCCCGGCTTCCACTTAATATTGCAGCCGATACTGGGAATTTGAACTGGGTTCACCGGCTGACCAGCCAACACCGCATCGATCGCCGCCCTTAAATCTTTACCCGTCACCGGCTTATCATTACCGGGACGACTGTCATCTAACTGACCGCGATAAACCAGTTCTAACTGGCGATTGAACACAAAAAAATCAGGAGTACAAGCTGCCTGATAAGCCTTAGCCACTTCTTGGGTAGCATCATAACAATAGGGAAAATGAAAACCCAGGCTGATCGCCATTTGTTTAAGTAACTCCGGGGCATCCTCTGGGTGACTCTTCACATAATTACTACTAATCGCCACTATCCCTACATCTTTACCCTCATAGTCCTGACCAATTTTGGCCAATTGTGCCTGAACGTGCTTCACAAAAGGACAATGGCGACAAATAAACATCACCACCAATGCCTGCTTACCGGCGAAAGTGGCCAAAGAAATGGTTTGCCCGGAAACCACATCCGGCAATTGAAAATCCGGCGCTTTTGTGCCCAGCGCCAACATAGTTGAGGAAGTCAAAGCCATCGCGATCGCTCCTTTGAATTTTCAGATGAGTTTTCCGACCCAATTTTAATATTTCGTCACATTTTAATTCTGGATTATACAAGGGCGCCATATACAGAAAACGCTTAGGAAAATTAAACATTTAAATTGTATGTCATCTGCTATCTGCCGATACATTCGATACATTTTAGGAAAAAATTCAAAAAACGGCTATCTAGCCATATAATTCATTGTTATTTATAAATGTTAAATGATTAAAAGCAATCTAAACCAGAAAAATAGTCTAAATTAGTAGCGATTTAATTATGTAATTTAAATGTTTACTTTTCCAAAATATCAGCAATAATCCAAGATACTGATACAATTCATCAGTATTTTAAATCATCTAAGTAATTCCACTAAGAAAAAATACCACCGTAATCCGAAAAACTACGGATAAGCAATTTGCCAAAAATTTTTATAGCTAGATAGTTAATTGGTATTATCTGTCTTTTGCCCAGCGCGATCGCCCTCCGGGAAATCGCTGAAACCTTTACAGGCATTAAGAATAATTCATAGGTTTAGTTTAAAACCCTAACCTTGGGCAATCTTTAAAAGATTTTATTTTTTATTTATACTTCAAATACATTTTAGATACATTCAGTACAAAACACTAACTAATCTGGCTGACCGGTAAAAAAATCAAGGAATTTTGCAACAAATCTAAACATCTCTCTAAAGATTTATAAAGTAAAATTCAGGGAAATTTCGGTTGATGAACCTTTGTAAAATTTGTCACAATTAACTTATAATTCACATAGTGTGCTTCCGATGACGGCTAACTTAATCACTACCACATCCAGACCAAGCTTTACTTCTCAAGAAGTGATAGAACTCTACGCCTCTGGCGCGAGAAATTTTGGCTCGGCTAATATGACCGGCGCCGATTTGAGTGGCTCCAACCTGAGTGGAGCCTACCTTGGCGGAGTTCGCCTGAGCAAAGCCAACCTCAGTGGAGCGAATCTCAGAAAAGTCAACTTCACAGGTGCCAGCCTCAGTGGTGCCAACCTCAGTGGTGCAGACCTCCGGGGTGCCGATTTGACTGAAGCACACCTGAACTGGGCGGATTTAAACGGCGCAAATTTAGCGGGAGCCATCCTCCCCAAAGCGGATATCAGCGGTGCCAACCTGAGCAATGCCAACCTCACGGGGGCTAATTTTAATGGCGCATACTTAATTGGCGCCAATCTTCAGCAAGCAGATTTAACCCAAGCCAACCTGAGTGGGGCCAGCTTAAACAAAGCAGACCTCAGTGGGGCCAAGCTGATTCAAGCTAACCTCACGGGCGCCAAGCTTAAACAAGCGAATCTAACTGAAGTCGATGCCACTCGGTCGCTGATGACTGATGCTAACCTGAAGCAAGCCAACTTGACCCAAGCTCATTTGAATTGGGCTGATTTAGCTCAAGCGGATTTAACTGAAACCAACCTCACGGGAGCCAATCTCAGCAAAGCCAATTTAACCAACACTGACCTAACCACTGCTTGCCTAAACCGGGCAAACCTAGCGGGAATCAACCTCAGTGGGGCAAACTTAACTCAAGTTGACCTGAGCCAAAAACTAATGACTGGCTCCAACTTAAGTGGGGCAAATTTGACTATGGGGAATTTAAGTGGCGCTTATTTAATTCAAGCCAATTTAAGTAGGGCAACTTTAGTCAGAGCGAATTTGACAAAATCACATTTACTGAATACCAACTTAAGTGGTGCGGATCTTAGACAAGCTGATTTAAGCAAGGCAAATGTTATGCAAGCAAACCTGAAGGACGCTAAGGTTGAAGGCATGATCTTGCCAAGTGGTAAAATCCATCCCTAAGCTACCCATAAATTAATGAAAGCCAACGAAAATATACCAGAGAATATTCGCTCCACAGTAAACTCGGTTTAGCCTAATAAAACCGAGTTTACTTTTCAGACTATTACTTAACTATGAAGCCAGCGCCCTTACCAGACAATGAAGCAGAACGCCTAGAAGCCCTCAAGGTTTACGATATCTTGGATACTTCACCGGAAGCAGCTTTTGATGACCTCACCGCTTTAGCCGCGCAAATTTGTGGCACTCCCATTGCTTTAGTCAGCTTGGTGGATGCAAATCGACAATGGTTTAAATCTAAGATTGGCATAGAAGCCAGCGAAACCTCTAGAGAAGTGTCGTTTTGTGCTCATGCAATTCTGGAACCCCACAAAGTGATGATCGTGACGGATGCGCGTGAAGACGATCGCTTTTTCGATAATCCTCTTGTTACAGGCGATCCGAATATTCGATTTTATGCCGGGACTCCTTTAGTTACCGCGGACGGTTATCCCATTGGGACTTTATGCGTGATCGACCAAACACCTCGTCAGTTAACTCCAGAGCAATTAAATGTACTACGTCTGTTGGGTCGCCAGGTAATTACCCAGATGGAATTGCGAATTAATATCGCTAGGTTAAAGCAACAAATTAAACAAAATGAACAAATAGCAGCAAAGTTAAGAGCTTCTGATCAACAAGTAGTTGAGTTGTTGGAAGGGATGAAAGATGGTTTTTTTGCCTTAGATCGTCAATGGTGTTTTACTTATGTTAATCAAACCGCTGCCCAAATTTTTCATAAAAAACCGGAAGAGTTACTCAAGCATAATATTTGGGAGGTCTTTCCCGGATTAAAAGAGTCAGAATTTGGCCAAAAATATATCCAAGCAATGAATCAGCAAGTCAGTGTATATTTTGAAGATTTTGATCCACGATTTAATCGCTGGTTAGAAGTAAGAGTATTTTCCTCTTACATTGGGATATCGGTGTTTTTCTATGACATTACCGAGCGAAAAAATACGGAAAAAGCTTTAATAAGAGAAAAAGAAAAAACTGAGAATTTACTATTGAATATTCTGCCGAAAAGCGTGGCAGAAAAATTAAAGCAAGGAGCAGGATTGATTGCAGAAGGATTTGATTCGGCTACAATTTTATTTGCAGATTTGGTAAATTTCACCGAATTAGCAAGTCGCATTCCGCCAGAAGAATTGGTGTTAATGTTAAATAAAATTTTTTCTCAATTTGATCGCCTCACCCAGGCCAAAGGTTTGGAAAAAATTAAGACCATTGGGGATGCTTATATGGCCGTCGGTGGTCTACCAGAACCTAACCCCAACCATGCCCAGGCGATCGCGGATTTAGCCTTGGCCATGCAAGCCACCATGACTAAATTTAACCAAGAAAATTCGACGAATTTAACACTGAGAATCGGGATCAATACAGGGTCAGTAGTGGCGGGAGTCATCGGCATGAACAAATTTATTTACGATCTCTGGGGGGATGCAGTCAACACCGCCAGTCGCATGGAGTCTCATGGCTTACCGGGAAAAATTCAAATTTCAGAAGCTACCTATCAATTACTCACTGAAGAATATTTAGTAGAAGAACGGGGCTTAATTAAAGTCAAAGGCAAAGGCATGATGAAAACATATTGGCTCCTGGGTGCTAAACATGATGTATCAGCGATTGACCCAGAAGAAATGATGCCAGGAATAGATTTTTATGTCTGATACCAAATCCACCACGGTTAACCTTTTGATTCACCACAGAAGGTTTCTTGGCTTTATCAGACGGTGACTAGGTGGTGAATCACTCGTTCAATTCCTGCCACTACCCGCGCTAGGCGATCGCCATCTACTTTATCAGGGGTATCTTGCATCGTGTGATAGTGAGGATAACGAAACGGTAAAGCTAAGACTGCCGCCGCCCCAGTGCCGTTATCATTGGCTCCTGGACTGCCCACCACTGAATCATAGTGCGCCCCAATTACTACAATTTCATCAGGTTTTTTGCTGCCTTTAATTTCTACTTCTAAGTTGTGGAATTCTTGGCGATCGACCCGATAACTTTGCCGATTGACTTGATATCCTGCTGCGCTTAAAGAACGAGCTAAAAACAGTTCGCTGGCTGCTAACTGTTTGGGAAAAGCATAGTTATGTTCCCCAATTTCCCCGGCAATTGTTTGGATATCTCGGAGTAATTCTTTTTTTAACAATTGTTCGGTTGTGGTTAGCGGTGGCAATTCACCAGCATAACTTTTTCCAGGCATAAAAATAACCATTGACCACCCCCAAATAGATAAAATGCCGATCAAACTGAGCCAAACTGTTAAACGGATTAGGGCTGATTTCGTCAGCAATTTAATTTTTATTTTTCTTTTAGACATTGGCAACCTTCCTTAATTATCAAACTATCAGCTACTATATTGTATGTAGGGCGTGGGGGGAAGTGAAAAGCGAAAAGTTAAAAGTGAAAAGTTAAAAAATATCACTATTCACTATTAATTAACTATTAAATATTAACTATCAAATATTTACTATTCACTACACCCCACACCCTACACCCCACACCCTTATTGAAGAAAAAAATTTTAGAATAATTTCAGCCGAGCGCACTCTACCAATTGTCATGGATTAAAATGTTATCAAAAGAAATCATGTTTCTCAAGTCCAGTAAAAGCGCGATCGCCTAGAAATCTTTGAAAATCATAGATTTTGGCTTTATTTGTATTAAAATTGTCCTAGAGGCCATCTTGATTCTTCCCTAAACGCAAATCCCGAAATAATTAAACCCCGCTCGCGGAATCTTTTTCCCGGCGGATTACGTCTGTCTAAAGTAGGTGTGGGTCAAACAGTTTAATTCATAATCATGTAGAGAAAAAATTGAGGAGTAGCGGGCAACAGAACATGCGTCTCCCAGAAATCAATTAACCATCAAATCTAAATATAAGAATATTAGGAGCGAGTTTCTATGTCTTCACCAAAACTAAAACCGCAGAATCATCCAACCATATCAGCAGTCAAAGCGATGAGCATATCCCTGGGAGTCGCGTTGCTGCTCGGAAGTGGCATCGCCCAATCCCAAGTCAGACCGAACCATGTGCGAATTCCTAACCCCCAACCAGAAGCGGAAAGACCATCAGCACCGGGACAACAAAACGCTGATGCTCGGTTTACCTGCGAGGTCGTGGATAATGCCTACACCGTGATGTATCATCCCCAAAGCCAGCCCGATCGCTCTTATGAATGGGCGAAACCGAGAGCAATGGGCGGTGGTTGGTCAGAAGAGCGCCGCTGTGGGGAAATTGCCCGTCGCTTAGAATTCTACCGCTCCGATGGTTTAAAAGAATTGGCTGTAGGAGTGGAAAATGGCTACAACATCATTTGTGCCACCACACAAAAAAATCCCGATTGTCGGATTGTCCTGACTGTACCCCCAGGAGAGGATCCCACCCTAATGCGCGATCGCGTCTTTGAGAACTTAACCATCGCCGACAGTGGTCAACAAACCGATGCCGTCAATGCCATAGTCGGCAACGGCGACAGCAACGTACTAGGTGAAATCGAAAACATTCTGGGCATCCCCATCCCGGGGCGACAAAATAATGCGCCCACACGGACAACTCGCGGTGGCATCGATCTTCAACCATTCTTAGATCCTGCTGATGGTGGCACCGGCAGCCAACTCAAATAAGACCATTATGAGAGAGAAAAGAGGAGAGAGAAAATAGGAGAGAGAAAATAGGAGAGAGAAAATAGGAGAAAGAAAATAGGAGAAAGAAAAGAGGAGAGAGAAATTTCCTCAGAAAAATAAAGGGTTGACCGTAAATTTAACGCCGGTCAACCCTTTATTTTTTTACCAAGTATCCCACGATTTTTCTTTCTGGAGTTCTTGAGCTTGTGCTTGAATTTCCAACCAATCCCGACCCAATTGAATCGTAATATGTGATTGCAAAGCTCCGGTACTTTCCACCACCACTTCGCCAAAACCGAGGTCATCCCGAACTGCCTGAGCACTGGCAACATCACCATCTTGGGCGACAATTCGCGTCACCGGCAATGGCACTGTCCAAGGTCTAGAGTTGTAAACATTCCAGTAGCCTTTGCTACCCAAATTACTAATGAGTTTCTCCACCGCACTCCAATCGTCTGTACTGTCTTGGATAGCTATTCTTAAAGCCTTGGGATCAACCTCTTGCTCACCCCCACTATGCTGATCGTAGTCAAAATGTTGCGCCATCATTTTATCAATGGCTGCATAATTTGGCATCCAATAGCTGGCTTGATACTGTTTTGGGTCGCTAAAATCACCCGGAAGCATTAACATATTGACATCACTATGAGAAATCTGAGCGGCAAATCCAGCCAAGGCACCAATTTCTTCCAGGCTTAAATTAGTATCAATGTGATCTTTCACCACTGATAAAAGTTTGGGTAAGCGGGTAAGAGTAGTTAAATTTAGGTTTTGATCGACCAACGCTCGCAGCAACATTTGTTGTCGTTGAATCCGACCAATATCCCCTAATTGATCGTTGCGAAACCGGAGAAATTGCAATGCTTTTTTGCCATCTAGATGCTGCTGCCCTTGTTTAAGATCGATATACAAGTGCTGACTATCATCTTGATATTTCATATCCTGGGGTACATACAGATCCACCCCACCCAAGGCATCTACTAATTTTTCGACGCCGAATACATTAATTCTGATATAGCGATCAATCTGAACTCCTCCCAGGAGTTCGCTGACGGTTTTCGCCGCCAAAGCTGGACCGCCATAGTAGTTGGCATCGTTAATTTTTCGGTATCCATACCCTTCAATTAAGGTGCGGGTATCCCTAGGAATGGAAAGGGGAATTAACTGATTTGTGACTGGATTAAATCGCAGTAACAGGATTAAATCGGCAAGACCTTCAACGGAATTCACCGTTTTATGATATGAAGTCTCAGCCATCATTGGTTCTTTCAAGTCCGATGTCAGCACACTTGTGCCTAAAACTAAGATATTGACAGGTCGTGTTAATCGTGGCAATCTCAGATTACTATCCGCTAAACTCTCTCCAGAAAATACTGAGGCTTCTGCATCACTAAGTCGGCTTTGCATTAACGGGGTTGTTGACAGTGAAACCGCGAGTAAAGCGCCTGCGGTAGCCGAGAGCATAGCAACTCCCGATAAGCCAAAACCCAACCATAGCAAACGTCCTGGATGCTTGATTTTCTGAGGTTTTTGATATTTCACTTGAGCGGTGGATGTTGGTTGAGATTTTTGTTTGGATAAGTTTTTAGTGGGCACAGATTTCCTCACACACACAAAATACACACAAAATAAACATGGGTATTGGCTTCGCCGTTGACCTTTGTTGGTTGTTGGGTGTTGGTTGTCGGTTGTTGGGTGTTGGTTGTAATTGGTAATTTGTAGTTGGTAATTGGTAATTGGTAATTTATTAATTTGAAACAAATCGCCAATTATCAGTTGCTAATTATTAATCTTTCCCCATCGATATCAATGCGGACACTTATAAATGTCGCCCCACCACTTCTTCGGCAACATGACTAATTGCTGGTATTTTCAATGAGCGACGTTGCCAAACCCGAATCATCAACCAAACACTTATTACAAAATAGCTAGAGGTCAACAGGCTACTGACTAATAACAGTGGTAAAGTCATCGATTCCGTAATTTGGACAGTGCTTTCTAATAACAAGTGTCCCAGTAGCCAACCTAAAGCGAGAGTGACAGATAGTCGACTAACGATCATTTGTTCTTTATTTCCCTGGCGTCGATATAAAGTCCAAAGGGATGGAAAAAAGCCGAACACCGGAATTAGATAATAAAATAGCACTGAACGATGAAACTGGTGGGTTGATTCCGAGTCTTGCGCTTCATCAACCTCTGGTGAGGGGTTGGAGAATTCAGGGGTTTCATCCATCCCCCAGATGCCATATTTAGAACGGACGCGCTGTTCGCTGGCACCGAGGGCATTCCGGCGCGATGATTTTGAGGTATAGGAAGATTTTCTGGAGTTTTGGTTCATTCTGACCTCCGGGAGTTGGCGGGAACAGTCCACCAGGCGATCGCATAATCCTGGGTATTTTCATGCACCCGCTGCTTATAATAAACGCGGATTTTGTAACGACCTGTTTTGGGAATTTGATAAAAAATATGTTCCAGGCTGTCCACCTCACTAATTGAAGACCAAATCGCCTTTCTCGCCACATCTTGCTCAGAAAGACGACTGAGATCCTCATCGGCATTCAATAGATATAGATCGAGATTATTTAAACCTTTATCGCTAAAAGTCTCACCAAGATCGTATAGACCATTATTATTGGCGTCGTTCAGTTCCACCAGACGGTTCCAGTTGAGGGTAATCGAGGCATAACTCCCAGCGACTAACTCTTGGTCGAGAACGTAATCATCAAAAGATTTTTCCGCAATGGTGCGGTAATTCCACCCGATCGCCGGAACCGGGGCATCGGGCTGCCATTGGCCGGCACTAAACTGTTGATAAGCGCGGTAAGCATTGAGTTGACCACTACCCATTTCCCCATCCAGGGGTAGCTTTTGGTCTCGGTAAGCTGGGGAACTCAGCCAGTCTTGTTTGCCACTGGCAAAAATAGTGCGGGTCATGCCCAAAGTTTTGCCGTCTCCATTATCTTTGATTTTATCGGCGGAGTTGACCAAAACCGCTTTCATTACTTGCGGCTTACGCGCATCCAAAGTCCAATTAGGCTGATTTTGGCGGAGGAGGCGATCGCCATATTCTTGCAACAAAGCCACCGTTGCCGTCACATGAGGCGCCGCAAAACTGGTGCCGCTGGTTCGGGTGACTCGCCCATCCATCGTCATAATTTCCAGATTACTTCCTGGCGCGGCCAGAGTAATTAACCGACGATTATCCACATTTGACTCAAACCCGCTTAAACGACTAAAAACCCCAGTAAAATTCGTGCCTAAATTAGCCAAGTCAATTTTACTAAACACCCCGTTATAGAGAGTAGTAAAAGCCACATTCACCCCATTGTAATTATCCGTGGGGATAGGAATGCCACCCATACCTTGGTTTCCCGCAATCACATACAGCACATCATGGACTCGCGAAGACCAGTCAACGCACAAAGTCAGCAAGGCTTTACCATCGAGCCTCGCATTGGGGCGAGGATCTTCCCGCAGGGTTTCCCCAAAACTAAAATTAATCGCTCGGACATCGCCGCTATTTTGCAGGGCTAAATGTTGCGCCGCCAAACATTCCTCCGGCTGGGCGCTGCGTTGGAGCATTCCCACTGCTGTAGCATAAAGATTTGCGTCAGGCGCTACCCCGGTCAAACGTTTATCGGAACTAATCATCACCGAAGCCACTTGTTCAGCGTGTTGCTCCGCTTGTTGTTTCTGGGGTTCATCCGCTGCCTGGGCGCTGGGAGATTTATCTTGAAAAAACACTCGCGTCACGGGAATTTCCCGATGACGGTTCACGGATTTATCAACGCCGAACTGTCGGGGTCTGCCAATATCTACCGCCCCAATGGAAATTTTTCGTCCCGTTAAGTTATAAGGGGGATTTTGCAGTCGGCGAGCGTCAATCCCCGCTTCGCCCACAGAAGTCTGTAAGGCTAAAGCCGGAATTCCTGATAACGCCAAGGCGATCCCACCCGTAATGAATCCAATTTTTTTCGATACCAGTGGCTTAGACAACGATTCAACTCCCTCAAATCTCAAACAGTTATGGACTTTCGTCAATTTTTGTTAATATCTTTAGAATAGAGGCTTGAAAACACCACTACACTCCTGAAACCATGACCCAGACCAAATCAGAAAAACCAATTGTAATTGCTCCTTCTATTCTATCAGCGGATTTTAGTCGCTTAGGCGAGGAAATTCGCGCCGTAGACGAGGCGGGCGCCGACTGGATCCATGTTGATGTGATGGATGGTCGGTTTGTCCCCAACATTACAATCGGACCGTTAGTTGTTGAGGCGATTCGCCCGGTGACAAAGAAACCCCTGGATGTCCACTTGATGATTGTGGAACCGGAAAAATATGTGGCAGATTTTGCCAAGGCTGGGGCAGATATTATTTCCGTCCATGCCGAACATAATGCTTCGCCCCACCTGCACCGGACCCTTTGCCAGATTAAAGAACTCGGCAAGCAGTCTGGAGTAGTCCTCAATCCTTCTACTCCCTTAGAGTTGATCGAGTATGTCCTAGAGGTTTGCGATCTGGTGTTGATTATGAGCGTCAACCCTGGGTTCGGCGGTCAAAGCTTTATTCCGGAAGTGGTGCCCAAGATCCGTAAGTTGCGGCAAATCTGCGCTGAAAAAGGTCTCGCTCCCTGGATTGAGGTTGACGGCGGATTGAAAGCCAATAACACCTGGCAAGTGCTGGAAGCTGGCGCTAATGCTATTGTTGCCGGTTCGGCGGTGTTTAAAGCTAAAGATTATAAAGCCGCGATTGAAGGTATTCGCCATAGCAAGCGACCAGAACGGGAGTTAGTCACCGCTTAACAGATAAATCAGAAGTAACGGGTCGGGGCACCTTGGGGATGAGTACGCCAAGTCTCCCCATTACCCATTACTAGGCTGGAGTTATACCTGAGATGATGAGTGAGAATTGCCACTTTTCTCAGCTCGCCAGTCTAAGATTGTTTAACTTTGGCCAAGATTTGCTCGATTTCCGGGAGTTCTAAGGCACCGGAGAAGGCTTCTTCGTTCAGGAAAAAGAAGGGAGTGCTGTTAATTCCCAGTTGACGGGCTAATTGAAGGTCTTGATTAATGGCTGCTTCCGCTTCTTTGCTTTGGCGATCGCGATTAAATTTAGCCAAATCTAAATTTAACTTTTCGGCGATCGCCACATACAAATTTTCGCCTAGATCCTTTTGCTGTTTAAACAAAGCATCGTAATACTCCCAGAATTTTCCTTGTTGTTGAGCCGACCAAGCCGCTTTTGCCGCCGGCATTGCTTGGGGATGAATTGAAGCCAAAGGTAAATGTTTATAAGTTAAAGTAACTTCACCTTTATATTTTTCCATGAACGCTTTAATGGTCTGATGCGCCTGGGCGCAAAATGGACATTGAAAGTCGGAAAACTCCACTAAAACTATTTTTTGTTCAGCCGCCCCAAAGGTCGGAGAATTACCAATAACTGCCGCCGGATTTGTCCGCATTTGTTGTAAAAATGCTTGGCGGGATGCCCGCATCCGATCTTCTTCTTGTTGCTGATAAGCTTGCACCGACTCAATAATCACTTGTGGATTATCCCGAATAATCTGTAATACCTGTTCTTCTAGTTTTTGATTGCCCATAGTTCCGGTGGTACAACCTGTCAAAGCGATACAACTGAGCAAAAAACTGGTGAAGAGAAAACTGACTAAGCGAAACCGCCTCATAGATCACCTCATGGGTTAGATTTATAATCATTGAGCCATTCTATATTAAGGGTTTGATCCCGAAAACAACATCAACCCCCATGAAACCGCCGATTCTGTTCTGAGTAGCAAGGAAATCGGCGGCATCCCCCAGCAAAGATTATGAGTGGAGCGGACGATGTTGAGTACCCGATGGTTGGTTGGCATGAGAAGAGGGCAAAATTTGCTGAATCTCTTGGAGTAACTCTTCCTTAGATACAGAATTGGGTAAAACTTTCGTGGCAATTTCTTTGAGAAAAGATAAAAACTCCTCATCAATCGTCTGAGCATAAGTTGCGGATTTACCCCCAGCCGCCCCGTCTGCTTTTAAAGGTTTTTCTAGGTCATTAATAATGATAATTTTCGGTTTGTGTGCCATCTGCGCGATCGCTTTTAAATCATTAACAATTGGCTTGAATAAGCGGGCTATTGGAACATATATCAGTAGGACATCAACACTTTGTTGTTGAAGAAGTTGCCAAACTTCTGACCAAGAACGACCGATTAAAGCATTTAAATTAGCCGATTGAAGCTGACAAATCAATTCTAGCAAACTTGGAAACATTGCTGATTTTTTATCAGCTATATTAGGGGCAGAACTTGGCTCTATTTGCTCTAATTTAAGAGCCGAAAAATTGGAATGATAAAATTCAGGTAAAGTAGAGATATCCACCGCTAAAATATTAGGTTTTCTCCGAACTTGAGCCGCCCGACGAATCACCTGTAATAAATATTGAGCCGATAGCATCGGGCAAGCTTCTGAATAATCTGGACAACTTACTTCACCTTCAGCATAGCTAGAATGTGACGCCGAAAAATTAACCGAATCCTGATGAATTAACCCCTTCTGCTCCCAAGATTGTTCTCGCGTCATTTGCCCATTAAGCAAACAAGGAAAGACAATCAATCCCGGAATTTGATTAGCCCCTTCAGTGGTACCAATATCCATTGTCACAATAGGCAGTTTCGCCAAAAACCTAGATTGACTTAACTCTTGGAAAAAGACTTTGGGTTCTGGTAGTGCCGCCGCAGCTTCAATTAACAGCACTTGCGGCTGCCAAATTTCCGCCAACAGTTCGGCTTGTTCTAAATCATCAGCCTCCAAAATTTGGTAAGCTTTGCCCGACTGAATCTTTAATCCTTGAATTAAAACAGTATTGGTACTATCTAAATTTCCCGTTAACCGCAGAATTGTCAGTTTGCTATGGTGGGAATTGGGGACTGCGGATAATTCCACGGGAACTAAACGCCGCAGCCGATCTTGTAATTCTGATGGATTCAGCGGCAGGCTGAGACAGCCATCAGCGCGATATTTTCGCGCCCGTTTTTTATCCACCACCGTGGCGGTTAAAATCACGGGAATATGACCCGTTTGTGGATCGGATTTCAGCAAAGTCAGTAAATCCCAACCGGAAAGTAAAGGCAATAAAGGATTGACAAAAATCACACAAGGTTGTAGACGGCGAGCTTTTTCCAACGCATCAATCCCACAGCGAGAAATGACCACACGATAACCCAAGCGCATCAATTGCTCGTGTAAATCTTCAATATATTGCGGCACTACTTCAACAATTAAGACTAATAGCTGATCTCGGACGGGAAATTTTTTGATTGTCCCGAGTTCTGGGGGAGCAGGCGGCAGCAAAATGGTAAACTGACTGCCTTTTTCTTCTTTGGAGATAAAGGTAATATCTCCACCGTGAGCTCGCGCTAATCCTTGGGCGATCACTAACCCTAAACCTGTCCCTTCAAATCGACGAGTTAAGGGATTTTCTAGTTGTTGGAATCTTTGAAAGATTAAATGTTGTTTATCCGCCGGAATGCCAATTCCCGTATCCCAAACCGTAAAAGCAATCCAACCTTGCCAGCGGTTGACTTTTAAGCCAATTGCCCCTTCTGGCGGGGTAAACTTGAGCGCATTTGAGAGCAGATTGTAAAGCATCTGACGCAGGCGCAAATGATCGGTGACGATCGTGTTTAAACCGGGTTCAATGTCTAGAGTAAAGGCAGGGATAGACGCAACACTGTGGTGGCCAGCGGCCAATTCCATTTGCTGAGTTTCCTGTGCTTGTTGCCATGCGTGTTCACACACTTGTGTAATCTGAACGGGTTCCCAATTCAGTTGTAGCTGACCCGTTTCAATCCGGGTCAAATCCAAAATATCATTGACAACTCTCATTAGGTGTTGGCCGCTCTGATAAATCATTTTGGCATAGCGGGCTTGCCGTTCGTTCAGGGGGCCGAGGGCTTGATCTTTCAGCAGGGTAGACAATCCTAATACCGCTGTTAGGGGCGTTTTGAGTTCATGGCTAATACAGGCTAAAAATTCATCTTTGAGCCGATTTAGTTGGACTAAATCCGCGTTTTTGGCCACGAGTTCTTGAGCCACTTGCTGCTGTTCAGTGACATTCTCCGCCAAAACCAAAATTAAGCACCAAGAAAGTGGGGATTTCCCTCGGCCATCCCGTTTGGAATCTGGGGCTGATTTTTCGCCGGTGGTTAATTCGGATGCCCGATCGCGAGCGTCGCTCTCTAGGGTCAATTTTCGAGCAATCATCCCAGATTTGGCGGACATAAAGGTTTGATGTAACGGCGAGGATGATTCTCCGGGGTTGACAACCCCTTTGAAGGAATAGTCCGGCGGCGATCGCAATTTTTGGGCTGGAGGTGCTTCACGGGAGTATGTGCCATTTTTGGCATTCCACAATTCGGAGCATCCCACCATCGAGATCAGTTCAAAAATTGATAAATCAAGTTCTAGAGGAATTTTGCAAAATTTCCAAGCTTGTTCTGTGCCATTACTCAAAGAACACATTAATCTAGCTTCTGACTCACTATCGACGAATAAATGACTCACACGAGTTGCCAAAGGGTTGGGGTCTTCTGTGCGAGCGCTGATTGACTCGTCGGTTGGGTTAGCGAAGAGTTGACCAGCACCGAGGTTGCCCAATTCCTGACGCCAAGCCAAATTTTCCATGATCCCTTGACCATTTTCGGTTTGCAGCTTGACTGGAAATGGTAGAGATTCGATCACTTGTTCAATCGTCGCCAGCGCCAGGGTTTTCCCAACATCGATCACCTCCACAGTCTGTTGGTGTGGCTTAACCTCATCCTCTGTTTCTGGATAGACGCTCTTTTGACGCCGATTTTCTGGGTTGTGGCTTCGGGTTTTGTGGCGAATCTTCTCTTGTAACTTGTAATGACTGGCCAAAAATTGGAGTAAGCCATTCACATCCAGCAGCCCCAATAATTTGCCCTCTGGGTTCACCACTCCCCAGTCTTCCTGCCAAGGCTGACGGTGAAGACTTCCAGTTGCTAATTCTGGCAGGTGCTGCCAGAATTCTTCGACACAAAGGTTTCCTGGTAAAATTTTCAGAGGCCGCATCAGCGAGTGTAGCATCGCTGAATGTGGATGCGGTAGTATAGAAGATTGCTCCTGAAGAAATTTTTCTTCAAAATTCAAATAGGGTATTAAACTATGTAAGTAGAGTACCCCCATAGGCAATTCTTCTGGGTTGACCACGACAACGCGATCGCCCATGCCCCAGAGTTCCGGACGACTTAAGTTAGACCACAAATCTGTAGCACAGGTGGTCAAACGACAAATCGGTACCGGAACCATAAATTCTTGAATCAGACAATTTGGGCTTAACATCGCAAAACTTCGTGAATACATCAGTAGTGGTTAGCTGTGGCGTCACCATGAGCGCTTTAACTCTCTCCCGGTGACACATCCCCCAGCAAATCCCAGCCGGTTAATCATGAAGTTATCGGGGGAGACTTAGTGCCGTCAAGATTGGCTGAGATCAAATTTCCATTTATAGTCAAGAGATAGCACCCTACCAATCCCTGAACCAGACTTACCGATCAGGGCTACCACTTAATTATTGATCGAGGAGGGAACTTACAGCATTGCCATTACAATTAGTTACAGTTATCCTAAAAAGGTAAAAGTCCCCCACATACTTGTGATTGGGCAATTCTTTTTTTTCTTTTATTTTTGATTGATAGTGAACATACGGTTTTTTGAGGGATTACTGTTTTGCCTCCCCAACTTTCTCTTTGTACGTTTGCCAGTTCTGTATCCCTGTCTAATGCCCTGAAGCAGGCTTTAGGCAGCGGTCGCTATCTGGTGAATCACTTCCACTCTGAGTCAGCTTTGTTAGAGTTTTTGGATTTGGAAAAACAGCAGATCGACTGCCTGATTTTACAAGCGCAATCCTCTTTAAGCAAATTAAGCAATGAGTTGCATCAGCGAGCGACCGTGCTACCCGCAGTGATCGTCTATGAAAGTTTCCCAGAAAAAGCCCAGAATCGACTCACTCCCTTGTCATTCCCCACAACGGAGGAGCCGATCCATCCAGTTGCAGATGAAACAGAAACCGAAGCCGGGTATCCCACTGTGTTTTATCACACCGCTGAGGTTCACATTTCCTTGGTTCAGGTAGCTGACATCTCTCGCTATATCGAGCAAGCGATTAGTCAATTCCTGAATCTGTCTCCTAGCTTTCGCAAAAGTAATTCTGTTAATCCCGTGGAGCAGAGTGCTGAAAATTCCGGGCAAAAATTCCTCGTCCAACATCAAAGTCGGTTGGCGGAAAAATTGAGGGAACGATTAGGATACTTAGGTGTGTATTATAAACGAAACCCTCAACGCTTTCTGCGTAACTTACCCTCGGCAGAGCGAAAACAATTTTTAGAAAATCTTAAATCGGATTATCGTAACATTGTTTTAAATTACTTTTCTGACCAACCGAGAATTCTCAACCAGCAAATTGATGAATTTGTCAACAATACGTTTTTTGCTGATGTTTCAGTGACTCAAATTGTTGAGATTCACATGAATTTGATGGATGAATTTTCTAAACAGCTAAAATTGGAGGGGCGCAGCGAGGAAATTCTCCTAGACTACCGCCTGACTCTGATTGATATCATTGCACATTTATGTGAAATGTATCGACGTTCTATTCCCAGAGACTCTTAGGGAATTTTCCGCCGATACTCACCAGTGATGCTAGGTAGGTTATTGCTCAAATCCATCAACAATTATGCCAATATCTGAGCCATGAATAATCCCAAAAAAACTTACGTTCTCAAGCTATATGTAGCGGGGAATACTCCGAATTCAGTGCGGGCATTAAAAACACTGAAAAATATTCTGGAGGAAGAATTTCAAGGGGTTTATGCCCTCAAAGTGATTGATGTCCTCAAAAATCCCCAATTAGCTGAAGAAGACAAAATTTTAGCCACGCCAACTTTGTCCAAAATCTTGCCACCCCCAGTGAGAAAAATTATTGGGGATCTTTCCGATCGCGAAAAAGTATTAGTCGGCTTAGACTTACTCTATGAAGAATTATCCGAAGAAAATTCCGGTCTATAAATTCATCTTTGAATCCCCAGAAATCAGCGAGTGATGCCTCAGCCTTGACTTTTGGTGATTTTTTTTATGTTAGAATCCAGAAAAAGTAAAATTATTGGTTAGGTTAGATAACTAAAGCTATGATTCGTAATCAGCCAAATCAGGTGGAAGACTTGCCCAAAGGCGTTCAAAAAATTCGCACGGTGATTGAAGGATTTGATGATATCAGTCATGGCGGAATGCCCGCTGGTAGGACGACCTTAGTCAGTGGCACTTCCGGTACAGGGAAAACCTTGTTTGCGATTCAATTTCTCTATAATGGAATTATTAATTTTGATGAACCTGGAGTTTTTGTCACTTTTGAAGAATCTCCTACAGATATCATTAAAAATGCTTTTAGCTTTGGTTGGGATTTAGGCAAACTGGTGAATGAAGGCAAGTTATTTATTCTTGATGCCTCTCCCGACCCCGAAGGACAAGATGTGGTCGGGAGTTTTGATTTATCTGCGCTGATTGAAAGAATCCAATATGCTATTCGTAAATACAAAGCTAAACGAGTTTCTATTGATTCGGTGACGGCGGTTTTTCAACAATATGATGCGGTTTCGGTGGTGCGGAGAGAAATCTTTCGCTTGGTCGCTCGACTGAAGCAAATGAGTGTCACCACGGTGATGACTACAGAACGGGTGGAAGAATACGGCCCGGTAGCCCGGTTTGGGGTGGAAGAATTTGTCTCCGATAATGTGGTGATTCTGCGGAACGTTTTGGAAGGGGAACGCCGTCGCCGGACTTGTGAAATTTTAAAGTTGAGGGGGACAACCCATATGAAAGGAGAGTACCCGTTTACGATTACCAGTGATGGGATTAATATATTCCCACTGGGGGCAATGCGCTTAACCCAGCGTTCGTCTAATGCTCGCGTTTCTTCTGGAGTGAGTACCCTGGATGAAATGTGTGGCGGTGGCTTTTTCAAAGATTCCATTATTTTGGCTACCGGGGCGACGGGTACGGGTAAAACTCTGTTGGTGAGTAAGTTTTTGGAAGACGCTTGTAATAATGGTGAACGAGCGATTTTATTTGCTTATGAAGAATCCCGCGCTCAACTCCTGCGAAATGCCTATTCTTGGGGGATTGATTTTGAAGAGATGGAGAAAAAGGGTTTGCTGAAAATCCTTTGTGCTTATCCAGAGTCAGCGGGTTTGGAAGATCATTTACAGATTATTAAGACTGAGTTGGTGGAATTTAAGCCTTCTCGGATGGCGATCGATTCCCTGTCTGCCTTGGAACGCGGGGTGACAAATAATGCTTTCCGCCAGTTTGTGATTGGGGTGACTGGGTATGCGAAACAAGAAGAAATCACCGGGTTCTTTACGAATACTACAGATCAATTTATGGGGGCACATTCAATTACGGAATCCCATATTTCGACAATTACGGATACCATTCTGATGTTGCAATATGTGGAAATTCGCGGGGAAATGTCGCGGGCGCTGAATGTGTTTAAGATGCGTGGGTCTTGGCATGATAAGGGGATTCGCGAATATACGATTAGCGAGAAAGGGCCGGATATTCGCGATTCTTTCCGCAATTATGAACGGATTATTAGTGGTTCTCCAACTCGCATTTCTGTGGATGAGAAGACTGAGTTATCTCGGATTGTTAAGGGCGTGCAAAATAAGTTAACCGATGATTTGACCGATGAATAATCTGATGATTTTGTCGGTTTTTATGTTTATACCTCTGGCAAAATAACGAATTTATCCCCCCAACCCCTCCAACGACCTCGCGGCAATTGAGCGAAGCGGTCAGTGAGCGAGGTCGAACTGTCGAAATTCAGGGCATTGCCTTCAAACCGCCTGCTCCGCACCGCAGCATAGCTGCGAACGGCTTTGCACGAATGAAAGCCGGAAGTCTTTGAGTATTGATGGCAGTCCGATCGCCCCGAAGATCCGCTTGGGAGTGGATCCTGGTTGTTTGGACTAAACTTTTTGTTAGTACCACCGTTTTTTCCCTGATGGGGATCTGAGCGAATTATGAGCGAAAAGCTTTAAAGATAAAAATAAACCCTTATCAGCCATAGCCGATAAGGGTTTATTATAAGCGAGCATGGAGGGATTTGAACCCCCGACCCTCAGAACCGGAATCTGATGCTCTATCCACTGAGCTACATGCCCTCACAGATTTCCACTATAACATGGTTTTGCTTAAATTGCTACTGTTGACCAGAATTTTTTTGCCGATCGCCTATTTGAAGCGGGGACGGTGGTTGTAGCTTTCGTCTCTGTATGCTTTTCCAGGTTAGACCTGGAAGAGTCGAGGCGATCGAAATATCGTTAGGACTTACGCAACAATTCTGTATAGCAATTCTAAATCATTTATGTAAAAAAATAGTAATTTTGGCAAAAAATAAAAATAATGCTGCTGTAGCATCGTATCAAAATTGACATAATAATTTAATTTTTGGTTTTATTCACTAATTTTGCACTAGATATTTAAACCAATTTAAATTATTTTAATTATGATCGATCCAATTATGTAAGGGCGCAATGCTTGCGCCCTTAATACAGCAAATCAACAGATTATACCATTTACAAACTTCATAAAGTAGCCCCTAAAATATTTATTATGGGCAAATATTACACTCTAGCAGCAGATAGGATGATGGATTTTTGCCCACCCTAAAATATACATAATTATTGTGGCATTTTTTTTAAGAAAAATCTTATTATGTAGGGACATAATGCTTGCACGTATCCATAATTGTATCAAGCACAGGCTAAATAAAAATATGTTTTTTTATACATAAAAATTTGTAAATTTTGCAATTTACAAAAAAATAGCGGTATTTTTTTTGCTGATATAGCAGTCCTAAATGATTTATAAAATCTGTCTTCTCCCCTCTCCCCTTCTGGGCCGCCGACGGTCCGCCATCGTGAG
>FWWL01001297.1_pt1 | contig 60523 bp, 56 predicted proteins | sample 2228331 | NCBI WGS metagenome assembly FWWL01 (sample SAMEA103939775, study PRJEB20133) | metagenome
CGACCGACGGCACCGCGGCCGAGCAGGCGCTCGATGTGCTGTTCGGCGGCCCCGCCCCGCGCAGCGCGGTGGAAAGCACGGCGATCAGCCGGGCCGGCACCGCCGAACCGGGCATTCGCTCTTCGGTCGGCGATCCGGCGACCAACACGGTGGCCAAGGGCCGCGTGACGCGCGACATCATCGCCGCCCCCGAAGGCGACGGCCAGGCCGCGCAGAGCGTCATTCCGGGCTGACCCGCCGCGCTCCCGCAAGGGGGCTCCAGCGCATGAACGCAAAAGGGGCGGCGCCAGATTGCGCTGTCCTACAGCGCCGTGCCGGTGCCACAATGCCGGCATGACGATCCCTCGCGCCGCCTGCTCAAGCCATGCTCCGACCTGCGGGGGGGGGGCGGGCCCTCACCTGGCAAGCTTCACGTGTAGCGGAAATACCGACTTATTTCAGGGTTTTGGGTTCGATCTGCGAAATTGACACGGTGTCAACTTCGTCAAGCAGGTGTCAATCGTCGGCGTCTTCCGAGACCAGCAGCTTGTCGATCTTGCGGCCGTCCATGTCGACGATTTCGAATCGCCAGCCCTGGTCATGGAAGAATTCGCCTTCGACAGGCAGCTTCTTGAGCACGGCAAGGGCATAGCCCGCCACCGTCGCGAATTCGCGGTCCTCGCCGTATTCGATGCCCAGCCGGTCGGCCAGCACGTCGGCCGGCAGTGCGCCCGACACCAGCAGCGATCCGTCCTCGCGCTCGACGATGTCGGGAATTTCGCCCTGGTCGCCGTCGCTGGCGAACTGTCCGACTATGGCGGTCAGGAGGTCGATCGGGGTGACGATCCCGTCGAGATGGCCGTATTCGTCGTGCACCATGGCCAGCGCGATCTCGGCCTGCTGCAGCGCCCGCAGCGCGTCCATCGCATCGAGCTGGTCGGGGATGACCACCGCCTTCTTCATGAGCGCTGCCAGATCGACCGGCTGCCCCGCGACCTGCGCGGCGAGCACGTCGCGGACCTTGACCACGCCCAGCATCTTGTCGGGCGTACCCTCGGCGACGGGAAGCAGCGAATGCGGGCTTTCGGCGAGCGTGCGCGCCAGTTCTTCCTCGCTCGCCCCGATGTCGATCCAGTCGATATCGGTCCGCGGAGTCATCACCTCGCGGACCGGACGCTCGGCCAGCCGCACCACGCCGGTCAGGATCGCGCTTTGCTCTTCCTCCAGCACACCCGAACGGGTCGCCTCGGCGAAGACCATCTGCAATTCCTCCGCCGTCACGTTCGATTGCCCGCCGGGCCGAATCCCGAACAGGCGGACGATCGCGCCCGACGAGGTATCGAGCAGCCACACGATCGGCGCGGCGACACGGGCCAGCAGCTTCATCGGCGCGGCCATCACCAGCGCGATCGGCACTGCCGCGCGCAGGGCCAGCTGCTTGGGCACCAGTTCGCCGACGACGAGGTTGAAGTAAGTCACCAGGGCGATGACGACGAAGAAACCGAGCTGCTCGGCGAGATCCGCCTCGATCCCGAACATCGCCTCCAGCCGCTCGCCCACCGGGCCGCCGAGGCTGGCGCCGGAATAGGCGCCGGCAATGATACCGACCAGCGTGATCCCGATCTGCACCGTCGACAGGAACTTGCCCGGGTTGGACGCCAGTTCGAGTACAGCTTTGGCGGCAGAACTTCCCTTGTCGGCGCGGGCATGGAGCCGCGCTGGCTTGGCCGAAACGATGGCGAGTTCCGACATCGCGAAGACCCCGTTGAGGAGGATCAGCGCAGCGATGATCAATACGTCGGGCCAGGGAAAAGGTGTCACGGGATGGTGGCGGTAGCACAAAGCCGCGGCGATGCCAGCCCGTTCGTACCCCGACCCCCGCGATTGGAACCGCCGTGGGCGACGGGAGTTTAGGACCCAGCACCTTACCCGCGCGGGGGCTACCGCGAGAATGACAAGAGGGACATAACATGAAGAAATCACGCATCATCCTCGCCTCGGTGGCCACCGTCGCCCTGCTCGGCACCTCGGCCTGCGTCACCGATCCCAACACCGACGAACAGAAGATCTCGCGCACCGGCATCGGCGCAGCTGTCGGCGGTACGCTCGGCTACCTCCTCGGCGGCGCGATCGGCGGCAACACCGCCCGCATCATCGGCGCCGGCATCGGCGGCAGCGCCGGCGCGGTGATCGGCAAGCAGTTCGACGACCAGATCAAGGAACTCGACGAGCAGACCGCCGGCAGCGGCGTCGATGTCGAGGAAATCGGCGATCAGGACGCGATCCTCGTCCGCCTTCCCGACGGTGTGACCTTCGCCAGCGGGTCGGCCAGCATCAATGCCGGCTTCTACACCACTCTCGATTCGGTCGCGGCCAGCCTGGTCAAGTACCCGAACAGCCTGGTGGACGTGTACGGCTTCACCGACACCACCGGCTCGACCGACCTCAACCAGCGCCTGTCGGAACAGCGTGCGCAGGCCGTGGCCGACTACCTCGCCGCACGCGGCGTCGCCCGCTCGCGCCTTGCCACCCAGGGCTTCGGCGAGCGCTACGAATACCTGCGCGTGAAGACCGGCGACAACGTTGCCGAGCCGCTCAACCGCCGCGTCGAAATCAAGATCGTCCCCATCAGCGATGCCGACGTGCGCGCCGCGCGCGGGAACTGATCTTTCCGAAGCACTCCTGCCACTCTGGCAGAACCGAAGGGCTGGCCGCAAGGCCGGCCCTTTTTTCGCGCGTCAGCTCACCTGCGGCCGCTGCCCGGCCACGATCGCTTTCGCTCGCGCCGAGAGATGCCCGACAGCCGCCGCATGGATCCCGGGCGCGCTGACCAAGAGGCCGAAAGCGCGCGGGTCGCGCTTGTTGTAGGCCAGCGGCTGCCCGAAGGCATCGGTCGTGGCGGCGCCTGCCTCGCGCGCAATCAGGGTCGCGGCGCCGATGTCCCATTCGAATCCCCAGCGCAGCGTCGCCACGAGATCCGCCTCGTCGGCCGCGACCATGGCGATACGCAGGGCGATGCTGTTGGGCTTGTCGACCGTCTGCAGCATCCGGTCCTCGCGCATCAGCGAATCGCTCGGCACGCGCGCCCCGTCGAACACCGTTCGCCGTGACGCCCGCAGCGCTTCGCCGTTGCGTTCGGCGCCCTGGCCGGCGATTGCGATCCATTCCTCTTGGCGGGCCGGTGCGCTGAGCATGCCAATAAGCGGCCGCCCTTCGCTGATCAGCGCAACGGAAACCGACCAGCCCGGCCGCCCCTTGATATAGTCGCGCGTCCCGTCGATCGGATCGACCAGCCAGATCAGTCGGTTCTCGAGCCGGCCGGGCGCATCGACCGTCTCTTCCGACAGCCACCCGGCCGACGGCAGCAGGGCCGTCAGTTCGCGTTTCAGGAAGCCGTCCACCGCCATGTCGGCGGCGCTGACCGGATTGCCCGGCGTCTTGTCCCAGCTGTCGAGCGCATGGCCGCCGCCGGGCCAGCTGGCCATGGCGATGGCCCCGGCTTGGCGGACGATGGACTGGAGGCGGCTGTGGTCGATCATGGGCGATAAGGCTCGCCGCCGCCTTGCGGCCCCATTGCGCACTTTTCAAGCGCGGCGATCCATGCTTAGGCGCGCAGCGATCACTTACCCGCAGCAATGACGGACAGGACTTCTTCCCCATGAACATCCACGAATACCAGGCCAAGGAACTGCTGGCGAAATTCGGCCTTCCGGTGCCCGGCGGCATCCCCGCCCTTTCCGTCGAGGAAGCCGTCGAGGCCGCCAGGCAGCTGCCAGGGCCGCTGTGGGTCGTGAAGGCCCAGATCCATGCCGGCGGGCGCGGCAAGGGCAAGTTCAAGGAACTGGGCGCCGACGCGAAGGGCGGCGTGCGCCTCGCCAAGTCGATCGAGGAGGTCGAAAGCAACGCCCGCGACATGCTCGGCAACACTCTGGTGACGATCCAGACGGGCGACGCCGGCAAGCAGGTCAATCGCCTCTACATCACCGACGGGGTCGATATCGGCAAGGAATACTACCTGTCGATGGTCGTCGACCGCGCTACCGGCCGTCCGGCCATGATCGCGTCGACCGAAGGTGGCATGAGCATCGAAGACGTCGCCCACGAAACGCCCGAGAAGATCACCACCATCGTCATCGACCCGGCGCAGGGCTTCATGCCCCACCACGGCCGCGCGCTGGCCTTCGGCCTCAAGCTGACCGGCGATCTCAACAAGCAGGCGCAGAAGCTCGGCAAGCAGCTCTACGACGCCTTCATGGCGCTCGACTGCGAGATGATCGAGATCAACCCGCTGGCCGAATCCGACGGCAAGCTCATGGTGCTCGACGCCAAGATCAGCTTCGACGGCAACGCGATGTTCCGTCACAAGGACATCGAGGCACTGCGCGACGTGACCGAGGAAGACCCGGCCGAAGTCGAGGCGAGCGAATACGATCTCGCTTACATCAAGCTGGACGGCAACATCGGCTGCATGGTCAACGGCGCAGGTCTCGCCATGGCGACGATGGACATCATCAAACTGAACGGCGCCTTCCCGGCCAACTTCCTCGACGTGGGCGGCGGTGCCACCACCGAGAAGGTGACCGCAGCGTTCAAGATCATCCTCAAGGATCCGGCGGTCGAGGGAATCCTCGTCAATATCTTCGGCGGCATCATGAAGTGCGACGTGATCGCCAACGGCATCGTGCAGGCGGCGAAGGACGTGAACCTGTCGGTGCCGCTGGTGGTCCGGCTCGAAGGCACCAATGTCAACGAAGGCAAGGCCATCCTCGACAATTCGGGCCTCGCCATCGTCAGCGCCGACGATCTCGGCGACGCCGCCCGCAAGATCGTGGCCGAGGTCAAGAAGGCGGCCTGACCCCGCCCGCATGCGCTATTGCGCGTCGAGGGCTTCGGCGGCCTGTTCGCCGACGTCCTCGGCTGCGGTGCCGATTTCGTCCCCTACATCCTCGGCGGTCTGTTGCAGGTCTTCGCCGACCTCTTCGGCCGCTTCGCCGATATCTTCACCCGCTTCGTTGACGGCCTTCCCGGCGTCGGCGGCGCCTTGCTGCGCGTCGTCCACCATCTCCTGATCGACGATGCCGTCGACCTGTTCGGTGTCGCTCAGGCCCCCGTCCCACAGGTCGAGTCCCATACCCAGCGTGGTCATGCTGATCGCGAGCGCCACGATCATCGCCACGCCGTCGCGGACCAGCACCGCCAGGCCGAACCCTGCGATGGTGATCATCGGCACGCTGCTGGCAAAGGGGAGGACCTCGAGCAGCGGGACGGTCAGGCACAGCAGGATCACCATGCCGGCCGCGATTTCCGCAAACGGCGTGCGCGTCATGAACTTCAGCCTGCGGGTGAACACCTTGTCCATGCTGTTCGCGAGCGGGCGCAGCTTGACCGAGGCCTTGCCCAGCTTCTCGCCCGATACCGTGCGGTTGCCGATGATCCCGGGCAACCATGGCCGCGGGCGACCGATCATCTTCTGCGCGGCGATGACCATGATGGTGACGGCAAGGAACGTCGGCACGCCCGGAATAGCGCCGACGGGCGTGATTTCCAGCAGCGCCGGGATCATGATCATCGGGCCGTAACTGCGTATCCCGAAGGCATCCATGATGCTGCCGACAGACACCCTGTCGCGCTCATCGGCGAGCTCGTCGAGGCAATCGAGCGTATCGGCAACGCAGATCGGTGTGGCGGCCATCGCAATACTCCCCGCGGCCACAACGGTCTGCTGCGGCGATGGTTTCGCCTCAGCCCGAGGGGGCTGGCGAGCGGCGGAAGCGGAACACGAGTTCGGTCGGCGTCGGTCCCTCGCTTTTCATCCGCACGGCGACAACCATTTGTCCCTCGCCGTCGCAGCGGTATGTCAGCGCGTTGAAATAGAGCGCGCAAGGTTCCGCCGCCAGCAGGCGGAAGGTCACCATGCCTTCCTTGTCCTCCCATCCGGTCAGGTCGGGGTTAAAATGCTTGAGCTTCACCACGAGGCTGCCGTCCTGTTCCATCAGGTACATATGCTCGGTGAACATGATGCCGCCGTCGGCGTCTTCCTGGACGAAGGTGCCGACCATGGTGGTCCCCGACGGCACGAGCCAGCTTTCGTGCGCCTCGGCCCCCTCGATACCCTCGCCGCTCCATTGCCCGATGAGCCAGGCGGCGTCGGCCATCGTGGCAGGGGGCGATTCGAAGCCGGTTTCGCCGACACGGGTTTCCTGTGCCGATAGCGGCGTTGCCAACAGGCCAAGCGACAATATGCTGCGATAGACGAGATTCACCCGATCAGCCCTCCGATAGACCCGGGTGCACAAACTGCAGCAGATACCGTCCAAAAGCGAGTCTTGACCTATGCGCGGTGGAGGTGGAGGGGAGGAACCGAGGCAGTGCGCCGCCGCCCCCGCCTGACTTGACGTTTACGTAAACGCAAGTTAGGCGGGCGACCAGATTGCCGGCAGCGATTCTTGCCACGGACTTTTGGAAGAGGAAGGAACTCCCATGAAAATCCTCGTGCCCGTCAAGCGGGTCATCGACTACAACGTCAAACCGCGGGTCAAGGCGGACGGCACGGGCGTGGACCTGGCCAACGTCAAGATGAGCATGAACCCGTTCGACGAAATCGCCGTCGAGGAAGCCATTCGGCTCAAGGAAAAGGGTGCCGCGACCGAGATCGTCGCCGTCAGCGTCGGCCCGGCCAAGGCACAGGAAACGCTCCGCACCGCACTGGCCATGGGCGCGGACCGCGCGATCCTGGTGCAGGTCGAGGACGACGTCGATGTCGAGCCGCTGGCCGTCGCCAAGATTCTCAAGGCCATTGCCGACGCCGAACAGCCCGGCATCGTCATGCTGGGCAAGCAGTCGATCAGCGACGACAGCAACCAGACCGGCCAGATGCTCGCCGCGCTGATGAACCGGCCGCAGGGGACCTTCGCCAACACCGTCGAAGTCGACGGCGACAGCGTGGTCGTGAAGCGCGAGATCGACGGCGGCCTGCAGACGGTCAAGCTGTCGCTCCCCGCGATCGTCACCACCGACCTGCGCCTAAACGAGCCGCGCTACGCTTCGCTGCCCAACATCATGAAGGCGAAGTCGAAGCCGCTCGACACCAAGACCCCGGGCGATTTCGGCGTGGACATCACCCCGCGCCTCACCACCACCCATGTCGCCGAACCGCCGGTCCGCCAGGCCGGTGAAAAGGTGGCCGACGTCGATGCACTCGTCGCCAAGATCAAGGCGCTCGGGATCGCGTAAGCGGCCCTGACAGGAAAGGATTCACAGATGAAAACTCTCGTTTGGGTCGAACACGACAACGCCAGCGTCAAGGACGCCACCCTGTCGGCCGTGACCGCCGCTGCGAAGCTGGGCGAAGTCCACCTGCTCGTCGCCGGCTCGGGCTGTGCCGCTGTCGCCGACGCCGCCGCCAGGATCGCGGGCGTGGGCAAGGTTCACCTCGCCGACCACGCCGCCTACGAGCACGCGCTGGCCGAGAACGTCGCGCCGCTGGTGGCAGACCTTATGGGCCATCACGATGCCTTCGTCGCGCCCGCCACGACCACCGGCAAGAACATCGCCCCGCGCGTCGCCGCGCTGCTCGACGTGATGCAGATCTCCGACATCCTCTCGGTCGAAGGCGACAAGACCTTCACCCGTCCGATCTATGCCGGCAACGCCATCGCCACCGTGACCAGCTCGGATGCCAAGCTCGTCATCACCGTGCGCGGCACGGCGTTCGACAAGGCCGCGACCGAAGGCGGCAGCGGCACGGTCGAGGCGGTTTCGGGCCCCGGCGATGCCGGCCTGTCGAGCTTCGTCAGCAGCGAAATCGCCAAGAGCGAGCGCCCCGAACTGACCAGCGCCAAGGTGATCGTCTCGGGCGGTCGCGCACTCAAGGACAGCGCGACGTTCGAGGAAGTGATCATCCCGCTGGCCGACAAACTCGGCGCGGGCGTCGGCGCCAGCCGCGCTGCCGTCGATGCAGGCTACGTCCCCAACGATTACCAGGTCGGGCAGACCGGCAAGATCGTGGCACCGGAAGTCTACATCGCCGTCGGTATCTCGGGCGCGATCCAGCACCTGGCCGGCATGAAGGACTCGAAAGTCATCATCGCCATCAACAAGGACGAGGATGCCCCGATTTTCCAGGTCGCGGACATCGGCCTGGTCGGCGACCTGTTCAAGATCGTGCCGGAATTGACCAGCAAGCTTTGAATTTGCCCAGTTGTTCTTGCGCAGAAGCTGCTTTAGCTTCGCGCGCATGACGAGGATATTCACGGTTATCAAAGGGGTCGCTGCAATGGCGGCCCCTTTTCTTTTGGTGTCGCAAGCCGTTTCTGCATCGCAGGCCAGCGCCGACAGTTTTGACGGCACGCTTCTACGAGCCAGCTCTGGCTGGGCACTCGATTACAGCGAAGATTCCTGCCGAGTCGGAAGGTTCTTCGGGGAGGGCGAGAACCGGACCTTGCTGCAGATGACGCAGTTCGAACCCGATCATACCTTCATGCTCGCCGTCGCAGGCGGCGGATTGGGCCGGCGGATCGAAGCCGGCAAGGCGCGCATCCAGTTCGGACCGGTGCATCCTGCCAAGCCCGACACGATCCCGACCGCCGGTGATATCGGCGATTTCAAGCCCGGCTTGATCTTCCCCGCCACTGCCGTGCGCGACACCGAAAGCATCGAGCCATCGCGCAAGGCTTCGGAGCAGGCGAGGATCGCGACTTTCGAACCGAGCGATCCCATAACGCTCGACGACGAAGCAAAGGTCGAATGGATCCAGATTGCGGTAGCAGGAGAGCCGCGGCTTCGGCTCGCGACCGGGCCGATGGGGGAACTCTTCACCGCGCTTAACACCTGCTCGGAAGAATTGCTCCAGCATTGGGGTCTGGATGTCGAGCGCCACCGTGCGATGTCGCGCAAACCGGTGCCGCTGCAATCACCGGGCAAATGGATTACCGCCAGCGACTACCCTCGCGGCGCCTTGTCCAAAGGCGAGCAAGCATTGGTTTATTTCCGCCTGATGATAGGTGCCGACGGATCGCCAGAAAGCTGCCATATCCAGCAATCCGGCTATTCCGCGGCTTTCGACAAGGCCGTGTGCGGCAATCTCATGAAGAATGCCCGGTTCGAGCCCGCGCTCGATGCCGCGGGCAAGCCGATGAAATCCTACTTCCGCACCTCGGTCCGCTTCGCCCTTCCCTGATCGGGTTCCGCTCGGCGCAGTAATGTGACGACGCTGCCATCCGGCAGCACGCCATCGCGCAAAGGCGCGAACCCCAGCTTGTCCGCCAGCTTGAGCGAGGGGGCGTTGGCGGGATCGATCATGCACACCACTTCGCCGCCGATCTCGGCATCGAACCATTCCAGCACCGCGCGCATCACCTCGCCGGCATAGCCCTTGCCCACCGCCTCTTCGCGCAGGATCCAGCCGGCTTCGGGCCGGTCGTCGAAATCCTCGCCAAGGCCGCGGATCGAGTGGAAGATGCCGCAATTGCCGAGCGGCGTGCCGTCGCCGCCCCGCTCGCGCACGATGAAGATGCCGTAGCCGTACAGCGACCAGCTCCCGGCGTTGCGGGTGAAGCGCATGAAATGATCGTGCAGTGTCGGGGCGCCGCCGAGATAGCGCTGCGTTTCTGGCTGGGTGATGATCTCGAACAGCGGGTAGAGGTCGTCCCTGACCGGCAGCCACAGCTCCAGCCGCTCGGTCAGCAGGAACGGCCCGCTCATCCGGTCGCCTGCACGACGGCGTGGATGACCAGCCCGACCAGGCCGCCGACCAGCGTGCCGTTGATGCGGATGAACTGCAGGTCGCGCCCCACCGCACCTTCGATGCGGCTGGTGACGGTGGTCGCATCCCAGCGCTTGACCGTTTCCGACACTAGGCGGACGATCTCGTCGCCATAGCGCGTGGCGATCCCCACCACGGTGCGGCGGGCGAAACGGTTGATCTGGTGTTGCAGGCGCGGGTCGGCCTGCAAGGCTGCGCCGAGCTCGCCGAGCATCTTGCGCATCTCGCCGCCGAGGGCCGTGTCCGGCTCGCGCGCGCGGCGGATCAGCGACAGGCGGATGCGTTCCCACACGCCCAGCCACCATTCGGCCACCGCGGGGTTCGACAGCAGGTCGCGCTTGATCTCTTCGACCTTCTCGCGCGTTGCTGGATCATTCTGCAGGTCGCCGGCGAGCTTCTCCAGGCCCTCTTCGATCTTGCCGCGCAAGGGATGCTGGGGATCGACCAGCACTTCCGCCAGGAGCCGGTAGAGCCCGTCGAGCACCGAAGCCGAGATCCGCTCGTCGAGGCCGGTCCAGCGCAGGACGGCATTGGCCCGGTCGTGAATGATCTCGCGGATGGTGTCCTCGTTGTCTTCGAGGGTCAAGCCAGCCCAGCGGATGAAACCGTCCATCAGCGGCATGTGCCGCTTGTCGGCGATGGCGCCCTCAAGCATCCGCCCGGCGAGCGGCGAGACGTCGATCTTCGCCAGCTGGCCGGCAAGACCCTGCCGGACCTGGTTGCCGAGCCGGTCCGGATCGAGCGATTCGAGCACCTCGGCCAGCAGTTCCGCCGCCCCGCCGGTGATGCGGCTGCGCGCCTCCTCGCCTGGAGCGACGAGGTAATCGCCCACGCCCTTGGCGACGTTCATCCCCTGCATCCGCCGCGCCACCACGGCGGGGGTGAGGAAATTGGTGCGCAGGAACTGCGCCATGGTATCGGCGATGCGGTCCTTGTTCTCCGGGATGATAGCGGTGTGCGGGATGGGCATGCCCAGCGGATGGCGAAACAGCGCTGTCACCGCGAACCAGTCCGCGAGGCCGCCGACCATCGCCGCCTCGGCGAAGGCGTTCACATAGCCCCAGGCGGGATGGAGATCGAGCAGGCGGTGCGTGACGATGAACACCGCCGCCATCGCCACCAGCATCAGCGTGGCGGTTATCCGCATGGAGCGGGCACGGTCCGCCAGCAGGTCGCTGCCGTCGGGTGGAAGAATCGATCGGTGTGGCTTCGTCACTCGGCGGGCAGACCCTCGGGGCTGGCCGGCTGCGCCTTCTCTTCGCCGGGGCGATAGGTCAGCAGACGGGTCCGCAACCATGGGCCGAGCCGCTTTTCAAGGCCATCGGCGAGGCTGAAGCCCGCCGGCACGATGAGCAGCGTCAGCAGGGTCGACAGGATCAGTCCGCCGATCACCACCGTGCCCATAGGCGCGCGCCATGCGCTGTCGCCCGAGAGCGACAGCGCGGTCGGCACCATCCCGGCGGTCATCGCGACAGTCGTCATCACGATCGGCTGGGCGCGCTTGTGCCCGGCGTCGATGATGGCGTCGTACTTCGCTTTGCCTTCGGCCATGGTTTCGATGGCGAAGTCGATCAGCAGGATCGAGTTCTTGGCGACGATGCCGAACAGCATGAGCACACCGATGAACACCGGCATCGAGAGCGGCTGCCCGATGGCATAGATCGCCAGCAGCCCGCCCAGCGGCGCGAGGAAGAGCGACACCATGTTGACCAGCGGCGACACGAAGCGGTGGTAGAGCAGCACGAGCACCGCGAACACCAGCAACACACCGGCAAGCAGGGCCTTGCCGAAGCTGTCCTGCATCTCCTGCTGCCATTCGTCGGCACCGAAAGGCGCGTTCGACACGCCCTGCGGCAGGTTCTTCATGATCGGCAGCTGGTTGATCGCGGCCATCGCGTCGCCCTTGGCCACGTCGGGTTCGAGATCGGCGCCGACGAAGATGCGGCGCGCCTGGTTGAGCCGCTGGATCGCAGTCGGGCCGGCGCCGAAGGAGATTTCGGCGACCCGCTCGAGCGGGACCGAGCCGCCCGATGTGGTCGGCACGGGCAGGTTGCGGATCGTTGCCAGATCCTGCCGGTCGCCTTCGGCCAGACGCACGCGGATCGGCACCTGGCGGTCCGACAGCGAGAACTTGGCGGCGTTCTGGTCGATATCGCCGAGCGTCGCGATGCGGATCGTCTGGCTGAGCGCGGTGGTGGTGACGCCCAGCGTGGCCGCCAGATCGCGGCGCGGGGTAATGATCAGTTCGGGGCGCTGCAGGTCGGCCTCGATCCGCGGCGCGACGATGCCGTCGAGCTTGACCATCTGGTCGACCAGCGTGGAGGCGGTTTCGTTGAGCACCTCGGGATCGGAGCCCGACAGCATCACGGAAATGGCGCGTCCGGTCCCCCCGCCGCCGCCCTGCGTGTCGAGGAAGGTAATCCGCGCGTCGGGAATTTGCTGCAACTGCGGCGTCAGCTCGCGCTCGAACGTCATGCTGTCGCGTTCGCGATCCTTGCGCAGGGTGATGAAGAAGCGGCCGTTGCCTTCGTTGATCCGCTCCAGCGCGGCTTCGACTTCCTGCTGCTCGTTGATGATTGCCGCGATGCGGCCCATCACCGCCTCGGTCTGTTCAAGGGTGGTGCCAGGGACCATCTCGACGCGGATGCGGCTGAAGTCCGAATCGGCATCGGGGAAGAACTGCCCCGGGATCTGCATGAGCAGCAGGCCCGACAGCACCAGCGCGCCGCCACCGACACCGACCATCCAGATCCGGTGATCGGACAGGCGCGCGCGCAGGCGCCCGGCACGCCAGGCGTACCAGTCCCTGGCGGTGTGGCCGAACATCGGCATGATCACGCGGAACACCGCCGCGACCGCAGCGGCCAGGGCATAGCCGACTGCAAAGCCGGCGAAGAGCACGGTCAGCACCATCGCAAAGGCCGGCAGGAACGCGACCAGCTGCGCGAGGAAGTCGGGCAGGAAGGTCAAATGCTGCTTCCACCCGGTCGTGGCCATCGCCGGGCCGAGGTTCAAGGCGGGCACGAAGCCGCCCTGCAGCGCCTTGAACGTTACCGCTATACCGCCGAGGAAAGCGGCGGCGATCAGGACAAACGGGATCGCCCCAAGCGGATAGGCCCACCACTTGAGATGCGCCTCGGTCAGCGCCGCACGCTTGCGCTCCGCCTTGGAACTGTCGAGCGTCCAGTGAAGAACCCTGAGATAACGGTCCATCCACGGGCCCTCGCCATGTTCGGCATGGCCCTTCGCCTTGAGGAAATAGGCCGCCACCATCGGCGTGATCATGCGTGCGACGAGCAGCGACATCAGCACCGCGGCAACGACGGTCAGGCCGAAGTTCTTGAAGAACTGGCCCGAGACGCCCGGCATCAGGCCGACCGGCAGGAACACGGCCACGATGGAGAACGTCGTCGCCACCACCGCGAGGCCGATCTCGTCGGCGGCATCGATACTGGCCTGATAGGCCGACTTGCCCATCCGCATGTGCCGGACGATGTTCTCGATCTCCACGATCGCATCGTCGACCAGCACCCCCGCCACCAGTCCCAGCGCCAGCAGCGACAGCTGGTTGAGCGAAAAACCGAGCAGGTCCATGAACCAGAAGGTCGGGATTGCGGAAAGCGGGATCGCCAGCGACGCGATCAGCGTCGCCCGCCAGTCGCGCAGGAAGAAGAACACCACGATGACCGCGAGGATCGCGCCTTCGATCATCGCCGCCATCGAGCTTTCGTATTGCGCCTTGGTGTAGTCCACCGATGTGAACAGGCGGGTGAACTTGAGCCCCGGGTTCTGCGCCTCGAGCTCGTCGAGCGCCTCGATGGTGTCGTCGTAGACCGAGACGTCGGAGGCGCCGCGGGCACGGGTGATGCTGAAGGTCACAACCTCGCGGCCGCCGATCTTGCCCATCGAGCGTATCTCGCCGAAGGAATCGGTCACCTTGGCGACGTCGCCCAGCTTGACCGTCCGGCCGGCGCCGACGGGGATGAGCGCATCGCTCAGTTCCTGCGCCGTGTCGGCGTTGCCGAGCACGCGGACCGACTGGCGCGAACCGGCAATCTCCGCCTGCCCGCCGGCGGCGTCGACGTTGAGCTGGCGCAGCGCACCGTTGATCTGGCTGGCGGTGACGCCCAACGATTGCATCTTGGCCGGATCGATGATCACCAGGATTTCGCGATCGACCCCGCCGCCGCGGCCGATTTCGGCCATGCCGTCGATCTGCAGCAGGCGCTGGGTAATGGTGTCGTCGATGAAATAGGACAGCTGCTCCAGCGTCATGTCGTCGGCGGTCACGGCGAAATAGCCAATCGGCTCCGACGAGGTCTTCTGCCGCGACACGCGCGGCTCGAGGATGCCTTCAGGCAGCTCGCCGCGGATCTGGTCGACGGCCGCCTTGACCTCGTTCACGGCCTGGTTGACGTCGGTGCCGATCTCGAATTCGATGAAGCTGGAAGACGACCCTTCGCTGGCGGTCGAATTGATGTTCTGAACGCCTTCGACCGATTGGATCGCGGCTTCGACACGGTCGGTGATCTGGTTCTCGATCTCGGTCGGCGCCGCGCCCGGCTGGGCGATGTTGACGATAACGGCGGGGAATTCGATGTCCGGCTGCTGCTGGACCTTCATCCCGTTGAACGACACTATCCCCGCGATCATGAAGCCGATGAACAGCACGATCGGAACCACGGGGTTCCGGATCGACCAGGCGGAGATATTGCGGAAGTTCACTTCGCGGCTCCCTTGGCCAGAACAGGCCGAACCGGATCGCCCGGATTGAGGAAGCCGCCGGCACGCAGCACCACGCGCTCGCTACCGGTCAGGCCGGCGACGACGGCGATGACCTGCTCCGTGACTTGGCCGGTGGTCACCTTGCGCTTCGCGACCTTGTTGTCCTTGCCGACGATATAGACATAGGAGCCGTCCTGGTCGGACTGGATGGCGCTTTCCGGCAGGATCGGAGCGACGATCGTGCCGCTGTTGATGGTGGCCGTGGCGAAACCGCCGGGACGCAGGCCGGGCGCATAGCTGAGCGCGATGCGCGCCGTTCCCTGACGCGTCTGCGGGTCGATCGTCGGCTCGATCTGCCACACCTGACCGGTGAAGGCGGCGTCGATCCCCACAGGCACCACCTGCGCCTCGACCCCGGGAGAAAGCTGCGCCAGTTCGCTTTCGCCGACACGGGCGAGCAGTTCCATCTGGCCGCCCTGGGCAATCACGAACAGGGCGGGCGAGCCGGCACTTACCGTCTGGCCGGGTTCGACATTGCGCTCGAGAACCAGGCCAGAGGCCGGTGCCAGCACGCTGAGCCGCGCGTTGCGGGCTTGGAGCTCGCCCAACTGCGCCTGCGCCACCGAAACGCGCGCGCGTGCGGCGTCGCGCGTCGCGGTGAGCAGGTCGACTTAGGCCTTGGAGATGAAGCGGGGCTCGATCAGCTGCAGCGCGCGCTCGAGATTGGCCTGCGCCAGCTGCGCATCGGCACGGGCAACCTGGATCTGTGCGGCGGCGCTGCGAGCCTGCTGGGTTTGCACCGAACGGTCGATCGATGCCAGCACCTGCCCTGCGCGCACCCACTGGCCCTGCTCTACCGGGACGGACACGACCCGTCCGCCTTCACCCGCCACACCGACAGGCATGGCGCGGCGTGCGGCAAGCGAACCGGTCGCACTGATAGTTCCCTCGACCGTCGTCCGTCCGGGCGCCACGACGGTGATGCGCGGCGCCTGGTCTTCGCGATCGGCGGCAGGGACGGACGAATCCGTTCCGTTGAGGAGGAACCATGCCGCGATCACGCCGCCGGCGACGATCAGGCCGATGATGACCCAGCGCCAAGGCGAGCTGCGCCGCTCCGACCATGTCGTCCCGTGCATCACGTCGTCGCCGACCTGTGTCGGCGTGTCTGCACGTATTTCGCTAGGCTGGTAGTTCATCGCTTTCCCATCAACACGAAGGCCCATGCCAGCGCTGTGTTACCCCTCTAAGTCACCGGGTGCAAGCGCGCCGAGCATCGGCAAAAATCCGTGATGCGCCGTAGGCCTCCCGGTCCGCACGCGCAACGCTGCGCTCTACCAACTGCCCAATGAGGCGGACGAAGGAGCCTAGCGGCGCCGGTTTCGGGCTGACATAGCAAAACGGGGCCGCGTTTCCGCGACCCCGCTTCGTTTCGGCGATGCCGTCCGGATTAACGGACGCGGCCGCGCTGAACCAGATTCACGATGGCGAGCAGCACGATGGCGCCGGCAAGCGCGATCAGAAGACCGGTCAGCGAGAAAGCCTGAACCGTACCGTTGACGCCAAGCAGGGGCCCGGCGAGCGCGTTACCGATCAGCGAGCCGACACAGCCGACCACGATATTCCAGAAAATGCCCATCGAGGCATCGCGGTTCATGACCAGGCTGGCGAGCCAACCGGCAATGCCGCCTACGATCAAAGCGATAATCCATCCCATGTTATTCCTCCTTCTGCGAAGCGTTACCCGGCCTGAACGGGCCAAGCGACAAGCTGTTCCCGCAGAGGGACGAATGGCGACGGAGAAAAGAAGTGGGTTGGCCGGCGCGGCCCGGTCAGTATTTCAACTGGCGCTCGTACAAATCGCGATAATGCTGGATACGCGTGACCCGCAGTCCCTGCATTCCGGAACGATCGACCGCACGCTGCCAGGAAGCGAACTCCTCCAGCGTCAGGCTGTAGCGCGCAAGAACCTCGTCGATCGTCAGCAGGCCGCCGTTGACCGCAGCCACGACCTCGGCCTTGCGCCGCACGACCCAGCGCTTGGTGCTCGGGCTCGGCAGATCGTCGATCGTCAGCGGCTCGCCGAGCGGGCCGATGACCTGGGCCGGTCTGATTTTCTGGTTCTCGATCATCGTATCTCTCGGTCGCCTTGTGCCTTGTCACCGACTGCGCCGGAGGACATGGGCCAGGGATATTTGCCATCACTTAAAGCATCAGGGTTAACAGGGGGTTTGCCGCGCAGACTTTCCTGTCCGCCACCGGTGATGCCCCCTGCCGCGAGCCTGTCGAAGCTGGCGCGCCCACCCGCGCCGCTTCGTCCCGACAGCCTGCGAAAGTCGCCTCGCGCCGCCAGTCGGGCAACGAGTTCCGCCCAAACCAAGGGCTGAAGACTCGCTTCGCTCGCAGCGCTTTCGTCCAGCGGAATATCTATCGTGCCCTGATGCATCCCGTCGTCTTACAGTCAAGGTTATCAAGATCGGGTAAAATCGGGCTTTACCCGCGCTTAGGATTGCCGAACCAAATGTGAACAGGGGGCTGGGGGTCGCGGGTCTGCCGTACGGGGCCATGCCGACGCGGGCGGTCCGGCCCTTCCCCCGCTGGGCCTGCGCGTGTATGGGCGCACCCGCCATGACTTCCCCCGCTCTTTTGCCCCTGCCCGCCGAGGCCGGGGCCCTGTTCGACCTGCCCCGTCCGGCAACGGAATGCCGGATCGTCGTCGCCATGTCCGGAGGCGTCGATTCCTCGGTCGTCGCAGCGCTAGCCCATGCCAGCGGTGCCGAGGTGATCGGCATCACCCTGCAACTCTACGACTACGGCGCGGCGACGGGGCGCAAGGGTGCCTGCTGCGCCGGCGATGATATCCGCGACGCACGCGCGGTGGCCGACCGGCTCGGCATCGCCCATTACGTGTTCGACCACGAAAGCGCCTTTCGCGAAGAGGTGGTCGAGCAATTCGCCGACGACTATCTCGCGGGACGCACGCCGGTGCCCTGCATTCGCTGCAACATGGGTCCCAAGTTCACCGATCTGCTGCGCATGGCCCGCGAGCTGGGGGCGGACTGCCTGGCGACCGGCCACTACGTGCAGCGCGTCGTCGGACCGGCAGGTCCCGAGTTGCACCGCGCGCTCGATCCCGCGCGGGATCAATCCTATTTCCTCTATGGCACGACCGATGCGCAGCTCGACTTCCTGCGCTTCCCGCTTGGCGGCTTGCCGAAGAGCAAGGTACGCGCGCTGGCCGAGGCGGCCGGGCTGCGGAACGCGGCCAAGCCCGACAGCCAGGACATCTGCTTCGTACCCGACGGGGATTACGCCAGGATCGTGAAGGCGCTGCGCCCCGAAGGCGGGGCACCGGGAGCGATCGTCCATGCGCAGACAGGCGCCAGGCTGGGCGAACACAAGGGCATCATCCATTACACCGTCGGCCAGCGCCGCGGCCTCGAAATCGGGGGCCTCGCCGAACCGTTGTATGTCGTGGCGCTGGACGCAGCCGCCGGAGAGGTGCTGGTCGGCCCCAAGGCGATGCTGGCGGTCAGCGCGGCGAGCCTCGCCGACACCAACCGTATCGGCCCTCTGCCGGACGTGCCGCTGACGGCCAAGGTCCGTTCGCTGGCCAAGCCGGTTCCGGTCGTCCTCGACGGACCGCTCGGGAGCGGGGCGTCATCGCTCATCCGGTTCGTCACACCGGAATACGGTGTCGCACCGGGCCAGGCGGCCGTACTCTACGCCGGCAACCGCGTCGTCGGCGGCGGCTGGATCGAAGCTACGGAGAAGGCCGCTTGAGCAAGGCAATCTATCCGCTTGCCGGGCGACGCGTCTATGTGGCCGGGCATGGCGGCATGGTAGGATCTGCGCTGGTTCGACGGCTCGAACATGAAGGGTGCCTGATTCTCACAGCCGATCGCTCGGTCGATCTGCGCGAGCAGCACGCTGTCCGGCAGTGGTTCGGCGACAATACTCCCGATACCGTAATCGTCGCCGCTGCCCGCGTCGGCGGAATCCTCGCCAACGATACGAGGCCGGCCGAGTTCATTTACGACAACACGATGATTGCGGCCAATGTGATCGAAGCCGCTCACAGGTTCGGCGCGGAGAAACTGCTGTTTCTGGGTTCGTCCTGCATCTATCCGCGGCATGCACAGCAGCCGATTTCCGAAGGCGCGCTGCTGACGGGTCCGCTCGAGCCGACCAACGAATGGTACGCGATCGCCAAGATCGCCGGCATCAAGCTGTGCCAGGCGTATCGCCGCCAGTACGGGCGCGATTTCATCAGCGCCATGCCGACCAACCTTTATGGTCCGGGCGACAATTTCGGCCTCGAGTCCAGCCATGTCCTGCCGGCTCTGCTTCGCAAGGCGCACGAGGCGAAAACGTCCGGAGCGGATTGCCTTTCGATCTGGGGTAGCGGCACGCCGCGCCGCGAGTTCCTCCACGTCGATGACCTCGCCGACGGCTGCATCCATTTGCTGACCCGGTACTCGGGCGAAGAACACGTCAACATCGGTTCGGGCGAGGACCTGTCCATCGACGATCTTGCGCGGGCAATTTGCCAAGCAGTCGGTTTCGAGGGACGGATCGAACACGACATGTCCAAGCCGGACGGCACTCCGCGCAAACTGATGGACAGCTCCAAGATTGCCGCACTCGGGTGGACGCCGCAGATTCCGCTCGAGCGCGGGATCGCGGATACCTACCGCTGGTTTCTCGACAACGCGGCCTAGCGCTCCCACCGGTCGAGGACGCAGCCGTAACCGTCACGCATCCGCGCCGTATCGCTGGCGACGAGAAGGAAGCGTGCGGTGACGCTTCGCTCCTCCTTGTCGTCGCTCAGCGAAACCAGTTCCATCCCGGCAAGCTTGTCCTTCGCGCAGTCTTCCAGTGTCCGGCCGGCGACGAACCGGCATGAGCAGGCGACGCGCGCGGCATAGGCGGTGCTGACCTGCGCATAACCGCTGATCGGCGCCCTGAACCACAGGAACAGCCCGGCAAAAACGATCAGGACGACGACCATTGTCATCGGCCAGCGGCGCGATCGGCCGGGGGCGCCAGCCACTTGGCGGCGCGATGCGGATTTTGACGTTGCCAAGGCGATTCCTGTCATGCGAGAGGCCTGCCCCATGCAGCGCCGCGCCGCCCCCCTTATCGCCATGTCGGCCCTGGCCTCAAGTGCCGCGATCCTGGCCGGCTGCGGTGATGGCGCCGCTGTCGAGTCTCCCCTGAGCGATGCGGCGCTGGCGGCGGTCGGGGAAAATCCCGGCGCACCCGACGAGCAACTGGCACGCCAGCTCGACGAAGTGTTCACCGACGAGACCGTCGGCGAAACGCGCGCTGCGGTGGTGATGTACAACGGCCGTATCGCGGCCGAGCGATATGCGCCCGGCTACGATGCCGACACCCGCTTCGTCAGCTGGTCCATGGCCAAGACTGTCACCGCCGTGATGATCGGCATGCTGGTGGCTGACGGCCAGCTTCATCTCGACGACAGCCCGCCCATTCCCAGCTGGCAGCGCCCCGGCGACGCGCGCGGGGCCATCACCTTGCGGCAATTGCTCCAGATGCGCAGCGGCCTGCGCCATACGGAGGCAGGCGATCCTCCCTACGAATCGTTCGAGGTGCGCATGCTGTTTCTCGACGGGCGCGACGACATGGCGAAGTGGGCGGAAGAACAGCCGCTCGAAAACGAGGCCGGCGCCGAGTTCGAATACTCGAGCGCCACGACGGTGATCCTGGCCGATATCGCCGCGCGCGTGCTGGCCAAGGGGCGCGACGATCCGGAGAGCCGCCGCAAGGCGGTGAGCGAATTCTTGCAGGCGAGACTTTTCGGCCCGGTCGGCATGACCAGCGCCGTGCCCGAATTCGACGCCCGCGGCACGATGATCGGCGGCAGCCTGATCCATGCCAGCGCGCGCGACTGGGCCCGCTTCGGCGAATTCCTGCGCAATGGCGGCTCGGTCAGCGGGGCCCAGCTGGTGCCGCGCAAATGGATCGAATTCATGACCCGCCCCAGCCCGCGCAGCCCCTACTACGGCGCGCAGACGTGGCTCAATTCCGAGGCCGACCGGCCGGACGAAGCGCTCTATCCGATTTCCGAGCCGAAGGGCCTGTTCGCCGCCATCGGGCACATGGGGCAATACATCCTCGTGTCGCCGAGCCAGCGGCTGACGGTCGTCCGCCTCGGCCATTCGGATGCGGAAGAGCGCAAGGCGCTGCTCGCGCAGCTCAACGACATCGTCGAACTTTACCCGGCAAGGTAGAACGTCCCCTCGACGACCGTAACGCAGCGGCCGCCGAGCCAGGCCTTGTCGCCATCCGGGCCCCTTTCCAGGCGGCAGGTAGCATGCCCGCCGCGCGCCGAGGCCTGGAACGCGGTGAAGCTGCCCCGGCCGAGCTTCTGCGCCCAGAACGCCGTCAGCGCGGCATGGGCCGATCCGGTGAAGCTGTCTTCGTCGACCCCGCCCCCCGGCACGAACACGCGGCTGACGATGTTGGTGCCGCGGCCAGGGGCGGTACAGATGAACTGATCGTCGCCCAGCGCGCCCAAGCCGCGCAAATCCGGATCGAGCGCGCGGACCTGGTCTTCGTCTTCGAACAGGTAAATGCCATAGCGGTCGGGGCTCAGCCACACTTCGGCAGGCGCCGATCCAAGGAGCGCGACCGCTTCGGGCCATTCGCCCGGCGCCGTCGAAATGACCGGAAGCGCCAGTTCGTATCCCGCCTCGCTGCGCTGCATTTCGAGGATCCCGGCCTTGCGGGTCCGGAAGGTTACGCGGTCCATGTCCCGGTGGCCGCCAAGGACACTGAATACGACATGCCCGCTCGCCAGCGTCGCATGGCCGCACAGGCGGATTTCGCACGCCGGGGTGAACCAGCGCAATTCGTAATCGGCCGCGCCGCTTGCATCGGGCACGATGAAGGCGGTTTCGGCGAAGTTGTTCTCCTCCCCGATGGCCTGGAGCATATCGTCGGGCAGCCACGCATCGAGCGGCATCACGGCTGCCTGGTTACCCGTGAATGGCCGGTCGGCAAAGGCATCGACGTGCCAATAGGGCAGCGTGGGGGAAACGCTCATGGCTTGGTCTCCAGCTTGTCGAACTCGTTTTCTTCGACCAGCGGGTTGTCCGGCTCGTCGACATGGCCTTCCGGATCGATATGGATCAGGATGTCGGCTTCGGGGAATTCGCGGCGCAGGTCGCTTTCCACCCGCTCGATGATGTCATGCGCGGCGAGCACCGTCATGGTTTCCGGCAGATCGACATGGAATTGCACAAAATCGCGGTCGCCCGCCGTGCGCGTCCTGAGATCGTGCAAGTTGCTGAGTTCGGGATGGCGCGCCGCCACCTCGACGAAACGAAGCCGCTTCTCCTCCGGCCATTCCTTGTCCATCAGATGGTCGATCGCCTCGCTGGCCGCATGCCAGGCGCCCCACAGCAGCCAAGCGGCGATCGCCAGACCGAACAGCGGGTCGGCCTTGGTGAATCCGGCATATTGATCGAGCGCGAGTGCAGCGATCACTGCGAGGTTGAGCAAAAGGTCGGACTGGTAATGCACGTGATCGGCGCCGATTGCGACGGACCGCGTCCGGGCAATGACATAGCGCTGCCAGACCAGCAGCAGCAGCGTCGCAACTATGGCGATTACCGACACCGCCATGCCTTCGGGTGCGGCCTCGACCCGCCCACCTTCGATAAGCTTGCTGACCGCGCGATAAGCGATGCCCGACGCCGACAGCGCGATCAGCATGACCTGGAAGATCGCGGCAAGCGCTTCGGCCTTGCCATGGCCGAAGCGGTGATCCTCGTCCGCCGGCCGCGAGGCGATCCAGACGCCGACGAGGGTCGCCATGCTGGCGATGAGGTCCAGTGCCGAATCGGCAAGGCTGCCGAGCATCGCCGTGGAGCCGGTGCGCATGGTCGCCCAGGTCTTGAGCGACACCAGCAGGACCGCGACGGAAATCGAAGCGAGGGCGGCGCTGCGCGCAAGCAGGTGGCGCTTTTCGGTCATGGATAGAGCAACGTGCTGTCCCACTCCGCGCCGCGGCGCACGAACAGCCGCCGGTCGTGCAGGCGATTGGGGCGGTCCTGCCAGAATTCGATCCGCTCGGCCGCAACGGTAAAGCCGGTCCAATGCCGCGGCCGTTCGATTTCACCGTCGCCGAAGCGCGCCTGGGCCCCGGCAAAGCGGTCGACGAACAGCTGCCGATCGGCCAGGGGGCGCGACTGGTCGGAGGCCACCGCACCGAGCTGCGAATCGCGGGCGCGCGAATGGAAATAGGCATCGGCGGTTTCGGGATCCACCTCGCTCAGCGGCCCTTCGATGCGGACCTGCCGCCGCAGGCTTTTCCAGTGAAACAGCAGCGCGACATGCGCGTTGGCACGGATTTCCTCGCCCTTGCGGCTTTCCGCATTGGTATAAAAGGTAAAGCCGGCGGGCCCGTGATCCTTCAACAGGACCATCCGCACCGAGGGCCGTCCATCCGGCGTCGCCGTAGCCAGTGCCATGGCATTGGCATCGTTGATCTCGCTCGTGCGGGCTTCGGCCATCCATTCGGCGAACAGCCCGAATGGATCGGTCACGGGAATATCGCTGGTCTCTAGCGGGGTCATGGCCGGTTATCCTTCGGCCTGCGACCTACTCCGCCCGCTCCCGCTCTGCAATGACACCTTTCCTTGCAGGAAAATGTGGTAACGGAGCCGGCAATGAGCGCGTTGATTCATCCTGTTATCCTGTGCGGTGGTGGCGGTACGCGGCTGTGGCCTCGCAGCCGGCCCGACCGGCCGAAGCCGTTCCTGCAGTTGCTGGGGCAGCGGACACTGTTCCAGCAGACGCTCGACCGCGTCGGCGATCCCGCCCGGTTCGCCGTACCGATGGTCGTGGCGGGCGAGGCGCATTTGCCATTGATCCGAGAGCAGGGCGGAGCAGGAATGTCCGTCGTGGCCGAACCGGCCGGACGCAACACCGCGCCAGCCATCGCTCTGGCCGCCCATCGCCTGCCGCCCGAGGCTCTGATGCTGGTGTGCCCGAGCGACCATCACATCGGCGACACGCCCGCTTTCATCGAAGCCGCGCTGGCTGCCGCTGGGCTGGCCCGTGACGGCTGGCTGGTCAGCCTCGGCATCGCCGCCGACCGCCCGGAGACCGGTTACGGCTACATCAAGCGTGGCCACATGCTGGCAGGCGGCTTTGCAGTGGAGCGCTTCGTCGAGAAGCCGGACCTCGCAACTGCCGCCGGTTTCATCGCCGATGGCAACTATAGCTGGAATGGCGGTATCTTCGTTTTCATCGCAGGGCGCTTCCTTGAGGAACTGGCCACGCATCGCCCGGCGATGGCGTCTGCGGTCGCCGAAGCCGCCAATCAAGGCCATGACACAGACGGTGTGTTCAGGCCGGGAAGCGATGCCTTTGCCGCAATCGACGGCGAAAGCATCGATTATGCGGTGATGGTGCCTACCGAGCGCAAGGCTATGGTGCCGGTCGCCATGGGCTGGTCGGACATCGGCAACTGGCAGGCACTCGCCGATGCCCGCGGCGACCAGTCTCGGGGGCGGCTCGATGTGCTGGACGGCGAAAATGTGCTGATCGACAGCGACGGGCCGCGCGTTTCGGTCGTTGGCCTCAGCGATATAATCGTGGTGGTCGACGGCGAGGAGGTGCTGGTAATGTCGCGCGATGCCGCCCAGCATGTCGGCAAGCTGCCGGGTGCGCTGGGCCGCTGAGGATGTTGCTGCCAGTTCACCGCGTCGAGAAAGTCTGGGGCCGCGAGCGGCTGCCCGCGCCTTTCGATGAGGAAAGCGCGGGCCGTGTCGGCGAAATCTGGTTCGATCCTCCGCCCGCGATGCCGGATTTGCTGGTGAAGTATATTTTCACGTCCGAAAAACTGTCGGTGCAGGTACATCCCGACGATGCGCAGGCCCCGAACGGGGCGCGCGGAAAGGAAGAGTGCTGGGTCATCGTGGATGCGGAACCGGGCGCTCGCCTTGCCATCGGGCTGAAGGACGACCTGACAGGTGAGCAATTGCGCCAGTCTGCTCTCGACGGATCGATCGAACGGCACCTTATCTGGCACGATGCCGCCAAGGGCGATTTCTTCTATCTTCCGGCAGGAACCATCCACGCGATCGGTCCGGGCATCTCGCTGATCGAGATTCAGCAGAACTCGGACGTAACCTACCGCCTGTATGATTACGGCCGCCCGCGCGAACTCCATGTCGACGATGCCGTGGCGATCGCGCGGCGTGAGCGCTATGTCAAAAGGGCGCGGGATACGGGCGGCTCGTGGGGAGAACGTATCCTCCACGAAGGGCGGCATTTTCGCCTCGACTGCATCGACGGCAAACCTGGCGCCGGGACCAGGGCGCGGTACCGCGGGCCGCTGTTGCTCGTCCCGATCGAAGGCGCGTATTGGGTTTCCGGAATGGCGGTTCCGCCCGGCGCCTGCGCCTTGGTGGACAGTGTCGAGGCGATCGCCTCCACCGGCGGCAAGGCGCTTATCACGCAGCCTAGCTAGTCCTTGGCGATCGTGTCCGCCCGCATGACCGTGAGATCGGCGGCCACCATTTCCCGTACCAGTTCGCGGACGTCCACCATCGGCGTCCAGCCAAGCATTTCGCGCGCCTTCGACGCATCGCCGACCAGCTCGTCGACCTCCGCCGGTCGGAAATAGCGCGGGTCCACTTCGACGAGGACCCTGCCGGAAGCGGCGCAAATGCCCTTTTCCTCTATCCCTTCGCCCGCGAATTCGATCGGGATGCCAGCCTCCTCGAAGGCCCAGCGAGCGAAGTCGCGGACGGAGGTCGCAACCCCGGTCGCCAGAACGTAATCACCGGGCCGGTCTTGTTGCAACATGCGCCACATGCCTTCGGCATATTCACGGGCGTGCCCCCAGTCGCGGCGGGCGTCCAGGTTGCCGAGGTAAAGCCGGTCCTGCCGGCCCAGCGCGATTGCTGCTGCCCCGCGGGTGATCTTGCGGGTGACAAAGGTTTCGCCGCGGAGCGGACTTTCGTGGTTGAACAGGATGCCGTTGGACGCATGCAAGCCGTACGCCTCGCGGTAGTTGACCACGATCCAGTAGCCATAGAGCTTGGCCGCGCCGTAGGGACTGCGCGGATAAAACGGCGTCGTTTCCGTTTGCGGCGTTTGCTGGACCAGGCCGTACAGTTCGGACGTCGATGCCTGATAGAAGCGCGTGCGGTCCTGCAGGCCGAGGATGCGAATCGCCTCCAGCAAGCGCAGTACGCCGAGGGCGTCGGCATTCGCGGTATATTCGGGCGTCTCGAAACTTACCTGCACATGGCTTTGCGCAGCGAGGTTGTAGATTTCGTGCGGCTGGCTTTCCTGCACGATACGGATCAGGTTCGTCGCATCCGTCATGTCGCCATGATGCAGGATCAGCCGAGGATCGGGATCGTGCGGATCCTGGTAGATGTCCTCGATACGCCCGGTGTTGAAGCTCGACGAGCGCCGCTTCAGTCCGTGCACTTCGTAGCCCTTGTCGAGCAGCAAGCGCGCCAGATAGGCCCCATCCTGCCCGGTTACCCCGGTGATCAGTGCACGCTTTGCTTTGCTGTCAGCCAAGACTGTCTCCTGAAACAACCCGGCGCGTCCCATAACCCCTTGCCCGCAAGGGTAAAGCGAAGCTTGCACCTGTCCACTGTTACACCTAGCTAACACACGAAATGAGCGATCCCTATACCACCCTGGGCGTCAGCCGCACCGCCACCGAGGCGGAGATCAAGAGCGCCTATCGCAAGCTCGCCAAGGAGCTTCACCCCGATCGCAACAAGGACAAGCCCGACGCGTCCGAGCGTTTTTCCAAGGTCACCCAGGCGTACGACCTGCTTTCGGACAAGGACAAACGCGCCCGCTTCGATCGCGGCGAGATCGATGCCGACGGCAATCCCGCCAATCCCTTTGCCGGCATGGGCGGCGGCTTCGGCGGGCGCGGCTTCGGGGGCGCCGGTGGCCAACGCCAGTACCGGCCGGAAGATTTCCAGGGCTTCGGCAATGAGGAAATCGATCTGGGCGACATCTTCGACGGCCTCTTCGGCGGTGGCGGCGGCGGCCGGGCGCGCAGCTCCGGCTCGCCCTTCGGACGCCGCGGCGCGCCGCCGCCGCGCAAGGGAGCCGACATCGCCTACCGGCTCAAGGTGCCATTCGTCGATGCGGCGACCCGCCGCGACCAGCGCATCACCCTTGCCGATGGCAAGACCATCGACCTCAAGCTGCCAGCAGCGGTCGAAGACGGGACGCAGATGCGGCTCAAGGGCAAGGGCGAACCCGGACCGGGCGGCCCCGGCGATGGCATAGTGACGATCGCGGTCGAACCGCATGCCTTCTTCGAGCGCGACGGCAACAACGTGCGGCTCGACCTGCCGTTGACCCTGGACGAGGCGGTCAACGGCGCCAAGGTGAAGGTGCCGACCGTCGATGGCCCGGTGATGCTGACGATCAAGCCCGGCGTATCGAGCGGGACGGTCATGCGCCTTTCCGGCAAGGGCTTCCCGGACAAGGCCGGCCAGCGCGGCGACCAGCTCGTCAGGCTGGAGATCACCCTTCCCGCCGATGTGTCCGAGCTGGCTGGAAGGTTGAAAGACTGGTCGGATTCGGCCAATCCCAGGGCCAAGCTGGGCGTCTGATCGCCCGCCCCGCCACTGGAGCAGGCCCATTTCCGCAGACAAGCCGCCCGAACCGCCCGAACGCGAAGTCCATTCCCCCACCCCCGAGGCGCGCCGCCGGGACGCCCGCCTGTCCGCCCGGCTCTCCTCGCGAGTCGGCCCGGGCACGCGCGCTTTCGAAGTCTTCAAGCGGGTCGCGATCGGAACCTACAACGACGGCTTCATCCACGCGGGCAATCTCGCCTATCTGGCGATCATCGCGATTTTTCCCTTTTTCATAACCGGGGCTGCGATCTTCTCGGCCGTGGGCGAATTCAGTGAGCGCGCTGCGGCCATCGATGCCGTCCTGCGTGCCCTGCCGCCGGCGGTCGCCGAAACGATCGGCCCTGTCGCGAGGGAGGTCATCGCCACGCGAAGCGGCTGGTTCCTCTGGGCCGGGGGACTGGTCGGCCTGTGGACCGTCGGGAGCCTCATAGAGACGATCCGCGACATCCTGCGGCGGGCCTATGGCACGCACTCCGTTCGCCCGTTCTGGCAGAACCGCCTGGCGTCGATGGGCCTTATCGTCGGGGCGGTCGTGCTCCTGATGCTGTCGCTGATCGCCAGCTTCCTGATCAGCGCCGCGCAGCAGGTCATCGCGGCCTACTTCCCCGGCGTCTCCGGCGCCGGCGGAGAGCTGGCGCTTTCCCGCATCGTTCCGGCCCTTGGCCTGTTCGCCTCGATCTTCCTGCTGTTCCTGACGCTGACGCCGTCCAAATATCGCGGAAAACGCTATCCGAAATGGCCGGGCGCCGCGCTGGTGACCGTCTGGTGGATCGCGGTGACGCTGGTCATGCCCGCCGTGCTGGCGCAGTTCTTTTCCTACGACCAGACCTATGGCTCGCTGGCCGGGATCATGATCGCTTTGTTCTTTTTCTGGCTTGTCGGGCTCGGTGTGGTTATCGGCGCGGAATTGAATGCCGCGCTGGCCGAGACGCCCGAAGAGGAGCGGAACCGCATCGGCCAGGAGGATGATCGCATGCGCCATGCCGCTGCGATCGAGGGACAGGAGTCGACGACATGACCGGTTTGATGAAGGGCAAACGCGGGCTGATCATGGGCCTTGCCAACGACAAGTCGCTGGCCTGGGGCATCGCCCGGCAGCTCGCCGAACACGGAGCCGAGCTTGCCTTCAGTTACCAGGGAGACGCCTTGGCCAAGCGCGTCGTACCGCTGGCACAGCAGCTCGGCAGCGATTTCTGTTTCGACTGCGACGTCTCGGACATGGCGGCACTCGACCGCGCGTTCGACACCCTGAAGGCGCGCTGGGAGACGATCGATTTCGTCGTCCACGCGATCGGCTTTTCGGACAAGAACGAGCTGCGCGGCAAATACGTCGACACCAGCCTCGACAACTTCCTGATGACGATGAACATCTCTGCCTACAGCCTCGTCGCCGTGGCGAAGCGGGCGGCGGAGATGATGCCGGACGGGGGCAGTATCCTGACCCTGACCTATTACGGGGCGGAGAAGGTCATCCCGCACTACAACGTCATGGGCGTTGCCAAGGCGGCACTGGAAACCAGCGTCAAATACCTCGCCAACGACCTCGGCCCGCAGGCGATCCGCGTCAACGCCATCAGTGCCGGACCGGTCAAGACGCTGGCCGCGAGCGGGATCGGCGACTTCCGCTACATTCTGCGCTGGAACGAGCTCAATTCGCCGCTGCGCCGCAACATCACCATCAAAGATGTCGGCGGGTCAGGCCTGTATTTCCTGTCGGACCTGTCATCCGGCGTAACGGGCGAAACCCACCACGTCGATGGCGGCTACCATGTCGTGGGGATGAAGCAGGAAGACGCGCCGGATATCGCGGTGGGGTGAAGGCGCCTCAAGCGCATCCGGAAATATCGACAACGATGCCCTGGTCCGCCTGATTGGCAGCCTGCGTGAATATGCGGACAGGTGTTCGGATTGCGGGCATGCAGCCCCGAAGCCGGATAGACTGCCATTTGTCGCTCGAGACACCTACCTGCCTGTCGTCGCGGTAGGCGCTGATACCCAATGCGACACCGTCGGTCGCATTTGCGACACCGGCAGCAAGGTCGAGTGAAAGGTCGATGTTGCGAATTACGCCGCTTTCACCGCGCTTTACCTGATGTTCGAGCTTGTAGAAATTGGGATACACCATGGTCCCCTCGAAACTCGCGCGGACAGTGATGTTCGAAGTGTCGCGGCGGTAACGCTTGATGAGGACGCAGGCATCGGCAGCTGGGCTGGCCCTGCCCTTTCGCACACGTAGATCTACCGCATGGCGCGCAACGCCATATCCGATATAGGATCGGCGGCACTCATACGTTGCCAGGTCGATTGTTGCATCATCCCCGTTTTCCTGGAAGCTGACCCCGTAGTAACAGTTGCGCGCCACGAGCCCGGAGAACAGGAAGCCGCCGCTTCGCGCTTCGCCGGGACTGCCGCTACCGGTGCAGGTGAAAAGCGAAACCGCACCATCGACGCGAATGTTTGACAGCCTGAGGCCTACAGTGGGGCCTGCTGTGCCATCGCAATGGATGAAATCCATGCCCCGCCAATTCTGGTGGATATCCGCCCCGCGATCCTCTCCCGACAGGTCGCTGATCGAGATGTCGCTGCAAGCCTGGACCAGGATCATCTGCGTCTGACCCTTGCGGGATGTCGTGCAAAGGAGGGAGGCACCATTCCCCTTGATCGAGACGCCGCGCACGTTTCGCAACCGCAGCGCAAACTCGGATGGCGCCAAATATCCAAGCTCGTAGGTACGACCTGCCTCAAGCACGAGCGTGTCGAAGCGGCCGGTACGAAGGGCATCGAAAGCGGCCTGCAGCACGTCGCGATCGGTCCGGCCTGCTCCCCTGAACGAACTCGCAAGGAGCGTCGAAGCGGCATATGCCAGCGCCGGCGCAGAAGCCAGGGCGGCACCCCAGCCCAAGGACTTCAGAAGGGAACGCCGCCCGAGCGCCATCTGCTTCGACGGTGCAGTGCGCAGACTTTGGTGGCTTTCGATCTTAAGGCTCCGAGTTCATAGGAAAAGAACATGGAGCTTAGCACCGCGATGATGAACGCGCCCTGCTAAGAGCGCTCATCGGCCCGTTATCGAAGCCAAGGGGTTAGCCGACCGCAATCATCGAGCCAGCTCACTGGATTGCGACGATATCCCGATCAGACGCTGCGGCGAAAAAGAAATTCGGCACATCCGGTTCCCAAAATACCAAGCCGCACGCCAGTCGGTTTCGTTTTGACGATCTCAAACCCCAACGCCTTCATCCGCGCAACGGTTTCATCTATGCTGGCGCTTTCATAGGGATAACCGCCGACCCAATCGCGTACATCGTGCCAGAAGCTCATACCCCGGACCTGATGGTACTCTTTGACATATCGCACGGGGTTTCGCCCAAGCAGTGGCAAAGCAGCCAGTTTCACCGCGCCGTAAACACCGCAGATAGCCGATTGGACGAACCTCGGAGCAGCGGTGAAAATTCTTTTCTCGACCCGCCAAGGACCGCAGAGCGGAGTCTTTTCGTAAAGCGCTATCGCGAACAGCCCCCCTGCTTTGACATGCCTGCTTGCAGCTTCGACAGCTTGCCACATTGCGCCGGTATGATGAAGGACTCCCCACGAGTACACGATATCGAACTGCCCCAAATCGTCAGCATCGAATACGCTGACCACTCGGGCGTTCGCCTCGACACCATGGGACGAAAGAACCCGGTTGGTGGTCGCGACGGAGTCAGGGTCTATATCGATCGGCGTGACCTTCGCGCCAAGCCGACTGGCCGCGAGGGAATGCAGACCGCTGCCCGACCCTATGTCGAGGAAGCTTGCGCCGCGGAGGGCTTCACGAGGCACGAGCTGCAAAAGTCCGTCTTCAGCCTGTTTTATCGCTGCCTCATCGATGCGCCGCGAGTAGTCGCTCCAGTTCTCACCAAACTTGAAATGGGTGTCGACGTCCAGCAACTCGTTCTGTGGCATTTGACTGATCCTGGTGGGCGAGCACTGCTCGACGAAACTTTCTGGCACTGAGTGGAATCTGCCCCGCGTGCGCTCGCTCGCGATGGATGGCAGGTCCCCGAAGCGCCGCCAATTGGCATGTTCGCTCTTGTATTGCTAGACCATTTATGAGAGGCGCGGCCCGACAAAAATTCGAGCGACGCTCCCTCGTTTTCAGGACCCCACCATGACCTCTCGCACCATTCTGGTAACCGGCAGTGCCGGCTTTATCGGCTTTCACCTAAGTCGATTGCTGCTCGAAGAAGGATTCAACGTCGTCGGCATCGACGCAATGACCGATTATTACGATGTCCGGATCAAAGAGGTCCGGCACGCGCAACTGAAACAGCACCCCGGCTTCTCGTGCGAGACTTTCGACCTGCTGGAAGCGGACCGGTTTCTGGAGTTTGCCGGCAGGGCCAAACCCGACGCAATCGTCCATCTCGCTGCCCAGGCGGGTGTGCGATACAGTCTTGAGCATCCACGCGCCTACATCGACACGAATGTAACCGGAACGTTTAATGTCATGGAAGCTGCGCGCGAGCTGGCCGTCGGCCATTTGCTCATGGCGTCCACATCGAGCGTCTACGGTGCCAATGAGGAAATGCCGTTCGTCGAGACGGAGCAGGCGGACACGCCGCTGACCATTTACGCCGCCACCAAGAAAGCCAATGAGATGATGGCGCATAGCTATGCCCACATCTGGGGAATCCCGACCACCATGTTCCGGTTCTTCACAGTCTACGGACCGTGGGGTCGCCCCGACATGGCGCTTTTCAAGTTCACCAAGAACATTCTCGAGAACAAGCCGATCGATATCTACAATCACGGTGAAATGTGGCGCGATTTCACCTATGTCGAGGATTTGGTGCGGGGGATCAGGCTGCTCATCGATGCCGTGCCTGTCCGCCCGGCCAGCCGCGACGAAATTGCCGCCGGCGATTCCTTGTCGCCCGTGGCTCCGTTCCGGATCGTGAATATCGGCAACTCCGACAAGGTTCGCCTGATGGACTTCATCGAAGCCATCGAAGACGAAATCGGCCAGAAAGCCGTCCGCAACTTCATGCCGATGCAAGTGGGCGATGTTCCCGCGACTTGGGCCAATGCGGAGCTGCTCAAGACGCTCACCGGCTATTCGCCGCAAACGGACGTGCGCGAAGGCGTCAAGCGTTTCGTTGCGTGGTACCGCGACTTCTACAAAATCTGACGGACAGGAAAAATGACGGACTACACAAGCGCTCGCATCGCGATTGTCGGGCTCGGTTATGTGGGGCTGCCGCTGGCGGTCGAATTCGGCAAGCAGCGCGATACTCTCGGCTTCGATATCGATACGAAGCGTATCGCCGAATTGCGCGAAGGTAAGGACCGCACGCTCGAGGTGGAAACCGGCGAGCTCGGAGAAGCCAGTCTGCTGCAGTATTCCGCCGATCTGGCGGATCTGCGCGATTGCAGCATCTTCATCGTCACAGTTCCGACCCCGATCGACAAATACAGCCGGCCCGACCTCTCGCCGCTGATCAGCGCATCGCGGACGATCGGCCAGGTCCTGAAGCGGGGCGATATCGTCATCTACGAAAGCACCGTCTATCCCGGCGCAACCGAGGAAGACTGCGTTCCCGTTCTGGAAAGCGTGTCCGGCCTCAAGTTCAACGAGGATTTCTTCGTCGGCTACAGCCCCGAGCGCATCAATCCGGGAGACAAGCAGCATCGTTTGCCGACTATCAAGAAGGTGACCTCCGGATCCACGCCCGAGATCGCGGAAGTGGTCGACGCGCTATACCGCTCGATCATCACCGCCGGCACCCACAAGGCGGCATCGATCCGCGTGGCCGAGGCGGCCAAGGTGATCGAGAACACGCAGCGGGATCTCAACATTGCGCTGGTGAACGAGCTGGCCCTCATATTCGACAAGATGGGCATAGATACGCTGTCCGTGCTCGAAGCTGCCGGAACGAAGTGGAACTTCCTGCCGTTCCGGCCCGGGTTGGTCGGCGGTCACTGTATCAGCGTTGATCCCTATTACCTGACCCACAAGGCGCAGGAAATCGGCTATCATCCCGAAGTGGTCCTCGCTGGGCGCCGGATCAACGATGGCATGGGGGCCCATGTTGCGGGCAAGCTCATTCGGGAAATGATCCTGAAGGGTGTCACGATAAGGGGATCGCGCGTCCTCGTTCTGGGGCTGACCTTCAAGGAAAACTGCCCCGACCTGCGCAATACCCGGGTGGTCGACATTGTCGATGAACTCAAGTCGTACGGCATCGAGGTCGATGTTCATGATCCCTATGCCTCCGCCGACGAGGCGCACGAGGAATACGGGCTGTCGCTGACCGATCCGCAGGAAGGCAGCTACGACGGGGTGATGTTGGCGGTGGCGCATACCGCCTATGTCGACCTGGGTTTCGATCGCATTCGCGCATTCGGCAAGGACGACGCCACCGTGATGGACATCAAGGGCATCTTCCCGCTTTCCTATGGCCTCGTAAGGCTTTGAGCCTTCAGCGACTGGCGGTATGGCGCGGCAGCCAGCATCCTTCGTAGCGAATGCACTGAGGCGCGTCATGCGTCCCGGCATTCTGCGCGAGTTGCTGACCGGCGCCGGCAGCGGGACGGTCATCATGGTGACCAATACGGTGCTATCGGTCGCGTCAGCGATCCTGCTTGCGAGGCTTCTGGGCGTGGAAGGGTATGGTGTCTACGGCTTCGCCATAGCCGTCGCCAGCATCCTGTCGGTTGCGGCCGAACTCGGATTTCCGACCCTTGCGGTGAGAGAGACGGCGCGAGCGGCTCATGACGACGAGATGGGCAGAATCCGTCACTTCGTCGCGTTATGCAGCGGTTTGATACTGGCCGTTACTGTGGTCATCGGCGCGGCCACCTGCCTGCTGCTCATGGTCGCCCCTCTCGATTTGACTTCGGGAGAGCGTGCCGCATTGTTTCTGATCATCCCCCTGTTCGGGCTTACAGCCTTGATCAGGTTCGGCGCGGGTGTCCTGATGGGCATGCGGCGCCTCGTTGCGTCACAGGTCATCGGTGAACTGTTGTTGCCTCTGCTGTTTTTTGCGGGCGTGGCCTTGCTGGCGTTGGCGGCCCCGGCCAAGGCGACCCCTGAGCTGGTCCTGGTCCTGCAGAGCGTCGTATCCTTGCTCATTGTCGCCCTGTGCCTCCTTCTTCTCCGCAGCCTCGCACGAAATCGCCATGACGCGGTGCGGCCATCCGCGCGGTCGCTTATAACGGCTGGCTGGCCCTTCCTGCTCATCGGATCGGCGCTCTTGATCAATCAGCAGATCGGCACGGTCATTATCGGTGCGCTCATCGGAACGGCGGAGGTCGGCTATTTCAGGGTTGCGAGCCAAGGGGCAGCATTCTCGACCTTTGGCGTGCTCGTTCTTACGAAGGTAACTGCCCCGTATTTCGCGCAGATGCACCAGGCCGGTGATCGCGCGTCGCTGGCGCGATTGTTCGCGGCCACCCGTTGGCTGGGTTTCGCGAGTTGCCTGGTTGCGCTGGCGATCTTCGCATTCGCCGGTGAATGGCTGATCGCCATCAGCTTCGGTCGCGAATTTATCGAGGCTGCGCCCCTGCTCGTAATCCTGACTGCGGGATTTGCCGGCAATGCCTTTTTCGGCCCCGTCGGAGCATTGCTGTCGATGTCCGGGCACGAAGCCTACTCGGCTCGGGTGCTGTGGGGGGTTGCGATCGCGACGACGCTGGGCAGCGCGGTTGCTGCGGTGACTGCCGGTGTTACGGGGGTTGCCGCCGTAATGGCCGCAGCAACGACGTTCTACCATCTGCTTCTGCGCCGGGTTGTCCGCCGCCAGCTGCATTTCTAGAGCTTGCGCGATGACCAAACATTTCGATCGATCCATCGGGCTAGTTTGCCGGTTGCACCCGCTCTCACCACCGAATCGTCGCGAATCTGGCATCGGTCGCGTCTGGCTTGGGCCGATTGTCCTTCAATCGTGTCGACCAGGCCGATGAAGGTGCTTTTCCTGATATACTCCCTGGGTGCCGGGGGGGCCGAACGGGTTACGACCTCGCTGGCGAACCACATGGTATCGCTCGGCCACGATGTCAGTATCGCCATTATGGACGCCGCAGAAGCGCGCCCTTACGCGCTCGATCCTCGCATCGACTTGATCTGTCTGAGGCCAATCCGCCGCAACTCCAGCAGTTTTAACGGTATACTCAACGTTTTCCGGCGCATCCGCGATATTCGGAAAATCTTGAAGGACATCCGCCCGCAGCTCGCTATCGGCATGATGACGACATCGGCGGTTCTGCTGGCTCTGGCCGGCCGCAATAGCGATGTAGTTCTCGTCGGCAGCGAACGCACGTACCCGCCAAGGTCGCCTGTGACCTCGGTTTACCGTTGGCTTCGCAGGTTCTCCTATGGATGGCTGGACCATGTCGTCGCGCAAACGCGCGAAGGTGCCGATTGGCTGTTGCAAAACACTCGGGCGAAGAGCGTACAGGTCATTGGAAATCCAGTCACCCTGCTGCCGCCCGAACCGTCATGTCCGCGGCCGGACGAAATTATTCCGCCAGAAAGCGGTCTGGTTCTGGCTGTCGGCAGGCTGAGCGAGGAGAAACGGTTCACCCATTTGCTGGACGCGTTTGCTGCCGCAAGCCATGGGGCAAGCGGGTGGCATCTGGCGATCATCGGCGAAGGACCTCAACGCGATCAATTGCAGCGCCGGATAGAAGAACTCGGGCTTGACGGGCGGGCATATCTCGTTGGTCATGTCGGGAACCCCAGAGACTGGCTTGATCGGGCAGATCTTTTCGCAATGACGTCGGTGTTCGAAGGCATGCCCAACGCTATGATGGAAGCGTTGGCCCACAGTGTGCCCGTATTGACCTATGACTTTACGTCCGGACCCCGGGAACTTGTGGAGCACGGGCGAAACGGGCTGCTGGTGGCGGATGGCGACTGTGCCGCTTTGGCGGAGTCCATGCGTGAGTTGATGGCCGACGCGGGTGCCCGGAGGCATATGGGGGCGGCCGGCGCGGAAAGCATGAAGCGATACACGCCTGCCAGGATTGTAGGCGAATGGCTCGAACTGGCGTCACCAGGCGCAGGGGCGGCCTCTTGAAAATCCTTTTCCTTGTAAGCTCACTCGAGGTCGGTGGGGCCGAGCGGGTCGCTTCGCTGCTTTCCAGCGCCTGGGTCGGAAGCGGACACACCGTCACGCTGATGCCGACCGTTTCCGGCAAGCTCGTAGAATGTGCTTTCCCGATGGCGCCGGAAGTAAGTGTCCGCCCCCTGACCGCAGAGATATCCGGACGTCACAGCTGGCTGGCAAAGGTTCTGGCACTGCGCCGGCTGATAGCAAGGGAGCGCTTCGACATCGTCTGCAGCTTCCTGACCAATGTCAACGTGACCGCGATTGCGGCCACGTTGGCTACGAATACGCCGGTCGTCGTGAGCGAGCGTACCTTTCCGCCGCAATTCCCGCTTGGCCCCGTTCTCGAGATGTTGAGGCGGCTCCTGTATCCTAGAGCCGATGCCGTCGTCATGCAGACCAGCGAAGGGTTGGACTGGCTGAAAGCGCGGTCACCGCGTCTGCGGGCATTCGCCATACCCAATCCGGTCCTTTATCCCCTGCCGTGTGGCAAGCCGGTAGTCGATCCGCTCGCCAGTCTCGATCCGGCTCGGCGCAACCTTATCGCCGTTGGCCGCCTGTCTTCCGAAAAACAGTTCGATTTGCTGATCGAGGCCTTTTGCGACTTGCCGGCACATCACGCGCAGTGGCAGTTGACGATCATCGGAGAGGGTCCGGAACGACCCAAGCTCGAGGCTCTCGTGAACCGTCGGGATGCGTCCGGGATTGTCCGCCTGGCGGGAAGAGTGGGCAATCTGCACGATTGGTACGAAAGGGCGGATGCGTTCGCCTTGGTCTCGCAATTCGAAGGCTTTCCTAACGCGCTGGCGGAAGCATTGGCATACGGCTTGCCTAGTTTGGCCATCGACTGCGCGTCGGGGCCTCGAGACATGATCGTCGACGGGGTAAATGGCGTCTTGCTTGAGCGCGGCAGCGGTTTGTCCGAACTTCGTCTCGGGCTCGACCGGCACCTGTCGCATCCTTGGAACATCTCGCAATCCGAGATAGATGCCTTCAGAAGCCGTTTCGAACTCGAAACAATCTCGAAAAGCTGGTTGTCCAGCTTCGACTTGGCCATGAGAGACCACAAGCAATGATTTTGCAGCGCGTCCTGTCGCAAGCGCCAGCGCTGGTTCTGCTCGCTTATCTGGCCAGCTCGGTCGACGGATGGTTGTATCAGGATTTCGGTGTGCCGCCGCTATTCGGCGAGATTGTCGTTATAGGCTATCTGATTGTCCAGATCGCTGTTTCCGCCATTATAAAAAGCGAGCATGGCAAAAGTTCTTCGCCTGCGACGACGGTGGTACTTTGCATTATCGGCATTTACGCGCTGTGGACAGCCGCGACCTACATTTATTCACCTCAAGGAGAGGTTGTTACCGATGTGTTGGTGCAGCGGATAAAGACCGCGTTGTTCCTGATTGTCGTTACAATAATTTTCTTGGACGAAAGACTGCGAGCAAGTTTCGCGACGATTTCCGCTGCACTCGTGGTATTTACTGCTGCGATTGTCACTTACGATTTCATTGAGCCCACTTTCTCGTCAGTACCCGGCCGTGGTGCAGGTTTTTTCCTCAATTCCAATGACGCTGGAGCGGCACTGGTCCTGTTGGGCTTGGTTGCGACGACCCGCTCGCGTCTGCCGGTCACCTATCTGGTGTGGTCTGCGGTCGCCATTGGCGCTCTGGCAACGTTTTCCCGAAGCGCCTGGTTGATGCTCGTTATCGCGTTGTTTGGTCTCAGCATCGCCGGAAAACTGGGTGGTGGCCGTGGACGGTTCATCTTTATCGGAGGCGTGGTCATCGTTCTTGCACTCGTCTTCGCGATGTACCTGTCCGGAGATCTCTATCTCTTCGTCGCCAACTCTCCCTTGGCCGAATTCCTCGACCCGAACACGCTGGCCCGGCTCGGAGCGCGCGGCGTGGCGTTCGACGACTATTCCTCGATCGAACGCGAGGATGTGCTTGCCCTTGGCTTCCAGTATTTCTTCGACTCGCCGTTCCTGGGGAAGGGCGTCGGCGCCACGCACGTGTGGGAGGAAAGCGTTTCGACCCACAATATGATCGCGCTCCTCGGAGCCGAGTTGGGCATTCTGGGCATCATCGCGTATTTGGCCATCATCGGAACGCTTGTTGTGCGCGGCTCGAACGATGGCCGGATCATCGCCATCGTTTTCTTCATTTGGGGCCTGACCACGCATAACCAGCTTGACGATCCCAACACGATCATCGGGCTGGCCTTTGCCATTGCCAGCATTCCAGCCATAGCTGTGCGAACGTATAATGCGGATCCAGCAGCAAAGCGGCTCGTCGCGTGAGACGCATTTTGCATGTGATTTCCGGGCTTAATACCGGTGGTGCCGAACGTGCGCTGACGCGCTTGATCGGCCACGGTTTGTCCGATCGTTTCGAAAATCACGTCATTTCTCTAACTGGCGAGGGTACTGAGACCGGCCGTGTGATACGTGCGGGCGCACGGATCCATGATATCGACGCCGGCTTTTTTCCGGCCAGAATCTCCAAGGCCGTGTCCATTTGCCGATCCGTCCGGCCCGACATGATCCAGGGTTGGATGTACCACGGCAATATCGCCGCGTCGGCGGCGGCGGCTGCAAGTCCAGGGTCGCCTCCGGTGGTGTGGGGCATCCGGCAGAGCCTTAGTGACTTGGCGAACGAGAAGCCGATGACGCGAGCCGTCATAAGGGCCGGTGCCGTCATCTCAAAACAACCTGCCGCTATCGTTTACAATTCAGGCTTGGCAAAAGCCCAGCATGAAGCGTTCGGCTATGCGAGCGACAGGTCGGTGTTCATCCCTAATGGCTTCGGCGCTGCTCAAGGCGACAAGAGCGCCGAAAGTCGCGTGACTTTCTGGAAGCAGTTCGGAATTGATGGTCGCCTTCCGGTGGTCCTCAATGTCGGCCGGTTTCACCCGGTCAAAGGCCACCGTCAGCTCGTCAGCGCTGCAAAGAAAATCCTAGCCGAGAACGCCGCTGCCCAGTTCGTTCTCGTTGGACTGGATGTCACACCGGAACGCTTTGCCGCAGAAGGCTTAGTGGCCGAAGTGGGCAGCGAGCGTCTGAAGCTGGTCGGTCTGCGCCAGAACGTCGACGAATTCATGGCCCATTCCGATATCTTCGTGCTTAGCTCTCTGGCCGAGGCGTTTCCCAATGTCGTGGGCGAGGCGATGGCTGCCGGCCTGCCCTGCGTTGCGACAGATGTAGGCGACGCGCGCCATATCGTGGGTTCGACGGGGACGATCGTCGCGGCAGGAGATGCGGAAGGTCTCAAGAACGCTATCGAGCGCTATCTTTGCGATCCGCTGCTGCGCGAGCAACACGGGGCGGCTGCGAAGGAGCGCATCGCCAAGCATTTTTCGATAGACGCCGTGGCGACAGCCTACATTGAACTCTACGAACGCATACTTGCAGGAAAGGTCATCGATTCATGTGCGGATTAGTCGGATACTGGCAGCGAAGCGGTCAGCCGCAGCATCGCACGGTGCTCGCCATGGCCGAACGCATCGCGCACCGCGGTCCCGATGCGGCAGACTCCTGGATCGACGAAGATGCCGGCATTGCACTCGCACATCGGCGGTTGGCGATCATCGATCTGAGCGAAGCCGGCAAGCAGCCGATGGCGTCGCACGATGAGCGATATGTCATTGTCTACAACGGCGAAATCTATAACCATCAAGAACTGCGCCAGCAGCTCGAGCAATCAGGCCATTCCGTGAACTGGCGGGGCCATTCCGACACCGAAACCCTGTTGGCCTGCATATCCGCCTGGGGCTTCGAACGATCGCTGCAGTTGCTCGACGGGATGTTCGCCTTCGCCCTTTGGGATCGCAAGGAACGCGAACTCCTGCTGGCGCGGGACCGCATGGGCGAAAAGCCGCTCTATTACGGCATCCATAATTCGGTGTTCTTTTTCGGCTCGGAGCTGAAAGCCTTCGCGCCCCACGAAGCATGGGCGCCGAAAATCAACCGCAAGGCCCTGACATTGTTTTTGCGGCACAATTACGTGCCTGCGCCGGCAAGCATCTACGATGATATCGTGAAGCTGCCGCCTGCGCATTTTCTCCGAGTTCGCGAGCATGGTACTCTTGTCGGCGAGCCGCAGTGCTATTGGTCGCTCGATGATGTGGCCCGCAACGGGCGAAAAGCTGCGCCGCGCTCACACGATGAAATGGTCGAAGAGCTTGATCGGCTGCTGCATGCATCGATCGGTCGGCGGATGGTCGCAGACGTGCCCTTGGGTGCATTCCTTTCGGGCGGCTTCGACTCAAGCCTGGTCGCTGCCGTGATGCAGGCGCAGTCGGCAACGCCGGTGAAGACCTTCACCATCGGTTTCGAAGAAGCCGAATACAACGAAGCTAATCATGCAGCGACCGTCGCCAGGCATCTTGGCACGGATCACACGGAGATGGTGGTACGGCCACAGGACGCGCTCGATGTCATTCCGCAGTTGCCTAAGATCTGGGATGAGCCATTTGCCGACTCGTCGCAAATACCGACATTCCTGCTGAGCAAGCTTACGCGGCAACATGTCACGGTCAGCCTTTCCGGCGATGGTGGGGACGAGCTTTTCTGCGGCTACAATCGCTACCTGCTGGGCTATACGGCATTCTCCAAGCTCGCCCGATTGCCGCTTCCGGTGAGGCGTAGCTTGGCAAAGGCGATGCTGGCCTCCCCTGCCTGGGCCAGCAATGCACTCGAAACGGTCCTGCCCGCACGCTTCGGCACCCAGAACCTCAAGGATCGTCTGCCAAAGCTCGCCGCAGTGATCGGCATGGAAAACGATTTCGACTACTATTCCATGCTCGTTTCCCACTGGGACAAGCCGGCCGAGGTCGTCATAGGCGGACACGACCGGTCCCCGGCTGAATTCGTCGGCTCAAGCTGGACATCGGTCGACAACGTGCTCGAAAAGATGATGCTGACCGACATGAAGACTTATTTGCCGGACGACATCCTTACCAAGGTCGACCGGGCGAGCATGGCTGTCAGCCTCGAAGGCCGCATCCCCCTGCTCGATCACAACATCGTGGAGTTCGCATGGTCGGTTCCGGTCGACTACAAATACCGCAACGGCAAGGGGAAGCATCTGTTGCGCGAGGTTCTCTACCGGTACGTGCCACGCGAAATCATGGACCGTCCGAAGATGGGTTTCGGAGTGCCGATTGAGATGTGGCTGACGGGCCCCCTGCGCGACTGGGCGGAAGATCTCCTTTCGGAGAAGCGCCTGAAGGAAGGTGGTCATTTCGACGTCGCGACGATCCGGCGCTATTGGGACGAACAGGTCACCGGCAAGCGCCGCTGGCATTATCTGCTTTGGGATGTGCTGATGTTCCAGGCCTGGGCCGACGAGTACGGTGCCAGCTAGCGGCCGATGCGCGCTCGCAAGACACTGTTGATGGTAGCGCCTACGGCGAAGTTCTTTCGCTCGCATCGTCTGCCAATCGCCCTCGCGGCAAAGGACGCGGGATACCGCGTGGCAGTGGCGTGTCCTACGGATAGCGATAGCGAGTTGCTGGCCCTGGATGGCCTTGAGCATTTGCCGCTTGCAATTAACCGCTCCGGGCTGGGGATGTGGGCACAGTGGCAAAGCTTGAGAGGATTGTTCGGCGTATTTCGGCGCGAGAGGCCCGACGTCGTGCACCTGATTACCGCAAAGCCGGTCCTGCTTGGCGGGATCGCAGCACGCCTGCTGGGTATCCCTACCGTCGCCGCGGTCACCGGACTGGGCTATCTCTTCGTGCGGTCGGATCGCACGGCTCGAACGATCCGCAAGCTCTTGCTGACGGCCTACAGGTTCGCGCTCAACCGACCCGACACCGTCTTTATTTTCCAGAACGACAACGACCGCGAGATATTTGCAAGCAGTGGTCTGTTGCAAAATGCATCGGTCGTGATGATTCCCGGGTCCGGCGTGGATCTGGAGCGGATCACCCCGCAGCCCCTCCCCCCCCCACCGGCGATCGTATTGCTGCCGTGCAGGATGCTGCGCGACAAGGGCGTAGTCGAATTCGTCGAGGCGGCGCGGCTGCTCCGTGAACGCGGCTATGATGCTACATTCCGGCTGCTGGGCGACCCCGACGCTGCCAATCCGGCGAGCCTGACGCAATCCGAGCTCGAAGCCTTTGCCGAGGATGGCTACGTGCAATGGTCGCCGTTCGAAGCCGATATCGCGTCGGCACTGGCACAGAGCACGATCGTCTGCCTGCCGTCGTATCGCGAGGGTTTTCCAAAAACCCTGATCGATGCCGCCGCAGCCGGCCGGGCTATGGTGGCCACCGATGTGCCCGGATGCCGCGACGCGATCGTCCCGGGGCTCACCGGCATTCTATGCGAAGCGCGGTCTGCAGCGTCGTTGGCCGCTGCCGTGGAAAGCCTGCTGTCGCAGCCATCGCTGGTAGAGGCCATGGGAAAGGCTGCTCGAAAAGATGCCGAGGCACGGTTCGATATTCGGCAAGTCGTGGCGCGGCACCTGGAAATCTATTCCAGCTTGATCCTCAGCCGGTGATCACGCGGCCGTTCTGTCCGAAAGCCCGGATCCCGTCACAGTCGCTAGCAGGATGCGCAGGTCGAGTATCAGGCTGCGCCGCAAGACATATTCGGCGTCCATTCGAGCAAGCTTCACGGGATCGGACATATCCACATCGTTGATCTGCGCCCATCCGGTGATCCCCGGCAGAATTGCCAGCACTCCGCGACGCTTGCGCTCTTCGATCAGTTCGACCTGGATCGGCAGGCATGGCCTCGGACCGACGAGGGACATCTCGCCGCGAAGCAAATTGACAGCTTGCGGAAGCTCGTCGAGCTTCGTCTTTCGCAGAATGCGCCCCAAGTGGGTGATGGACGACTGACCGACCTCGTGCGACGCCGCGACCTTGGAGCCGAGTTTCATCGTCCGAAACTTGTAGCAGATGAAAGAGCGGCCATCGCGGCCGACACGCTCCTGCGCAAAGACCCCCGGCCCAGCCGATGATGTCTTTACCCCGAACCAGACGAGAACCAGCAGCCAGCTGAAGCCGATCAGGATTACCAGGGCGCACACGACGTCCATGGTCCGCTTCAAGAACCGATATGCCGCATCATCGTCCTTGGAATCCGCCAGTTCGACCGGCTCATTCCATGCATGCGCCGATCGGCCCTCGAGCAAGGCCATGATGGTAGAGACGACGGTATCGCGATGAACTTGCTGTCGCAGGGCGCTCACCAACACGGTTGGGCGCAAGAAGCGCGGAAGCTTTGACAGGAACGCCAGTCGGCCTGCGATCGTGCCTGCATGGACCGCGGGTAAACGCAGTACATATTCATCGTCGCGGCTCCGGTCGGCAATGACCCGTTCCGCCTCCTGCTTCGACAGGCCGTAAAAATCGCCGGGTGCAGGCATGATCGCACGCGTCGAAGAGACGAACAGCTTGCCTCGACGAAACCTCAGCCCGGCGGCGTCGAAAAGACGGAAGGTCGATGCGACGTTCGCGGACTGGAAGTCCTCCAAAGATCCGGCGGCATCGTTGTTGCGCGCAGCCAGATGGACCAGCCAATCGGCTTCGACCACAGCTTCCTCTGGCCGCTCAAGCGGCGCGACAAGGATACCTGGCCACAGCGCTTCCAGCTTCTCCGGCTCTCGGCCCAAGAGTATGGGCACGTGACCATGAGCAACGAGAGCCTCGACAAGCACGCGACCGATCGCGCCGGAGGCGCCGCTGACGACAACAGTTTTGGCTAGTCCCGCTTGAGCGGGCTTCGACGCTTCTTCGATCAAGCGGCCTGCCGTTCCAACGTCAAGCGTTCTATCTCGGCTTCGAAACCTGGATTGCGTTCAGCCGGCTTCGCGACGACATCCAGCCAGAATTGCCGGCAGGTCGCGCCGATAGCGAATTCGATCTCGTTGCTGCCATCGGAGAGAGGAAATGTCTGCTTGGCATCGCCCGAAGAGATGCACGACAACTGGGCACTGAGACTGTCGCCTTCCTCCATCCCGAAGCCGCGGACGGTTGCGCGCAACCGGTAGCGCCCCGGACTCAGGCTCACCCATTGGCGGGCGACGCCGCCGCCGGGCGCATCCGTGGCATAAAGGTAGAGCAAGCCGTTAGACGTCGAGATTTCGGAGCCGAAGTCGGCGGTAGAGTAGGTTTGCCAATCAACCGGGGCGAAACGTGAGGGATTGGAAAAATCCGCGTTCTTGACGATCGCTTCCGACGCAGGGACGCCTGCCAGCTTCGCGAAGAGCTGCGAGGCGAGAGCGAACTCGCCCTGATTGATCAGATTGTATGCAATCCGCACATCCGCCTGTTCGGAAACCTTGGCGTTGCGACCGACCAGCGCAAGGCGCAGCTCGCCGACGGACCGTGCCGCGGCCTCTACTTTAGGGGCAGTTTCCCAGAAGTCCGCTTCCCACACAGGATGACTGGAGAGCAGTTCGACCATCCCCCGATGGAACTGCCTGTCGGTCGTCGCGGCTGCGAACTGTTCAAGGAGAATCGGGCGAGCCTCCTGCGACGTTCGCAGGATCTGGTCGAACCGCTTGAGCATCTCGTCGATGTCGTTGTTTTCGGCTGCATCGCGCGCCAGCCAGAGCGCAGCGACTTCTTCGCGCCGTGAAAGGGCGGCGCTGGCACGGAAGATCGAACGGGCTTTCGCTTTTTCCGACCGGCCATTGGCAGTCAGTCCGAGAGGCATGATTGCTTCGGTCGATAGCGGCTCGGACAGAAAGGCGGCCAATGCCTTGGATGCGATCGAGTTTTCGACGGCTGCCGGAAAGGGGTTGGCGACCCCTTCTTTCGCTCCCTTGGCTGCGCCCGCCTGCAACGCACGGGCAATATCCTGACGCGCCGACCGTGCCATCGCAGGTCCGTTTGCGACGGGCATGGTCATGGCGATGTCCGGCTGCAACTTGGCGAGGCTGTTCGCGATCGCGCTGGTTGTCGCGAGGTAGAGCGCTGCCGGCGTGAAAACCGCCAAAAGAAGGGTCGATCGTTTCATTCTTCGTGCTCTGACCGCAGGGTCGCAGGACGCCAGCTACTCGGCATTCTTCTCGGCGCCATAGCCGTATCCGTACCCATAGCCATATCCGTAGCCATAGGCCGAGTTGCGCCTGTCCAGCATGGTTACCAGCGCGCCGTAGAAATGCAGGCCGGTCGCTTCGATTCGCTCGACCGACGAACGTACGACGCGCAGCTTCGCCCCGTTGGCTCGCACGACCAGCATCGCGCCTTCGACCGTCGCGCCGATCAGCGATACGTCGGCCAGGCCAAGGATCGGCGGACAGTCGACGATGACGTGGTCATACTTTTGCTCCAGCTCCCTCACGAGCAGCTTGAGTCGATCATTCGATAGCAATTCGGTCGGATTGGGCGGAATCTGGCCTGCCGGCAGTACGTCGAGATTGGGATTGTTTGTGCTGGCGACGACGCCTTCGATCGTCTCGTTGCCGGTGAGGAAGTGCGTGAGGCCGCGCGATGTGTCCACGTGCACGAATTGTTGGATGGATGGATTGCGCACGTCGGCGTCCAACAGGATGACCCGGCGCCCCTTGCCCGCAAGGCGCGTCGCCAAGGCGAATGCCGAGGTCGATTTCCCCTCGTTGGGCTGGGTCGACGTGACCATCAGCGAACGTGGCGCACCATGTGACGTCAAGAATGTGAGATTCGTCGCAGCGGCCGCATACGCCTCGTAGATTTCCGACTTGGGATCGAGCGAAGCCTGCAGCAGATCGCCCTCGTCGGTCATGGGAATGGCACCGAGTTGCGCAAGTCCCAAGCGGGTCGACACGTCGCGCGGACTCTTCAGCGTCTGGTCGATCTGTTCGCGGATAATCACGTAGAGAGCGGCGGCAACCATACCCAGGATCAATGCAATCAGGATGTTGAGCGCAACCTTGGGGCTCGATTGCACGCGCGGGGGTTCGGCCTCGTCGATGATCGAAATGTTGTTGATCGCGACGCCGGCAACTCCGATCTCGCGGTAGCGCTGCAGCAGCGCACCATAGAGTTCGCGGTTGGCATCGACTTCGCGCTGGAGAAGCTGGTACTGGATCGAGTCCTGCTGTTCCGACTGGAATCCGCTGCGCAAGGCGGCGACCTGGCTGGTCAGTTCGCTTTCCCGTGCCAGAGCTTCGCGGTAGTTTTCCTGCGCTTCGCTTCTGATCCGCCCCTGCTCGGCCGCGATCGATCGATCGATTTCCGCCAACTGCGAGGTAAGCGACTGGACAGCTGGATATTCCTCCCGGAACTGCGCCAGCAAGCGCGCGCGCTCGGCCGCGATCTGCGACCGGCTCTGCCGCAGTGCTGCAATGGTGGAGTTCAGCGAAGCGCTGTCGGTATTGTTGCCACCAACCCTGCTTTGCGCGGCGATCCGATCCGCCTTGGCTCGCGACAGCTCTTGCGAGAGCGCTTCGAGATCTTGCGTCGTCAGGGTGCGCTGGCCGGTCGTACGACCGTCGTCATCGCGGTCGGTCTGCAAGGCGATGATATCATTTTCCGTCGCGAAATTCACGAGTTCGCGCTGCGACTGCTCGAGGCGATCGCCGAGCTCGGCCAGCCGCCCTTCCAGAAACTCTCGAGCCCTGGCCGTCGATTCAAAGCGGCGATCGAGGGTCTGCTCCTGAAACTGCTCCACCCAAGTGTTAGCCACATCGGCGGCGAAGACCGGATCGGGACTGGTGAATGAAAGATCGACCAGGCTCGATCGGCGAATGGGATCGACGCTCACATTTTGCAACAGTATGTCGGTGGCAAGCTTCATGCGACGATTCCGTGCCGCACTGTTGCCGCCGCGCGCTCCAGATGCGCCAGCTTCCGCCGCTGCTGCCGCTTCGTCTGGCTCGGCACCGTACATCGCGAAAAATTCGTCATTGGTCGCCAGCCGCATCTGCCGGACGACGCGCTCTGCGAGCGAGCGCGCTTCGAGCAGTGAGTACTGCGTCTGGTAGAATTCCATTGAATCGCCCGGAAGATCGGCTTCCAGGGACTCCACGTTGGTCACCTTGTCCTGTTCCGGCTGAATCTGCACGCGGGCTTGGGCAGAGTATTGAGGTTGCTGCAACAGCGTCACGATGCCGCCCAGCACGGCGAACGCAACAATAATGGCTGCGATCGCAATGCGGTGCACCAGAAGCGCATGCCAGACACGCTCGATGATGCTGAATTCCTCAGCACGAGCAGGCAATATGCGAGCCTGGGTCTCTTCCGACGATTCAATTTCCATAGGTTTTTCTGAAAGCCGATTCACAGTGTGAAAATCAAAGCTGGTTGGCCAAAGCCACCAGAGGGGTAGAAATCAGCGAACCAATCCCGACGATGTCGCGCAGCATGCGGCGACCCGGCGAATCTCCGACAACGATAACGTCGCCGGCGTACAACTTCGGGTCGCCGTAATTGCCGCGCCTGATGGCGCCTAGATTGTACAACGCGATATATTTGTCATCGCCGACCGTTCGAAACACGACCACATCGTCCAGTTTGGCGAATTCGGTGACGCCGCTCGCACGCGCAACGGCGCGCATGAGTGTCATATCGCCGATGACGGGATAGAGCCCGGGTTCGCGAACCTGGCCGTCGACGGTGATGACCTGGCTGACGGTCTCCTTGAGGTTGACCGATACCTGGGGATTGCGGACATACCGCGCGCGCAGCCTTTCGGCGATCACTTGCGACAGCTCCAAAGGCGTCAGCCCCCTGGTTTCGATCCCGCCGACCAAGGGCAGGACGATATTGCCAGCGCCGTCGACCTGCACTTCGCGCTTGAGGTCCTCGACCCCGAACACATCGATGACGAGCCGGTCGAACGCGCCGATACGATATTCGGCCGCGCCCGAGGCATCCTCAAACGGTGCCGGCAGTTCAGTGGTTGTGAGAACCTGAAGATCGGACGCGCCGCCGAGCGGCGCCTTTTCCGCCCCGCTTGCACAAGCGACGAGCACGAGAGCAGACGCTGCGACAAGAAATTTGCGATGGATCATAATGCTGCCGTTCCGGATAGTCGGAGAATCTGTTGTGGTAAACCGCGATGTCCTGCCTAAGCCTGCTTGCGCTGGCCTGAATGGGGGCGCGGACCGAAGAATGCGGGCGGCTCGCTTATCATCATGGCCGCGAAAGCCATCGTCATTGCAATTATCGGCACGCGCAAAGGATAGTCCCCGGCGCTCGCCAAGGCGATTGCCATGAACATTGCGAAAAGCGGGACTTGCGCGGCGCGTGGACGATCGAATGTGCCCCTGACCAATCGCCAACCCATCCGCACTAACCATGCCAGTGCGGCGACGAGTATCAACGCAGCTGGAAGACCGCCTTCGATAACAAGCTGCAGCCAGTCATTGTGCGCCTGGTTGAAATAGAAGTTCGAGAGCATGCCCATGGTCTCGTAAGACTTGAACAACTCGCTGAAGCTGCCGAAACCGCTGCCCCAAGGGAACTGATCGCGGACCATGGCCAACACGATAGGCAGGATCTCCGCCCGACTGATCCCGCTGTCCAGCGTGCTGTCGAAGATGCGTACGAAAGCTTCGCCGCGATTGCCTTGCACGGCCAGAAATCCCAGTATCGCGAAAATGCTCAACCCGGCGAGGGCGATGAACCAGCGCGCCTTGAAGGCATTGAGCCCCTTGGCCATTCGTCCCTGCTGAGCAGCACCTGCTGGTTTGCGACCGAAATCGAACCACACCACCAATACAGCGCCGATGACTGTCGCCAGGATGCACAACACAAGTCCGGCTCGCGATCCGAGGATCATGACGAACGGCAGAGTAAGCAATGCATACCCGAACAAGGCCGTAAAACGGAGCGACCAGCCCGGTTTTTTCGGATCGAGTCGCAGCATCTCAAGCGTCGCCGCGAACAGCGTCAGCGCAAGAAACATGGCATTGTGGTTGCGGTTCGCAAAAAGTCCGACCGCCCGCCCATCGGTATGGATGCGGTAGTGGTACAAAGCTGACTCGGCCCCTCCCGCCAGCTGCATCAGGCCCAAAGCCATGCTGGCCACCCCAGCAAGGATGAGCGCGACCGGGACAAGACGCCGGGTTTCTTCGGACTGGATGGAATAGAGGGCGATGGTCGCCAGCGGGACCGTCAGCGCGAACAGAGCATTCCAAGTTGCCGCCGGCGTCAGGCTCAATGGCCGCCACACCAGCGGTATTTCCGCTGCCCGATGCACAGCGACGACAAGGTCGCGGCCCGGCAATTGCGTCCACATCGAAGGCGGAAGAGGAACAAGTTGCGCCGCGACCACGAGAGCCAGGGCCACCGTCAGCCAGAATGGCGAACCGAGGCTGCCGGACCGCGTAACCGACCGTTGCCAGAGCGCGAATGCGAGCATGGCCACTGCAACCGGCCGGAGGTAGACGAGCGATAATACATCGCTCCTCGAGGCACCGCCGCCGATCAGGACGAGCGCGACGAAAATCCAGAAAGCCGCTTGCCTGAGCATAGGATTACTCAGACCCTTGCCCCGCAAATACTGGGCACTCGTCACTCGACTTCTCCCGCCCTGAATCTCGACCAAGGCACTTCACAAAAATTTTCGGGTAAGGACAAGCGGTCCGGCGAACTTGCCGCGCTTTAATGAGCGCCACTCGCCTTGGCAACTGATAACGGCAGTTCGTTATCGCGTCGGTGATCGAACTCGGGAACGAAAGTCTTGAGCAAATCCAATAGCCTGGCGTGGTCCGTGCAGAAGCGGATGTCCTCTACCAGTGAGACTACAGTTTCGAGGGGCTGAAAATCTTCGGTCGCCATCATGATCTGCGGATGCGCGGTGGGCCTCGGATCGGTTCCGATCAGAAGTTCCTCATAAAGCTTCTCGCCATCGCGAAGGCCGACTTCGAGGATTTCAATATCGCCATGAGGATTGGCGTCGTCTTTTACAGACAATCCGGACAGCCGGATCATCGTTCGCGCGAGGTCCGAGATCTTGATCTGCTTTCCCATGTCCAGCACGAAGACTTCGCCGCCCTTGGCGAGACCCCCGGCTTGGATCACCAGGCTTGCTGCTTCCGGTATTGTCATGAAATAGCGCTGGACGTCCCGGTGGGTGAGGGTGATCGGACCGCCTTCGATGATCTGGCGCCGGAAGAGCGGGACGACGGAACCGCTTGAGCCGAGAACATTGCCGAACCGAACCATCGAAAGACGCCGTTCAGGGTGGCGTGCTGCAAAGGCCTGCAAGATCTGCTCCGAGGCTCGCTTCGTGGCACCCATGACATTCGTCGGCCGAACGGCCTTGTCCGTGCTGATGAGGATGATGTCCGCCACCCCCAGATCGCACGCGGCCGTGACCACCTCGAATGTACCTACGACATTGTTCTTCACAGCGGCAACGGGATTAAGTTCGACCAGCGGGACATGCTTGTAAGCCGCCGCATGGAAGATGGTTTCCACATTGTATTGGCTGATGACGCTCCGCAGGCGCTCCCGATCGAGGATCGATCCCAAGACGGGAATAAGAGCCATGGACGGCAATGCCCCGTCGTTGTTCTCGGCTGCAAGTTCAGCCTCGATGGTATACAAAGCGAACTCGCTGACATCGAACAGGACGAGGCAAGCCGGGCCGATTTTCGTAATCTGCCGACAGAGTTCGCTACCGATCGATCCGCCCGCACCGGTGACCAGAACGGTTTTGCCGACAATGGTCTTCGCCAGCAGCAGTTCGTTGGGCCGCATCGGTTGTCGCCCGAGAAGATCCTCGATTTCCAGGGGCCGAATGTCGCTTACCGAGATGCGGCCGCCAATGACTTCCGCCGCCGGGGGCAATGTGCTTACGCTGACGCTGTATTGGGCAAGATCGTCGATGATCTCGCGCCTTCGGGCTCGGGAAACTCGCGGGAGGGCGAGAAGGATATCGGTCGCCTCGGTGCGCTTCAACACTTCATCGAGCTTGCCGGTCCAGAACACTCGCGATCCGTCGAGTTTCTGCCCATCCAGCCGTTCGTCATCGTCCAGATAGCCGACGACGTTCATTTCCGCTTCCCCGCGCAGCGAGGCGGCCAGTTGCTGACCCTGCTTGCCCGCCCCGTAGATAAGAACGTTGCGCACCTTCCCGCCGAACTGGCGCCGGCCGAGCAGATCGACCAGCAAAAACCGTGCAATGATCCTGCTCGAAGCCAGCATCAGGAAGAACAGCAGCGGCTGAATTATGCCGAGGGTCCTCGGCACCCCCGGGATGCCGTAGAACAGATAAACCGCCGCCATGCCCGCAGTGTAGGGCACGAAGGCCCGCACAAGCGTGCTCATCATCCCGATCCCGGCGTATCGGAAGATTGTGTTGTATACGCCGGTCAGGAGAAAGATCGGCACCATCAGCGCGACTGCGCCGATCGATATATTGGCGATCGCGCTGTCCCATAGTTCCCAGCTACCGATGCGAAGGGAATACGCGGTCCATACAGATTGGATGAGCAGCAAGAGATCGACCGCAAAAACGATCCAGCGCTTTTGCGACCTCTTCAAAGCCGGGAGTTTCTGAAGGACCGAAAAGAACAAGTCCCGCATTGCCGTAGGGAGTATGGGCAGGGATTCGGTCGGCTTGTCGCGCATAATCCGTCTAGATCGCGAAGAGCGTTCTGTGCCCGCCGGTCTTCTCTGATACCGTTGTAGAAGGCTGGCCAATGCCGCTTTCGACTGGAGAATGTCAAGTCTTTGCGTCGATCGGCAAACCTTCAGCTTGCCAGCTTGAGGGCCTGTCTGGGAGCAACGGGTGCGGATTCCGGCCAGATGCCGCGGGTATCGTAAACGATCTGGTTTGCCCGCTCTTCGTTCGGAACCGCCTTGAACAGATCGTGATCGACCAGCAAGATGAGCAGCTCGCAGGTTTCCAGCGCATCGTCGAGATCGATGAGTTCGGCGCCCGTTCCTTCGAACTCGATCGGCAATACCGTCGCATAGGGCTCGACGATCTTGATCTGCTCACCGAACTGCCGGGCGAGGCGCGAAGCCACGAACCGTGCCGGACTTTCGCGAAAGTCGTCGATATTCGCCTTGAACGACAGTCCGAGCACACCCACCCGCGCTGCGGGATGCGCAGCGACCAGCGCTTCAGACCGAGCGGCGACATGGCGCATCTTGGCATCGTTGACGGCTCTTGCGGTCCGGATGAGCGGCGATTGTTCCGGAGCGGAATGCATGATGAAATAAGGATCCACGGCAATGCAGTGCCCCCCGACCCCGGGGCCGGGCTGCAAAATGTTCACTCGCGGATGAAGATTGGCGAGACGAATGACTTCCCACACATTGATGTCCATGTGGTCCGCAATCATCGAAAGCTCGTTGGCGAAAGCGATATTGACGTCTCGATAGGCATTTTCGACCAGTTTGGTCATTTCCGCACTACGCGCATCGGTGGTGATGCAATTGCCGCGCACGAACAGCTTGTAAAAGGCCATCGCCTTCCGGGCGCAACGCGGCGTCAGGCCGCCGATCGATCGGTCGTTATGCGTCAGCTCGTGCAGAATCTGCCCCGGCAATACGCGTTCCGGGCAGTAGGCGATCGAAACATCCGGCGTGGCCGTCGTCAAGCCGGGCAGTTTCAGGTCCGGCCGCAGGCCAGCTATGAGGTCGCGCATCGCCTCGGTCGTACCGACCGGCGACGTCGATTCGAGGATGATGCAGTCTCCCCTCTTCAGAACGCCCGCCACCTCGGTTGCGGCAGACATAACGCAAGAGATATCCGGCGTGTGATTGCCATCCTTCTCGAACGGGGTTGGCACGGCGATCACAAAGACGTCGGCAGGCTCGATCTGCGTCGATGCCGTCAACAGACCGCGATGGACCACACCGCGGACCAGACCATCGAGATCGACCTCTTCGATGTGAATCTCGCCGCGGTTGATCGTGTCGACCACAGTCTGGGATACGTCTATTCCCAGGACTGAGCATTCCGCCCGCGCGACGATCGCTGCCGTGGGCAGGCCGATATATCCTAGCCCTACGACACAAACCCTGGGTTTGATTTCGCCGCGCATGCACTGTTTCCTGTCTAAACCGAACTCCATCAACCCATGCCAAAACGAGGTGAAGAAATCGGTAACGACGAGGGCGCCTCAGCCCGCCAGCAAGTCCGCAATCCGCACTGAGCTCTTCCCGTCGCCGAACGGATTGTGGGCCCTGGCCATGCTCGCATAGGCCGCGTCATCGTCCAGCAGTCGCTCGGCTTCACGGACGATCGTATCCTCGTCTGTTCCGACCAGCTTGGCCGTGCCCGCTGCGACGCCCTCCGGCCGTTCCGTCGTCTCGCGCATCACCAGAACCGGCTTGCCGAGTGCGGGCGCCTCTTCCTGCACGCCGCCGCTGTCGGTCAGCATCAGCGTCGATATGTCCAGCAGGCGGGCGAAATGCGGATAGTCGAGCGGTTCGAGCAGGGCGACGTTGTCGAGCCCCGCCAGTTCCCCGTTCATGATCGCACGGACATTGGGATTGAGATGGACCGGAAAGATCAGGGCGACATCGTCGCGCGCCGCGAGCCGTTTGATGGCGCCCGCAATCGAACGCATGCCGTCTCCGAAGTTTTCCCGCCGATGGCTCGTCACGCCGATTATGCGCTTGCCGGCAAAACGCGCTTCGACCTCGGCGAGGCCGCCCGCAAGGGCCGGCTCCGCAGCGACCCTCGCGGTGATCCAGTGCAGCGCATCGATGACCGTGTTGCCCGTGACATGTACGATAGCGGGATCGACATTCTCGCGAAGCAATGCAGCGGCCGAGGTTTCGGTCGGCGCGGCATGAAGCGCGGCGAAGCTGCCGATTACCTTGCGGTTCACTTCCTCCGGCCAAGGATGGTAGATATCGCCGCTCCGCAACCCGGCCTCGACGTGGCAGACCGGAATCTTCCGGTAATAGGCTGCCAGAGCCCCGCACATCGCGGTGGCGGTATCGCCCTGCACTATGACCCAATCGGGCCGCTCGATGTCTAGCACTTGCCCGATGCCGGTCAGCAACCGTGCCGTGAGCGCATCGAGCGACTGGTCCGGCTGCATGACATCGAGATCGTGGTGCGGAACGATTCCCGCGATTTCGAGCACCTGATCGAGCATGCCGCGATGCTGGCCGGAAACGAGTACCCGGCTCTCGAACCGGGCATCCGCCTCGAGAACATGCAGCAGCGGAAACAGCTTTATGGCCTCGGGCCGCGTGCCGAAAACGGTGACGATCTTGCGTGTGGTGATCATGCGCGCAAGCATTAACCAAGAAAGGTTAAGCGCGGCCTAGCCCGACTCGCGAATTGCCGGACCGCTTATTGCGGCTCGTCGTCGCTGGCCGGTTGAGGTAGCGGCGCCTGGGCATCTGCTGGTCCGTCGGCATCGCGTTCACGCTCGAGCTTGTCCATGTAGGCACGTTCGATCGCCTCGACCCGCTCCTGCTCGGCAGCGGCTTCGGCATCGATCTGCGAGAGGCGCTCGGCCCGGGCGGCGGCGATAAGCTCGCCGAAACGCACTGACGGCGCATTGGCCTTTGCATCGTAGGCGGCGGCAATCAGTTCCTGGGTACAACCCGTGAAGCCGCCCGCTCCGCTCGGTGAGCAGGAAAGCGTGCCGAAATCGCCGATGAACTCGAAGCTTTCCACCCGCCGGGCCCAGGAGGTGTTGTCGGGATCGTCGCTGTAGCGCAGAGCTTCGGGAATCCGGTACCGTTCCGCCTCCGGCATGCGGGCGACCACGACGATCTCGCTACCGTCGGTCTGTGGCGCCTCGTCGTCACCATAGACGATCACCATGCGCACCTTGTCGCCGGCCGTATCCTGCGCGGCCGCAGGACCGCCGAAAGACATTGCGGCCGCCATCAGCAGAGCGGCGAGATCGAGCGGGGACGGCAAACGCTTCATACGGAGCTCCAACAGCAGCACAGGCAGTGCCGTCGATATAGGGGCCGATCGCCGTGAATGCACCCTTAAGCGGACGCAATTGCCCAAGGGCGCGATCCGGCGGAGGTCAGACCCGCTCGCTGACGCGGATGGCGAGGCGGCAGCCCAGCCGGATCATTCCGGAAAGAAGCGGGTAGGCGGGCGCGCGCTCGGCGCCCAGTTCCAGCGCCGCGTCGCGATGTTCGCGTTCGTCGTCCCGGAATTCGCGGATCATTGCCGCCAGTTCGGGATCCTCGCCGCTTTCCTCGAGCTTGTCTAGCTGGTCGGAATAGTGCCGGTCGATCTCGGTTTCGATGGCGGCGGTGCAGGCCATGGCCGCTTCCGGTCCAAGCAGCGCCGTCCCTGCGCCGAGCGCATAGCCGGCCGCCGACCAGAGCGGCTGCAACGCCGTCGGCATTACGCCGCGGCGCGCCATCATCGCGTCGAACCGCTTGCGATGGTCCGCCTCCTGCCGGGCCATGGCCGCGATCTCGCCCGAATGGGGCCCCCGATCTCCCATGACCGCCAGCTGGCCTTCGTAAATCCGCGTCGCACCGAACTCGCCAGCCTGATCGACGCGGATCATGCGTTCGATGTGCTTCTTGCTCATGCGCTCAACCCTTCCTTGCCAGCAACACGAGCGTTGCCAGTCCGGCAACAGTCGAAACGAGGAAATTCCACCCGGCGAGCGAGATGCCGAACAGGCTCCAGGGCGCGACATCGCAGCGGATCAGCGGCGCGTTGATGATGTTTTCCAGCGCGTCTCCGCCCTGCGGCATGGTGCTGGTGCAATCGGTGATGCCCTTCCACCAGCCGTATTCGACCCCGGCGTGGAAACCGCCAATTGCGCCCGACGCCATGATCGCCACGGCAGCCAGCGCGATCCACATCTTCCGCGGCGGCAGGAAGAAGGCGAGCGTTGCCAGCAGCACGGCAAGGAAATGCGGGTAGCGCTGCCACCAGCACATCTCGCACGGAAACAGGCCAAAGCCGAATTGCGACAGATAGGCGCCGGCCAGCAAAAGGGCCGGAACTCCGAAGGCAATGGCGTGGGCACGGCGGAGCGAGGGGGATTCCGTCATCCGCCGCCTATGCGACGACTATTTGCGCAGTGCAACCGAGCTCTTGCTCGACCGGCGCAGGGTTTCGAGCGCGTAATGAAGCTGGAAATCCTCGATCCCCTGCTCCTTCAGCTGGGCGGCGGTGAGCTGGAACCGCGGGTCGTTGAGACGGTCGGCCTCCAGTTCCTCGTCCTTCAAGCCGACCTCGTTGATCAAATGCCCGCGCAGATCCGACTCGCGCAGCTGGAATTTCTTGCGCTTTTCCCAGTCGGGATCGGAAATCTGCGGCACGACGATGTCGGGTTTGATCCCGCCTTCCTGGACCGACTTGCCCGAAGGCGTATAATACCGCGCAGTGGTGAGTTTCAGCGCGGCATCGCGGCCGAGCGGCAGCAAGGACTGGACGCTGCCCTTGCCGAAGCTGGTTTCGCCCATCACGACGGCGCGGCGGTGATCCTGCAGCGCCCCGGCGACGATTTCGGACGCCGACGCGGAGCCGGCATCGATCAGCACGATCATGGGCAAATCGGCGGCGATCTCGCCGCGGTAGACGCTTTCGGCATCGTAAAGCATGGTCTCGCCGCGGGCGCGGCCGCGCTGCGACACGATCCGTCCTTCGGTGAGGAAAAGGTCGCCCAGTGCGACGGCTTCGTCGAGCGAACCGCCGGGGTTGGACCGCATGTCGAGGACGAGGCCGGTGACCCGGCCCGCCGCCTCGCGCTGCAATGCCTGCCACGCGCCGAAGACGTCGGCGCCGACATCGCGGGAGAACTCGTTGACGGTGATGACACCGACATTGCCGGCCTTCAGTTCATAGGTGACCGGTTCAAGCTCGATCACGCCGCGCGTTACCGTCACGTCGAAGGGTTCGTCGCGTCCGGGACGGAAGATGGTGAGCCGGATAGTGCTGCCTGCGACGCCGCGCATCTGCTGCACCGCATCGTCGAGGTCGCCGCCGTAAATGAGCTTGCCGTCGAGGTGGGTGATGAAGTCGCCGGCCTTCAAACCGGCCTGGTCGGCCGGACTGCCACGGAACGGGCTGATGATCTTGACCGCATCGTCTTCCATGATGACCGAAAGGCCGAGACCCGAATAATTCCCGTCGATCATGGTTTCGAGCCGCTGCAGGTCGCTGCCGTCGAGATAGGCCGAATGCGGATCGAGCGAGGCCAGCATGCCGTCGATCGCGCCGCGAACCAGCTTTTCCTTGTCGACCGGTTCGACGTAGCTCGCCTGAATGCGCTCGTAGACCGCGAAGAGCTTGGCGAATTCGGGCCCTGCCCTTCCATCGACCTGAGCGAATGTGGCGGTGGTGGCCGGCACCAGCGCAACGGCGGTAACGAGGGCGGCGGAACGCATCAGGGAGGCGATTTTCATGGGCATACTCTCATGCAACAGGCCGCTTCTATCGCGCAAAGCGCGTTAACGCCAGATGATGGGCGATCCCGCAAATGTCGTTGGACCCGGCCAGCACCGGCGCCGGTCGAATGGCAGCCGCGCTAGCCGATGAAATCGAGCGGATTGACCGGCGCGCCGTCGCGGCGCAATTCGAGCGTGACCTCGGGTCGCCCAGTTCCGGCGACACCCAGCGGGGAGCCGGCGACCAGCGTGTCGCCGACCGTGACATTGGTCCGGGCCAAGCCGGTGACGAGGCTGGTCCAGCCGCCGCCATGATCGATAATGACGATCCGGCCGTAGCCGCGGTAGGGTCCGGCAAAGACAACCCGGCCGGAAGCGGGGGCGACAGCCTGCGCGGCCGGCCGAGGAGCAAGGGTCACACCCTGCGAACGCACGCCGCTGGCCATCTGCACGCCGAAGCCGGCGAGGGTTCGCCCTGCTACGGGCAACTGGAGATCGATCGGTCCGGCGGTTCGTGTTTCGGCACGCCGGGCTGTCCTGTCGGACACGGTCGCGCGGTCCGGCTGCGCCGGGCGCAAGACCGGGCCGGGCAGGGCAGCGAGCTCGTCGCGCAGAGAACCGGCTTCGCCGAGGCGTTCGACCAGCGTGCCCAGATCGCGTGCTTCCTCCGCCAGAGCCAGTGCCCGGTCGGTTTCCCGCGAGGCTTCACCGGTGCGGGCGCGCGCCTCGATCCGCTGGCGCGATTCGATCGCTGCGAGCTGGCGGCGGCGCTGGGCAAGCGTGCCCTGCTCGGCCTCGAGCGACGTCACGGCTTCGCGCGCCTCCAGTTCAAGCACCCGGCCGCGTTCAAGCTCGCCGCGCAAGGCGGCCGTCCGCTGGCGGACCTGCGGAAGCGTCGTGTCGAGCATAGCGCGAAGATAGACGGTCTCGCGCAGGGATCCGGGGCGGAGGATCGCCAGGCCCAAGGGGCGGCGGGCGAATTTCTGCAGCGCCCCGGTCAGGCGCACGAGCGGCTCCCGGCGCTCGGCCAAGCGTTTCATCAGGCTACGGCGCTGGCTCTCGACCAGCGCGATCCGGCCCTCGGCGGCGGCGATCCCTGCTTGCGATTGCTGGATCCTTGCAGCGACGGCGGCCGCCTTGCGCGCGGTCTTCTCCGCCGCTTGAGTGGCTTCGCGGGCACCCTTCTCGAGCCGCGCGCCGCGCGCGGCCGCCGACGACGCATCGGCGCGCGCCTCGGCAATCGCCTGGCGTATCGACGCCGGATCGTCGAGCCCGTTCGAGCCTTGCGCGGTCGCGTCCTGCATCCCGGCCGCTGCCAGAACCATGCAGCCGAGTACGAGCGAGAGGACAAGGGCGCGACGTGACGTCATGATGCGCGCCTGTCCGCGCTGTCGCCCGAGCGGTGATAGGGATGGCCGGCGATGATTGCCGTGGCGCGATAGAGTTGTTCGAGCAGCATGGCGCGAGCCAGAAGATGCGGCCAGGTCGCCGAGCCGAAGGCGAGCAAGAGATCGGCCTCGCCGCGCGCTTGCGCCGTATGGCCGTCGGCCGCGCCGAGCACGAAGCGGGCCTCACGCACGCCTGCATCCCGCCAGCTCGCGAGAAGACCTGCCAATTTCTCAGACGACAGGTCCCTGCCGCGTTCGTCGAGCAGGACCACTTTCGCGGGGCTAGCCGGGTCGGGAATGCGCCCGCCGGATTCCGGCAGTTCCGTCAGCCTGAGCGGCCAGGTGATCCGCCTTGCATAGCGATCGACCAGCTCCGCCTCGGGCGAGCGGGCGATCTTTCCGCGGGCAATCACATGCAGCTGCATGCCCCGCTCCTAGGAGACCGCAGCGAATCGGGCAACGCCGCGGCGGAATTTGCGCTCAGGCGGTGCCTGCGCCGGCGACGGGTGCGTCGCCGAACGACCACATCCGTTCGAGATTGTAGAAGCTGCGGACTTCGGGACGGAACAGGTGGACGACCACGTCGCCCGCATCGACCAGCACCCAGTCCGCAGCGGGAAGACCTTCGAGCCGGACATGGCCGAAGCCCGCCTGCTTGATCTTTTCGGCCAGTTTCTGCGCGATGGAAGCGACCTGCCGGGTCGAGCGGCCCGAGGCGATCACCATGTGATCGGCGATCGAGCTCTTTCCTTCGAGAGGCACGGAGACGATGTCGAGCGCCTGGTCCTCGTCCAGTTGCTCGAGCACGAGGGCATGGAGCGATCCGGGGACGGATTCAGGCAAGGGCGGGCTTGCGCCGGCAAGCGGCGTAATGGTGTGCGCCGGTGTCATGGGCGAGATCGATACTCCTGTCATGGCGGATAGATGGGAAGCGGGTGAGCCGATTGCGAGTCCGGGTGGCGGTCATGCGCGGGGCTCTTGCTCCCCGAAAATGGCGCGATGCGTCACCTGGTCGAACAGTTTTCCGTCTGGAAGGCGTGACGCCCAGTCCGGATCGGCGCGGCGGATCGCCGTGGCCGAGCGTGGATCGGGATCGAAACGCAGGTTCACCAGGGTCGGCGCGCTCCATTCGCCCCTTCTGAAGTCCGCTGCCGAGGTCCGATACCGCCGCAGCCAGGCCGCTGCGGGGCTGGCAGCGACAGCGCCTTCATACCCCGGGCGAGCTATCACCGCAATCGGCATCGCCCTCGCTATGGCGCGCCAGTCTTTCCACTGATGGAATTGTGCCACATTGTCGGAGCCCATGAGCCAGACGAACTCGCGTTCGGGATAGCGGCGGACAAGAGCTTTCAAGGTATCGACCGTGTAGCGGGTCCCCATCTGCGCCTCGATCGCGGTGACCTTTATGGGTGCCCGGCGCGCCTGCGCCAACGCTGCGCGGTACCGGGATTGGTGCGATGCCATGCCGGCGCACGGCTTTAGCGGATTGCCGGGAGACACCAGCCACCATACCTCGTCGAGGCCGAGCGCCTCGCGCGCGAAGAGCGAAATCCGCCGGTGTCCCCCGTGCGCAGGGTTGAAACTGCCTCCCAGCAGACCAGTGCGAAGTGCTCTCATATTCCCCTGCCTACCGATTCGCCGATGCACCTCCAACCGCAATCGACTTGGAAAATCGCGCCAAAATGTGAGCGCTCACAC
>FWWL01000491.1_pt1 | contig 60469 bp, 51 predicted proteins | sample 2228331 | NCBI WGS metagenome assembly FWWL01 (sample SAMEA103939775, study PRJEB20133) | metagenome
TGGAACTGCAACTTCAAGTCATCTTGAGCTTCGTTGCGGACCACCATCTGGATCTTCAAGGGCTCCCCAACCAAGAGCTGGGTCTTGTCGGCCTTAATCGCGAAAGAGAGCTGAGACGCCTGAGACTGCGCCTGTCCTCGCCCCCATCCCCAGGGCTTGAAAGGAACGAGGGGCAGTAGCATGGCTCCAATTGCGATGGTCAAGGCTACAACTGCTATGGCCTTCTGCCTCACTATCTGCTTGGTTCGCATGACGAATCGCTCCTGGCTTATGGCTTGCAAGCTGGCAACTCTTGTTCCCGTCCTTGGCAGATGGCTGCCAACGCCAGCTTCACATAAGGGGCATAGGTACTTTTCTCAAACTTCTTAAGGAACTCCTGCAACAGTTGAACTTGATCGTTGACCGTCTTGCCCTCTGGCGCAGGTATCAAACGTGCCTCGGGGGTGAGATAAGCCTTAAGCTGCTTATCGATGATGAACTGTAATGCCTCCTTATCTTCCTGGCTCTCCGATTGAACCACCTCAACCTCGATCACGTTGGACTCTAGTTTCTGGCTTCGGTCAGTGGAGAAGCGAAGTTCTGCTTTGATCCGATACTTTCCCTGAGCCAGCATAGCGAAGTCCTTCTTATCCGCATCATACGAGATGAACTCAAACCCTTCGCGCTTCTCCCCCGGCTGCAACGTGATTGGTTTGAGAGCAATCTCTGCTACCCGTGCTACTGCCAAGGATTGGGGCACGTAGAGCTCAAAAGGCCCATCACCTTGCGCGATGAAAACGTATAAGGTGTTCGTGTCGAGGCTTAGGTAGAAAGCACCCGTTTGGGGCTCCTTTGAAACATTACGGAGCGAGAGGTGCAATCGAATGGGCTCTCCCAGAAGAAACTTCGCTTTGGCGCCTTGCAAGTCCTGACTGATGATCACCAGCTCTAGCTTGGGTTGCTCTGGTTGAGAGAAGAGGCTGGTTTTTGGGCTTAAAAGCAGTCCCAGCAACATTACCAGGGCTACTGTTCCCACGCAGGCCATAAGTAGGCTTCGCTGTTGCCACTTCTTCATAATTTCCCCCCTTCTTAGCAGTGTTAACCTAAAACGCGCCTCCGCCAGGTCTCCGCGCGCTACGAATGCGATTGAGTGTGATCTCGGTAATCAGGTCCCTTACATACCACAACCGGACAGTTTGGTCAAAAGAAGCCGACGCGAGCAGCTTCCCGTCGGGGCTGAAAGCCACCGCCGGGATCGGACCGGTGTGTCCCCTCAGAGTACGCTTGACCCTCCCCGTAGCCACATCCCAAAGGTGGATGGTGCGGTCCACGGAACCGGAGGCCAGAACACTTCCCTGAGGACTGAAGGTCACCGCAGGAACAGGCAAGGTATGCAGGATGAGCATCTGCACCGGCTCACCGCTGGCTGCATCCCATAGGCGTACGGTGGTGTCTGAAGAGCTTGAGGCCAGTAGCTTCCCATCCGGACGGAAAGCAACTGAAAGAACCTCATCTGTGTGTCCTTGCAACACGTGCACAAGCTGTCCGCTGGACACTTCCCAGATCCGAACAGCTCTGTCCGGCTGGCCCAAGGCGGCAGCTATAAACTTTCCATCGGGACTGAAGGCGACATCATTGACCCCAGCTGGGGCATTGAGGACTCGCACCACCTCCCCGGTCGGCCCCTTCCATAAGCGTATAGTCCCATCAGTCGAAGCGGAAGCCAGTAGCTGGCCATCGGGGCTGAAGGCCACGGCCCAAACAGGTGCCCTGTGTCCGCTCAGCGTTTGGACGAGATTCCCGCTCGCTACCTCCCAGAGATAGACGCTGTAGTCGGAGGAGGCGGCAGCTAAGAACCGCCCATCCGGGCTAAAGGCTAAGTCCAGCACCCAGAAATGGCCACTGCGCAGAGTGCGCACTGGCTGACCGGTGTTCACCACCCAGAGCCGAATCTCCCCGTCTTTACAAGTCTCCGGCGGGCCTGAACTGACGCAGCTGCCAGAGGCTAAGAGCCGGTTGTCCGCGCTGAAGGCCACGCTGTAAACATAGGAGGTATGGCCTGAGAGAATACAAAAACCGTTAGGGGCTGTAGGCGGACACTCGCTGAGTTGAGCCGCGGCGCGCTCACCAGGACCGATAGACTCCCCCAGTAACCCTGAGGCAATAGCGAGAACTCCTACCAAGATGAGTTTGAGCTTCATTGGTGATCTCTCTCCTTTCAATCTTCTGCACACGCCGGCAGCTCCTGTATGCGTCCTTGGCAGAGGGCGGCCAGCCCTACCAAGGCGTGTGGCTTGTCCTTCCCCGCCTTGAGAGTCACGAGCGGCTGGCCGAACAGGAGTTGAGTGTCGTCTGCTGCTATGACAAGTTCCAGTTCGTCGGCGGCAGCGACTTGGGTCGAAGCAGGGCCAGAGCGCATCACGAGGCCCATCAACCCGACTACTATGAGAAGGGCTACTAAGAACCAAAGGAATCGCTCTTGCATATAGCACCTCCTTCCTATTCGCCTTCTTATTAACTTACGATGCAATGCTGACAAACTTCCGACACTGCCGCCAATGCGCAGCCCATCTTGTGTGGAGCCAAGGCTCATATTGTGCTTACTTTTGAAGCTCTTGGAGAGCTTTTTCAAGGTTTTGAAGGCGCTCCTCAAGCTGGCGCACTCGTTGGCGCAGCGCTTCAAGCTGCATCTGCATCGTCAGCAGGGGCAGATAGTTCGAGCGCTCCTCCGTCTCGACATTGTGCACCCACAGCGCAGGCTGCACCCCCGCCGGCAAGCCCTGGTTCTCTATCTCTATTCGAAATTGCACATACGCAAGCTGGGCGTCATCGAGCCACACCGGGAAGAGCCAGCCGTTCGTCTGCTGCGCCAGCTGGCGCGCTCGACCCCCATCGACAAGATAGAGCGACGACTGCAAAGAAAACCCCAGCCCCAGGCGATAGCTGACCAAGGTGAACGCCACGCGCCGCCCATCGGGAGAGACGGCCAGCTCATGAACGATTTCTTCTGGAGGAAGCTCGAAGAGGAGCTGGCGCGCCCCACTGGGCAGCTCGACGCTGTAGAGTCCTAGGCGAAGATCCCGCATCGTGCGCGGCGCCGGCGTCAGAAGATTGGTATAGTAGAGCGTCTGCCCATCGGGAGAGAGCGCCAGCGGCCCTGGGCCCATCTCCGAATCCGAAGAATCGTCTTGAGGCTTCCTAGAGAACAAGACGTCTCTGACCAAGACCGTCTCTTCAGCCGCACCCAGCTCGAAGCGCGTGATCACCCCCAGAGGGAACTCCCGATCGCCGATCTTGACAGAGCGCCCTGGCTCCTGATGAGCGAGCAGCACGGCTTTACTATCAGCAGCCCAGATGACGCGAGTCAGATAGACCGTGGGCAAGGCCGCGATCTCCTGGGGAGGGTCCTGCCCGATATCTACAATGACCACTGCCAATTGCTTGTCGGAATAGCCCCCTGACTCCCGTAAGAACGCTATATATTGCCCATTGGGCGAGGGGGCCAGCGCGCTGATTCCCCCTGGGTCCCTCCAGAGCAGCTTCGCCTCTTGGAGCGCCAGCGGCTTGGCCCCTAGCTGGGGATCGTAGATAACGCGCTCCATATCGTCGAATCTCATGGGGAGTTCATAGATCTTCCGGGAGTTTCCAATCACGTAGAGTGTGTCATCGGCGCCCCAGCGAGGCCAGGAGACGTCTTCGGACGGGTCTTCGACTACCGTGAGAGTGACTCCCACCGCCGGATGGAAGAGCAAAATTCTGTTTGTGAGCCCTTGAGATCGCGGTGGCGGCGGGAAGGGGGCACGGCTTCCCGTGAAGACGACCCACCCTTGGGGATGAACGTCGGCCCACAGTGAGATCGTCTCAGGAACGTAGACCCCGCAGCCGCCCACAAGCAAAACCCAAACCACTAAAAGCACAACACGCTGAGCTCGAGCGTTCATAGCTCCCCCCTTTCGTTGATAGCATAGGTTATCGCAAGCCCCACAATCATCATGTGCCACAGCGCACACAGCACAACGATCTGCCGCCAACAGCTTATCGGGTTATCAGTCGCTTGCAACACCCGCCCGTACTGACCCACAAACAGCAAGCCCACGAGGGCCATAAACGGCCAGAACGATCTTGGTAGACCATATCCGAACGCCGACGCCACCATCAATCCCGCTATGTACAAGAGCCATAGCGTCCAGCCGAGTCTCTTGGCGCGATCAGCTCCCAAGGCGACGGCGAGCGTGCGCACGCCTGCCGCGCGATCATACGGCTCGTCCATCACCGCTGTGCCCAGGTACGCCCCAGCTGTCCCAAGCATACTCACGAGAGCCAATCCCCAGGGGAAGCCCTCCCACGGCTGCACCACGCTCCACCCCGCCAAGGGGCAGATCACCGCGACGCCTAGAGCGTTCACCAGCAGGTCCAGCCCAGGGCGCCCCTTAGCCCGCACCGGCGGCGCCGCGTATGCCCAGCCAAGCAGCGCCCCGAGCAGGCCGAGCACAAAGAACGTCTTCGAGATGGCTAGAGCCATCAAGAGCCCTGCTCCCGCTTGGACCCAGGCGACGCAGCTCACAGCCCTCCGCGATAGCAAGCCCCGCACACAGGGAAGCCCGCATCGGCGGGGATTGCGCCGATCAGTCTCATCGTCGTAGAGGTCGTCAATGAGCAAGGTGAACCCTCCCAGCAGGGGCCCTAGACAGACCAGCGCCAGCCAGAGATCTCGCGTCAGCGTTAGCCACGCCCATAGCGCCTGAGGCTCCAGCGCAAATCGCTCCCACCCGGGCAGCGGTGCGCGTGCCCCCCATAAAAAGCCCATATACCCATGCGTGAGAAAGAGCAGCCAGCATGCGGGACGCAGCTGCTCCACCCAGGCGCGCATTACATCACCCCTACGTGCGTGAGCAGCAACCATCCGATGACGATGGCCAGCAAGAGCCCGATGAGTATCACCCCACGCCGTACCCGCTGGGGATTGTCGCTCCAACACACAAGGCGATAGAGTATAGGCACCCCCACAACAAAGGGGAGCATTCGCGGCCAAAATCGCTGGGGAAGAAAGCGCCCGTCGAGCACGAGTGCCAAGGCGCTTGCCCCCGCAAGACAGAAGGCGAGCCATCCCAGCATCCGCACGCGCTTGCGCGTGCGAGAGGGCCGCCAACACCGCGTGAGCGCCAGCGGAATATGCATGCCCACGATCAGCGGGACAAGATGCCAAACGACGGGCCAGGGGAGGTCTGAGCGCACCAGCGACCACCCCCCAAGCAGCGCCCAGACCCCCAGCCCGACACGCGCCACCAGCGCGTGAGCTAAGTGCCGCATATCGCTCTCCTCACACCGCTGCAACACCCCCACTCCCAGAGGCGCTCCTAAAAAATACCATCCCCACTGGGGATGCATCGCCTCATCGAAGGCGAACCACAGGCGGCGCGAGGCCAGCACCCACCCCACATAGAACGCCCCAAGGGCTATCCCCACCGGCTCCAGGCGCTCCAGAAACCATCTTGAGTGATGCCGCATACGCATCCTACGGCTCGCAAGGAATCTGAGAGTCCGCGTGGAGGAGCAATGCTTGAACATGGCTCAGCCCATACACCGGATCTAAATCTGCGTTTGGCAAACGCGCTGAATGAGCAGCCCCGCGATAGTGCCGGTCAGCGCCCCTGCTATCGCCCCAAGAACTATAAAGAGCCTCTCATCCCCTGTGCCTGCAAGATCGAACCACGCCCCGTTCAAAGCCCCCAAGCAAGCCCCACAAACGGCAACGCCCCTCAGGTACTCAGACCCCTGCAGCCAACGCGTTAACTTGAGAGCGATCACTCCTCCTAGAGCGCCCAGCACGAGGCTGCTAGGCCCCATAAAGTGCAAACCCCACGTCAGCACAAAGTACGCGCTGAAAAGAGCCGACTCAGGCCCGTCACCAAAGGCTAGTCCCCTCAAGAACCAAATCAAAGCCGCCACGGGAACACCGATGAGCCAAGCGCTTACTGCTCCTATGGTCAACGCTGCTACAAGCGCACCCCAATTCTTCTCCATGGCAATCCCTCTCTATTACTCCCCCGTCAAGCCCAACGCCCGCATCACCCGGTCGCCCAGCTTCACCAAGCGCTTGATCGCTCCCGTCGGCATCTTGTGGAGCTTCTCATAAGCCCGATCGATGCTCTCAAAGAAGTCCGCGATCTCCAACACCCGCTCCTTGACGCGCTTGTCTAGGGGGCTCTCTTCGATCTCCGCCACGCTGGAGCGCAAGAGCGCTAGTGTAGGATCGAGCTCGCGCCGCTTGCGCTCTGAAAGAATGATCTTGAACATCTCCCAGACGTCGGAGATCGTCTCGTAGTAGTCGCGCCGATCCCCAGGGATGTGCACCACCCGCACCACCCCCCAACTCTGCAGCTCTTTTAAGCTCATGCTGACGTTGGAGCGCGACACATCTAAAACTTCAGAGATCTCCTCGGCGTTGAGGGGCTTGGGGGAGAGATAGAGCAGCGCATGGATCTGCGCTACAGTTCTACTCAGTCCCCAGCGCGTGCCCATCTCCCCCCAGTGCAAGATGAATCTCTGCACAATCGGATGAAGGTTCTTCATAGTTTTCTTACTGTTCGCTCAAAGAAGCCGGGGGCTTCGCTAGAGCCTGCTCCAACCGATCTAAGTGCTCCTTGAAGCGCTTCTCGTGCCGATGGATCTGTCGGAAGACATAGACATTCCCAACGTGCAAAGCCCCCAGAATGATCGCCACCAGCCCGATCTTCCGACTGAGTTCCTCTATCAGCTCCCGCACCCCCTCTACATAGGCGTCAGAAGTCAAGGCGAAGGAGATGTACCCAATGTTGATGAGATAGAACCCAATTAAGAGCAGATGATTGATCGAATCCGCCAGGGCCTCTCGGCCCCCGAAGGCATCTACTAGGAAGACCCGCCCGTTGCGAAAGAGCGTCCGACCGACCCAGATCGTCAGCGCCAAACTGAGCGCCACGTACACCAAGTAGAGCACGACCGTGTAGTCCACCGCCGCAGCGACAACCTTGTCGTCCATGTTTTTCTCTCCTTTCTGTTATTTCAGTAATTTCTGTAAACACTGATATTATAGATTGTCGGGGGTATTGTGTCAAGGGGTTGCGGCGAGATCGCGAACCATTGTCGCTTTAGAGCGGCTTGCCTATAGAGAGCTCTTCCGGCTATAATCGTGCCGGTGAATCCCGTTGCTCTCTGCAGATTTAATCGTGCTCAACGCTCATGTTTATACTGTCTCGTCGGGGCATGCCCAGGCCCTTGCCGTGCGCGACGGCAAGATCGTCGCCGTCGGGCGCAATGAAGAGATCAAAAGGCTCGCTGGCCCCCAGACCCAAATCGAAGACCTTCAGGGCAAGACCGTCCTTCCCGGCTTCATCGACGCGCATATGCACTTGGTCAGCGTGGGCCTGCGCGAATCCGGATACTTTCTCGATGTGAGCCAAGCCCGCTCCCTCGACGAGGCGCTGGAGCTTGTGCGCGAGCGGGTTAAGGAGACTGAAAAAGCCCACTGGGTGCTGGGACGAGGCTGGGACGAGTCGCTCTGGCCCGAACGCCGCTATATCACCAAAGCTGACTTAGATAGAATCGCCCCGGAACATCCCGTTGTGCTTGTGCGCGTCTGCGGGCATATGCTCTGCGCCAACACTCTGGCGCTTCAGAAGATCACCGTGACGCCCAAGGCAGATGAATTCGACGGGGCCTCCGGGCTGGTGCGCGAGGAGACAGCCTGGGCGTTCTTGCAGCAGCTCCAGCCGTCCGATGAGCAGATCCAAGAAGCCATACGTGCTGGAATGAGACGAGCTCACCGGCTCGGGGTGACCGCGATTCACGACATCGCCAAGCCCGAGCATATTCGAGTGTACCTGAAGCTCCACCACGAGAAAAAGCTGAAGCTACGAGTGCGATTCAACATTGAAGCTAAATATTTGGATCACCTGATTGCGCTGGGCCTGCGCACAGGCCTTGGCGATGAAGTTCTCACCCTAGGGGCGATCAAATTCTTCGCCGACGGCTCACTTGGTGCACGTAATGCAGCGCTCTCCAAACCCTACGCTCCGGCCCTCACCCCCTGCTCCTCTCCTCACCCTCACCCCCCAGCCCCTCTCCCCTCTGAGGGAGAGGGGTGGAGGGGTGAGGGGAGAGGGGCTGGGGGTGAGGGCCTCCTAGGCACACTCAACTACGAGCAGAGCCAGCTCAATTATCTGGTGCGGCGCGCTCACGACCACGGCTTCCAAGTGATGATCCACGCCATCGGCGATAGGGCCATCGACGCCGCCCTGGAGGCCCTCTCTCACGCTGGCACAACGCCCAAGCACCGGCACAGAATCGAGCACGCCGAACTTTTACATTCTGAACAGATCGCTCGTATGAAACAGATGGGCATTATCGCTTCGATGCAGCCCAACTTTGTCCAATGGAGTGGCCCGGGGAAGCTCTACGAAACGCGCCTTGGCCCAGAACGCGACTCTCAGATAGACCCGCACCGAACAGTGCTCGATATGGGGGTGAAGCTCGCCTTCGGGTCCGACGGCATGCCCTTTGGCCCACTCTACGGGATTCACTGCGCCGTGAACGCCCCACACCCAGCTCAGAGAATCTCCGTAGAAGAAGCGATCCAAGCCTACACCCTTGGCGCAGCTTATGCGGCGTTTGAGGAGCAGCGATTAGGCTCTTTAGAGCCGGGCAAGCTCGCTGATTTCATCGTGCTCTCACAAGACCCCACTCGCGCCAAGAATATCTCTGAGATCACGGTCGAGAGGACGTACCTAGCGGGCCAGCGGGTCTTTGAGTATGATACGTAAACCATGAAAGCGATCATCCTCTGCGCCGGTGAGGGCACGCGGATGCGCCCGCTCACCTATACGGGCGCCAAGCACTTGATCCCCGTGGCCAATAAGCCCGTGATCTTCTATAGTATTGAAGCCGTAGTCCAAGCGGGGATCACGGAGCTAGGGATCGTCGTCAGCCCGCACCGCGAAGAAGAATTCAAACTCGCTTTAGGAGACGGCTCGCGCTGGGGCGTCACGATATCTTATATTGTGCAGCATCAACCCAAGGGGCTGGCCCATGCGGTCTCGTGCGCTCACGACTTTGTAGGCCGCGAGCCCTTCTTAGTCTACCTAGGAGACAACCTCTTAGAGAACGGCGTGACTGACTTTGTACGAGAGTTCGAGCGCAGTCGCGCCCATGCTTCGATTGTGCTCTACGAGGTCGAAGACCCGCGCAGCTTCGGGGTCGCTCAACTCCAAGACGGACAAATTATAAGAGTGATAGAGAAGCCCAAGGACCCCCCAAGCAACTTCGCCATCGTTGGGGTCTATCTCTTCGACGAGAAGATCTTCGAAGCTATTAGAGAGATCAAGCCGAGCTGGCGCGACGAGCTCGAGATTACCGACGCGATCCAAAGATTGATAGATAAGGGCTATCGCGTCACGCCCCATCTGGTGCAGGGGTGGTGGAAGGACGTGGGCAAGCCGCAAGATATGCTCCACGCCAACAGATTGCTCCTCGAGCGCATCCCGACCCAGATCGAAGGTGAGGTGGATCCTCGCTCTCAGATCACCGGGCGGGTGCAGGTTGCAGCAGGAGCCCAGATTAAAAACTCGGAGCTGCGCGGCCCACTGGTGATCGGCGAGGGCGCTGTCATCGAAGGTTCTTTTATTGGGCCGTTCACCGCTATAGGCCCGCGCGTCACTATTAGGGAGAGCGAGATCGAGTACAGCATCGTGATGGAGGGGTCTGTCATTGAGGGCATTGGGCGGATCGATCATAGCTTAATAGGGCGCAACGTCCAGATCAGCAGAAAGGATCGACGCCCCGAAGCCCTCAGCTTCGTGCTGGCCGACAACAGCCACATAAAGCTCATATGAAGGAGGTCCTATGAAGATCACGATCAGCGCTATTAAAGCCGACATCGGAGCCATCGCCGGGCATATCTGTCCCAGCCCCGGCGTCGTGAACGCCGTCGCGGAGTTCGTCAGGCAGCACGCCAAGGGACTGCTGATAGATTACTATATCGGCTACTGCGGCGATGATATTCACATCCTGATGACCCATCAGAAGGGGGTCGGAAGCAGGGAGATTCACGGTTTGGCGTGGGAGGCGTTCAAGGCTGGGACGGCCGTCGCTAAGGCCGAGGGGCTCTACGGAGCGGGCCAAGATCTACTGAAAGACAGTTTTTCTGGGAATGTGCGCGGGCTTGGCCCCGGCGTCGCCGAGATGGAGATCGAGGAGCGCCCTGCGGAACCGTTCTTGTTCTTCGCCGCTGACAAGACCGAGCCAGGGGCGTTCAACCTCCCGCTCTACTTGGCCTTTGCTGACCCCATGTACTCCCCGGGGCTTATCTTAAGCCCCACGCTCGCCGCAGGGTTCACGTTCACTATTATGGACGTCAACTACACCGAGGGCGACAGAGTTATTCAGCTGAACGCCCCCGAAGATCTCTACGACATCGCCGCGCTGTTGCGTGATAACCATCGCTTTGTGGTAGAGAGCATTCACTCGCGCAAGACCGGGGAGATCGCCGTCGCCTGCAGTACCACGCGGCTCCATAATATTGCTGGGAAATACGTGGGCAAAGACGACCCGGCGATGCTCGTGCGGGTGCAGTCGCAGTTCCCCGCGACCGGCGAAGTCCTAGCGCCCTTTGAGATCGGGCACTACGTCGCGGGCGACTGCCGAGGGAGCCACAACGTCCCGCTGATGCCGGTGAAGAAGAACAGCGCTATCGGGTATTTTGACGGTCCAGCGATGGTGCAGTGTCTTGGGTTCTCCATGAAGGAGGGCAAGCTGGGCACGCCCGTGGACATCTTCGATCACCCCTACTGGGACTGGGTGCGGGAGAAAGTAGCTCAGAAGATGAGCGAGATGCGTCGTCAGGGCTTTTCGGGGCCAGCGATGGTGGGCATGGAAGAACTCGAATACGGTGGGATCGCCGAGAGGTTGCACAGATTAGAAGAGAAGTTCTCGGTACGGAAATGAAGCTGGAGCCTGATGCTGAAGCATCAGGCTCAGGAGGTGAAAGCCTGCTGAAGGAGGCTAAGAGCGTGCTTCAGCACGCTTCCATCTTGCTCAGCCGGTGAATTCATTCACCGGGGCGGATAGCGAAAGTAAATGCACCACGATATCGAGCGCATTCTCTTCACAGAGTCTCAGATCGCGCAGCGGGTGCGCGAGCTGGGCCAGCAGATCTCGCGCGACTACGAGCAGCTCTTGGGCGAGAGGATCTTCCAAGAGCCCCCCATCGCCGTGGGGCTTTTGCGCGGCGCGGTCATCTTTCTCGCGGACCTGGCCCGCGCCATGCACATCCCCTTGGAGTACGACTTCATCGCCATCTCCAGCTATGGCATGTCGGACAAGCCAGGGGAACTCAAGCTGCTCAAAGACCTAGAACGCCCTGTCACAAGACGCCATGTGCTCATCGTTGAGGACATCGTGGACACCGGGCAGACCCTCGCCCATCTGCAAGATCTCCTGCGCGCCCGAGGTCCCGCCAGCGTGCGCATCTGCGCTCTGCTCGATAAGACCCCGCGCCGCGTCCGATCTGTGAAGCTTGATTATGTCGGATTCACTCTGACCGAAGACGCGTTCGTTGTGGGCTACGGGCTGGACTACGCCGAAAAGTACAGAAACCTGCCGTATATAGCAGCCCTGAAGAAGAGCGCCATCGCAACGTGAGTTCCGGTATGTCTTTCTACACCCTGGGCATCGAGACTTCTTGCGACGAGACCAGCGTGGCCGTGCTCAAAGACGAGCGCGATGTTCTCTCCAATATTGTCTACTCGCAGGCGCATCTGCACGAGAAGTACGGGGGCGTCGTCCCCGAGGTCGCCTCGCGCAATCATATTAAGAAACTCCCGTTTGTCGTCAAAGAAGCCCTCGATCAAGCCGGAATTGCTCTTTCGGAGATCTCGCTCGTAGGCGCGACCTACGGGCCAGGGCTGATCGGCCCGCTCTTGGTCGGGCTCTCCTATGCCAAAGCCGTCGCATACGCGCTGAAGAAGCCATTCGTCGGCGTCAATCATCTAGAGGGACATATCTTTGCGCACTATCTTGAAAACCCCGACGCGCCGCCACCCTTCTTAGCTCTGATCGTCTCCGGGGGACATACGATCCTCGCAGAGGTGCGCGCCTACGGCGAGTACGAGATCTTAGGCGAGACGCGCGACGACGCCGCCGGGGAAGCTTTCGATAAAGTTGGGAAACTCTTAGGCTTGGGCTATCCCGCTGGCGCAGCCTTGGACAGACTAGCGCGTCAGGGCGATCCCAAAGCCCTCGCGCTCCCTCGCCCGATGCTTGGCTCGGACTCTTTGGAGTTCAGCTTCGCCGGGCTTAAAACAGCGATGGTCTATTACTTGCGCGATCACCCTGACGCCGACAGGGCCGACGTCGCGGCGTCGTTCCAAGAGGCTGTGGTAGACGTCTTGGTGGAGAAGACGCTGCGCGCGGCGCAACAGCTTCATATTAAGAGAATAGTTGTCGTCGGCGGGGTGGCGGCAAACTCGCGCCTGCGCGAACGCTTACTTTCCCAGAAAAAGATTGAAGTCTTCTTCCCCACTATGGAGCTGTGCACCGACAACGCGGCGATGATCGCGGCGTGTGCAGCGTTTCGACACAGAGCGCTGGGGCAGAGCCACCCCTTGGACTTGGCCCCACAGCCGGGACTTAGTCTGTAAAGTTCAGCATCCGGCCAAAAAATCCCCGCGCACCTCGAGCACGTTCAGCTCCGTCACTTCTGCCGGCGTGCCCAAAAGCTCGCTCAAGCTCGGTCGCGTCCGCCCGCCATCCCCACAGACCAGCTCTTTGATATATAAGCCCCCCTCACAGTGAACAGTAATAAGAGCTTCTGTAGGGCTGAGCAGCTTGCCATCGATCTCCAGCACGCGTCGCGTGCGGACCAAGTCTGCTCGCCTATGGACCACCCGCGTCGGCGTGCGCTGCTCGATTGCTGCCCCGCGCAAGCGTTCTAGTGCCCCATACAACTGCTCAGACTTGATCGGCTCAGCAAAACGCACCCGCGCCTCGTAGACCTTCTCAGCTTCGAGGGTCTTCAATCGCTCGACGACAGCACCTTTGACAAATCGCAGGTCGCTCACCTCGACCTTCCCCGCAGCGCTCTCGTTGATCTCTGCTTGAAGCCTCTTCAGGTCGAGCGTGCGAACTTTTGGCTCCTTGATCTCGATGACGAAGGGGCGTCCAGGCCCTAACATCAGCGCGTCGATGTCTTCACGACCGGCGCCGTGAAACGCCGTGCCCGTGCCACGCGTCTCGCGCAGCAAGGGGGGGCTGATAAGCTCCTCGACGCTCTCTGGATAGGTCTTGCCCGTAAAGTTGCAGGCTGGGCAGCCGCGCCCGCGACACTGCCGACAGGGCCACTTCGTCTGAGGGATCGTCCGCACGAATTTCTTATAACGTCCGTAGATAAAGAGCGGGTTGATGCGCAGGGTGAGCTCGGACTTCTCAATGTCCATCAAGAGAACGACTTCCGGGTCGAGAAAATCCACAGAGACTGAGTAACCGCGCTCCGCGAGCAAAGCCCCAAAGAGCCGCCCGACTTCTCTATTGAATTCCTGCTTGAACGGCTCGCCCCGCAGCTCGTACTGCTCTTTGAGAGCTAGCTCAGCGCGCTCTATAGAGGGCGGGACGCGCGTGCCCATCAGATATGTGCGAAATTCTAGGCCCTCAACGGCCATCACCGCGCGCTCGGCCCACTGGCGCACTTGGGAGAAGACCCCGCCGCAGACGCGACAGCGCTGCTCGTTCTCGAGAAAGATATGCCCCTCCATGTTGAGCACGGTGCGCAGGGCGCGGCCGCGCTGCACGTTGCGCAGCCCCCGGCCCACCTGCGAAAACGCCCGCCCCAGACAGTGATCGCACAGATCCCCCTCAGTCAACAGCTGAAGCGCTTTCTCCACCAGAGCGGACATGTGACCTTGGCCCCCTCTCGGAAGCTTAGGTAGATTATATCTCATCGGAGGCCCGCCCTGACAGCGAGGTAGCGTGAAAAACGATTTCTCTCGTGTTCAGAGAAAAAAGCGTCAGCGCATCATAACGATAGGGTTGGCCTTTGTCGGGCTCTCGATAGTGCTCTTTGTTTGCACTCAGCTGGAGCCCCCAGCCCAGCCGGTCTCAAAAGCCGCGCTCGTCCCTCCTCTTCCTCCTCTTGACTCATCTGTGAGGAAGCTCCCAGAAGTCCGGGGGGTCTATCTGCCCGCACCTATCGCAGCGAACCCCAAAAAGCTCCAAGAGATCGTAGAAAACTCCCAGCGCCTTGGGTTCAACGCGCTGGTGATAGATATCAAGGACAATCACGGCACAGTAGCCTACAACACAAAAGTATCGTTGGCCCAGAAGATCGGGGCGCGTGTCGATCTTTTACAGCTCGACGAGCTTGTGCCCCATCTGAAGAAGCTGGGTTTTTACGTGATCGCCCGCCAAGTCGTCTTCTACGATCCCAAGCTTGCGAAGTATCTGGCCCTCACCCTTAGCCCCTCTCCCGTCCGTAAAGACGGGAGAGGGGTGGCCGCAGGGCTTGCCGAAGGCCGGGGTGAGGGCCCCTGGGTCTCCCCAGCGGATGAGCGTGTGCAAGAATATAATTTAGCTATTGCTGAGGAAGTCGCGTCGCTGGGCTTTGACGAGCTGCAGTTTGACTATATCCGCTGGCCCGACGGCGGGGCGTATAAGCCCATCTACGCTGAGCGCTACGAGGCTATCGAGAGATTCTTGCAGCGCGCCCACGAGAGACTGCATACAAAGATCGCGCTTTCCGCGGATGTCTTTGGGCGGACGCTGTGGGCTTGGAATCTCAAAAAGATAGATCCCATCGGGCAGCACTTGGAGACGTTCAGTACATTTCTTGACGTGCTCTCGCCGATGGTCTACCCCTCGCACTACGAGACGGAGGAGCTGCGCTCTGATCCCTATGGCACGGTGAAAAGAGCTTTAGAGAGCGGGCTGAAGCGCCAGCTGCGATTACGGCCATTCTTGCAAGCGTTTGCGATGCGCATTCCCGATAATATGAGTTATGGGCGTTACATTCGGGAGCAGGTCCGGGCGGTGCGGGAATTGGGGCTGGGAAGCTATCTCTTCTGGAACCCCAAGGGCGATTACACCGCCCTGTGGAGCGCCTTCCAAGAAAAATCTCCATACTAATACCCCCTCTTGACAGTTGAGGGGACTTTATGCTATCTTTAAGAACACAAGGAGTACGAGGTCATGCGCAAGAAACGATGGCTGGGATTGCTCTTTCTCTTGTCTGCAGCAGGGTTATTGCTGGGGCAATACCCTGTCAATAGCCAGCAAGCCCCCCTCGATCCGAACAAAGCCGAGCAGATCTTCCAAGAGCTCAAAGGGCTTATTCTCACGGCGACTGATGTCAATGAAGTCATGATCGGGCCTCAATGGCTCCTGACGCCCCCCTGGTTCCAACCCTGGACGTGGTCACTCCAAGCTACAGGGCGACTTGAAGCCCAACGCGAAGAGCGTTTGGGCAACCCCATCAGCACCGCAGCGGTCTTCCAAAAGCGTGGCCGCACTCGCGAAGAGGCCATTCGCCTCACGGCTGTCTTGCTCTACTATCCCAACGAAGAGAGCGCGGAACAGCTCTTCGCGGCTGGCCCCCCAGAGATCATCGGCTTTGGTACCCCTAGGGATCTGCCCTCTGAGATAGTCGCTTCTTTACAAGAAGCCCTGAAAGGCTGGGTCGATCAAGTTCTTATTTATAAGTATGATCCTGACGAGTTCGCGCTGGCCTTCAGCAAGTACGTGGTGCGCAGGGTCGAGGTCGACGTCCCTCTGCGCCCCGAAAAGTTCTTCATGCTCGAGCAGGGGATGATCGTCGGGGCGTTTCGCAGCCCGGTGCTCTCCCTGGAGGAGCGCGCCAAGCCCGAAGCAGACCAGCTCAAAATCGTAACAGATCGTTTTACAGCCCTAACGCGCCGACAGCTCGAGCGGTTAGAGCGTGGGCCTGTCGGCTTGAGGAGGTGATCTGCTCTTCCCACGGCGTAAGATAAAGACCGATCCCCTGACCTATGATTCTTTCAAAAGGAGGTTGCAACATGAAGAGAATTCTCAGTCTTTTCGTGGTAATTGCAGCACTTGGTTTAGTGACGGGTTCAGCTGGGCCTCTCGCCACGGCTCAGCAGGCCCAACCGATCCCCAGCGCCAACGACGACGTGCGCATCGTAGCGGGGTTGCTGCTCGCTCAAGAGTTGCTTGATATTGCCTCTAGGACAGGCGTCATCCCTGAAGGGATGGTCAAGCTCGCTACCCAACCAATCCAAGACAGGGATCCCAAGTGGGATGGGAGTGGTCTCACTTCTCCAGCTCGGGCGGCAGCAGGCACAACAGGCTTGGCTCGCGGTGAAGTGCTGCTGGCACCTGCGACCAAAGAATTCCAAGTCACACCTACAACCAAGATCAGAAATCCTTTGTTGCAGCGAGCTGGTGCCGCTCAAAATAATATGTTGAATACGGTCTACAAAGCGATGGCCGAGGCTGAAGCTGCTGGCCAGATGGAGCTGGCTTATGCCTTGGCGTCGATCTACCTTACGAACGGGCTGTTTAACTTCTTCAATCGCGGTGTGGACAATGGACTCAGTCGCCTGAGAAGCTGTCTAGAAGGACAAGATGTCAGCCTTGAAATCAGCGATCCCAGCACAGGGAGGACTGCAACCTTTCTAGTAGAATGCAGCAAGTATGCGGCATTGCGAGCGGTCATTGCGACAGAAGTCGCTCCTGGGGCTTATTCCTTCCTCGGCCCCTTGATCGATCTGGGGTGCAATGAACTCTTGGAGTTGGCAATCGACGCGAAGCAACTTGGCTTGAAAGCCGGTTTGAAGTTGGCCGCAGCTCGCGCATATGTGCAAGGGGTTCAGGTATTCGCCGGCGTCTTTGGCGACTGCATAGCCCCCGATGCCGCTACACTCATTGAAGCAGCCAAACAAGCGAAGGCGAATAACCAGCGGGAGCTGCTTGAGGAGATCGTAGGGTATGACTACCAAGTCTACCAAGATGCTGAAGGCTCTTCGATTGAGATATACTCATCGCTAGCTAAGCAACGTGGGCTGGCTAAGGCCCTCGAGGACGCAGACGCAGCGACCTTGGAGCAGTTCGCTCAAGATACCAATGAACTAGAGATCGGCCTTGCAGCGTGGTATACCCTTGGAGAGCGCTGGGCAGACAAACCTGAGGCTGAGCTGCGAACGCTGATGGAGAATGGCCCAACTCCTGCTGTGCGCCGCGCCGCGACCAAGGCCCTGTTGATTCAATTAGGTCGCGCCTTCGACGTCCAGTGCTTGCAGAACTTGGCCAACGGCCAGGAGTGCAAGTAGTCCTTAAAGGGAAAAGTAAAAAGAGCCCTGCTGAGTTGCTTGAGCTCAGCAGGGCTCTTTCTTTTAGCGCCCTTGAGTCGAGAACGGATCGGTCGCGTCGCGCAGCGCATCGCCCATAAAGTTAAACGCCAGCACAGCAATGATAATAAAGAACCCCGGAATCATCAGCCACGGGTGATACGTCAGATTGGTGATCGTGCTGTCCGTAAATTGATTCAAGAGTTGCCCCCAACTCGTCATCGGATCGCGAATCCCAAACCCCAGAAAGCTCAACGACGCCTCAGCTAAGATCAGCCCGGGGATGCCCAGCGTCGCGCTGACGATGAGATAACTGAGCGTGTTGGGCAAGAGATGCTTGAAGATGATACGGCCGTTGCTTGCTCCCATCGCCTTGGCAGCGAGAGCAAACTCTTGCTCGCGCAAGACTAAGAAGAGCCCGCGCAGCGCCCGCGCCGTGCCCCCCCAGCCCAAGATAGACAGAATCATAATAATCAATAAGAACGAGATCGCCGGCGGCAGACCCGGCGGCAGGATCGCCGCTAAGGCTAAAAGCAAGGGCAACCCCGGAAATGAGTTCAAGACCTCGATCATCCTCTGGATGAAATTGTCCCAGCCGCCGCCAAAGTACCCAGAAATCCCGCCAAAGACAATAGCTAACGTTAAGCTGATCGCTAACGCTAACGGCCCCACGGAGAGTGAGACCCACCCCCCAATCAGCGTGCGCGAGAAGAGATCGCGCCCGACGTCGTCGGTGCCAAAGAGAAAGATCTGCCCAGGGGAATTGGGATCGCGCTCGCCCGTGCCAAACAGATGAATATCCGTGGGAATGAGCCAGAAGAGCCTGTAGGGGTCGCCCTTGACGAAGAATTTGATGGGGTAAACTTGCTCAGGATTCTCCCGATAGATCCACCGCCCTCGAGGGTCGCGCTCACGGGAAAGACCATAGACGAAGGGCCAGCTCAAGCGCCCGTCCTTATCGAAGAAGTGGATCTTTGTGGGCGGGGCGTAGGCAAAGCGTCGGCGCTGCGTCGCATAATCATAGGGGCTGAGAAAATGAGAGAAGAGCGTCAGCACTATTAAGAGAATGATGACTACTCCGCCTAGAGCTCCCAGCTTATGGCGGCGGAAGCGGCGCCAGATGAGCCGCCCCTGACTGAGAGGTCTGTCAGTCATAGCGTATCCGCGGGTCCACCCACGCCAGCAGAATATCTGCGAGGAGATTTCCCAACAGAAGGAAGATGGCAAAGAACATCAAAAGCGTTTGCACCAAGTAATCGTCATATGCCCGCAAAGCATCATAAAAGAGTCTTTCGACTGTAGGGAAGTTGAGCACGATTGCCGTGATGAGTGCGCCGCCGATCAGCCCCGGCAGGCTCTGTCCAAAGATGCTGATCATCACATTGAGGGCATTGCGCACGGCATGCTTATAGATGACGACGCGCTCGCTGAGGCCCTTGGCGCGCGCGGTCATAATGTACTGGGACCCCAGGATATCGAGCATCTGCCCGCGCATGATGCGCATCAGCCCGGCAATCGAAGACCCCCCGATCACCAAGACCGCCGGCCACAGATGCCAGAGATAATCGAGCCATTTTCGCAAAGACCACTCCCACGGCCAGGGCGATCCCCCCATGTGCTCTTGAACAAACAGCCCGCCCACCGATGCCCCCGGGTTGCCCGGACAGAAGAACTGCCAGCCCCAGCTGCACAGCGTCGGCGTGAGCCAGACGACCAGCCAGTACATCAAGACCAAAGCCAAGAAGAAATTGGGGATGGAAAGCCCCGCAAACCCCAAGAGCGTAAAGATCGTGTCCCCAATAGAATATTGTCGCGTCGCCGCGTAAATCCCTAGCGGCAGCGAGATCAGCCAGGCAAACAGAAACGTGGGGATGGTGACTAAGAGCGTGAGGGGCAGGCGCTCCCAAAAGAGCGTGGAGACCGGTTGATTGGTCTCGAACGAGAACCCGAAATCCGGGTTCCAATGGATGAACGGAAACTGAGCGCTCACCGACCAGACCCTCCAGCGTTGCCCCGTTGTAGGATCGGTGCTGTCGCTGCTGAAGAGAATCCCTTTGAGCCAGCGCCAGTATCGTTCCAGACAGCCGCTCCATTGCCCTTGTAAGGGCTCGCAGGGCTCCTCTAGCCCCAAGTGCTTGGCGATGTTCTGCAGGGTCTCTTGGGAGATGCGCTCGTTGAGCTTATATTTTGTCAGGAAGTCGCCTGGGGCCAGCTGCACGACCAAGAACGCCACGATGGAGATGACGAGCATCGTCGGGATCATGTAGATCAGGCGGCGCACGATGTAGCTCAGCATAGATAGCCCCTTGTGGCCCTCATCCTGCCCCGCGGGCATCCCAAGCCCCCTTCACCCCCCTCTTTCCCCTCACCCCTCCACCCCTCTCCCTCAGAGGGGAGAGGGGTCGGGGGTGAGGGTCTTATCTTCCTGCCCGACGCTGCTCGTCCTTCCACCACAGCATATCGGCGAAGAAGAGCACACCGAAGTTGGGCTTAAAATTCTCGTTATTGCCCAAATCGGCCTTGCTCGCGTAGAGGAACTGCTGATTGACCAGATAGATATAGGGCAGATTCTCCGAGACGATCTTCTGAAACTCTGCATAGATGCGCTTCACTTCGTCCTCCTCGAAGGTCGTCGCCCCAAGATCGAAGAGCTCATCGACCCGCTTCTCCCAAGCTGGAGGATTGTCCTTGGACGAGTAGCGCCAGAAGTGCAACCTCCCGTTGGTCTTCCAGACGTTGCTCCCGTTGTTGGGCTCTGGGCTTCCTGTGAGCCCCAGGACCATCGCTTCGAACGTACTCGTCGTCAGTTGGTTGATCAGGGCGTTGAAGTCCACGGGGCGAGCGTTGGCCTTGACCCCGATCTTGGCGAAGTCGTCCACTAAGAGCGAGACGATCTTCTCGCGAATCTGATTGCCCGAGTTGGTCACCAAGGTGAACTCCAGCTCACGGTCCTTCTCTGGGCCAAAGAGCCCAAGATCGCTAGGGCGGTCCTCAGGGTTGGCGAATTTGGTGAGAAACTCGTCGGTGATGTTCCGGATGCCGTCCCCATCCGTATCTTTGAGCCCGATCTCGTCGAGCATCCGCGCTGCTTTGTCGAGATCGTATTCGTACTTGGTGAACGACTCGCTCTTGTCGTAGTAGGGCGAGGGCATGCTGACGGGGCTCCACTGGGGGAACGCTAGGCCGTTATAGATATTCTCGATGATCGACTCTTTATCGACGGCGTGGGCTATGGCCCGTCGGAACTGGACGTGACGAAAGACGGCTTGCAGCGCCTTATAGAAGGGCTTCTCTGGGGCAACTTTCTCGACGTCCTGGTTGAAGGCCAGATAGGTCTCCCCAAAGAGCGGGCCGCCCTTGAGCAGCTTGCGGTTGTTGACAAAATCGAAACAGATCGTCTTGTCGGCCAACTCGCGGCAGTCGTTTGCTAAATCTTTAATGGCTTCCATCAGCAGGGGCCAGTCGGTGGGCCGCGGCCCAAAGGCGTCGATCTCTCCTGCTTTGAACTTCAAGAACGCGGTATCTTGATTGGGCACGATGAGAAAGACAAACTGATCGAAGTAGGGCAACTGCACCCCGTTGGGGTCGACTTTCCAATAGTAGGGGTTGCGCTCGAGGATAACTTGCTGGTCCACATCGTAGCGCACGAAGCGATACGGCCCCAGGCCGACAAACTCGCTGGCGGGCGTGCCCAAGCTCCAGGTGTTATTAAAGAGCTCTGGGGAGACGCCGGCCCACTTGCCCGCCTCGGCTTGCTCGAGCACTTTCTGGGCGTTGTCCATAGCACGCTGCAACGCTTCGATCAGCTCGGCCTGCTCCTCCGTAAGGGCCATCTGCAACGCTTCTAGAGATTCCTTCAGGGAGCTGACGATATCCCGCACACGATCAGTCTGTTGCCCCAGCACCGCGTCACTGAGTGCCCCAAGCCCTCGATCGAGCTCTGCTACTCTCTCCGAAGAGACCCCTTGCAAGCCCTGACGGTTGTCTTCAATGACTTTCTTGAGGCCCTCCAAGTACCCCGCAGCGCCGGGGTTGAGCTTGGCCACCTTGTCGGCCAACTTGAACTTGGGCAGGATTTCAAACCCTAGCGAGTTCAAGATGGGCCGGAAGGGCTTGGGCATGATGACTTTTACGGTCTCGTCGTCAATCTTGACGAACTCCAAGGGCTTGCCCTCGACATAGAGCAGATCCCTCCCAGCAGAGTTCACCTCAGGGTTGAGATGGAGATCGTTATAAGTGAAGATCACGTCATCGGCAGTAAAGCAGCAGGTCCCGTCGGACCAGCGGACGCCTCGACGCAGGTGCAGAGTAACTTCTTTTCTGTCGTCGGAGATCTCCCACGCGACGGCCAGTCCCGGCGCCGGGGTGTAGTCCTCCCAGCGGGTCTCGATCAACCCGGCGTGCATCAAGCTGGTTATATCTGTCGAACTTGCCTCCTGGGCGATGACGGGGTTGAGCGTCTTGGGCCCGCTGATGGTACTGACGACGATCTTGCCGCCGGGGAGACCCGGCTCACTCATGCCCTCAGCAACGCTGACGACCTTGGCATCGGTCGGGAGGACACCGCCGCGCGAGGGCTGTGGCTCAATCACCCTGAGCTCGATCTTCTGTCCAGCCAGTTCAACTGTCTTCGGTCCAGCCGTGGCAAACCCGCGAATTTGAAAGTGCAGATGGCGCGTCTCGTTCGGGCCGACTTGGGCTCTTTGCGCCCCCAGCCGTTCGCCGTCGAGCACGAGCGCTACATCTTCGGAAGCTTCGTTCGTCCCGGGGTTATACAGATAGATATTGAACGCGACCGTTCCGTCCTTGGTGACAAGACGGTTGCTGGGGTAGACCTCAATACGGGTGATCTGCAGTGTGCCGATAGTGCCGAGCTCGCTGTGGGCTTTCTTCTCAGGCTCTTTGGCTTTCTCTTCTTGCTCTTTTCTCTCGGCCTCGCGCCTCTCTTGCTCTTCTGTAGTCTCTTGTTGCTTGACTTCCGGCGGCTTCACCCCCGGCGGCACCCCTTGACACCCGCTTAAGAATCCCAATAGAAAACCGACCCCGATGCACAGACCAAACGCTACTATGATCTTTCTCATGTTCTCGTCTCCCTTGGTTTTATTATATCTCACAGGCGGCGGCTGCGCCCATACTGCGCCATCCCCACGAGCCCTGCTATCAAGCCGATGAGCGAGACCGCATAGGAGAAGAAGCTCAGGGCAAAGCTGGGTTCTAGAACTCTAATGACCATGAGAAACGGCAAGAGAGCCCCCAGCAGTAGCAGCACCAACGCCAAGACGATGAGCCGCAAGGGTGTGAATCTCATCGGCGATAGAGCCAACACTCGACGGAATGCCCCGCAGAGGGCTCGAACTCCGGAGGTACTTCCTTCTCGCACAGCCCAGCGATGAACGCGGGGCAGCGCGGATGAAACCGACAGCCCGAGGGGGGATTGACCAAGCTAGGCGGCTCCCCTGGCGGGATCTTCTTGAGCGTCTTGGCATTGGCCGGATCGGGATCAGGGATCGCCGCCAGCAGGGCCTGGGTGTAGGGATGCAACGGGTTCTGCAATAACTCATTGACCGGGGCTTTTTCGATGAGCTTCCCCGCGTACATCACGAAGATCCGTTCCGCAAAATAGCGCACCGTCGAGAGGTCGTGCGTAATATAGATAACAGTTAAGTTATGGGAGCGCTGCAGCCCGCGCAATAGTTCGAGAATCTCGACGCGCACCGAGGCGTCGAGCATCGAGACCGGCTCGTCAGCTACGATAAATTTGGGGCGCAAGATCATAGCTCGGGCGATCACCAGGCGCTGCTGCTGCCCCCCAGAGAGCTGATGCGGAAATTTTGAGAGAAAATCCTCCACAGGGGTGAGCTTCACTTCTTCCAAGGCCTCCCGGATGTGCTGCTCTCGCTCTGTCTTGCTCCCCACTTTATTGATTAACAACGGTTCTTCTAAGATGCGGCGGACAGTCATAAATGGCGGCAGCGCCCCATAGGGATCCTGTTGCACGTAACCGACCTGCGGACGGTACCATCGCAGGTCCCCATTCAGAGGGCGCCCCTCGAAGAGCACCGTGCCCTTGGTGGGACGATACAGCCCTAAGAGAGTCCGAGCGAGCGTCGATTTCCCGCAGCCGCTCTCTCCAACAACCGCGATCGCCTCGCCACGACGCACCTCGAAGTTCACCCCATCGACAGCGCGAACGATGCCCGCACGCCCAAACGCACCACGACGCAGCTCAAAGTGCGTATGCAAATCCTTCACCGATAATAAGATCTCGTTAGGCATATATTTATCTATACAGCCAGCACTTGACGAGCCGTCCCTCCTTGGTCTGGACCATAGGCGGCTCTTGCTCGCATTGGGAGAACCTGTGAGGGCAGCGCGCGGCAAAGCGACACCCCTTAGGAGGGTTGATCAAGCTTGGCGGACGCCCCGCGATGAAGTCGAGCTGGCGCTCCTCGCGCAGCCTGGGGACGCTGGCCATCAGCTTCTGCGAATACGGATGCAACGGGTTGGGATAGAACTCCTCCGCTGTGCCCCACTCGACCAACTGCCCCGCATACATAATCGCGACGTAATCAGCCAACTCGCTCGATGTAGCAATGTCGTGCGTGATCAGGAAGAAGCTCTTGTGGAACTCTCTCTTGATTCCCTTGAGGGCGTTCATGATATTGGCTTGGGTAAGCACGTCGAGAGCCGAGGTCGGCTCATCGAGGATGATCAGATCGGGGTTGGTCACCAAGGCCATGGCGATCACAGCGCGCTGGCGCATCCCCCCGCTGAGCTCAAAGGCGTAGCGCTGCAAAAAATCCGTAGGAACGCCAACGATCTGCGCGGCTTCGCGCGCCCGCGCCCAGGCCTCCTTCTTGTCCATCCCCTTGTGCACGATCAACGGCTCGGCAATCTGATCGCCAACTTTCAGAACGGGATTGAGGGAGTTCATCGCCGCTTGGGAAACGAGAGAGATCTTCGACCAGCGCACCTCCCTACGAAAGCGCTCCTCGCTCCAGGACATCACGTCGACGCCGTCGAGCTCTACCCGCCCCCTGTAGGTGTGCACATTGCGCGGCAGCAGCCGCAAAACCGCGCGAGCTAGCGAAGTCTTCCCGCAGCCAGACTCCCCCAAAATCGCCAAGGCTTGGTGGCGATCTAAGACGAAACTCACCCCGTCGACGGCCTGCACGACCCCCGCAGTCGTGCGAAAGTACAGGGTGAGGTCTTCCACCCGCAGCAGCGGGCTGGCCCGCCCCTGCCCCGTCGCCACCCGATTCTGAACTTCTGTCTGCTCTCTCATAGCTCCCTTAATCTGGGATTAAAGATGCGATCCAGCGCAAACCCCAACAGCGAAAACCCCAAGGCCGTGAACATCAATAACACCGAAGGGCTGAGCACCCAATAGTAATAGCCCTTATAGAGCGCACCGTTGTTGGAGGCGTCGTTGAGGACCTTCCCCCAGGTGGGCAGCACCGGGTCGCCCAAACCCAAAAAGCCCAGCGACGCTTCTAAAAAGACCAACCCCGGGATGAGCGTGACAAACCCTGGCACGAGGATCGGGATGACCCGCGGAGCCATATACCGCACGATGATGCGCAGGTTGCTCGCCCCATACGCCCGCGCCGCCTCAATGTACGGCGATTCTTTGATCTGCAAGAAGATCGCCCGATAGACTTTAATCCCCGCGGTGAAGATCGACAGCAGCGTGATGACGACCATCATCACCCAGATGCTGCGGGAGTAGAAGGTCCCGATGATAATCAAGATGGGCAAAGTCGGAAGAATAATATTGACTTCGGTGATGCGTTGGATGAGCCCATCGACCCAGCGGCCGTACCACGCCCCGATCGCCGCGATAATGAGCGTAGTCAAGCTCGTCCCCACAGCCACGATAAACCCGAACGCTAACGCCACCGGAGCCCCCCACAAGAGCGCCACCATCAGATCACGACGCTTATGGTCTGTGCCCGACAGACCATAGACCTTGCCATAGACGATGAGCTTGGCGTCTATATCTGAGTTCTCCTCAAAGAGCGTGCCTTCCAGGCGCAGCTCATACCGTCCGCGCAGGGGGGACTGACGGCTCGAAGAGACAAAGAGCCCCACCTCAGGAGGCCGCCCCCCCAAGCGCCGCTCCAGTCTCGTATCTTGGGAGATATTGTATCGTTCGCTCCCTTTGAGCTTGCGCTCGCCTAGAGAGATCTCCCTGCCGTCGGGGGTGCGCCAGCGCAGCGCCACATACGGCAGAAGCTCGGCATATTTTGAGTCAAAAAAGAGCGTGATCTCCGAAGGGAAGTCGTCATAGCGATAGTCGAACGCCAACGATATGCTGACGGTCTTGTCCGAGCGCGTCTTCGACGCCTTCAGGCGGTGGACTGCCGTCTCCGTCGGCGAGGGCTTGACGAAGGACTCTCGTGTGCTGACGACGATCGTCTCTGGGAGTTTCTTAGCAGTGAAGAGATTGAGCCAAGCCGGCTGGGCGTAACGGGGGCTCTCTTGCCAGATGTCTTCGCCGCCGCGCCAGAGCCGGATCGCCTCGTCATAGGGCAGAATCACTACGGCAACGAGAGCTAAGATGATCAGCGCTGCGATGATCCCCAGCCCCACCAGAGCCGAGGGGTATTGGCGCAGCTGGCGCAACCCGCTGCGGATGGCGCTCACACCACACCACCTTCTGCTCCGACCTTCACCCGCGGGTCCACCAGCGCGTAGATGATATCGAGCAAAAAGACGGTCAACGCCAACAGATACGCATAGATCACCGTCGAGGCGATGATGACCGGGGTGTCATAGAGGCCGATGGCTTGGAAGGTCAGGCGCCCGATCCCCGGCCAATTGAAGACCGTCTCTAAGATGATAGCGCCGCCCCACAGCCCAATGAGCAAGAACGCAAACTGCGTAATAATCGTGGGCAGGGTCGGGCGCAGAATATAGCGTCGCTCGATGATCCCCGAGGGCAACCCCTTGGCCCGCGCCATCTCGACGTAGTCTTCACTGGCAAAGATAAGAAAGAACGTGCGGCGCGAGTAGATCGCGAGGAAGGCCGAGCTGAGCCACAGGGCTACCGTGGGCAAGATCATGTGTTTGAGGACGCTGAGCGCGTACTGCCCTACCTCTTTGGGGGGCGGCGCATCGACCATGCCGCCAAAGGGCAAGACCTTCAGCAACGACGCAAAAATCAGAATGAGAAAGATCCCGTAGAACCAGGCAGGGGCGGCCGACGTGGGGGTCATGGCGATCACGAATCTGTCCCAAAAACCCCCATAGCGCCGCGAGAGCCACAGCCCCGCAAAGAGCGACCCGAAGAAGAGCAAGAGATTCGCTGTGCCAAAGAGCAACAGCGTCGCGGGCAGACGCTCTAGCAGAATGAGCCGAACCTGACGGGACCCAGAGTCACTCGAAAGCTGTTCTGCACGGCCCAAACTCAAGGTGAGCGCATCCCACAAATAAGAGAAGCTGCGCACGATGAAGGGCTTATCCAGCCCTAGTCTCTTCTCTTCGAGTTCGATGCGTTGCTCGATGATGCGGCGCAACTCACTGGGCGGGAGGGTCTGCAAAGTCGGATCCCCCAAGACGGCAGCCCCCACGGCCTCACGGATCTGGGCCTTGCGAATCTGGTCGACGTAGCCGCCCATGTTGGCGATGAGCACGGCCAAATAGACCCCAACGACGACCGTGAGCGCCAGGGCCACTACGCGGTAGCCCGTATAAGTGAGAACGCGTCGGATTGTCTCGGCCATTACTGCACCGTAACGAAGGTGACCTCCGCAGACGAGGGGATGCTGACCAGCTTCGAGACCACGATCACTTCGAGACGGTTGGCCCCGACAGCAAGCTGAGCCGTCTGCTCCGGGCTGAGCACGACTTGCCACAGCCCGTCCCTAACTGCTTGGGCTTCGCCCATCAGGGCGAGTTGGCCCTGGGCATCAAAGACCAAGAACTTCACAAAATCTATATCGGCGACGGCATAGGGCTCGCCCTTGAACGTTACTTCAATATTGAACGTTTCGGAGCCTCCGATCTGGACCTGCATGGGCCCTAAGATCTCGACTTCAGCGATCCGCGGCTCGCTGAAGCGCAGCCATTTGTCAGGAGGATCGGGGAAGTCCGCAAATCGCTTGATCACGATGTTCTTCTCTACGGGGTAGACGGAGTCGAGATAGAACGGCCCATTGCCGACCCAGAAGTGCTTATGAGCGGTGTACCATTCGCCAAGAAGCCGATAGCGCTCTTTGGCTTCCTCAGGGGTGATGAACTCTCGGAGCACGTTCTCATAGGGGATGAAGCTCTGTTCTAACGCTTGGGCGCGATATTTCTCTAAGATCGCCAGCGCCGGCCCGGCGATGTAGTTGGCTCGCTCGACTTTGAGCTTATCCGACTTGGCTGCGGAGAAGGCGAGCTCCTTGTTCTGTTCAGCTAAGATCCCGATAGCGAAGCCCTGAAGCGGGGTCGAGGTGAAGAGATAATCAGCCCGCGACGAGGCGATCCACTCCGCATCGGGGTAGAAGAGATCGCTGTAGACCTCGACGATGAGCGGATCTTTCTGAATGATCTTCAAGCCGCGGAAGTGGCGCATGAACGACTCAAACGCCGAGACGGCGGCTTCATCATAGATGGGGCTTTCGGGCTTGGCTCGCTCAAACGTGAGAATGAAGCTGAGCACCCCGTCTGCTAGAGAGACCCTCGAGCCGTCGTGCCACTTCATTTGGAAGAGATTTTCGTCATAATAGACGACGGTCTTGGTCTTCGCTGTCACGCCGTCGGGATACTTCTCCCCAACGGTGATGAATCGCTGATTGACCGGGTCCCAGTCGGCCCAGGCGTCTTGGGGGACTGTGATCTCCGGGAGGAATTCCAGCTTCAGCCAGTCCAGGGTCCGACTGACGGGGATACCCTCTTGAACGTAGACATCCACGAACTTGACGCGCTGGGGCCAATAGAGCCCGGTGTAGGGATCGGGAAGGGTAGCGCCATCGAGCGTCGCGCGAATGATCATCGTGTCGAAGATCCAGTTGGTGCCGGCGACGGGGTTCCACGGCTCGGTCATCAAGCTGGGCACGCCCCAGACGAGCCTCTCAGCCTGTCGGCCCTCGACGCGCAGCGTGAGCGGCCACAACGCCGAGCCGGACATCCCGCCGGCCAAGTCCGACGCCAAGCGCACTTCAGCGCGCCGCGCCCAGATGTCGATCTGATCGACCAGCCAGATTCGCGCTGAATCCTTCATAGCAAGACGCAGCGCCTTCTCCATCAGCTCTTGGCGCTCTTGGATGTCTTTGTAATCGCGCCGCCCCAGACGGTCAGAGACTTCGTCGAACTCCGGATCGGGCTTATACGCCTGCCAGAGCGGGTCAGGACGCCCTCGAGGGGTGTAGTAGAAGTTAAAGTTGCCCGCCAAGTCTCGATTGACGACTATTGAGACCCAGCCCCCGGTGTACAGGTGCCACTTGCCGTCGGCGGGGTCGCTGCCGATCCAGATCGGCGAGGCCTCTTGAGCCGTCTTGTACTGACGATCTACCGTGAACCCCAGATCTTCTAACAGCGTCGCGACGTAGTCGCCGACCTCGCGACGCTTGTCCTCCGTGCGAATGAGAAAGATCAGCTTGACCGGCTCGTTATTATAGTACCATCTGTTATCGCGCCATTCTGCGCCAAGCTTCTGCATCTCCTCGGTGATCACGGTCTTGGCTTTTTCGGGGTTATAGGCGTAGTACGCTTCGAGTGCCTTGGCGACATGGGCTAGGCGGGCGTAGTCTGGGAAAGCCGTGTTGATGGGCAGATATCTGGGGACAGCCAGGCCGCCGTAGATCTCCTGGGCGATATAGCTTCTGTCGACGAGCCAGTTGAGGGCTTCGCGGATCGCTGGGACGGAGAAGGGGTTGAGCGCTCCGGTCTTAAAGGTCGGCCCGACAGGGTTGAGTGTCAACTCTGCAGACCCGCCGTAAGAAGTCTCGTACCCCAAAGCGGGCGAAGTCTTCACCTTGCGGGCCAGCTCCGCATCGCGGATGCCAAAGGCATACAGGTCGAGCTGCCCTGCCTGGAGCATATCGAGCACTTTCGCCTGGTCGGGCTCCTGGACGAAGACCACTTCGGTGATGAGCCCCGGAGGTGGACTGACCTGAGGCTGTTCGATCTCGCTAGGCGGAGTTTCGGGTGTTTCGGTCAGAGTTAAAGCTTCCTGAGGCGGTGGTGTCGGCTCGGTTATGGGTGGTTGTGGGGATGGTTGCGTAGGCGGTGGTGTGGGCGGCTGGGCGGTCTGCGACGGGGGCGGCGACGGTTGTTCGGTCACTGGTGGGGGCGATGGTTGAGGGCGCTGCCACGGCTGGGCGATCAACAGCATCGCCACCCCGATGACGATCAGCACCCCGATAGTCAACCAAATTCGGCCTTTCTCTGTCATGAGCATCTTCCTCCTTCTGTAAGCCTAGCATATTGGGCCGGACAAATTCAAATCCATCCACCCTCACCCCCAGCCCCTCTCCCCTCTGAGGGAGAGGGGAGCAGGGGTGAGGGAGTTCATCAGCGCTACACGGCTTTGTGCACCTTGCCGGCCTTCAGACATCGCGTGCAGACCGTGATACGCATAGTGCGGCCGTTGACGACGGCTCTCACGGTCTGGAGATTGGGCTTGAACGTCCGATTGTTGCGATTGCCAGCGAAGCTCACTTGGTTTCCAAATCGTGTCGTCTTGCCACAGATCGCGCATGCGGGCATAGCGTCTTCACCTCTGCAGAGTATTGAGATTGTATTATCGCAAAAAATCGGGCCTCTCGCAAGGCAGTACGAGAGATAGAGATTTGACTACCCCCCCCAAAGTGTATAACTTATATCGACAACAAGGAGGCAGATAAAAAGAAGACCAGTCACCCGCTTGGAGGAGGTTGATGGTGATGAGAGGTCTAGGGCTTGCATTACTCTATAGTATTCTCTTGATCGCTCTTCCTGTCGCTGCCGCGCCCATCTCTGGGGAAGCGAGCTTCGATCTGGTCATGCGCTCCGCGACCTGCGGCATCGATGCCGATGGCGATACGTTCGTCGACGAAGATCCCCCAAACGGCAGTGACGACGACGGAGATACGCTCGTCGACGAAGACGACTGCTCGAAAGTCGATCTGAGCGCTTTCAAGTTCGAGTCGGACGTCCTGGTGAGCCTAACGATCAGCGGGCTAGAGATCACCAGCACTTCCGTGCTCACCTTCAAGGGCTTGGAGTACCAAGCGTTCCGTTTCGCCATGACCATCGGGGCGCTCTCGTTTAGCGATATTATCGTCTTTGCTCCCAGCATCACCGAGATCGCCCTGGTGCGCAACGCGAGCAGCCTGAGCGTGCGCTCCTGTATTTTCGACTCTGCGCCGGGGAGCATCAGCCCGCCGTTTCGCAGCTGCCCGCTCTTCGACAGCCGCCTCTATTGGCTCCTGGAGGGCGACGGCTTCTATCACCCCGCGGTAGCGAATCTCATTCTCGCGCAGATCTTCGACGACGGCGGGATGCTCCAACCCAGGACATTGACGCTGCGCAAGAAGGTCGCCGATCTGGCGTTCACTGTCGCAGGGATGACGGTGCGCACCCGCGCGCTCTTCGCAAACTTAGGCAGCGTGTCCGTTCCGGATTTTCGGGTTGGGCTTGTGCTGGGGCTTGAGGGCCAGACGGTGAGCGGCATCTTCATTCGCAGCGAGACGTGGATCGGCGCACGCCAGGGCTTGGAGTGCTTTGCCGAGTGCAAGCCCCTCGAGCGCCTCTATTTAGGAATCGTCACCGATGAGTTCTCGTTCCAAGAAGAGAAGCTCTTCGTGCGCAACGTAAAGTTTCTCGGTCTGACTTTTCACTTTCTCCTTGAAGTGGGCGACGTCTGCGCCGAGGATTTTCTCTGCTATGCCGAAATGAACACGGTGATTCCCATTCAGCCGCTTGGTCTAGAGCTGAACAATATCCTGCGATTTGGCCCAGGGGTGCACGAGCACTTCGACGTCCTGAGCACGACGCTGCGCTTTGGGGACGCATCGGTCTTGGCGCTCTGGTATTTTTACCCGCGCACAGGCTCATGGCAAGCGCAATTGGCAAGAGTTATCAGTTCGTTCGACCCACCGGGCATGATGGTCTCGAGTGACTTACAGCTATGCACAGGGACGGCGCATCTCTTCTGTTCCAGCGGGGTCGCCAAGCACACCCTCTCCCTCGCAGCAACGGTGGGTGATCTCTCGCTCGATGCGAAACTGATCTTCATCGGCCTGATCAAGAATTTCTATCAGCTCTGGCTCGACGCCGTCTGGACGCTGGGCGGGGTCGAGCTCTCCAGCTCCGTCGTGCTCTCAGTGAAATATCTCAATGCTTTCACAGTGGGGATCACAGTGAGGTTCTAACTATGCGCCAAAAAAAGCTTACTCTTGCAGTCATCTTATTAGTAGCGGGGATGGGCCTATGGCTCAGCGGGACTTGCGCGTACGCCCAGTTCACGATCACCAGAACGTCGTCTCCGATCTTCTACATCGACAGTGGCATCAGCCCGCAACTGAGGGGTATGTACGTCTCGTATCAGATCTGCAATACGAGCGGTACGAACTATCCCGACATCTGGGTGACTATTGACAACTTCACCGGCGGTGTTGTCTCCTTGGCCCCTTATGAGGACGGTGTAGTCCATATTGGCCCGATCAACGCCGGGCAATGCAAGACGGCCTTCTTCTATCTCCAAGCGAGCGGGCCAACCACGACGCCGCAATCGCATACGATCAGTGTCTTGGCTGGGCCTCCGCCGGGGACGCCACTGGCCAGCGCGACCTTCTCGTTCACCGCTGTCGAAGAGACCATTCAAGCGTCTGCCAATAAAGTGAACTCTGTGATCATCAGCACAAATGACCCTATACTCGGGACGCTCGTTATCATCACCGTGACAGGCGAGTCTGGCACTATCGGTGCAGCCAGGGTGATGTCCTACACACCCGCCAGCTACACGACATGGCGCGCTGATTGTTTTATGCTCTACACGACAACGATTACTCTCAGCGGGGGCAACAGCGGCACGTTCATCGATCAGCTGTTGATTCCACCCGCTGCGCTCCCGTCCTCAGCCAACACGAATTACACAGCAATGTACACGTTCCGCGTGGCGGATATTTGTACTCTTCCAACAACAGTGAGCCCTGTGGCTTATATCAGTAGCGGTACACAAGTAAAGCATACAGCGACGGGGAACTTCGGTGACTTGCCCCCTGTCAATCCGGTAAGCAACAATCTCGTCATTCTTAGCAAGACGGCAACGCCAGATACCTTACCAGGGACAGGTGGCACAGTAACTTACACGGTAACCTTTGCTAATGGTGCTGCTGACGATGTCACTCTCGATGATATTCGCGATACGCTCCCCACGACTCCAGCCATACCAACATATGTGAGCGGCTCATCTCAATGGGACGGTTCCCCCATTCCTGATCCTGTCGTGGCTGGGAATATATTGACGTGGTACGGGGTCCTCACAATCCCTGCTGGGTCGACTGCGACGTTAACGTATCAAATAACATTTCCCGCGATCAACTGTGTATCGTACCACAACAGCGCCGTTGGGCACATCGGATCGACGCAGATAGACACAACCCTTGACACAACAGACGATGCCCCTGCCCAAGAGACCGTGAACGTGGGAACCAACTGCCAGGATGTGGCGATCATCAAGACCCACACAGGGAATTTCGTCGTGGGTCAACAGGGGACATACACGATCACAGTGACGAATGTTGGTGGAGCGAGCACGACGGGGACGATCACCGTGACAGACACGTTACCCACAGGGCTGAGCTTCGTCTCCGCCGCCGGCATGGGATGGAGTTGCTCGGCTATGGGCCAGACAGTCACGTGCACGAATCCGGGTCCTTTAGCTCCTGGCGATAGCTCTAGTATTACGATCACTGTAGACGTGCTCCTTGAGGCCTATCCCAGCGTGGACAACACAGCAACAGTTTCAACGCCTGGAGACACTAACGGTCACAACGACCAAACCAGCGATACGACGGCTGTCGATGCCCCCGACCTTGCGATCACTAAGACTCACGCAGGGGACTTCATCGTCGGCCAGAACGGAACCTATACAATTACTGTGACGAACGTGGGCTTTGCTCCAACCACGGGACCAATCACCGTGACGGACACGCTGCCCGCGGGATTGGGGTTCGTGTCTGGGACGGGAGCCGGCTGGAGCTGTTCCGCCGTGGGACAAACGGTCACGTGCACCAATGCCGGCCCCCTCGCTCCCAGCACTAGTAGCACCATTACCCTTACCGTCAGCGTCGGACCTGAAGCCGTCCCCAGCGTCACGAACTCTGTTACCGTTGACACACCCAACGATAGCAACCCAAACAATAACTCCGATAGCGACCTCACAAACGTCATAGCAGTCGATCTCACCATAGAGAAGACCCATACAGGGGATTTCGCTGTGGGCACGACAGGCGTCTACACGATCACGATCACAAACGTCGGCAGCGGGCCAACAATAGGAACGATCACTGTGACCGATACGCTGCCCACAGGATTGAACTTCGTCTCCGGGACGGGAACGAACTGGACATGCTTCGCTATAGGCCAAACCGTGACGTGCACCAACCCCGGACCGTTGGCCCCCAGCGCCAGCAGCACAATCACTCTCACCGTCAGCGTCACGAGCGACGCCTATCCGAGCGTCACGAACTCTGTCACCGTCTCCACACCCGGAGATGTCGATCCCACCAATAACAGCGACGACGACCCCACAACGATAACTGCCCCTGATCTGGCCGTCACCAAGAGCCATGTCGGGAACTTCGTAGTTGGCCAGAACGGCGTCTATACGATCACGATCACTAATATCGGGACGGCACCCACAACGGGCACGATCACAGCTATCGATTTGCCTCCAGGGATGACGTTCGTCTCCGGCACGGGGCCGGGCTGGGCCTGCTCCCCCACACCACCGACGATCACCTGCGTCAACCACAATCCGCTCCCGCCTGGGGGCAGCACTACTATCACGCTCACCGTCTACGTCACGCCGAGCGCTTACCCCGGCGGTGTGAACACTGTCACCGTCTCGACGCCCAATGACACTGATCCGTCTAACGATACCGACGAAGACCCAACAGACGTCGATCCCGTCGCCGATCTACGGCTCACAAAAGTTGTGGACAACCCCAACCCCAGCTTGGGCGATACGATCACCTATACTGTGACCGTGACCAACGACGGCCCCAACACCGCGACGGGCGTCGAAGTGACCGATCAAATCCCTGCGGGGCTGACACTCATCTCAGCCACACCCAGTCAAGGGAGCTATAACTCTATCACTGGTGTCTGGACGGTCGGAACACTGCCCAATGGCGCGAGCGCCACGCTCGTGATCCAAGCAACCGTGTCGTCACTGGGGACGATCACCAATATCGCTGAAGTCACAGCATCCAATGAGCTTGATCCGGACTCGACCCCGAACAATAACGACCCCAATGAAGATGACTACGCTGCTATCACCACGCCAGCCCAGCTGGCTGATCTCAGCTTGCAGAAGGGCGTAGACAATCCCACGCCGGGAGTGGGCGGCACCGTCACGTTCACCATCACGGTGCGCAACAACGGCCCCAATACAGCGACCAACGTCGCGGTGCAAGACCAATTACCCCTAGGGCTAGCGCTCGTCTCCGCGACGCCCAGCCAAGGCACCTATAACAATCTCACGGGCGTCTGGTCCGTCGGCACGCTCGCTAACGGGGCTACGGCCACGCTCACTCTCGTCGCCACTGTTGTCGCCTCAGGCCCTATCACCAACATCGCCGAAGTGATCGGCGCCGACCAGCCTGATCCCGATTCTGTTCCCAATAATAATGACCCCACAGAAGACGATCAAGACGACACAACGATCAACGGGCAACCGGCTGACTTGACCATCACCAAGAGCCACCTGGGCAGCTTCGCTGTCGGTCAGACCGGAACGTATACGATCACGGTGACCAACATCGGAGCAGGGAGCGCTCTCAACACGATCACCGTCACCGATACGCTTCCCCCAGGGCTGACGTTCGTCTCCGGCACAGGAGTCGGCTGGAGCTGCTCTGCCGCAGGACAGATCGTCACGTGCACGAATCCTGGCCCGCTCGGCCCTGGAGTAAGCTCAACGATCACGATCATGGTGAGCGTCTCTGGGACGGCCTTCCCCAGCGTGACCAACAGCGTCAGCGTCAGTACCCCCGGCGACGGCGATCCCACGAATAACTCCGACGACGACCCGACTGATATCGTCGCTCCGGACCTGCAGATCACTAAGAGCCACAGCGGGGATTTCACCACGGGATCCAACGGCATCTATACGATCACCGTGACGAACGTGGGCAGCGGGCCAACGCATGGCCCCATCGTCGTCACCGATACATTGCCCACAGGCTTGAGCTTTGTCTCCGGCACCGGGCCGAACTGGACGTGCTCAGCTGCTGATCAGACCGTGACCTGCACCAATCCTGGCCCGCTTGCTCCAGGAGCCAGCACAACGATCACCCTCACGGTGAGCGTCTTGCCGGAAGCTGTCCCCGGCGTTATCAATACTGTGACGGCCTTCACGCCTGATGACCCCAACCCCAATAACAATAGCGACGATGACCCCACAGATGTGAATATGGGGGCGGGGCAGATCTGCGGCTTCAAGTGGCTCGATCTGGACGCCGACGGCAACCGAGCCGAAAACGAGCCGTATCTATCGGGAATCACAATTACGCTGACAGGCACGGATATCTTCGGCAACCCCGTCACGCTCTCGACCGTGACGGACGAGAATGGGCAGTATTGCTTCACTGGGCTGCTGCCGGGGACGTATCTCATCTGTGAGGCGCCGCCGGTTGAAGTCCCGTTCTTCGAGACCTTCCCCGTGAACGGCCCAGTCTGCCCCAACGGCACTATTGGCTGGCTCATCACCCTTGGAGACGGACAGACCGTCAACCGCGTGAAGTTCGGGAATGTCCTCGACGAGCCGTCGTTTGTCCCCTTGTCCGTGACGGCTATCCAAGCTGTCGCGACCCCGCAAGCGGTCTACTTCCGCGCCATCGGCCAAGGGATCAAAGAGATCGCCGTTGAGCTCTTCGACCTGAGCGGGCGCGCGATCTATCGGAGTGATTGGCAGAAGAATAACTTCGTGTGGGCCTATCAGAACGCGCGAGCAGAGCGCGTCGCCCCGGGCGTCTATCTCTACTTTATGGCCGTCAAGGGCCATGACGGGACGGTCATAAAGTCGGAGCTGCGCAAGCTACTTGTCTCGCCTAAGCCGGCAACGATAGACGCGCTCATCCCGAAGAGACCGCTCACCGTAGCGGCGCTTGCGTCGTCACATGGGATAGAGTTCCGCGTGCTGGGCCAGCCGACACGAGAGCTCCAGCTACAGATCTTCGATCTGAGCGGGCGACCCGTCTACACGAGCGACTGGGCGAGATCGAGCGTGCTCTGGAGACTGGAGAACACTGCAGGGCAGCGCGTCGCCAAGGGCGTCTATCTCTACGTGATCGCTGTGCGAGACTCAGAGGGCGAGATCACCAGAACCAAGCTCCAGAAGCTGATCGTGAAGTAGATGCGTCTGCTGGGGATAGTATTGGTAGCGCTTGGGCTGAGTGGGTGTCAGCTCACTCAGCCCAATCTTCTACAAAACGGGAGCTTCGAGCAGGGAGTCGAGCCGTGGTTCTCGCTCGAGTCTGAAAACTGGGCAGGGTTCTCGCTCTCGGACCGCTACGCTGTCGATGGACGCTTCTCAGCGTATCTTGCGCTGCGCGCTGACAGACACGACCACGGCGCTAAAGTCTTTGGGCTCATTCAAGAACTCAGCCCGAAAAGATTTCCCCGAAAAATTTCGGGATACTATCGTGTTGAGAACTGGCAGCGCGGCACAGCAAAACAGTATCTTCAGTGTGTCGTCATCGTCTGGGGAGATAGGGCTGTCACACAGTATCAGAATATTCAGATGCGCTATGTTCTGACGGGCATCACCGAGCCGCCGTTCACTATCAGCAACGGTCGCTTTGTCTTTATAGGGGATCATGAGCCGACTTTGGGGCAGTGGGTGCGCTTCGAGCGCAACTTGCCCTCAGATTTTTTGCAATACTGGGGCCATGTCCCGGAGCAGTTCGAGAAGATCCGAGTGCTCTTTGAAGCGCGCTACGACGACAAAGAGCCGGGGGCTGAGCTGTCCGCTGATGTCTATTACGACAAACTCTCTATGGAGCCGTAAGCTAGCGCAGATATAACTTTATGCTATTCTTCTGTGAGTCCCACAAAACTCCGACGCGCACCAACGCATCGGGGAAGAGCTCAAGCTCTACGCCAAATTGCCCATCTTTCTGAGCGAAGACGCGCGCGCGCAGATTCCCAGAAAGATCAGTCGTCACGCCCAGGCGCCAACTCACGCTGTTCTCCCAGATGCGCTGGCCCGTGCGCGTAGCCGTCATGCCCCACACCGATATCTCAAACCAATTCTGAAAGATCTTCCAGGTGCCGTTCCACCCCAGCCCAATCTGATGGACAATAAGCTCTTCTTCCGCGCGCCGATAGAAGAGCGAGAGGCTCTGCCGTGTGCTCAGGCGTGTGATGAGAGGAAGCGTCGCCGTTATGGACTGATGAGCTGTGAGGCCATCTCGTGTGATGAGAGCTTCTAATGATGCAAAGAGCACGCGGTTCTCATAGCGCACGGAGTATGACGGCTGGAGCGTCTTCCAATTGAAGCCCAGCAATACACTGTAGAAATGCTGGCGCAGCGCATCGCTTCCGAACGTCAGCAGACTGATACTGCTAGAGCTCAAGAAGGGCACGAGGATCTTGGGCTCCAGCGACAGGCGCGGATCGTAGGGCGTGATGGGGTAGTCTGTCTCTGGGAAGCCGTCCCAGGGCGGAAAGGGCTCCGGCTCGATCTGGATCGGCCTCCACCTGTTGGTATCAGAAGCGTCTGTGACTTCAAAGAACGCGCCGTCGGCAAGTCTATATGCATAAGACTTAAAGCTTCCGTCGCGGTCTGAAGTGAAGAGCACGAAGTGTCCATCGGGCGAGAATTCTGGGGAGAGATCGACGGCGCGGTCGCGGGTGAGAGGTGTTAGAAGGCCCTCACCCCCAGCCCCTCTCCCGTTGTGACCAACGGGAGAGGGGTGCCCAAAGGGCGGGGTGAGGGCCATGAGATAAATATCTTGATACCCTCCGCGACGCCAAATAGAGAGCGCGACGGTCTCCCCATCGGGCGAGATCGCAAAAGAGTCTATAAAGTAATCGTGTAGAGGGAACTCTTTGAGCGTCTCGATCTGCTTTGTCTTGAGATCGAAGATCGCTAAGATTGGCCCCTTATCCCCCCAGCGATAGCGAGCTATTAAAATTCTCTGCCCATCGGGAAAGGGCACGGCACGATAGACGCGAGCGCCCTCGGTCAAGCGCCTCTTGCGTTTGGCCTTGGGATCATAGAGATAGAGATCGCCATAGAGATATGAGTGTTTGAAGATATCGCGCTCAAGAGTGAGCATCGTGTCGGACCTAACCCCCGGCTCCTGGCCCTCGCCCCTAGCCCCTCTCCCGTGGGGAAGCCACGGGAGAGGGGTGGCCGCAGGGCGGGGTGAGGGCCAAGGGAAGGGGCTTCCCGTCAGACGCCGAAAGATCCGATCATAGTCGCTCCAAAACCCTAGAGAGAGCGTAGCGCGCAGGTCGTTGGCTTGCAGCCGATGCCACTCTCTCAAAAAATCAGCCCCAAAGCGCTCTGCAAGATAACGCACTAATCTATGCTCTCTCCCTATGCCCACACGCACGTCGGGTGGGGTGCTGAGCGCTTCCTCAGCGAGATATTCTCCAATACCAGCAAGAAGCCCCGAAGGCTTCAAGTTGGGCAGGACGAGCCTGCCCAGCAGCGGGCGCAAGACCTCAGAGACCCCAAAGACAAAATCAGCGCTCACTAGCTGCGCGTAGAGCGCAAAGACGCTCTGCTCCACCCAGCTGGGGAACTTGGGATTATACCGTTCAGCTAAGTCTCCTTGAGCAACACAGATCGTGATTCTGCCCTGGAAGATATCGAGCTCGCGATGCGCCGTATCTGTAGCATCACAGAGCACGATATCGATCTTTCCAGATGGGGCGTAGCTGAGCTGAGCGAGCAGATACTGATATGCGTCTTCAGCGGCGACGCTCGCCTCTTGGGCCAGCCCCTCTAACCCCACGGGAAACGTCACGCGAAAATGCTCAGTGTGGATGGTGCTCCAGACGAGAGCCGGCTCGCCGAGCCGTTGTCCATACACAAGCCACGGGAGCCATACTAAACTCAAAACAGAGATGACTATGCGCATATCTTATTGTACGCGCTGGGGCGGGGGCTGGGTCAACTTGCTCCAGCTCTTCGCCCGCGTTACAATTTCATTCTCACGCGACCAGAGTGAGGTGACACCCTATGCAACGCTGGGTCTCTTGTGCGTTCTTATCTGGCGCTCTCTGTATTGGTTGGTCTGGCCTCCCTGCCCAGGCTCCGGACATCTCCGGCATATGGGCCCATCTCCAAGTCATGTCGTCTTTGACGAACGCCCCCGTGCTGGGCACGATCAATCTCAAGACGATGACGACCCTTCGTCTGGAAGTCATCCAGAAGGACACAGACCTTCTGATCACCTTCGAGCCGTGCGCTGTAGAGAGCGAGAGCAGCTCCCCCTTGTTCAAAGTTATCTTCCCCGAAGCATTCGTCAAATATATGGGGATTGACATCAAGCCTGCGCGGCTCGAATTTCGGGAGAACAATTGGCAGCTCTTCCAGCCGCGCTACACGATTGTGCGGGGAGTGCGCTTGCAAGACCCCGAAAAAGACCCCCTGCCCACCGATCCCAATGACCCCAGAATCTTCGACCAAGACAAAGACGGCAAGCCGGGCATGACGATTCGCGTGAGCGTGCTCGGATTCATAGAAGGGGAGATCTATATCATTCAGAGAGATTGGAACAGCCTCCAGAGCACGACGTTCACCCCCCCTATGATTGATGGCTTGATCGAGTGGGGCAGCGAACAAGTCGTCATCGGGGCGAGCACCCCCTTGCTCGCAAGCCAGAGCGAGAATACCCCAGACCCACAGCGGGAGAACAGCTACTTCCGCACGACGCGTGTTGACCCAAACGTTGACTGCGCTCAAATCCTCAAGGATCGCGAGAAGCTCTTCGCACGGTGATACCTATGAAGCCAACTCGGTGGACGCTCGCAGCCTTAGCTGTTATAGCAGTATCGTTTGCGCTGACAGCGCAGAGGGAGCACGCCGCGCCTGTCTCGCTGAAGATCACGCCCTCCGTCCAGACAGCGCTGGCTCACAGCCAACGCGCTGACGTCTTAGTCGTTCTTCAGGACCAAGCACGCTTAGGCGATACACGACACCTCGCGACGCAGCTGGAGCGCGGGCGCTACGTCTACGAGACGCTTACCAAAACAGCCCAACGCTCTCAGCGGGAGCTTCGCCACGAGCTTGACGCCAAGGGCATCCCCTATCGAGCACACTATTTGGTGAATATGATCGCTATCCCCGACGCTGACGTGAGCTTAGTGCGCGCGCTCTCTGCACGAGACGATGTCAAGCGCATCGAGCTCAACCCCAGAGTGAAGAAGCTCTCTGTATACTTTGAGCCTGAGCAAGAGCCGCAGCCCTCTATCCCGTGGAACCTGACGCTCATCAACGCTGATAGAGTCTGGGAGATGGGCATCACCGGCAAGGGGGTGATCGTCGCTGGAGCCGATACGGGCGTCGACTGGCTCCACCCAGCTTTGCTCAATCAATACCGTGGCTACAGCGGCGAGGACGAGAGAGCCGATCACAATTATAATTGGTTCGACGCTGTCGAGAACTCCCTTGAGCCGATAGATCCTGGCGATCACGGGACGCTGACGCTGGGGGTGGTCGTGGGGAGTGAAGAACACATGCGCACGGGGGTCGCCTTTGAGTCTCAATGGATGGCGTGTCGGAATATGGAGTACGACGGCTACGGCACGCCAGAGCGCTACATCGGGTGCATGGAGTTCTTCTTGGCTCCCTTTCCCTTAGATGGCGACCCTCTGACCGATGGCGATCCCAGTAAAGCTCCTCAAGTTATAAATAATTCTTGGGGCTGTCCGCCTTCTGAGGGCTGCGAGCCGGATACGCTCAAGGAGGCCGTCGAGCGCGTGCGCGCCGGGGGGATTCTCTTTGTCGCGGCTGCGGGGAACGAGGGGCCTAGCTGCGGCTCCGTGGTCGATCCTCCAGCGATCTACGAGGCCGCGTTCACCGTGGGCGCGACGACGCGCGATGACAAGATCGCGCACTTCAGCAGTCGCGGTCCCGTAACGATTTGGGGGAGGGAGCAGATCGAGCCGGACGTGAGCGCGCCAGGGGTGAGCATTCGCGGCCCCATGCCTGGGGGGAGCTATTTGAGCGTTGGGGGAACTTCTTTAGCTGCGCCGCATGTGACGGGGATCGCGGCGCTGATGCTCTCGGCTGCGCCGCATCTGAAAGGGCGCGTTGAAGTGCTCGAAGAGCTGATCCGTCAGACGGCTTTACCCAAGGTGGGCGACTGCGGCGGCGACCGGCCCAATAACTCTTTCGGGTGGGGCCGCGTCGACGCCTTAGCTGCCGTCAAGGCGGCGCTAGAGACAAAATAGAGTTACATTCCGATTGACAAATAGAACCGTGGGCTTGGCTCGCCCAATCCTTGCGCAACGCCAACACGCAGCGCCCAATTCAAGAAATACCCCGTGGTCAGCGAGAGGCTCATCTCCGCGCCAAAACTGACTTTCAGATTCTTCATATCGAGCGTATCGCCCGCTAGGCCCGCTTCGACGAAGAAGCCCCCTCGCACATCGTCAAAGAAGACCGGCCAGTAGCCCAGCGCACGCTCAATGCTCATCAGCGGGAAGCTGTAAGCGACACTCGCAACGAGCGCTTGCTTGCCCTGCTGGATTTTTTCGGCAAAGCCGCGCAGCGCAAATTCCCCCATGCTCCCGCCAAGAGCAAAGCCGCCCTCGGCTTTTTCCGCGTCGCTCCAGCCGCCGACAAATCTTAGATTCAGGGTGTGTGCCTCGACGAGCGGGAGCCGAAAGACTTCACTGAGCGTCACGGTCAACGTACGATAGGGCGCACCGTCGCTGGGAATCTTCAGCTCACCTTGCACCGAGAGGGAGAGCCTGTCGCGCCACAGGTCATCCCCACGCACGCTCTGATAACTATACTGAGCTGTGTAAGTCTCTTCCGTCCAGGGAGCAGGATGGTCTGGCTCTTTGGCCGGACGATCCGCATGGGTGTACCTGGCGCCAAGCCATTGCTGGCGTTGCACGCTCAATGTTACCGGCATCACCGCGCTGATGGTGCGGGTTTGGCCGTCGCGGCTGTCGCTGAGCGAAAGCGCCAAGACGGGGAACATCGGGGCGAGTTCATAAGTGAAGAAATAGAAGGGCTTCTTCTGCTCAAAGTCCCAGCCGGCGACGATCTGATAGGCGTGCTTGCCTAAGACGTCTTGTCCCATCGTGACAACTCCAACAGAGTGCTCATCGCCAACGGGCAGCCAGAGCTTAGGCAACAACGATGGAATCATATCGTAAGGCTTGATCGAAAAGCTTGTCTTCTGGAAGCCAGACCAAGTAGGAATGCTCTCTTGGGAGATCGAGACGGGCTTCCAACTTGTCGGATCGAAGGGCATGAGATAGATATCGTAGCCGTCGCTGCTGTAGCCGGTGAACGCGATCTGTGTGCCGTCGGGAGAGATCGCTGGATCGAAAGCCCCGGTCAGGACGTTGGTGACTTTATAGAACGAACTATCGCTCAGCTTATACGCATAGAGATTGGCGACGCGATAGTCGCCCCTATCGGAGCTGAAGAGCAGATACTGGCCGTCAGGGGAGAAGGTGGGATCGAGGTCTTCGTCTTTATCTTGGGTGATGGGTGTTAGAAGGCCCTCACCCCGCCCTACGGGAGAGGGGTCGGGGGTGAGGGCCATGAGATAAACATCTTGATACCCCCCACGCTGCCACAACGAGAGTGCTAGAGTCTTCCCGTCAGGCGAGACGGCGAGCGAGTGCACGGTGATGCTGTTATCGGGAAACTCTATGACGGGACGGGTCCTCCCAGTGTTTATATCAAGGGCCGAGATGGCCGTGCTGGCGTCGCGCCCGATGTGATGAGCAAAATAGACTGTCTGCCCATCAGAAGAAAAAGCGGCGACATACGCCCGCGCGCCATGAGTGAGCTGTCGCTCTGTTCGCTTCTCTAAGTCATAGAGATAGAGATCGCTGTAAGCGTAGTAAAATCCATTGAGATCGAGCTTGACGTAGAGCAGATACTTCTCATCTGGAGAGAAGGACGGCAGCTCTCCAGAGCCGAACACGACTTCACGATCTTCTTGGCCATCAGCGCTGATGAGTCTGAGTCCAGTGCGTCCCGGCCCGCTGTGATGATAGACGATCTGTCTTCCGTCAGGCGACCAGGCAGGCTGCATGCTCATCCAACCGAGCTTCGTCAGCCGCACATTAGAAGTGAGTCCCTCGCGGGTGATCGCGTCGAGCTCTGCGGAGAACTTCTGGCGCAGCCAGCTTCGGAAGCCCGCGTAGACTGTCTCCGCTGACTGCCCGAGGGCTTTCTTCAGAATGTCATCAAAGTTCGCCCCAACGCCTACGATAAAGAGCGTGTTGAGCGGATCGCTGGAGTTGACATCGTTGAATTTCCTCATGCTCTCTGGGCCGTAGGTCTCTTCGATATAGCGCAGAAACCACGAGCTGAAGTTATACACCAGCAGGCCCACCGGCGGCCAAGTCGTTCTTGTATAGTATCGCGAGATCTCGTCGAATCGGGGGATTTTGTTATCAAGCACCATCTGACGGACCATCATCTGGGTGTTGGCGTCATTGAGGCGTGACTCGCCTAAGTGCTTATATTTTTCGTAGACAGCTAGACCCTCAATAAACGTGATGGGCTTGCCCGCGTTGGGCACGACAATCCTCCCGAAGATCGCGCGCAGCAGCGCATTGAGCCCGGTAGCGATATCCAAGTCCATGATGTGCAACAGCTCGTGATAGACGAGCATGCGCATCCAGCTGTCTAAGCGCACATTGGCCCAGTCGGCCAGGCGCATCTGCGCCGGACCGATATAGATAGTATTCTGTGGGAAGGGCGTGGCCGAGCCGACAATCGAGTCTATAAAGTCTGCGATAACGATATAGGTCTTCTCTTGGGGAACCCGGCCGAACTCGTTCTTGATGATTTCATACGACTCTTCAGCAACGGTTGCCGTCTCGTGCGCGATGCCCTCTAAGCCCTGATGAAAGACGATGACAAAGTGCGGCGTCTCCATCTGGTGCCACACGAGCGCGGGGTCGAAGATCGTAATCTGAGCAAATCCGACAATCGAGCTCAACGCTATGAGTACCCCTATCAGCAGGAGACGACGAAGCATGGCGAGCCTCCTTTGCTTTGTTGTGCTTTTTCAGAAGCTGAAGAGAAACCGAAACCCCCCGTCACGGGTGAAGACGAAGTCCGCCCGGGCTTTCGTCGCTACGGACGAGAGCAACAGGCTCATCCCCCAGGAGAGCCGATTGTGCCACACCATCTCGTCCTCGTCTTGTTGCTTGGAGCCTGCGGTGCTGGCTTGGAGAAAAACAGCTCCCTGCCCGAGCAGCTCGAGCGCTTGAGGGAGAAATGGCACGGGCACAGAGAGCGTCACCACCTCGAAGCTGCGCTCAAAGCGCACGGCCCAGAAACGATCCCCCGTGATCACAGAACTGTCGCCCTTGACGCCGTGGGTGAAGACAAAGTCCGGAAGCCCTCCTTCGTTCTCGAGGGTGCCATAGCTAAAAGCGAGATGGAAGCCTTCGCCGCTGAGAGAGATCTGCGTCTGGCTATAGTGAAACGATAAGGGCGAGACGGCCAGACGCCACCACCCTCGTAACCCTTGACTCGAAAAACCCAGCTTCATGCCGAAGGGCAAATCCACACTGCGATCTGATCCCCAACTCAGATAGACAATATCAGGGGGATTGGGATCGTGTGGCCAGGGCCAGACCGTCCCGAAGAACCCGCTGACCGTGGGCAAGTCCCAAGGGAGCTTGAGTGAAACTTTTAAGCCCGCTTCGCCTATGCGCCCTAGGATCGGCGTGCGCGGCCAATCTATGAGAGAGAGCTTTCCATCCCACAGCCCGATGCCGACTTTATATCTGATCGCTTGGCTGCTCAGGCCGTAGGCCAGCCCCAACGACGGCTCCAGCCAACTGAAAAATTTATAGCTCCCTTCGGCTCCTAATAACAAGCCGTCGACGCTGTTCTCCTCAATGATGGGATTGAAGCTCTGCGCCGTTGCTCCATGGGAAATCCCCACGAGAGCCAAAGCTATCAAGATTCCTGCACGGGGGCACATAGAAATTTCCTCCTTTGCGCGATTATTGTAGAACACGAGCCTTGGGGAAGGCAAATAGTCCTGCACATCCCCAGGGCGCAGGACATCGGTCCGTGCCCCTTGTCTGAGCCTTGGCTATGCTCATAGTGTGAAGTTCTCGGCAGAAGAAATCGCGCAGGCGACGGGCGGGACTCTCGTCCACGGCTCGCCACAGACAGTTCTCCATGGCGTCTCAATAGATTCTCGCACGATCTGCCCGGGACAGCTCTTCGTGCCCCTGCGCGGCTCACGATACGACGGACACGATTTTATCGCCGAGGCGTTACAACGGGGAGCCCAAGGCTTCCTCTGCCAACGGCAGCCCAATTGCTCTCTTCCCCCATCTGTCGCTGCGATCCGCGTGCACGATGCGTTCTCTGCTTTGAACGATCTTGGTCGGTGGGCTGTGAGAAAACTGCGTGCGCCTGTTATCGCTATCGCTGGGAGCAACGGCAAGACCACCACAAAAGAGCTGATCGCCCACATGCTCGCTCCACGATTTCGCGTCCACGCGACCGTGGGGAACCACAACACCGAGATCGGCCTGCCCCTCACCGTGCTCAACGCTCCAGACGAAACAGAGATGCTCATCTTGGAGATGGGAACGGCAGCCCTGGGTGATGTGCGCCGGCTCTGTCAGCTTGCGCCACCCACTATCGGTGTGCTCACCAGCGTGAGCGAAGAACACGTGGTGACACTAGGCAGTCTGGAGCGGATCATCGAAGCTGAGACGGAGGTGCTCGAAGCGCTCCCTGGTTGGGGACTCGCTGTCGTCAATGGTGATAATCCCGATGTGCTCGCAGTCGCACGCCGAAAAGCCCCCTGCCGTCTCGTCACATTTGGGTTTGCTCCGCACAACGACTTCGTCGCTGAAGAGCTTGTAATCTCTCGTGAGGGAACACGTTTCTTTCTGAAGCCCTCACCCCTAGCCCCTCTCCCCTGCGAGGGAGAGGGGTTCAGGGAGGAGATAAGGGTCCCGTTGCTGGGGCGACCGGCGGCACTGGCAGCCCTCGCAGCGACGGCCGTCGCGCACTATCTTGGGCTGCCGTTCTCGGAGATCCGCCAGAGATTAAGAGACGCTCATGGCGCATGGGGAAGGCTCCAGCTCATCTCACTCCCACAAACAGAGATTACTATCTTGCACGATGCATATAATGCCAACCCGGCCTCGATGCGCGAAGCTATAGTTTGCGCTGCAGGCGTTCGTCACCCTGACGAAGAGCTCATCTTTGTGCTCGGTGATATGCTGGAATTGGGAGCGATCAGCGAACACGCGCACCGCCAGATCGGAAGATCTCTCGCTGATCGCCGCGTGCGCCCTGATAGACTGATCACCGTTGGGGAGCAAGCGCGGCTCATCGGTGAGGAAGCTGCGCAGGTGGGCATACCCGTTCAGCATTTCGCGACCCCCGATGCAGTCGCCCGCAGTATGCGCTTAACCAATCAGAAGCGATACTTTATCTTGCTCAAGGGCTCTCGAGGGATGCATTTAGAAAGGGTGCTCGATGGGCTCTTGTCTTTAGCCAACGGCATATTTTCTTGACTCCATCAAGGTTTTTTATTACACTGAAGCCGTCATGGACGACGCGAAAGCCCGCTTTGCGTTGCTCTCCGTAGGCGCAGCGGTAGCGACGCTCATACTCAAATTCACCGCGTATGCGCTCACCGGCTCAATCGGGATTCTCTCTGATGCCTTAGAGTCTCTGGTCAATCTCGCCGGGGCGCTTATCGCTCTGACAGCTCTCAAAATCGCCGCACGCCCAGCAGATAAGACCCACCCCTATGGCCACGACAAGGCCGAATACTTCTCCAGCGGCGCTGAGGGTATGCTCATTCTGATCGCCGCCGCGAGCATCGCCTACGCGGCTATCCAGCGCTTACTCCACCCTGTTCCCCTGGAGCGGCTCAACTGGGGCTTGATCGTAGCAGGCAGCGCCTCGCTGCTCAATTTTCTGGTCGCTCGTGCTCTGCTAGGGGCTTCAAAACGCTACGATTCGATCACCCTCGAGGCCGACGCCAAGCACCTGCTGACCGACGTCTGGACGAGCGTCGGTGTCATTGCTGGGCTTGGAGCGTTGGCCCTGACGAGCTGGCAGTGGCTCGATCCCCTGATCGCGCTCGCGGTCGCGGGGCATATTGTTACTACTGGGGTCAGCTTAGTTCGCCGCTCCGTGGACGGCTTGATGGACTACAGCTTGCCCGCTGAAGAGCTCGCGCGGGTCGAAGGGATTCTGAAAGAGCATCGCGATCAATTTGTCGCGTACCATCGGTTGCGCGCGCGCAAATCGGCCTCGAAGCGCTTTATTGACCTGCATTTAGTCGTTGCCGGGGCGCAGACGGTGCAAGCCGCGCATGACCTGTGTGAACAGTTAGAAGCCAAGATCAAGGCAACCTTGCCCAACGCGAGCGTGACCATCCACATTGAGCCTGCCGAAGACGCCGCCTCGTGGGACGACGAAGAACACCAAACTCTCACGATGCGCTAGAGAGCAAGCATCTCCAAAGCCCGCTTCACTAGCGCCTTCGCCAACGGCACTTTGTAGCTGTTATCCCGCAACGGCTGCGCCCCGGCAACGGCCGCTTCGGCTGCTTGCTCGGCTAGCTCCTCCGAGAACTTCTGCCCCGTTAAGATCTTTTCGCTATCTTTGGCCCGCCACGGGATTGCTGCAACCCCGCCCAAGACCACGCGCACGTCACTGATGTGACCATCCTCAAGGCTGAGCTGCGCCGCGACACTCACCAGAGCAAAGGACCAACTCCGGCGCTCCATCGCCTTGAGATAGACCCCGCGCCCATTCTTCGTGGGAGCGGGCACGTGAATCTCAGCAATAAGCTCATTGGGGGCCAAGATCGTCATCTGGCGACGGCTCTCTGTGGGCTTTGTGTACAGCTCCTCGAGCGAGATCTCGCCATCGAGATCCGGCCCGACGACCCTCACAGTAGCGTCGAGCGCCATCAGCGCCGGGGCTAGATCTGACGGGTGCACAGCGTGACAGCGATCAGCCCCTAAGATCGCGTGGTATCTGTTCTGGCCATCTTCAGCGAAACATTTCTGGCCGCCTTTGAGCCAACACGGAAAGAGCTTATGACGATAGTACCAACATCTCGGCTTCTGGCAGAGATTGCCCCCGAGAGTGCCCATGTTTCTCAGTTGCGGCGTGGCCGCTGAAGAAGCCGCTTGGGCGAGTACGGAAAATTTTTCACGGATGACGGGGTGGCGCTCGATCTGGGAGAGCGTCACGAGCGCTCCGATTTTTAATCCCGTCTTAGCGCTATAGCGGATCTCGCTGAGTTTGGGGAGCGCCTTGAGATTGACTAAGCGTTGCGGGCTCCTGATGCGTGCTTTCAGCTCGCCTAAGAGATCGGTGCCTCCGGCGATGGCCTCTGTCGAGGGCTCGCTCAGCAGGGCCACGGCTGTCTTCATGCTCGACGGGGTGATATGCTCAAAAGCGCGCATGGTGTTTAGCTCGACATTTGTACGCTGGTTATCATCTTATGGCTGTTCACGCGATAGGTCAACTGACGCGAGGGCACAGGGATAGGCAATCCATCCTCGCGCAGGCCTTGCAGATGCATCTTGATAGCGCCTTCCATGTTGGCGAGCGTCTCCTCAAGCGTGCGTCCTGTTGCCACGCAACCAGGCAGATCCGGGCAGAAAGCCGAATAGTTCTTCTTCGTCCGCTCGATGATCACAGGGTATTGCAGCGTTCTCATCTGGTGCTCCTCCTCTGCTTCAAACCCGCTTGCTTCAATATACTGTTCAGCGTTCCTTTGTCAAGTTCGTCACCTAAATGGCCAGCCACGGTCACGCGCCCCTTCTTCCAGGGTGTTTGAATTGTCGATGGCTGCCCTTACATGCTACTTGGTACCAGCCGTCAGCCTCCAGCAGTCGAATGACTTCGCGAATTTTCATGTGTCAGTGCTTGCAATATCTTCTCCCGCGTGATGGGCAGCTCGTAGATTCTCACGCCAAGGGCGTCAGCGACAGCGTTGGCAATCGCAGCCGCCGTGGGGATGATCGGCGGCTCGCCCACACCCTTCGCCCCCAAATTGTTCGCCCTGGGATCGGGCCGGTCGACCATCTCGAAGACGATCTCCGGGATATCAAGCGCCGTCGGGACTTTATAGCCCTCGAGATTGTCGGTGAGGACGACGCCCGTCTCTGTGTCTACGACGCGCTGCTCCAACAGCGCGTAGCCCAGCCCTTGAATAATCCCCCCTTCGATCTGGCTAGAGAGCGTCAGGGGATTGATCACCCGCCCGGAGTCGTGCACCGCGACGATGCGCTCGACTGTGACCTCGCCGGTCTCGGTGTCTACAGTGACTTCGGCAAACTGGGCCCCAAAAGTGTTGACGGCGACGTCTTGGGGATTGGGCTCCCGTGCCCCGCGCCCGAGGATCATAAAGTTCTCAAGGTCTTTGAGCACCTCGCGCACGGCGACGGGCTTCGCCAGCGCTGGGCTGCTGAAGAGCCCCTCAGCGATGGTGAGCGACTCGCGCGGGACTTCGAGCACCTGCGCGGCGACATCGAGAAGCTGCTGGCGCGCTTCGTGAGCCGCCACGCGCACTGCAGGCCCCACACTCGCCACAGTCATACTCCCCGCGCTCAGCGGCGCATACAACCCCAGCTGGGTGTCCCCAATCTCAACGGAGATCTTCTCGATAGGGAAGCCCAGTTCTTCGGCAGCGATCTGGGCTAGGATCGTCTTGGTGCCCGTGCCGATGTCTTGGGTGCCGGTGATGACAACCGCTGAGCCGTCAGGGTTGATCTTGACGAGAGCGTAGGCCGGGGGCATGCCATTGCCGCTCCAGATCTGAGAAGCCATGCCTACGCCGCGCAATTTATGGGCCCTCACTCCTGATCCCTCTTTCCCCTCACCCCTGCTCCCCTCTCCCTCGGAGGGGAGAGGGGCCAGGGGTGAGGGAGGAGAGAGGGATGGGGCAGCCGGGGTGAGGGCCTTGCTCTCATGCCACCCTATTAATCTTGCCCCGCGCTCGTAGGCTTCTCGTAACCCCTTGGTCGAGTAGGGCCGTCCCGTCGTCTGATCGACCTCGGTGTAGTTTCTCAGGCGCAGTTCGAGAGGGTCTATCTTGAGCTCTTTGGCCAGCTCGTCCATAGCCGACTCTAACGCGAAAGTCCCTTCGACGTAGCCAGGGGCTCGGAATGCCGACAACGGCCCGGTATTGGTGAAGACCGTATACTGTTCAGTTTTCACATTGGGGCAGCGATAGAGCTCCCGCGCTGGGCCCCCCACCGAGGGCGGCCATAGACAATACGCTCCCCCAGCGACGATGGCCTTCAGCTCCAAAGCCGTGAGCATGCCATCGCGCTTGGCTCCGATCTTCACGTGTTGGATAGAAGACGGGCGATTGCCTGTAGCGAGATTCTCTTCGTGACGGTCGAGCGTGATCTTGACGGGGCGCCCCGTAGCTTTTGCCCCCAGCGCTGCGATCACCGTGTATTTGCCGAGATTGTTCTTGCTGCCAAAGCCCCCGCCCATATACTTTTTGATCACTCTGACTTTGTGTAAGGGCAATCCGAGCAGTCGGGCCAGCCCCTCGCGCACCCCGAAGATATGCTGCGTCGAGTCCCACACCGTGAGAGAGTCTCCTTCCCACATGGCGACGCTGCCGTGGGGCTCCAGGCAGTTGTGCAGGGCGCACTGGGTCTTGAAAGTTCTCTCTATAATCACATCAGCTTGCGCGAAGCCCTGCGCCAGATCGCCCCGCTGGTAGACCTCTGGCTGATTGTTGAGCAAATTCCCATCAGGATGGATCTTCGGGGCATCGGGCTGGAGGGCTTCTTCGGGATCGAGCACGAAGGGCAAGAGCTCATACTCGACATCGATCAGCTCTAGAGCGTCTTGGGCGATCTCCTCGTCGTCGGCAATTACGCAAGCGACTTCGTCGCCGACATAGCGCACGACTTCATCGAAGAGAAACGTCTGGCGACGAAAAGAGATCTTGGGGGTGTTCTGAAAGCTGAGCACGGCTCGGACGCCGGGGAGTTTTTCAGCACGGTGCGTGTCTATTCTCTTAATTTTTGCGTGCGGGTGGGGGCTGCGCAGGATCTTCCCATACAGCATCCCTGGAAGCTGCACATCGAAGGTATAGACGGCTTTCCCGGTGACGCGCTCTGGGCCATCGATGCGGTGAATGTGCTTCCCCACGAATTTCAAGGGGGCCTGCGCGTCCCACGCCGACAGCCCCTCACCCTCGACGACAACATATTCTTCTAAGATGCGACCCTCAAACTCTGTTTTTGTCTTGATGACTTTGGGCATGGGTTACTCCTGGGCATTCCGTGATTCTAAGAGCTTTGCTGCGCGCAAAGCTGCTTTGAAGATCTTCGGATACGCGCCGCAGCGGCAGAGATTGCCCGACAGCGCGCGCTTGACGTCCTCGAGCGTCGGCTTGGGGTTCTCATTCAGCAACGCTTTGACGGACATGATCTGCCCTGGTGTGCAGAAGCCGCACTGCAGCGCGTCTTCTTCGATAAATGCTTGCTGGATGGGATGGAGCTTCCCATTGCGGGCCAGGCCCTCGATAGTCTCGATGGCCCTTCCCTCGCACTCCAGGGCGAGCGCCATGCACGCGTAGATCGGCTTGCCATCGAGCAAAACGGTGCAGGCGCCACAGGTGCCCTCATCGCAGGCTTTCTTCGCGCCGGTAAGCCCTAGATCTTTTCTGAGGGCGTCCAGGAGGGTGCGGCGCGGCTCGACGAGCACTTCGCGCGTTTCGCCGTTGACGATCAGAGTGATGGGGGTCTTGCCTGGCCCACGGGCAGCGATCTTAAGCTTTCTCGATCGGGGAGCTTTAGTCGTCGCCATAACAGTCTCCTCACTGATACTTTGTCACAGTATAATCAAGGGTGATCGGGGCGTCAATGGAGACTGACGTGCGCGCTTGCTCCAGAGAAAATCAGACGCTATAATCTCGCCATGGCCACAATGCACCCGCTCATCCACAAAACGAAAGAACTCGAAGAGCAAGCTCTACACGAGCTGAAGGCGCTTTCCAGTGCGAAGCTCTGCGAGGAGTTTCGGGTCAAGTATTTGGGGCGCAAAGGCCAGCTCGCCCAGCTCCTAGACGCGCTCAAGGCCCTGCCCCCACCCGAGCGCGCTGAAGCCGGCCGAGCCCTCAACGATCTCAAAGAGAGATTAACGGCTGAACTCGAGCGGCGCTTGGCAGAGTTCGCCCGTATAGAGAAAGAGGCGCGCCTGCGCGCCGAAGCTCTCGATGTCACCCTTCCTGGGCGTCGACACAAGCTGGGCAGCCTGCACTTGATCACCCAGGTCACGAAAGAATTAGAAGATATCTTCGTGCGCTTGGGCTTTGAAGTCGTCACCGGCCCAGAAGTCGAGACCGACTATTATAATTTCGAAGCGCTCAACATGCCCAAGGATCACCCAGCCCGCGACGACTGGGATTCGTTCTATATTGAAGGCTTTGACGATCTGCTCTTGCGCACGCACACTTCCCCTGTGCAGATCAGAGTCATGCAGCAGCGTCGGCCCCCGGTGAAGGTCGTCGCGCCGGGGAAGTGCTTCCGGCGCGATGCCACCGATGCTACGCACTCGCCGGTCTTCCACCAGATCGAGATGCTCTGGGTGGACAAGGGCATAACCCTGGCGCACTTGAAGGGCACAATTTTAGCATTTATAGAAGAGTTCTTCGGGAAGAACTTTGAAGCCCGATTTGTCGGGGACTACTTCCCCTTCACCGAGCCGAGCTTACAAGTGCACGTGCGCCGCAAGGGCACGGAGAGGTGGCTTGAGATCCTAGGCGCGGGGATGGTCGACCCCGCGGTCTTACAAGAAGTCGACTACGACCCCGAAGAGTATACGGGCTTCGCCTTCGGACTTGGCGTGGAGCGCATGGCCATGCTAAAATACGGCGTGGACGACATCCGGACGTTCTACCAGAACGATATTCGGTTTATCGAGACGTTCTAGAGGGAGGGATTCCACGAGACTGGGCTGAGATGCACCACCAGCCAGACCCCCAAGAAGAGATCCCGCCACCAGGAAGTGCGCATTGGGTGCCTCAGAACTTCGGAGGGCTGCCTCCGGAGTTCTCTCGTTTTTCGTCGGCGCGTGCTGTTGTCCTCCCCGTGCCCTACGATCTGACAACGTCGTATATATCGGGCACGCGCCACGGCCCCCAAGCGATCATCGACGCTTCCACGCACTTAGAGCTGTACGATGAAGAGCTTCACAGTGAGCCCTATCGCCTGGGGATTCATACCCTGCCCCCCTTGGAGCCATCGGCGGCAGGCCCTGAAGAGACGATCCAGCGCGTCGAAGAAGTGATCCGTTGGCTCATAGAGCGCGACAAATTCCCGGTGATGCTCGGCGGTGAGCACTCGCTGACGCTGGCCCCCGTGCGGGCGCTGCACAAGAAATTCGGGAATTTTTCGGTCCTACAGTTGGATGCACATTCTGATCTGAGAGAGAGCTTTCAGGGGACAAAATTCAATCACGCGTGTGTGGGGCGACGCCTGCACGAGCTGGAGCTAAACATTGTACAGATTGGCATCCGGGCGATCAGCCCCGAAGAAGCGGAGTTTATCCGCAGCGCGAAGAACGTATATGTTTGTTTTGATTATGAGCTACACAGTCATTTCGCAAAGATTGACGAGGCCCTGGCTCAGCTGCGCGACCCCGTCTACGTCACCGTAGACTTAGACGTCTTCGACCCAGCGCTCATGCCCGCTGTAGGAACCCCAGAGCCCGGCGGACTCGATTGGTACACCGTCTTAAAGATTCTCAGGCGCGTTGGGGAAAAGCACACGGTGCTCGGCTTCGATGTCGTCGAGCTGTGCCCTATCGCGGGGATGGTGGGGCCGAACTTTCTTGCGGCCAAGCTCGTCTACAAGATGCTCGGCTATTTTTTTTCCAGAAATTAAGAAGGGAGGTTAGCGATGAACGGTTTCTCGTGGGTGCCAACGAGGGTCTTCTTCACCAAGGGCGTGGGGTCGCACAAGGAAGAACTGCGCTCGTTCGAGGCGGCATTGCGCGACGCGGGGATCGAAAAATATAATTTAGTCCACGTCTCCAGCATCCTGCCGCCAGGATGCAAGATCATCTCCAAAGCTGAGGGGCTCAAGGAGCTGAAGCCGGGGCAGATCGTTTTCGTGGTGCTCGCGCGCTGTTCCAGCAACGAGCCGCGTCGGCTCATTGCTGCCTCCATTGGGTGCGCCGTGCCCGCTGACCCCGATGCCTATGGGTATTTGAGCGAGCACCATGCCTACGGCCAGAACGAGAAGCAAGCCGGCGATTACGCCGAAGACTTGGCAGCCTCGATGCTCGCTTCGACGCTGGGGATCGCGGTGGACGACAATCTCAGCTGGGATGAGAAGGAGCAGGTCTGGAAGCTCTCTGGGAAGATCGTGCGCACGCGCAACGAGACGCAAACAGCGATCGTCAACGGCGACGGCTACACGACCGTTGTGGCAGCAGCGGTGTTCCTCTTCTAAAACAGTTGACAGGGCCTACTCTATCGATTACAATAGAGGGCGAGAAGGGGTCGTTAGCTCAACTGGTAGAGCATCCGGCTCTTAACCGGAGGGTTGTAGGTTCGAGTCCTACACGACCCACATATTTGTCCCCATCGACTAGCGGTCTAGGTCATGGCCCTTTCAAGGCCAAAACGGGGGTTCGAATCCCCCTGGGGACGCTCTCTACCCTATTGACGCCTGGCGGACTAGCTATTATAATCTTCTTGCATGCGGAAGTAGCTCAATGGCAGAGCACTGGCCTTCCAAGCCAGAGACGCGGGTTCGATTCCCGTCTTCCGCTCCACCAGGCTTCGCCTGGACCGTGCATCGTGCCGCCAGAGGCGGCACGGTGGACAGTCCAGACGAAGTCTGGGTGTGCGCCCGTAGCTCAATTGGAAGAGCAACGGCCTTCTAAGCCGTGGGTTGTGGGTTCGAGTCCCGCCGGGCGTACCAAGTGCCCAGTTCAAAGACTTTGAACTTGGAACTTCAAACTGGATCACGAGGGACGTAGCTCAGCCTGGAAGAGCATCGGCCTGTGGAGCCGACCGTCGCGGGTTCAAATCCCGTCGTCCCTCCATGCGAGAAAACCCCAATACCCTCCTGCAGATGTGCCTGGCTGGTCAGCACCCCTCGTTGTCTAGTACAATAAAGGTGGTGATTATTGTGAAGATCGCGGATCGTATCGAAGTAGATCCTAACATCTGCCACGGCAAGCCGCGCATCGCTGGCACCCGCATCATGGTCGAGCAAGTGCTGGACCTCCTTGCCGCAGGCGTTCCTCTGGCAGAGATCACCTCAGAAGAATACTTCCCCGATCTCTCCCCAGAGGACGTCCGAGCGTGCGTAGCCTTTGCCAATCAGCTCCTCAAAGGCGAAGAGATCCACGTCTACGAAGCGGAGGTCCCTAGCCGAGCGGCTTCATGAAGATTCTCGCTGATCATTGCGTCTACGGTAAGACTGTCAAGCTCCTGCGGGCGCAAGGCCACGAGGTAATCGCGCTCAAGGAATTGGGGCAAGCTAATGCTGATGACCCTCAGGTGCTGGCTCTGGCTCAGTCTCTTGATGCAGTCTTAGTCACTAACGACAAAGGATTTGGGAATATCCTCGCTTATCCTCCGGAGCGCTATGGTGGGATCATCGTCTTACGGATGACGGCTGCTAACCAGCAGCGGGTCCATCAAATCTTACTGGATTTCTTGAGGTTACACGATCGGGAAGCTTTACGAAAAACACTCGTTGTCATCGATGCTCGAACGTATCGGATTAGGAAAGGGATAGATGTTGCCAATAGAAACCCTCATAGGTTATAATAAAGGCTCCCAGAAAAATATGCGCCAGATATTCTTATTGATCGGGATACTAGGGGTGGTAAGTCTCGCCGGATGCGCCCCTGCTGTCGTGAAGGAAGCTCAGCTCGATACCCCCTTCACGCTCTTTGTCCGACAGACGGCCCAAATCGATGATTTACAGATTCGCTTTATCGGCGTCCCAGAAGACTCTCGGTGCCCTGCAGACGTCGAGTGCGTCTGGGCCGGCAACGCCAAGATCGTCTTGGGTGTCTCTCTAAAAGAGAGCACGGACGAGACTACCCTCACCCTCAACTCGACCCTAGACCCTCACGAAGCCCTCTACGCGGGCTATCGCATTCGGTTCGTCTCCCTCAAGCCAACGCCTCTCAGCGGACGCACCATCAATCCCGCAGAGTATCGCGTCACCCTGATCGTCTCCCGCGTAAACTGAGCCTTTTAAGAGATCACAATTACGAAAAGCTCTTGCGGCCCGTGCACGCCAATCACCGGGGTGAGCTCTATATCAGCCGTGCGACTTGGCCCAGTCACCAAGACGAAATCCCGTGGGGCGCGCTCCAGCTCCCTCTGGCAGAAGGCGAAGGCCTCATCGAGCGTCGCGACGATCTGATCAGAATCAATCAAAGCGATATGCACCGGCGGCAGCGCCGCGACCAGCTCCGAGACCCCATCGTGACCAATGAGCAGCGAGCCCGTCTCAGCGACGGCAAGATCAGCCCCGGAAATCCCTACATCAGCGCGGGCGATCTCGCGCCCGGTGACCAGCTCATAGCCAGCTCGGCGGAGCTTGCCTTCTAAGCTTTGCGCTAGCGAGACCTGGGCGAGCGCAACAGCCTGAGCGTGATGATCGCGCAGTATTTTTAGGGCAAGTTCGAGAGCGTTCTCTTCAGAGCGAGCGCGCTGAGCCTTCCCCGCGACGCGCTCCAGCTCGTCTATAAAACGCTCGACCAGATCGCTCATTCGAAGATCTTTCCCGGGTTGAGAATCCCATTGGGGTCTAATAATTTTTTGATCTGATGCATCAGCTCATAGCTAGTGCCGTGCTCGGCGCGCATAAACTTGATCTTGCCCAGGCCCACGCCGTGCTCGCCCGTGGCCGTGCCCCCAAGCGCAATGGCGCGAAAGACGATGGCGTCGTTGGCTGCCTGAGCGCGAGCTTTTTCATCAGGGTCTTCGGGGTTATAGAAAATCCCGACGTGAAAATTGCCGTCGCCGGCGTGGCCGAAGACCGGCCCGTTTACTTTGTACTCCGAGAGCTTCTGGCGCGCATATTCGACCATGAGCGGGAATTTCGAGATGGGCACGGCAACGTCGACGACAATGGCGCGTTTGCCGGGGTTGAGCGCCGCGGCCGCATACGCGAGATGATGCCGCGCCTCCCACAGTTTATTGCGCTCTTCTTGCCCTAAGGCGCTCGAAAAATCGCTACACCCGTTCTGGCGACAGATCTCTTGGGCGAAGCTTAAATCATCCCGCACGAGTTCTACCGCGTGTCCGCGAAACTCCAAAAAGAGCGTAGGCTGCTCGGCAAAGCCCAGATTTTTAAGATAATTGATCGCCCGCATACAATCGGGATCAAGCAACTCCAAGGCTGCAGGGTCTAACCCCGACTGCACGATCTGCACGACGGCCTGCGCGGCTTGCTCGAGCGTGGGGAAGGCCGCCGTCGCTGCCGAAACTTCTTTGGGAATGCCCGCAAGACGTAGAGTGATCTCCGTGAAGATCCCCAGCGTGCCTTCAGAGCCGACAAAGAGCCTTACTAGGTCATATCCCGACGAGGTGCGCCTGGCCCGGGTGCCCACTCTGAGAGTATCCCCGTTGGCGAGCACGACTTCGAGCGCCAGCACATAATCTTTTGTGGCGCCATATTTGATAGCTTGTATTCCAGCGGCGTTATTAGCGACCATGCCGCCGATGGTCGCGGGGGCTCCCGGATCGGGCGGAAAGAACAGTCCATACTTCGAGAGCTTCTGATTGAGCTCGATATGCGTGACGCCGGGCTGGACCACAGCTTGTAAATCTTCTGGGTAGATCGCGAGAATCTGATTCATCTTCGAGAGATCCAAGACGATGCCTCCGCGAACGGGGACGGGGTTGGCCTCCATGCTCGTGCCGGCGCCCCAGGCTGTCACGGGGATCTTTTGTTCGTTGGCAAATTTCAGAATTTTTGAGATCTCTTCGGTGTTTTGGGGGTAGATGACAGCATCGGGCTTGTGTTCGGGGTGATGGGATTCGTCGCGGGCGTGGATGAGCAGCTCTGATTCTCCCGTGAGGACGCGGTCGGGGCCCAGCAGGGCCTGCAGCTGCTGAAGATCTGTATTCCGCATAGCTGATCAGTACTAAAATCCTAGCTGAACCCGCGCGCAGCGTCAAATCGCGCCCTTGCAGCATCTGCGTTCTTGCCCTATAATTTTTTATCGAACGCCGGCGTAGCTCAGCGGTAGAGCAACGGTTTCGTAAACCGTGGGTCGGAGGTTCGAGTCCTCTCGCCGGCTCCAATGCGCCACCTTCTGAGAGCGCTCTTTCTTATCTTTTTTATCGCCCTGGGCCCCCAGACCCTCTCAGGGGCTCCCCCATCCTTCTGCTGGCTGCTGAGTTCTCCATGGCGGGAGTTTCTCTCTAGTTCTGGAGAATCAGCGCTCCTGAGCATCTGCACTTCTCATAGAGCTCCCAGCCCCCAGCGCGCCTTGGCCCACATCTCTTCATATAAACACACTTCTTCGCCGTTTGCCAATATCCAAGTAAACGACCCCTCGACAGATATCCCCGAACAGACTACCCAAAGCGAGACGACGATCGCAATTTATAAAGAGACGGTGCTCGTGGCCTTCGTCGATACGGGACAGTATCTGCCTGCTACAGTGGGCGCCTCAAGCCTGTCGGGCTACGCGCGCTCCGACGATGGCGGTCAGACGTTCACAGACTTGGGGCGCGTCCCCCCCAGCTCGCGCTCCATTGGGTACTCCGATCCGTCGCTCGGTGTAGACAGCCAGGGGAATTTTTACTTTGCTAACCTTCAGTATGTCCCGGTGCGGCGCACCACTCTCTCGGCGCTGGGCGTGGCTCAGTCCGTAGACGGCGGCAGGACGTTCACTGAGCCGGTGCTCGTCAGCGGCACCGACCAAGCCAACTTCCAAGACAAAGAGCTGATCGCTGTAGACAACACCGGGGGACGCTTTGACGGCTCTGTGTATATGGCGTGGACGGAGTTCAGTCCTGACGGCACGCACATTCTCTTCGTGCGTTCGACGGACGGGGGCAAGACGTTCTCTGCACCTATAGTGCTCTCTGACGACATCTTGGTGCAGGGCGCCACGCCAGCCGTCGGCCCCGACGGTGAAGTCTATGTAGTTTGGCTTTCGCTCGATTCAGAGAGAACTCTTAAGATCAGAAGATCCGATGACGGCGGGGTCAGCTTTGGGCCGACCGTCACCGCCGCGCAGCTTGCCCGAACTTTTGACCCCCAAGCGAGCAACGTTTGTCGGCGTCAGGCCCTCAAAGGCGGCATCCGCACATTAGAATTGCCCTCAGTCGCTGTTGATCGCAGCCCGACGAGTTTCTTCCGTGGCACAATCTATATTGCCTATCAGTCTGATCCCGACGGCTCCGGCCCAGATATAAGTGACGTCTTTCTCGTCAGATCGCTTGATGGCGGAAAGACCTTCTCCAAGCCCGTCCGGGTCAACGATGACCAGACGCACACCGACCAATTCATGCCCGCGGTCGCCGTCGCCGCCGACGGCACCGTAGGCGTCTTCTTCTATGATCGTCGGCTCGACCAAGAGAATCTGAAGATCGATGTCTATTTTGCGCGGTCGCGCAACGGCGGCGAGACCTTTGAGCCCAATATCCGAGTGACTGACGTCTCGTTCGACGTGCCCCCAACCTTTGGGCAGCGCACCAGCTCGATGAACTTCGACGCTCTCCGGGGGATCTGTTACATGGGCGATTACAATCAGATGGCCGCCGATG